>JACCDS010774029.1_pt1 | contig 12348 bp, 7 predicted proteins | sample 7446441 | NCBI WGS metagenome assembly JACCDS01 (sample SAMN15323445, study PRJNA562643) | freshwater metagenome | isolation source: river surface water | place: USA:Blue River Watershed | collected 2017-08-17
GCAGCACTTTCCTGCAAATTGCGCAATTTTCGGACGGCCAGATCCGGTTTTTCGGTCTGGTCGCCGTCCTGTTTGGTATCCTCCTGCTCGCATTCAACCTTTTGACCGCTTAAAAACCGATTTCCATGCCCAACTGGCTGCTTCCCGAGAGTGTTGCCGATGTCTTGCCGTCCGAAGCGCGCAAGACCGAGGAACTGCGCCGCGCGCTGCTCGACAACTTCCGGCGCTACGGCTACGAGCTGGTCGCGCCGCCGATGCTCGAATACCTCGAGTCACTGATGCCGGTGGCCGACAACGACCTCGACCTGCGCATGTTCAAGCTGGTCGACCAGCTGTCCGGCAGGACGATGGGCGTTCGCGCCGATATGACCACGCAGGTCGCGCGTATTGATGCGCACCTGTTGAACCGACCGTCGGTGACCCGGCTGTGCTACGCCGGCACGGTATTGCACGCGCGTCCGTCCGGTTTCCATACAACGCGTGAGCCGCTTCAGATCGGCGCCGAACTATACGGGCATGCCGGGCTGGAGGCCGACCTTGAGATTCAGGCACTGGCACTGGCTTCACTGAAGCTGGCCGGCCTGACCGAGGTCACGCTGGACCTGTCACATGCGGGCATCCTGCGCGTGCTGATCGAGGATGATGCGGTCGCAACGCGGCAAGCCACCGAGCTGATCGATCTGTTGCGCGCCAAAGACCTGCCGGGCGTGCGGGCGCTGGCTGCGGGCTTTTCGGCACCGGCGCGGGACGCGGTGCTGGCGCTGGCGTCGCTGCACGGCGGCGTCGAGGTACTGGCGCGTGCGAAGGAACTGCTGCCGGCAAAGCCGGCGATCACGGCCGCGCTGGACGCGCTTGCGCTGCTGGCGCAGTCCGCTGGTGCGGTGCGCGTCAACATCGACCTGGCGGATCTTTCCGGCTACCAGTACGAGAGTGGCGTGATCTTTGCGTTGTACGTACCCGGCCTGCCCAACGCGGTGGCGCGCGGCGGGCGCTATGACCAGGTCGGCGAGGCATTTGGTCGCGCGCGACCAGCGACCGGATTCTCGATGGATCTGCGCGAGATTGCGCGCCTGCTGCCGGCCGCCGCGCCGGCACCGGCGATCCGCGCACCGTGGGGACTGGAGCCAGCGCTGCAGTCGCTGATCGCATCGCTGCGTGCAGAGGGCGAGATCGTGATCCAGAACTTGCCGGGGCATGAGCGCGACCAGCAGGAATTCGATTGCGATCGCGAGATCATCGCCGACCAGGGACAATTCATCATCAAGCCGCTGCGGTAAGGGCGGCAAATATTCGAGATTCAAACATCATGGCTAGAAACGTAGTTGTCATCGGTACCCAGTGGGGCGAGGAGGGTAAGGGAAAAGTAGTCGACTGGCTGACCGACCATTCACAGGGCGTGGTGCGCTTCCAGGGCGGCCATAACGCCGGCCATACGCTGGTGATCGGCGGCCAGAAGACCGCGCTCCAGCTGATCCCCTCCGGGATCATGCGCGCGGGTGTCGCCTGCTACATCGGCAATGGCGTCGTGCTGTCGGTGCCTGATCTGCTGCGCGAGATCGACAAGCTCGAGGCGTCCGGCGTCGAGGTGACATCGCGCCTTAAAGTATCCGAGGCTTGCCCGGTGATCCTGCCCTACCACACCGCGCTCGACGCGGCGCGCGAGACTGCGCGCGGGGCGGCAAAGATCGGCACCACCGGCAAGGGCATCGGCCCGGGATATGAAGACAAGGTCGCACGCCGTGCGAGCCGCGTCGCCGACCTGCTCAACGAGAAGCGTTTCGAGGAAAAGCTGCGCGAGAACCTCGACTATCACAACTACGTTCTGGTCAATTACCTGAAGGCCGACGCAGTCGACTTCCAGAAGACCTTCGATGACGCCATGGCCATCGTGCCGCGTCTGCGCCCGATGGTCACCGACGTGTCGAGCGCGCTGTACGCAGCGCACAAGGCCGGCGCGAACCTGCTGTTCGAAGGTGCTCAGGGCAGCCTGCTGGATGTCGACCACGGCACTTATCCGTTCGTCACTTCGAGCAACTGCGTAGCCGGCAACGCCGCCGCGGGCTCGGGCGTGGGCCCCAACATGCTGCATTACGTCCTCGGCATCACGAAGGCCTACACGACGCGTGTCGGCTCCGGCCCGTTCCCGTCTGAGCTGCCGACCGATGCCGGCATCGGCCAGCATCTTGCGTCGGTGGGACATGAATTCGGCACCGTCACCGGTCGTGCACGCCGCTGCGGCTGGTTCGATGCCGCGCTGCTGCGTCGTTCGGTGCAGATCAATGGCGTCTCCGGTATGTGCCTGACCAAGCTCGACGTGCTCGACGGGCTCGAAACGCTCAAGCTGTGTACCGGCTACAAGCTGAACGGCAAGATGGTCGACATCTTCCCGGTGGGCGCGGAAGAGGCAGCGGCCTGCGAGCCGATCTACGAAGAGATGCCGGGCTGGAAAGAGCCGACCTTCGGTGCGAAGAGCATGAGTGCGCTGCCGTCAGAGGCGCGTGCCTACATCCAGCGCATCGAGGAACTGGTGGGTGTGCCGGTCGACATGGTGTCGACCGGTCCTGACCGCGAAGAGACAATCGTTCTGCGGCATCCGTTCAACTGACCATAACAGGGAAAGAAGGAAGCGTGGCGATGTCGGGGCATTTGTGGGTTAGCTGGGATGATTATCATCGGCATATCGAACAATTGGCCCGTATCGTCCACGATTCCAGCTACCCGTTCGATCAGGTGCTGTGTCTCGCCCGAGGCGGCCTGCGCATCGGCGACGTGTTCTCCCGCATTTTCAAGACGCCGCTGCACATCCTGTCGACCAGCTCTTATCGGGAGGCGGCCGGCACGCAGCAAGGTGAACTCAATATTTCAGAGAACATCACCTCGACAGCCGGGCCGCTGGCTGGACGGATCCTGCTGATCGACGACCTGGTCGATTCGGGCGTTACGCTGGAGAGTGTGCAGGCGCATCTGGCAAAACACTTCTTATCGGTGAGCGAAGTACGCTCAGCCGTTATCTGGTACAAGGGCTGCTCCATCATGCGGCCGGATTATTACGTCGAATACCTTCCAGACAATCCGTGGATACACCAGCCATTCGAGGTGTATGACGAGATGACGGTTGACCAGTTGACCGTCTATCGCTGAATCGCAGCGCACATCTTCAGGCTGCAACAGGCGCGCAACGCGCAGGGGGCACATGTGCCCCGGATTTCATTTTTATGCTTAACGCCGCAGGCTCCATTGTCTGCCGTGCTCGGCAAATTCATTTCTCGTATCACCTTCCTTCATCGTAAATAACGCGTCTTCCTGCGGCCACGCTGCGTCGATTTTCAGAGATATCTAAATCCATCTTTAAGCAGGCTCGGTTTTTGAGCTACTGCCTCTTCAGAATGCCATCGAGAGCAGGAACGCGAAAGATCGATCAGCTTTTCGTGTCCGCCTTGGCAAAGCATGGGGGGGCGTGTTGCCGCGTCCGACGCCTTTTGCAGCAACGAAGAAGTCAGCTAGCTTGAGCTCAAGCGATGCGGTAGCTAAGTTATCCAATCTAGAACGCCAATTAAAGTTACGTTAAATATATCGATTATGGTTTAAAAAAATGAAATCCGTCTTGGATTCAGAGTAATCCGAACCACAGTGCTGCACATATTCAATGCCTAATGCCGGCGTTTGTAGATGGAAAAACTTCCGTCAACTTTTGAGTGCCGACGAAACTGGCCGGTCAGAGAGAGCAGGCTTGCGGATGCCAAAAAGGATATATCCAACGAATTTTTTCATTGGACTGGAAGACCGACTGATCAAGGTGGTCGGGTTGAGATCGGCCGTGGAGCTGACTGTCTTGTCGGCCATCCGCTGCCTGTGCCTCGATAACGAAGCTGTGCAAGAGGTGGGTGCCTCTTACAAGGAAATCAAACTATCAATCGACTGCTCCCATGAGAACCTGTCGAAATCGCTGAAGGCACTCGAAGGCAGCGGATTGGTCACCCGGCGACAGGACCATATCGATCGGCGGGTTGTCCGTTATCGGATGACATCGAGCGCCTGGAAAATGATCGCAGCGGCAGATAACTATATCGCTCAGGAGGTCATGCGTTTTGTGATCGATGGTGCGATTCCGGAGTGACTCACGTTTACTTCGAGGAAATTGGCTCGCAGACCGGAGTGAATTTGGCTGGCGGGAAAATCTTTCTAAGAAATAAGATGGCTATGTAATTAATACCGACAAAATCTGTTGCAACTGCAAGAGGCTTACATGGCAAGTTATGAGTTTGACCCGGTGATCGACAAAGTCCTGAGCGGTGATTATCTCTGCGAAGATGCTGAACAACGGCTGATCGATTTGCTTCAGACATCCGCTGAAAGCCGCGGGCAGGAGTTTACCGGTACGCTGTCCCGATTAGATCTGGCGGCCCTTCGGCTTGACGGCCCGGAAGTGCTCTTGTTTGAGGTTGCAGGCAGCTCGTCTCAAAAACTCCAGTTGAACCTCGGCAGCGTGTCGTCGGCCGAGCAATCGGAAATCAAGGGGCTGGTCTTTGACACCGACCGGTCGATCCAGCTCACCGGCCTGAAGAATTTCGAGGGCGTCATCGGCCTTGGTGATGGCAATGACCTCGTCAATGCTGCGCAATCGCGTGGTGACATCATGGTTTGTACAAGCGCCGGAAACGACTCTATCGTCACTGGCTCCGGTCAGGACAGTGTGTCGATCGGTTTGGGCAGGGATTCTGTGTCGACGGGTGCAGGCAGCGACAAGATTTCTTTCGAAGGTACTTCTGCAGGCGCCAAAGTGGTTGCCGGTACCGGCAATGATGACATCCTGTTCTCTTCCGGCTTTAGCGGAGGCCCGGGGGTCCAGATCTCGATCGATGGCGGCAGCGGCGACGATAGTCTGAACCTCAGTGAAATGAGTATCGCAGCAGTGAAGCGCGCGGGTAAAGGTGTGCAGGTCACGCTCTCCGACCAGACGGTAATCACCGTGAAGGGTGTTGAATACTTCAGCTACCTTGATGGTGCCGAGCTCAAGACGGTCGGCGTGCTGGATTTCAACAACGCATTCCCGGACGTTCCTCCCGCCTGAATCAACTAAAGCTGTTTCCGTGTATCTGTGGCACGCCGGTCGATTGACCGGCGTTCCCTTCTGATAGCGTGGTTCATGTCTGCGATACAGTCAGCGCTTGCCACTGCCGAACGAAGTATCGCCCAAGGCGACCCCGAGGCTGCTTTTGCCGCATCGGATCGCATGATACGTCTCGGTATACGTACTCCTGCCACCCTGAACGCGCGTGCTCATGCGCTTGAAATGTGCGCACAGCACGAGTCTGCGCTGGACGATCTTTTGGAAGCCGCCTTGGCGAGCCCTGGACAGTCCGAATTCAAATTGCGCTCCTTGCGTTTTGCTTTTCGATATGGACTGGGTAACAGGGCGGCGAAGCTGGCTTCACTTTGGCTTCGCATTGAACCTGACCTGATTCGCCAGACGGAATTCGTCGAAGCGCTTCGATTCATGAAGCCGCCGTTTGGCTATTGCGAGCTGCACGGTGACGTTCTTGCCGGATGGGCCATAGGCGGCTTTTCCAAGAAGCTTGTTCTCGAGATCGATGGCGCTTATGCCGAAGCTGGCGCTGCGCGGCCCACGCCCGAACTGGCTGCAATGGGCATCGGTGATGGCTACAACGGGTTCTCTGTCAAATTGCCTTCTTGGCAGCGGATCGTTCGCGTCGGCGTCGAAGGGCAGTCGTTGTGGGGTGGCCCGTTCGCCAATCCGGAAATGCCCGCCGGTTCGCCGCCGGTCAAGCGGCCTCTGCCACCCGGCGAGGTTGATGTCATCGTTCCGGTGTACAAAGGCAAAGACGAGACGCTGGCCTGCATTCACAGCGTGCTTTCCGCATCCTGCAAGATCGCGAGCCGGCTCATCGTCGTTGATGATTGCAGCCCGGATCGGGAATTGATCGATGCACTCGTTGCACTCGAACAGCGGGGAAAGCTGACGCTGCTCCGACGAAAAATCAATGCCGGCTTCATCGGGGCGGTTCACACCGCGCTCAATGCCGAGTCGGGGTCGGCGCGCGACATCGTGCTGCTGAACGCCGACACCCTCGTGCATGGCGACTGGCTTGACCGTCTGCAGCAGGCAGCTTACAGCCATCGGGCGGTGGCGACCGCTACGCCGCTGTCGAACAATGCCGAACTGCTCAGTCACCCTGAACCGCACCGTCAGGGGAAGATGCCGGATGCTGCAACGCTGGTGGTTCTCGATAGTCTGGCCCGTGTAGGCCGCGCCCGTCCGTGCATTATCCCGACCGGTATCGGTTTCTGCATGTATATGCGCCGCGATGCGCTGGAAGCATTTGGCGGGTTTGACGAATCCTTCCTGCAACGTGGTTATGCAGAGGAAAATGACTTTTGTCTTCGTGCGTCAGCCAATGGCTGGCGCAACGTGGCCGCAACCAATGTCTATGTCGCGCATCGGGGCGAAGTCTCGTTTGGCGTCGAGAAGCGCTGGCTTGCAGCACACAATGTTCGGCGCCTGAAGTCTCGGCATCCCGAGCATGAAACGGACTACGACACTTTCCTTGCGCACGATCCGCTCGCTCCGATCCGGCGAGCGTTGCAGAGGCGAGTCTTGCGCCCCTTGCTTCGTCAGCATGGCATGGTGCTGGTCGTGGCCGATGTCGCCGACTTTGGATGGCGTCTTGGCAGGGCGCCGCAAGCACGCCTGCTGATGACAGATGGCGGTGCGACGCTGGAGTTTCGTCAGTTGGTCGGCCTCGGCAGGATTGAATACGTCGGCGAGCGCGGCCTCGCCGAGTGCGCGCGTGACTTGCAGTCGGTGCGGTTCGCCAAGGTCATCCTCGGGTCGACCAATGAAGACGGGCGCCGGCTGGCACGGCTGGCAGCGAATGAAGCGCATTCCCTTGTCGATGGTTGCGATGAATCGCCATTACTGCCACCGATGCCTGTGGCTTCCGAGCCGCTGCGCTTGCTGGTGCCTGCGCCGTCTCAGGTTGGTGATTTTCGCAGCCTCTCCATGCTTGCGAAAGAATGGCTCGCGACCGGGTGCAGGTATCGCCTGTTCATACTTGGCACGACGATCAACGACGAACACCTGGCCGGGCTACCGAACGTGCATGTGATCGGCCCGCTGGAAAGGAAGCCGGCCGAGGGGGGCGAGGCCATGTCCCTCGAGCAGCTGCTTCGCCAGTACGGCATCACTGCCATCGCGTTGACGGGGGCGTCGAACGCGCGCGACTGGTCAGCGGTGGTCACTGAAATCGGATTGCCCGTATATCGATTGCCGTTGCCGGATGGTTCACTCGGAGGAAGTGCGGACGAGCTGGCACAGCTGGGCGAAGGAACCCGGACGACCAGAAAATTTTCCGGCGCGCTATCCCGCCTCGACGGATTGTGCGTTAGTGGCTGGGCTCGCAATGACGAGCAGCCGGGTGTTCCGGTCGTCGTGGAGCTGTTGGCCGACGGCTTTCCTGTGACCCTTGTACATGCCGATGGACATTCCTGGCCGCTTGGTGACGCGCAAAAAGAGGACATACCTAGAGGGAGCCAATTCAGGTGCTTCCTGCGCCCTGAAGTCGCTCGTGGCGCTTCCAGCATACGGGCCCGGGTCGCCAACACCGATCACTACTTGCAAGGCGAACTCAAGCCAATCAATGCGACGGTCGCGCATGACAAGCAGGGGCGAGCTGCGCTACGTGCCGCAAGCTTCGTCAGGAACCATGGCGGGGTACGTCTTACCGGCGTTGCACTTGATTCTGGCCAGCCGCAGCGCACCCTGACCGTCCATGTCGAGCACAAAGGGCAGCGCATCGCGCAAGCGCTGGCCAATACGTGGTCGTCTTATCTGCATGAAGTGCCGGGTATCGATGCGGCACATGGCTTCAGCATCAGCCTGCCGCTTGCCTTCGCCGATGGCAGGCAACGCATCGTCCGTGTCTTTGATGACACGGGGCGTGAGCTTCCGGGGAGCCCGCTGACTGTCTGTTGCATCGATCGGCCTCTCGAGTCGTGGCTGAATGCGATCCGGGTTGCGCCGGAGGACGCGCCGCTACTCGGAAATGTGCTGCGCATGTCTCAGCGGCACGTGCCTTTGTCCGTTGATTTTTCCGGCTACGCCGAATGGAAAAAGAAGTTCGGCACCTCGTCCGTGAGCGAGGTGCACGGCAAGGTACTGGTCGTACTCGGTTTCACTGCGGCAGGGACCGCACGATTGAAGGCAACGCTCGAGAGCCTTGCGCAGCAGACCCATAAGGACTGGATCGCCTGCGTGAAAGGCACTGGTACAAATCAGGATGCGCGGATCCGGTTCATTGGCGATCGTCAGTGGAAACAGACCATTCGGACAACTCTGCAGGAAGCAGACTACGCGGCCGTGATTGAGCCCGGCGACGAATGGCATCCGCATACGTTAGCGCATGCGCTGGCAGCGCTGCAGTCGAAGGGCGCGCGCGTAGCCTATTGCGATTCTGACCACGCAGACCCTGCGCAAGTGCCGTGGTTCAAACCAGACTGGTGTCCTGATGTCTTTTTGGCGCAGCCACTGCTGCATCATGGATTCGTGGCCGACGCAGCCTTGCTGGCATCGGTGGTCGATGGCGATCCTCCGGCAGACTGGCCATGGCTGGCTGCTGCATCGGTGGGGGACGACGCCGCTGGCTATGCGCACGTCGCGCATCCTCACCACACTGCGGCCAATGCCATTCCCCGACCCGGAAAGCGAGCTCGTTCCCTCGCAGAGCAACGCTTCAATGTACGCATCATCCCGCCACGAACGCCGGCTTCGCATCCGCTGAACTATACGCACCAGATTGTCTACCCGGAGCCGCATTGGCCTAGTGTAACGCTTGTCGTTCCCACGCGCGACGGCATCGACCTGCTCAAGCCGTGCATCGAATCACTGCTCCGTGCCGATTATCCGGCGCTGGACATTTTCGTCGTCGACAACGGCAGCACCTGCCAACAGACGCTGGCCTACCTGCAGCAATTGCCGGGCAGGGGAGTACGTGTGCTGTCGTGGCCGTATCCGTTCAACTATTCATCCATCAACAACTTCGCGGTACATCGGACCGGCAGTGAAATCATCGGCCTCGTGAACAACGATGTCGAGGCGCTCGACAGTACCTGGTTGAAAGCCATGGTCACGCAACTGATGCGGGAAGGCGTTGGGGCGGTTGGGGCGAAATTGTTGTGGAGGAATCGGATGGTGCAGCACGGTGGCGTGCAGGTGGGTTTGAGCGGCCATGCAGGCCATATTGGCAATAACTGGATGGATAACGATTCCGGATATTGCGGAATCAATCAGATCGTACGCAGCGCAAGTGCAGTGACGGCTGCGTGCTTGCTGATGTTCCGCGCCGACTACCAACGACTGGGCGGTCTCGATGAGGAGGCGTTTCCGGTTTTATTCAACGATGTAGACCTGTGCCTGAGACTCCGTGCCGATGGCAAGCGGGTTGTATGGTCACCTGCAGCGCGACTAATCCATGCCGAGTCTGCGAGCCGAGGCAGAGACGAACAGCTAGACAAGCGCGCCCGCTTCGAAAGAGAGAGAAGCAATTTGCACGCGCGTTGGGGCGGCAATCTGCATCGCGATCCTTACTACAACCCGAACCTGAACCTTGACCAGTACAGCCATGCGGCACTGGCACTACCTCCGAGACATGCATGAAATATTTGTTCATCCATCAAAATTTTCCGGCGCAATTTCTCGACATTTCTCGAGTGTTAGCCGCTGACAAGTCGAATGAAGTGCTGGCATTGCGCCAGATGGACAGCGGCATCAAGGTGGAAGGCGTAGGCATATTGCGCTATCCATTGCAAAGCGCTCCCCAGTCGACGCAGCATCCCTATCTGGAGGAGATGGAAGCCAAGGTCATCCGGGGCGAGGCTGTGGCAGCCGCCGCACGTGGACTGAAGGCCAAGGGCTGGATTCCTGATGTGATCGTCGCGCATCCTGGCTGGGGCGAGGCCTTGTTCATCAAGGATGTGTTTCCCGATGCTCGCCTGATCTGCTACTTCGAATACTTTTACAACCGGGAAGGGCAGGATTTTAATTTCGACACGGAATTTCCTGACTACACCTTCGAATCACTGGTCCGCCTGAAGATGAAAAACAGCGTCTTCTTGCACGCATTGCAGGATGCAGATGCGGGTTGGACGCCCAGCAAGTGGCAGCGCAGTACTTTTCCGAAATGGGCACAGAAAAAGATCAGCGTTATTCCTGAAGGGGTGGACAGGGAATTTTTCAAGCCGAATACCCGAGCCAAATTCGTTGTTGTGAACAAGGGAATCACGCTGACGCGGAAGGATAAAGTCATCACTTATGTTTCTCGCTCGCTTGAGCCAGTGCGGGGCTTCCACTCTTTCATGCGTGCTTTGCCTGAAATCCTCCGGCGACATCCTGACGCACATGTGGTCATTTTGGGAAATAAGAAGGCATCGTACGGTGCCGAACCCGACGACCATGAAAGCTGGGTGGAAAAAATGTTGGCTGAGGTAGGCGATGAACTCGATCCAGCGCGGGTTCATGTCGTCGGCTTTCTGCCTAAGGAGCAGTACCGTGCGGTGTTGCAGGTTTCATCTGCACACGCTTATCTGACCTATCCATTCATTCTCAGCTGGTCATTTCTTGACGCCATTGCCTGTGGAGCGCGTGTCGTGGCGTCGAGGACGAAGCCAGTAACTGAGATTACAGGCGAACGCTATCCATTCCTGTTTGATTTTTTTTCCAAGACAGAGTTGGTTGAAAAATTGTCTTCATTGCTAATTAAAAAGCCTGAAGACTATCACCCTATCGATATTAAAAATTTCGAACGAAAAGAGTCAGTTAAGGAGTTGGCCAAATTGCTCAAATCAAATTAGTTGGGATTGATCATCGATTCACACTGAATTTTATTAATCTTCAGATCTAACAGCGCTGATCAAATTTTGTCATGACTGTCACCACACGAAAAAATTCTTCAAACGCGAGGCAATCGTCGCTCCCCCGAAATGCAGGCGCAGACAAAGGCGTCAGCGACATCATTCCGACCCAAGAGAAGTTTGGCCAAAATATTAGAAAGGCGACCGTTCGCGCCCACATCGATCGCTTCAGTGGTGGGCAGTTGGTGGGATGGGCTTTTGACACCGAGGCTCACAACGCCATTATCGACCTTGGTGTTTACGATGGTCAGGAACTCGTGGGACAGGGCCGTGCGGAAATTTATCGCGAGGATCTTGCCAAAGCTGGCATGGGAAATGGATGCCATGGTTTCAGTATTTTCATTTCCAAAGCCCTCGATGATGGAAAGCCACACAGGCTAGTTCTGGTGGAGTCGGTGAGCGGCATTCCTTGCCTACAAAAGCCATTTGAGATTGAAGAAAAGAATGAATGGTCCGGGCATCTGCATCCGATTAACGGTCTGACTCTCAAAGGTGAATTCCAAAAAAGCGGGAATTTGCCTGAGGATGCAAAGGTCGCGATTTTCGTTGATGACCTGAAAATTGGTGAAACAACTGGTCATCTTGATCAGGGTAAGCAAAGCCTCGTATTTCACTGCGTTTTGCCAGGGCATGTCTTTGACGGCAACGCACATGTGCTCAGCGCGACGCTATTGGACCATGTCGCGCCCGTCATCAGCCTTATCGAAATCCTTCGCCCAATTCTTACTCCGTGGAGATATCTCGCACAAGGAAAAGATGCCACTGGAAGTTTGTATGGCGGTTTACCCGCAAACGTGAGCCGACGTTTGGCCATCTTCAAGGAAAGGGTTTCAGAAGCAGCATCAAAGAACGATCTCAAGTCCATTCATGAAATCAGTACTGCTCTTGAAATACTTAATCAAGGCTACGAAGGTCGAACCAAATTCCCGCGCCTGGAAATGCCAAAGCCTGTCGAGAGCCCGGACGTCTCGATCATCATCCCGGTTCATAACAAGTTTGAGCTTACATATCACTGCCTTGCGTCGTTACTTTTCAGTCGTAATGAAGCCAGCTTCGAGGTAATTGTTGTAGACGATTGCTCTACCGACAAAACAACTGAAATTTCTGACGTCGTTGGCAACGTGCGGGTTATCGTCAACTCGACAAATCTCGGATTTTTGCGGAACTGCAATAAGGCTGCATCCTCAGCAAAAGGTCAATATATCGTCCTTCTCAATAACGACACCGAGGTTGGCAACCACTGGCTCGATGAAATGCTTGATGTTTTCAAGCGTTTTGAAAAGGTTGGCGCGGTGGGCGCAAAGCTGATTTATCCGGACGGAAAGTTGCAGGAAGCCGGGGGGATTGTCTGGGACAACGGGCAGCCGTGGAACATGGGCCGTGACGGCAACCCCTTTGACCCGGCATGGAATTACGTTCGCC
>JACCDS012504793.1_pt1 | contig 12346 bp, 8 predicted proteins | sample 7446441 | NCBI WGS metagenome assembly JACCDS01 (sample SAMN15323445, study PRJNA562643) | freshwater metagenome | isolation source: river surface water | place: USA:Blue River Watershed | collected 2017-08-17
GATTATGCTATTTTTGTATTTCAAATAAGAAATTACTATGAAAAAATTTATGATGACAGTAGTCTTGATTGGAAGCCTGTTGACCGGTCAAGCACAACTGCGTACTCCAGCTCCAAGCCCTTTGCAAACCATCAAGCAAGATTTTGGCCTGGGGAATATTGAAATCTCCTACTCTAGACCCGCTATGAAAGGACGTAAAATCTTTGGAGATCTGGTACCTTACGGTAATGTATGGAGAACCGGAGCTAATAGCGCTACCACGTTACAATTCAGCGACGAAGTAACCATTGGAGGTGTGAAGCTGGCTCCTGGCAAATACGGACTCCTCAGCATTCCTAACAAGGACAGCTGGACATTGATTATCTCCAAACAAACGGATGTGACCAGTCCTGCGGCCTATAAACAAGATATGGATGTGGTACGAGTAAACGCCCCTGTTACAAAAGCTAAAGAGCAAACAGAAAATTTCATGATCCAAGTTGATAATATTAAATCAACGCAATGCCAAATAGAACTAAGCTGGGATCAAACTAAAGTTGCATTCACAGTAGAAACTGATGTTGATACTCGGATTATGCAACAGATCACTACAGCTATGCAAGGCGAAAAGCCTCCTTATTTTAATGCTGCTATGTATTTCATGGATAACGGCAAAGATTTGAATCAGGCGCTTAGTTGGTTTGAAAAAGCCGCTGCTGCTACGCCTACAGCCTATTGGGTACAACACCAATTAGCTAATTGTCTTGCAAAACTTGGAAAAAAAGCCGAAGCAAAGGCCGCTGCACAAAAATCTAGAGAACTGGCTCTAGCTGCAAAGAATATGGATTATGTGAAATTGAATGATAAATTGTTGGCGGAGTTAAAGTAAAAACAACCATCGATCGTAGAACCGCGTTGGCAACAGCGCGGTTTTTTTATTTTCTGATGTTTCTCCAAATCAATCCTGCGCCCTGCCCTGCTAATGCAAAGAACAATACTGCAAAAACCCCCAATGGGTTAAGCCAAAGAAATCCAAGCTTAATGATACCCGTCTTGCTGAAATAAAAAACAAGGATGACCAACGCTTCCGCCAATACAGCTGCCCAAAAAACTAAGGTTCCATTTTTAATCATTGGGAGAAATAAGGCTACTGCAAATATTCCCAACACTACTCCATAAAAAAGTGAGCCCAAAACATTTACAGCCTCAATTAAGCTATTTCCTATGTTGTAGGTAAAGAGCGCAACAACAATACAGAAAATTCCCCAGGCAAGCGTGTACCAGCGTGACCATCGGTATTCCGATTCGTCAGAAATTGATTGTTTGCTGAATCGTCGATGAAAATCAACCATGGTAGCTGCAGCTAGCGAATTAATGGCAGCCGCAATACTGCCCCAGGACGCCAGAAAAATAATGGCAATCAATAAACCCACCAGCCCAGCAGGGAGATGGTCCACTACAAAACGTAGGAAAATATAATTGGTATCATTTCCATCGCCTCCGGAAACTTTTTTACTTAGCCAAAACTTGAGTCGACCTCGAATCGAATCTGATTCCGCATGAAGCGAACGATAAATATCTAGTAAACTGTCCTGTGCAAATCTGTTCTTTTCTCCACCCTGTTTCAAGTCAGAATATTGAACTAACAGCTGCTGCTTAGTCGAAGTAACTTGATCAAATCGAACTTGTGCTTGCTTGAGGGAATCGGCATAAACAGGGTGCTGACGCAATTTAACAAGCTGTACCTCATTAAAGAAAAGTGGTGCTTTGGTAAATTGATAAAATGAGAAGACCAACACACCCAATAATAGAATCAAAAACTGCATCGGAACTTTTACAAAGCCATTCATTAGCAAGCCTAACTTACTTTCTCTAGCAGATCGTGCAGTTAAATAACGACCAACTTGACTCTGATCGGTACCAAAATAGGAAAGAGCAAGGAAAAAACCACCAATGATTCCACTCCAGATATTATACTGATCGCTCCAATCAAACCGCCCCTCTTTAAACCCAGTTGTAATAATAGAAAATTTTCCCATTTTTCCCCCAATACGTAACGCATCAGAAAATCCGATATCCGGTGGCAACAAGCGAACCACCATCCAACCTGCTAAAAATAATCCGGCAAATATGATGACTAATTGCAATTGTTGGGTATATGCCACGGCTCTGGCCCCACCAAATAAGGTATAAATAATCAAAAGTCCACCCATGATCACACTAGTGTAGGTGAGACTCCAACCTAATAATGACGAAAGAATAAGCGATGGAGCAAAAACACTAATGCCGGTGGAAAGACCACGCTGTAATAAGAACAAAAAAGAAGTTAAAGAACGGGTTTTGCCGTCAAATCTACTTTCTAAATACTCATAGGCCGTATAAACTTGCAAACGCTGAAATACCGGAATAAAAAAAACAGCAATGACAATCATGGCTAAGGGTAAGCCAAAATAATACTGGACAAAACGCATACCGTCCGTATAGGCCTGTCCGGGTGCAGATAAAAATGTAATAGCACTGGCCTGTGTACCCATGATACTAAGCAATACTAATCCCCAACCCAGGTTGCGATTGGAACGAAAATAACCATCCAGATCACGAGTAGTCCTGCTCTTGTATAACCCATACAAAACAATACTCACCAAGGTTATTACCAGCACCGACCAATCCAGTCTGCTCATTGAAAAGATTTAGTCAACTTATAAAACAAAAAAATCAATACCAGCAAGAATATAATCAACGCCCAGTACCAAGCGTTCCAATTTCCAAAGATGGGAGGTCTGTTTTCTGATGGGTTACTCATGCCGATTTCTTTTTTTCCGCAACCACCCGGTTAAGAGAATTAAACCACCCAATACAATCCCAATTATAATTCCAACTTTAACCCTTTTAATAAAAATTCCAAGCGCAAGCCCCATTATGATGGCTAAGCCAAAAGTCCAGTCTGCTCTATGCTTTTGATAATTGCTCATTACCTATTTTTCAACGCTACCTAATGACAATAAATTAGCCAGTAATCGATAGGCACCGGGAACACCAGCCGGTATCTGTCTGAACAAAGAAAGTCCTGTGTAGGTAAACCATCCCTTTCCATAACGCGCAACTAATAAAGAGCCCGTGTCTGGCTTCTCATCAGGATCCGCCATACTGAGTAAGGCTTGAAGCTTTCCTGAAGTATCTGCTCCATGATAAATACTTCGCTCTTGTATCCAGCCCACAAAATCATCTTGCGTAATCTTATTTGGAAAATTGAATACCGGGTGCTTTGGATCTAAAAAAACAACTGCTGCGTCTTGGTCTGTTATTCGATTTCTTGTGATGGAAAAAGGATATGGACCAATCTTAGCTTTTACGGGACCTATCTGATTGCTAGTATTGTATTGCACTACATAATTACCTCCTTGCTCAACATAGGACATAATTTTATCATGATACTTGTTTAGCCAGTCCTGTGTGTTATGCGCTCTTACACCGGTGAGTATGGCGTCAAATTGCTGGAGCGAAAGAGAAGCCAACTGACTTTCGTCAAGCAATGTAACAGTATATCCCAGCCTCTTTAACCCATCTGGAATCTTATCTCCAGCCCCTGGGATATATCCAATATTCTTCCCAGCTACCTTCACTTGAAAATTTCGGGTGTAAACAACAGCATTTTTGAAATAAGTATGCGGAGGAATATGATCATATTGGATCGTTGTGGTTGTAGTATTCACTTGAACTCCATTTTTTAATTCCACCGCCATAAGAAGAGTGTCGGATTTTTCTTTGGATACTATACTATAGCTAACATTTTCTATCTGGTCTTTTGGCAAGGAGGAAATAGTAAGAGGATTGATCAACCCTTTGATTTTTTTACCTGAAACAACCTCAGGCTGTAATTGCATCTGTGCTGACATTCCTGTTAATCGCAGATTCCCTCTTACAATATTATTAGTTGGTGTAACAAGCTGAACTAACTCCTCCGGTTGAATAGATACCGGGGGAACAATCACTAAAGGCCATTGCAGCTCACCTTTCACCGGATCAGCAAACTTATACCGAACGGGAACTTGGAATGAAATCACTTGAGCCCCCCACTTCAAATCAATAGTGCAAGTAAGCGAAGCTTCATTCTCTGGCTTTCCAATCAAGCTTAGATTATTCACTTCAAAATATCCCTGTTGCATGGGCTGCTGTAACCAATAAGGCTGCGAAATGGGAAAGTCAGGATTAATAAAAAATCTAGCACTCCTACTATAAGGCTTGTTTTGACCTAAGACAGTTGAAGTATTTGATAAATAATAATCTCCAATTCTTGCACGTTCCATTGAAACAGAAGAACCCAGCCGATCGATTGCAAATAGCGAAATTTGTAAAGAATCGCCTTGTACGGCACGTGGCTGTGATGCACTTGTTTCCAGATAAATTCCACTGACCGCTAAAATCAGCTCCTTCACTTCTTTCTTCTTTTGATCGATAACTGAGTTAGCCTGTAATTTTTCAAGTGAATGATATAAACTAAGTAATCCAGGTAAGGATGCCTTTGGATCCAGCCAGTTAAAATGATCTCGAAGGCTATCAACTTGTTGTTGAATTAAGGGAGCACCAAATCGTGAAGTCCAATTCAGCGAAACGTCCTCCATTAAATCCTTGGAAACAGCAGCACCCTCTACTAACTTAAAATATTCAAAGGCCTCCCCTCTTGAAACAGGCACACCAAATCCCTGACTTTTATGTTGGCTTCTACTTTGTGCCGCTATTTCTCCATAACTCTTTCCCAATAAACTATTAAAACCACCTACATCAATTTTAAGCTGATCCTCCCGAATGGTTGAATTGCCGCCAAAATTGAAGGTGTTCCAAAACAAACGCTTGACACGCCAGGCTCCCTTAGTAATTGCTAATTGCTCCGGGAAACGAGTGGAATCAGCAGCAGCTTTAACTGCTTCTCCTGCGAGTATGGCCGAAGCCGTATGATGACCATGTCCCCCCTCACCAGTGGTTGGGAATCGGGTGATTATCACATCAGGCTTAAAAGTTCTGATCACCCACACCACATCATGTAATATTTTTTCACGATCCCAAATCCTAAATGTTTCAGCTGGTGTTTTAGAATACCCAAAATCATAAGCACGAGTAAAAAACTGCTCTCCCCCATCTACACGACGAGCTGCTAATAACTCTTGTGTTCGAATCATTCCTAATTCAACACCTTGTTCTTGCCCAATTAGATTCTGGCCTCCATCCCCTCTGGTTAACGAAAGATATCCCGTGCGTAGCAACCTGTCATTTGCCAAATAGGTAATCAAACGAGTGTTTTCATCGTCCGGGTGTGCAGCAATGTAAAGAACTGTTCCCGTAACACCCAACTTCTGTATCCCATGATAAATGGTGGATACGGTGGGTTGAGCAAAGGAATATTGGATTCCAATAAATAGCAGCAGTGCAAGCCTAAATAATTTCATCGTGCATCAAAAAATAAAGCGTTACAAAAAAGCAATTTTCCATTTTCCCAAAAATTGCGAAATAGAATATTATCTGCAAAAAAGCTAATATTTCCTCTTCCAATTGGCAGTTGCCCAATTAAAACTCCTCCATTCAGTTTTGGCTGAAGACGGCTGCCTACAAATCCTGCTAAGGGACCCTCCTGAAGAGTCTGTCCCACATTCCAACCTTTACCGTCTTTAATCGATTCAAAGATGGTTCCATCTGTTTTTAAGGAATAATAATAACCAGGATAACCAAATCCAAGCGGATGAGAAGCATCTAGAGAGATGCGCCAGATTGAACCCGTTGTTATTGCACTTATTTCATCCCGCTCTCTGTTTTTAAAAAGACTAATTGAGTCTATTTTATCTCCCGAGTTGTCATCTTTTCGAATTGCTAAACCCAGGTCTAGTTTTGCAAGTTGAGCTGATGCTTCTCCAAGAACAATCAAACGCCCTCCCCCTTGAATCCATTTTTGGACTCCCTCAAAGGACTCTTTACTATCCAAAAACCGATAACGCCCCTCTGCCAATACCAATACATCAAATGCAGCAAGATCAGCAATTGAAAAAGAAGTCAAGTTTAATAAGGTCACTGGATAATTTAATTGCCGCTCGAAAAAATGCCAAACCTCTCCTACGCTCAAGCTATAAGTTCCCTCTCCACTCAACAGTGCAACGCGGGGTGCTCTCATGGCGTGGACTTTATCACTGCCAAAATCAGAACCCTGTTGTACAAGTCCTGAGGAAAGTGGAACTAAGTTTATAGATTGTTCATTTGCCCAAGCGCTGATCTTATCAAAGAACATATTACCCCATCTTTCGTTGGAGGTTTTTAAGATTAATACAGTCCCTGGATCAAATTTCTTTCCATCAGTCATAAAACTATCCTCAGCATACCGCAGCTTAATACCAGCTTGGAGTAAACGTGCTGCAAATGATGCGGCGGCTGGACTGGTCCATGATAACGCATAACCGTATGTAGTAGTTGGTGTAGCCATGGAAGAAGGCTTCCAATTTGCTCCTTGCACAACTCTTTCTTTGGTTGCATAGGCATGCAATCCATATGCATAAGGTAAAGACCAAGCTGTAATATCATAGGTGGCAGAGTCCGCTAACTTGGTGCGGGGCTCAAATAATACTTGAACCAATGCAGCGTTGGCTTGCGCTGTATTAATTACAACATCAGCAGAAGTAACAGAAAATGTCTCTTCTTTTGCTGTAGCATAATTATAACCTTTAGCAGTAGCTGCAGTACCACACTTATATTCAATACCATGTGCATCAAGCAATGTCAGCAACTTTTGCAAGTAAGCTTCCCTGCGTGCATCTGCTTTAATTACAAAAGATTTGTAACTACCCATTCCTTTGGTACGTGCATTTTCAAAGAAGGAAGCAAATTCCTGTACAAGTCGTTGTTGCTGACGAGCACTGACTTCGATTGTGCTCAAAGAGGTTGTTACATGATGCGTTAGTCTTGCATATAAAGTCAGTGTATCTCCATCTTCATTGACTATTCCTAATCCAGCCCGTATTCCACCTTGTTCATAGGTCATCCCAATAGAACCATTATAAACAGGATACGTATCTCCATAGGATGGATAAAGTAAATCAAACCGCTCTCTTGTAAAATACAACCAACCATTTTGATCAAAATAGCGGGCATGATTGGCACCAATATCCTGCTGAAACTTTCGTTGCCAGGGTGTAATGATCTCATGATAAGGTTCTGCGGCTGGAGCAAAATAATAGGGCTCATTATAACCTTGCTCGTGCAAGTCCACATGCACATGTGGCATCCAACTACGATAAAGTTTAATTCGTTGCTGACTCTCTATTTGTGTCAACCAAGCCCAATCTCTGTTTAAATCAAAATAATAATGATTAGAACGACCCCCCGGCCAGGGTTCCTGATGTTCCCTAGAAAGCGGATTGGCATTGTATTTATTTCCAACAACAGACTGATACCAGTTCACATACCGATCTCTTCCATCTGGATTCAAACAGGGGTCTATCAAAACAACAGTATTCGAGAGCCATACCCCGCAATCAGACCCCTCACGTAATAATTCATAAAGAGTAAGCATCGCTGCCTCCGTAGAAGAAGCTTCATTGCCATGTACATTATAACTCAACCAAACTATAGCGGGTAGCGTCTTAAGCTGCTCTGCTCCCATTACAACAGATCCACTGGTAAGTGCAAGATTTGTTTTTCTGATTTCTTCCAATCGACTTAGATTTTTTGCAGCTGAAATTGCTAAAAATAGAAGAGGTCTGTTTTCCTGTGTTCTTCCATATTCTTTTAGTTGCACCTGATCGGGCAAAGTAGCTGCTACATATTCCATATAACGCTGGACCAAATGGTGAGGCGTATGCCTAGTCCCCAATGGGTAACCCAAAAAATCGGATGGCGATTTAAGCTGTGCCTGAGCAAGTCCAAAAAATAGCTGCAAAAGCAGTGTCCATAGAAAATACTTTTTCATAGAGAAAAATTAGACAAGCAAGTTAAGGTTTGTTTCGCTTTCCGTAGTTTAGCTTTTTAACGCTTACATATGAAAAAACAACTCTTTTTCTGTTTTGCAATAATCAGTTGGAAGCTAGGGGCAGGGCAAACCTTACAGCAGGCCGGAATCAATCCTTTTGACTACAAAATCGAAAAGAAACTAATAGCCTCCAAAGGCGCTGTTGCTTCGGCTCATCCCCTGGCTAGCCTAGTCGGAGCCTCAATGCTTAAGCAAGGCGGTAACGCTTTTGATGCCGCCATTGCTACACAGCTGGCCCTGGCGGTAGTTTACCCCAATGCAGGAAACTTGGGTGGAGGAGGATTCTTAGTGGGTCAGTTGAGCAACGGAAAACAGGTTGCAATCGATTACAGAGAAAAAGCTCCTGCAGCTGCACACAGAGATCTCTACATCGAGCCTAATGGAGAGGCCAATACAGAAAAAAGCCAATTAGGTCATCTGGCTGCCGGCGTACCTGGCACCGTAGCTGGACTATTTGCAAGCTATCCCTTCGCCAAACTTTCTTTCGACAAACTCATTAATCCTGCTATTGAGTTAGCCATGATTGGATTTAAGATAACTGCTGCTGAGGCCAGAGGGCTAAATGCCATACAATCAGACTTAAAAAAATACAATACACGTAATCCTGTTTTTATAAAAGAAGAAGGATGGAAAGAGGGTGACACCTTACGTCAACCAGCATTAGCTGCCACATTAATGAGAATAAAAGAAAAAGGGAAAGCAGGATTTTACGAGGGAGAAACAGCCAAACTGATAGTCGATGAAATGAACCGCGGTAAAGGCATCATCACAATTGAGGATTTAAAAAAATACGAAGCAGTTACACGAACTCCTCATCGCTTTGCTTACAAAGATTTTGTTATTGTGAGCATGCCCATGCCCAGCAGTGGCGGGCTTCTACTCAACCAAATGATGAAAATGGTTGAGGATAAAAATTTAAAATCAATGGGCTTTCATTCGCTTGCCTCCGTTCAACTCATGACAGAAGTAATGCGAAGAGCTTACGCAGATCGTGCCGAATATATGGGAGATGCGGATTTTTATCCTGTTCCAGTCAGAGACTTAGTAAGTCCTGCTTACATAAAAATGCGAATGAAAGATTATGATCCGCAAAAAGCAACAGACAGTAAACTAGTTAGTCCAGGCAAACCACTTCCAAAAGAAAGTGAAGAAACCACCCATCTTAGCGTACTTGATCAAGAGGGAAATGCAGTGGCAGTGACCACTACATTAAATAACTCATACGGAAGCCGAACAGTGATTGGAGATGCCGGCTTTTTTATCAATGATGAAATGGACGACTTTAGTGTTCGTCCCGGCGTACCCAATATGTATGGTGCGCTTGGAGGGGAAGCCAATTCAATACAACCGGGCAAGCGGATGTTGAGCTCAATGACTCCAACTCTAGTTACCAAAAATGGAAAACCGTATATCGTTGTAGGAACGCCTGGTGGAACTACAATACCCAATCAAGTATTTCAAACCTTGATCAATATCTTGGAATTCGAACTCTCTGCTGAAGATGCAGTGTATAAGCCAAAATTTCATCACCAATGGCTACCGGATGAATTAGTAACTGAGAAGGGATTCCCTGAAGAGGTTAAAACAAAAATGCAAGCCATGGGCTATCCATTGGGAAAGGAAAGAGGCGCAATTGGACGCACTGAATTAATCCGCGTTTTAGCTAACGGCAAATTGGAAGTAGTCGCCGATAAAAGAGGCGATGATAGTGTAGCAGGCTTTTAAGCTTACTTCAGCTTGAATGATTCCAGGAATTTGGTATTGAAATCTCCGCTACGGAAGCGTTCGTCCTGCATTAGCTGTAAATGGAACGGGATAGTAGTTTTTACACCTTCTATCACATACTCACTCAAAGCACGGTACATGGTTTGGATGGCTTCTTGTCGAGTTTGTGCCACCGTAATCAGCTTTCCAATCATAGAATCGTAATAAGGCGGAATAACATAACCCGCATACACATGACTATCTACTCGGACTCCATGGCCTCCCGGCTGGTGACAGACCGTAATCTTTCCTGGAGAAGGCCTGAAATCATTGTAAGGATCCTCAGCATTGATCCGGCACTCGATAGAATGCATCTGAGGAAAATAATCCTTTCCTGAAATTCGATGACCAGCTGCTATTAAAATTTGTTCTTTAATTAAATCGTAATTGATCACTTCCTCCGTTACACAATGCTCCACTTGAATACGAGTATTCATCTCCATGAAATAAAAGTTTCTGTGCTTGTCCACGAGAAACTCAATAGTACCGACACTCTCATAATTGATGGCGGCCGCTGCTTTCTTAGCAGCCTCCCCCATCTTGTAGCGCAATTCATCCGTCATAAATGGAGAGGGCGATTCCTCCACTAATTTTTGGTGACGTCTTTGTATAGAGCAATCACGCTCACTAAGATGACAAACATTTCCATACTGGTCCCCTGCAACCTGAATTTCGATATGACGAGGTTCTTCCACAAACTTTTCCATGTAGATCCCGTCATTCTTAAAAGAAGCCAAGGCCTCCGCCTTAGCCGTATCATAGGCTTTTTCCAACTCTGATTCTTCCCAAACAATTCGCATTCCTTTTCCCCCACCACCCGCAGTGGCTTTCAAAATAACAGGATAGCTCATTTCGCGAGCTAAACCTTTTGCCTCTTCCACGCTTTGTAATAAGCCTTCTCCACCAGGAACAACTGGTACCCCAGCTTTGATCATGGTTTCCTTGGCAGTGATCTTATCCCCCATGGCATTGATCATTTCTGGTGTGGGTCCTATGAACTTAATTCCATGCTCATTACAAATTCTTGCAAAGCGGGAATTCTCTGCTAAAAAACCATATCCTGGATGAACAGCATCCGCATTGGTTATTTCCACTGCAGACATGATATTGGCGATATTCAAATAGGAATCACTACTCTGCGGTTTTCCGATACAGACAGCTTCATCAGCAAATTTTACATGTAAACTATCACGATCCGCAGTGGAATAGACTGCAACCGTTTTGATACCCATCTCCCGTGCCGTCCGTATTACTCGCAAGGCAATCTCGCCTCTATTGGCAATGAGGATTTTCTTAAACATTGGCTAGTTCGTTTTAATAAATCAGGCAGGTTCAACCATGAATAAAGGCTGATCGTACTCCACTGGTGAGGCATCATCAACCAATACTTTCACCACGCGACCTTTTATTTCACTTTCAATTTCGTTGAAGAGTTTCATAGCTTCAATGATACATACCACACTACCCGGAGTAATTTCTGTCCCTACCTCCACTAAATTGGGTTTATCAGGAGAAGACTTACGGTAAAAAGTACCAATCATGGGACTTTTTATGGTAATTAAATTGTCGGTAGAAGCAGCAGGCTTTGGCTTTTCCGTAGCAGGTGCTGCGGCAGTTGCAGCAGCGACCGGAGCAGCAGGTGCCGACATAGGAACTGCTTGAATTGGGGCTCCAGCATTAACAACCTGAGTTATCTTATCCTCTTTTTGCTTGACTGTAACTTTAAAATCTTTTTGCTCAATGGTAACTTCTCCAATGTTGGATTTGTTGACCATCTTGATCAACTCCTGAATCTGTTTAAAATCCATGTTTTTCAAGTTTAATTTGGTTTAGATGAACCCGGATTGGGGTGCTAAGGTAAGTACTGCTCATTCAGAAACGCAGTAATTTGGGCTCTTTTTTATCATTTTTTGGTCAAAAAAAGCTGAAAAAGGCAAAAAAAAGCCCGATTTCGCTAAAAACCGGGCTAAATACTTAAAGAGTCTTATCAGGCCTCCTTCACTCGTTCCACGTAGTCTCCAGTCTTAGTATTCACTCGAATCAGTTCACCCTCATTTACAAAAAGAGGAACATTGACCTTGGCACCAGTTTCCACCGTTGCAGGCTTTAAGGTACGGGTGGCTGTATCACCTTTTAATCCAGGCTCAGTGTAAGTTACCAGCAATACAATTTTATCAGGTAGTTCCACAGACATGGGGGCTTCTGTTTCTGTATTAAACAGGACACTAACCTCCTGCCCCTCTTTCAGGAACTGAGGAGCATCTACCAATGCATCCTGGACTGCTACTTGTTCAAAAGTTTCATTATCCATGAAATTATAACCCGTATCGTCCTTGTATAAATATTGATAAGCTTTTCGTTCTACACGAACTGGAAAAATGGTATCCCCGGAATTCCAAGTTTTTTCTATGGTGCGGTTATTGTCGATTCCTTTGAGTTTTGCCCAAACCTTGGCCGCTGCGCGTGCAGTTTTGTTTTCACCAAACTCTACTACTGAATAAAGACTTCCGTCTAACTTGATAATAAGTCCGCGGCTGATGTCTGCTGTATTTGCCATTACAAAATTTTGAGGTTGCGAAGATACAACCTGACTCC
>JACCDS011453199.1_pt1 | contig 12345 bp, 9 predicted proteins | sample 7446441 | NCBI WGS metagenome assembly JACCDS01 (sample SAMN15323445, study PRJNA562643) | freshwater metagenome | isolation source: river surface water | place: USA:Blue River Watershed | collected 2017-08-17
ATCGGCATGTCGTCGCTGGCACGTTGGGCCATGGCGCGCGGAATCCCGGTGAGCGGCTACGACAAAACCCCGTCGGACCTCACGGAGGCCTTGGCGTCAGAAGGCGCTCGCGTTCGGTTCGACGCATCGCTCGAAGCCTGGCATGTGCCCTCCGACGCCTGGATCATTTACACCCCGGCGATTCCCGCCGACCACCCGCAGCTGGTGGCCGCCAAAGCCCAGGGCCGAACCTTACTCAAGCGCGCCGAGCTGCTCGGCCAAATCGCCAACGCCGGCACCTGCCTGGCCGTCGGCGGCACCCACGGCAAAACGACGACCTCGGCCATGCTTGCCTGGATGCTCCACCAGCACCAACCGGTGCAAGCCTTTTTGGGCGGAATCGCCACGAACTTCCAATCAAACTGCCTGCCCGGGCCCGCCAACCTCAGCGTGGTCGAGGCCGACGAATTCGACCGCTCCTTTCTGCACCTGCACCCCAGCGCCGCGATCATCACCAGCACCGACGCCGACCACCTCGACATTTACGGCGAGGCCGATTCGGTAGTCGACGGCTTCAGGGCCTTTGCGGGGCAGGTCAAGGGGCCGCTGTTTGCGGGCCCGGGCTGCGCCGACCTGGCTGGCGCCGAGACCTACGGACGCCCCGGAGACCGCTACACGTTCCGCGACGTGCGCCTAGAAGGCGGACGCCAAGCCTTTACCCTGGTCCTCGACGGCATCGAGGTGCCGACCCACGCGGGACTCCCCGGGCTCCACAACGTCGAAAACGCCGTTGCGGCGGCGGCGCTGGCCCACAGCGTGGGCATGCCCGCAGCGGCGATCGGCGAAGCCATCGCCGGCTTTCGCGGGGTAGCGCGGCGGTTCGACCGCCGCGCGAGCGCCGCCGGCCGCCACTACATCGACGACTACGCCCACCACCCCACCGAACTTCGGCGGTTCATCGAAGCCCTGCGCGGAATGTTTCCGGACCAAAAAATCGCGTTGCTCTTTCAGCCCCACCTGTACAGCCGCACCCGCGACTTCGCCGCCGGATTTGCCGAGGCCCTCGGGGCCGCCGACTTCGTCGGCATTTTGCCCATTTATGCAGCCCGCGAGCGCGCCATGGCGGGCGTCGACAGCGCAATGCTGGCGGCCCGGATTCCGGGCGCCCAGCTCGTGCCCTACGACCGCGGCGCGCAGTGGCTGGCGAGCCAGCCCGCCACCGTGGTGGCCACGGTGGGCGCGGGCGACATCGACCGCTTGGTTCCGCACGTGGAACGCCTAATTCGCGCCGAAGCATGAAACCCTGGATGCGCAAAACGGGCGTGATTGCCTCCTGGCTCATCGGCCTGACCGGACTCGGAGCGGGCATTGCCCTCGGCCTTCAGCCTCGGGGCTCCATTTCGGTTCGGTCCGTCAAGGTGCGCATTCACCAACCGGCCGATCAGGTGCTGCTGGTGACCCGAGATGTGCATCCCATTCTGGCTGAGGCGGGTGCGCCGTGGAAGGGCCAAAACCTCAAAGAAATCAACATTCCGCTGTTAGAAGAAAAGCTAAAAAGCCACCCACAGGTCAAAAACGCCGAGGTATTTTCATCGTGGGATGGAACAGTCTACAGCGTCGTGAAGCAAAAAGTAGCTAAAGCACGCATTTCGAACGGAATACAAAGCGCGTACTGCGACGCTTCGGGCAACCTTTTCCCCATTTCGAAGCACGACAACCCGCGACTTCCGCTCGTGACCGGCACCTACACCCGGGCGCGCCGGCTCGAAGCGATGCGCCTGCTGGACCGTGCTGCCCAGCATTCCGCGTTCCGCGGCGGTTGGTACGCCCTCGATTTTGCGCCCGAAACCGGGTTTACCGCCTTCCCCGAATGGCATCCGCACCGCATTGTGTGGGGCGACGCCTCCGCCTTTGCCGACAAGGCCCACCGCGCCAAGTCGATTTATGCCTACGCCCTACAAAACCAATTTTTAGACCAGCTCGACCGCCTCGACGTGCGCTTCGAGAACCAAGTGGTCTTCACGCGAACCTCTACCCCTAGCCAACCATGAACACGCACCGCATCGCCGTAGGTCTTGACATCGGCACCACCAAAATCGCCGTGCTCGTCGGCCGCCTCGACGCCCACCGCAAGCTCGAAATTCTCGGACACGGAACAGCCCCCAGCATGGGCGTGCAGCGCGGCGTAGTGGTCAACATCACCCAAACGATTGAGTCGATTCAGCAAGCCGTTGAAGCCGCCAAGATCGACTGCGGTTTTGACATTAACGGTGTCGTGGTGGGCATCGCCGGCCAGCACATCCGCAGCCTGCAGCACAGCGACTACATCACGCGCGTCGACGCCGAAGAAGTGATCGACGAGCTGGACCTCGAGCGCTTGACCGAAAACGTCCACAAGCTGGCGATGATGCCGGGCGAGGAGATTATTCACGTGATTCCGCAAGAGTACAAGGTCGACGGCCAGGGCGACATTAAAGAGCCCCGCGGAATGTATGGAGCGCGCCTCGAAGCCACCTTCCACATCGTGGTGGGTCAGGTGACGAGCATTCGCAACATCGCCCGCTGCGTCAAGTCGGCCGACCTCGACCTCAAAGCCATCAACCTCGAGCCGCTGGCGAGCGCTGAGGCCGTGCTGAGCCAAGAGGAGAAGGAAGCCGGCGTGGTGCTCGTCGACATCGGCGGCGGAACCACCGACATCGCCATTTTCAAAGACGGCATCATTCGCCACACGGCGGTGATTCCCTACGGCGGAAACATCATCACCAACGACATCAAGGAGGGCTGCAGCATCATCGAGAAGCAGGCCGAGCAGCTCAAGGTGAAGTTCGGTTCCGCGTGGCCCGGCGAAAACAAAGAAAACGAAATTGTTTCCATTCCTGGTCTGCGCGGACGCGACCCTAAGGAGATCAGCCTCAAGACGTTGAGCCGCATCATTCACGCGCGCACTACCGAAATCATCAACGCGGTGTTTACCGAAATCAAGAACTACGGGTACGACCAGCCGTCGCGCAAGCTGATTGCCGGCGTCGTAATTACGGGCGGCGGAAGCCAACTCAAGCACGTCAAGCAACTCGTGGAGTACCTCACCGGCATGGATACGCGCATCGGCTACCCCAACGAGCACCTCGCTTCGCTGCCTTCGGACCACGCGCTGAATTCGCCGATGTACGCGACCGCCGTGGGCCTTCTGATGAAGGGACTCGAAGGCCGCGACGTCGAAGGTTTTGTGCGCGAAGCCTTAACCGACGCCGCCACGTCACCTGCTACCCTGGAATCTTCGTGGGATTTCCCGGTAACCGAATCGGAGCCCGCAGCCGAATTGGCCCCCGAGGCCCTCGTCGAGGCCGAACTCGAAACGGTGCCCGCGGCGAGCAGCGCAGCGGAACAACCCCAAAAAACCAAGGCCAAAGGCGACTTTTTCAAGCGCTGGGCCGACGGATTCCTCAAACTCATTGACGACAACGATTTGAACTAAGACTATGGACCTCAATCCTCTCGATTTCGACCTCCCCAAGCATCGTTCGTCTGCCATTAAAGTGGTGGGTGTAGGCGGTGGCGGATCCAACGCCGTCAACTACATGAAGAACCAGGGCATTCGCGGCGTGGACTTCATTGTCTGCAACACCGATGCCCAGGCCCTCACCTACAGTCCGGTGGAAACCAAAATTCAGCTCGGAGCCACCCTTACCGAAGGCCTCGGCGCCGGCGCCAACCCCGAAGTGGGCGAGCAAGCCGCCCTGGAGAGCTACGCCGAAATTCAGGCAGCCCTCGGCACCCAGACCAAGATGGTCTTCATCACCGCGGGTATGGGCGGCGGAACCGGTACGGGAGCGGCCCCCATCATCGCCAAAGCTTCGCGCGAACTCGGCATTTTGACCGTGGGCATTGTGACGGCTCCGTTTGGTTTCGAAGGCAACATGCGCCTCCGCCAGGCAGAACTTGGCATCGAGCGCCTGCGCGAGCATGTGGATTCGCTCATCGTGATCAACAACAACAAGCTGCGCGAGGTCTACGGCAATTTGGGCTTCAAGCAAGGCTTCATGAAGGCCGACGAGGTGCTGTCTACGGCAGCGCGCGGAATCGCCGAAGTCATCACGCACCACTACAGCGTCAACATTGACCTTCGCGACGCCAAAACCGTGCTGCACAACAGCGGAACGGCCATCATGGGCAGCGCCAAAGCTTCAGGATCGACCCGCGCGCTTTCGTCAGTGCGCAGCGCGCTTGACAGCCCGTTGCTCAACGACAACCACATCGAAGGTGCGCGCTACGTGCTTTTGCTCATCGTCAGCGGAAGTGGCGAGCACGAGGTCACGCTCGACGAAATTGGCGAAATCAACGACTTCATTCAGGAGCAAGCCGGCCGCCAAGTCGACATCATCATGGGTATTGGCGAAGATCCGCACCTTGACGACGCGCTGCAAGTAACCGTGATCGCCACGGGATTCAGCGCAACCAACCCGATCGGTACGGTTAATCCCGCCGAGCCAGAAAAGGTGGTGTACGAGCTTCGTCCCGACTCGTCACCCGGTTCGCAGTTCAATCTTTTTGAAGAGCCGGTTCGCTCGAAAAGTCCGCTCGAGGTAGAAGCTTTGAGCCCAATCGACACGCCGATTGCCGACGTGTTTGAGCCGGTAGACGTTAGTGAAGCAACCCCAGCCGCTGCGGTTGAAGCGCCCCTAGCCGAAGCCGCTTGGGAATCTCCGGTAGCCGAGGCTCCCGAAGCCGAAGTTCAGCCTGCGTTTGAGCTCGAAACCGAAGACACCGATTTTGCGTTTGAGCTGCGTACCGAAGAGCCTTGGGACGCCGACGAGCCCGCTGACGTAGCCGAAATCGAGGTCGAATCAGCCGCAGCAAGTTTGCCCGCCGAGGAGCCCGCCGAAGCCGAAGAACCGAGCCCCACCATGACGTGGACCTTGGATTGGAACGACGAGCCCGCGCGACCCGCAAAGGCCGTGGGCCTGGACGAACTTCTCGCCTTTGAAGCGGCACTCCGCGGGACCGATGCACCTGCTCCGTCGACCACCGACAGCGACGTTGCGATGGAGTCCGTAGAAGCCATTGAGGCCGTTGAAGCGATTCAAGAGATTGAAGCGGTTCAAGAGATTGAAGCCATTCAAGAGATTGAAGCCGTTCAAGAGATTGAAGCATTTACTGCGTTTGAACCCGTGGACGAAGTTCTTGAAGTAGCGGAGTCTGCCGAAGCGTTTGACGCGTTTGAAGCCCCGGTAGCGTTTGAAGCGCCCGAAGCGATTGACGCGTTTGAAGCCCCGGTAGCGTTTGAAGCGCCCGAAGCGATTGACGCGTTTGAAGCCCCGGTAGCGTTTGAAGCGCCCGAAGCGTTTGACGCGTTTGAAGCACCCCTTGAATCACCGGCGCGGGAAGTACCGGCTCCGCAGCGCACGCACGCAGAAGACGTGCGCTTTGAGGTGCGCACCGCAGCGGTGAACACCATGTTTGCACCTGAAATTGACCCTGACCGCGACAGCCTCGAAGAGACGATGCGCCGAATGGCTCAAGAGCGCCGGGCATACCTCCAAGCGTTTAGCCACCGATTTGGCCAAAACCAGGCGCGCATGCAGCAGGGCGATTTGGACCGTCCGGCATTTGAACGCCAAGGCTGGGACCTCGACGCCACTGCTCGCTACTCGCAGCACAACGCTTTGGGCGACCACATGGTCCGCGGCGAGAAAAACGATCTGGAGTTCCGCCCCAACAACTCGTTTTTGCACGACAATGTCGATTGAGGCCCTAGAAGCCCAGCTGGGTGAAGACATGAAGGCGGCTATGCGCGCCAAGGACCAAGTTCGCCTTGAGGCTGTACGCTCAATTCGGGCCGCGCTGACCACCGAAAAAACCTCGGCGGCCAACCAAGGCACCCTGACCGACGCTCAGGGGATCGCGGTACTTCAGCGCTTGAAAAAGCAACGCATCGAGGCGGCAGACATCTTTAACGCGCAAAACCGAACCGACCTCGCCCAAGTTGAAGAGGCCCAATTGGCGGTCATACAAACCTACCTTCCGGCTGCCCTCGAAGGAGCTGAACTCGAGGCCGCCGTGCGCGAACTGCTCGCAGCAAACCAACTGACTGACGCCGGTCAGTTTGGGCAAGCCATGGGCCTCGCGTCAAAGGCCTTTGCGGGGCGGGCCGACGGCAAAGCCATTTCGGCGGTCGTCAAAGCCCTGCTGCAGGGTTAAGGCCTAGTAAAATCCGTAGAGAAGGCGCACCGACACCACATCGGCCTTGTCAACCGCAGAGGTCGGAACGCGCCAAAGGCCCACCGAAAGGTTGACCTCGTTGCCGACGTAGTCGTAGCGTACCCCTATTTCAGAGAAAACCCCCGACGAGCCGTCGCGCACAAATGCTGGGCCGATGCCGCTGTAGTTGCGCACTTGGCGCGCAAATGATCCGTACCCCATATTTACAAAGGCACCCAAGAAGGCGTTTGAAGTAACCGTACTTCCTAATCCGGTCTGCAGCGTGGCCGCGAGGGTGTAGTGGTAGCCGAGGCTTAACGAACCGGTTCCGCCCTGAGACTGCGCGAGAGCCAAACCGATCGGGGCCGTCAAACCCACCGAAAGTTCGTCGCCCATCGGAAGGGTAAAGCGCGGAGCATACATCACGCCATTGCTCGCGAACGGCATGGATAGCGTGGACAAATCGATTCCGATGCTGTAGTCGTAGCCTACTGCGTGAAACCACTGCCCTTCTTTGAGGTCAAAGGCCTGAGCCGAAGCGGGTAAAACGGCCGCCGACACCAGGAGGCCCAAAATCCAGTTCTTCATGCGCTAAAGGTAGTGCGCGGTACCTTTGCGGAACGTGAACATTCCCGTTATCTCTTGGGTTTGGCGCCAGTACCGCGCCGCATTTGAAGGGCTCAGCCAAGAGGCCTGGGTCCTGGCCACCGTCATGTTTGTCAACCGGGCCGGAACCATGGTGCTTCCCTTCCTGGGGCTGTACCTGCGCGAAGGCTTGGACTTCAGCCTCGCCGACACGGGCTGGATCATGGCCTTTTATGGCGTCGGATCGATGGTGGGCGCCCTCGCGGGCGGAGCCCTTTCGGACCGCTGGGGTTCGTACCAGGTGCAAACGACCGCGCTGTTCGTAGGGTCGGGGCTGTTCTTGGTGCTAAGCTTCCTCACCGAATTTTGGTCGCTGGCGATGGGCGTATTTGTGCTCACCGCCGTCGCCGACATGGTGCGCCCGGCGAACTCATCGGCCGTCTTTGAGTACGCCAAAGAAGGAAACGTCACGCGGGCCTTTTCGCTGAATCGCATGGCGATCAATTTGGGTTTTTCGGTCGGACCGGCCGCCGCCGGCGTCATCGCCGCGTGGAGCTACCAGGGCCTCTTTTGGGCCGACGCCGCCACCTGTGCGGCGGCCGGGCTGCTCTTTGTCGGATTTTTCCGCAAACGACGTCCGCGCCGCGCCCGCGAAACCCAACAGGGCGGAAAATCCCCGTACCGCGACCGCGGGGCCCTGGCCTTCTCGATCCTTGTCCTCCTTTTTGCCGTGGCCTTTTTTCAGCTGGTCTCCACCATGCCGCTCTACTACCGCGAAGTATTTGCGCTGCGCGAAGAGCAAATTGGGCTGCTCCTGGGCTTTAACGGCCTCCTTATCGTCGCCGTAGAAATGGTTTTTGTGAACTGGGCCCAGAACCGCATTGCGCCCCGCCACGCGATTGCCTTGGGCGTACTCGTGATGGCCTTGGCTTTTACCAGCCTGAACTGGGCGACCGGGCTCACGGGACTGTACGCCTCAATGCTGCTGCTCAGCGTATCCGAAATCTTGGCGATGCCGTTCATGATTTCGTGGATCACGTTGCGCGCGGGCGACCAGTCGCGCGGTCGCTACCTGGGCCTCTACGCCGCCACCTACGCGCTGGGCCACATCTTGGCTCCGCTGGTCGGAACCTACGTCATCGCCCACTACGGCTACCCCCAGCTGTACTACGGCGTGGCGGCTCTGTCGGTGGTTACCGCCTTCGGATTCAGCCAGCTACCTCCCGCGATTGGGCGTCAATCACGGCCATAGCCGTAGTATTGACGATTTCGCGCACGCTGCAGCCCAGCTGCAGCACGTGGGCCGGGTAATCGAGTCCCACCAGCAGCGGTCCGACCGCCTCCATGCCCGCCATCGACTGCAGCAGCTTGTACGAAATGTTGGCGGACGAAAGTCCGGGGAACACAAATACGTTGGGCCCCTTGCCCACCAGGTCGCTGAACGGAAACTGCTCGGCCAGCAACGTGTTGTCCACGGCGAAGTTGGCCTGCATCTCGCCGTCGACAACCAGGTCGGGGTCGGCGCTGCGAATCATGCGGAGTGCTTCGCGCATCTTGCGGGGCGTGACGCCGTCGCTCGAACCAAAATTCGAATAGCTCAGCAAAGCCACACGGGGCTGAATGTTCATTTTGCGGACCATCTTCGAGACCTCAGACACTATCTGGGCTATGCGCTCGGCCGACGGATCCTGGTTGATCGTCGTGTCGGCAAAAAATTTCGGCCCTTGCTTGGTCAGCATCACGTACACGCCGGCCACCGTCGAGGCCGCGGTCTTCGGTCCCAAAATCTCCATCACGGGGCGCACGGCACGTGTGTACTTCACGGTGGCTCCGGTCACATAAGCGTCAGCGTGGCCGCTGCGCACCATCATCGGACCGTAGTAGTCGCGGTTAAACATCAATCGGCGGGCTTCTTCGCGGCCCACCCCGCGCCGCTGGCGCATCGCATACAGGGTCTCGGCGTATTCCGCCAGGTGCGGAGCCGAATTGCTGCGCGGATCAATCATCGGCACGTCCTCGAGGCCCAAATTGTATTCCTCGATGAGGGACTTAATCTTGGCCACATCGCCCAGGAGCACCGGCTGGCAAATGCCCTCTTCCATCGCGATTTGGGCGGCCTTGAGCACCCGGTAGTGGTCGGCCTCGTTAAACACCACGCGCTTGGGTGCGGACTTTGCCTTTTCTACCGCCAGGCGAATGAACTTGTCGTCGCGGCCGAGTCGGTTTCGCAGGTCTTCTTCGTAGGCCTCCCAATTGGTTATGGGCTTTTTGGCTACACCTGATTCCATGGCGGCGCGGGCCACCGCCGGCGCAACCGTGTAAATCAAGCGCGGATCAAACGGCTTCGGAATAATGTAGTCCGTACCAAACGCCAAATTGCGGCTGCCGTACGCGAGGTTTACGATCTCCGGCACGGCCTCTTTGGCCAGGTCGGCAATCGCCTTGACCGCCGCGAGCTTCATCGCCTCGTTGATCTTGGTGGCGCGCACGTCGAGGGCTCCGCGAAAGATGTACGGAAAGCCCAGCACGTTATTGACCTGGTTCGGATTGTCGCTGCGGCCCGTGGCCATAATCAAATCTTTGCGGGTCTTGATCGCGACCTCGTAGTTGATTTCGGGGTCCGGATTCGCCAGCGCAAACACAACGGGATTGGCCGCCATGGACTGGATCATCTCGGGACTCAAAATGTTGCCCTTCGACAGGCCGACAAAGACGTCGGCGCCCACCAGGGCCTCGGCCAGCGTGCGGTGCTTCGTGGCGCGCTTGAAGTCCATCTTTTCTTCGGTCAGGTCGTTTCGGCCGTCGTGAATCACGCCCTTGGAATCGCACATGATCAAGTTCTCGGGGGTTACGCCCAAAGCGAGGTAAAGACGGGCGCAGCTGATCGCAGAGGCTCCGGCACCGTTGAACACCACGCGCACCTCGCTGAGCTGCTTGCCCACGATCTCGGTGGCGTTCAGCAGGGCGGCGCCGGTGATGATGGCGGTTCCGTGCTGGTCGTCGTGCATGATGGGAATGTCAAGCTCTTCGCGCAACCGTTTCTCGATGTAAAAGCAGTCGGGGGCCGAAATGTCTTCGAGGTTGACGCCGCCAAAGGTGGGCGCCAGAATCTTGACGGTCTCGACAAACTTGTCGGGGTCTTTGGTGTCGAGCTCGAGGTCGAACACGTCGATGTCCGCAAAAATTTTGAAAAGCACGCCCTTGCCCTCCATCACGGGCTTGGAGGCCAGCGGGCCGATGTCGCCGAGGCCGAGTACGGCGGTTCCGTTGCTGATTACGGCCACGAGGTTGCCCTTGGCGGTGTAGCGGTAGGCATCTTCGGGGTTGGCGGCGATGTCGAGGCAGGGCTCAGCCACGCCTGGCGAATAGGCGATGCTCAGGTCGCGCTGCGAATTTGAGGGCTTGGTCGGAACCACTTCTACCTTACCCGGGCGGTGCCCTTCGTGGTATTCCAAAATGTCGCGCTTGCGAATCGGCGTCTTTTTCATAGCTGCAAAGGTCTGCCGAAATTTAACATTCGAGGCAGCTATGCCGACTTAACTTTGGCGTAACAAACGGAATCACCCATTTAATCCACATTTAACGTGTACACCGGATTACTCCACAGCCACCGCAGCGTCGCCTACCTCTTTCTCGCGGCGGCCCTCGCAACCGTCGTGCTCGCTTTAGTCAACCGCCTCCAAAACAAGCCTACGAGCAAGGCCCTTAACGGTTTGACCCTGGCCACCCTCATTACCGGCCACCTGCAGCTGCTCCTCGGACTCGGACTCTACTTTGTCGGACCGTGGTTCGGACTGCTCACCGAAAACGCCGCCGAAGTAATGCGGAACGCCGACCTGCGCCTGTTCGCAGTGGAACACCTCAGCGTCAACCTTATTGGCATCGCCTTGGTGACGGTGGGCCGCTCGCGCTTCAAAAAACTCGACGTCGACCGCCGCAAGCAGCAGGCCGTAATCGCCTACGTTGGCCTCGGACTTTTGCTCATCGCGAGCCGTGTGCCCTGGGAGCGCTTGTTCTAACTTTGCTGCATGATTGATCGGCGACCCCGCCAGGGGCCAGAGCGCTGCGTCCTCGTGGGCGCCGTGACCCGTTTACAGGACGAAACCAAGGCCAACGAATACCTCGACGAACTCCGCTTTTTGGCCGAAACCGCCGGAGCCGAAACCGTCGCCGTATTCACCCAAAAACTCGACAAGCCCGACCCGACCCTATTTCTGGGTTCCGGAAAAATGGACGAAATCAAGGCCTACGTCGAGGCCGAGGAGATTGACCTCATCATTTTTGACGACGAACTGAGTCCGTCGCAGCTCAAAAACATCGAGCGCCTGTTTGAACGCAAAGTGATGGACCGCACCAACCTCATCCTCGACATCTTTGCGGCCCGCGCCCAGACCTCCTACGCCCGCACCCAGGTCGAACTCGCCCAGTACGAGTACCTGCTGCCCCGACTGACGCGCATGTGGACCCACCTCGAGCGCCAAAAGGGCGGAATCGGCATGCGCGGCCCCGGCGAAACCCAAATCGAGACCGACCGCCGCATCATCAAGCAAAAAATCGCGCACCTCAAAGAGAAACTGACGGTCATCGACCGCCAGATGGCCACCCAGCGGGGCAACCGCGGAGCCCTCGTGCGCATGGCCCTGATCGGCTACACCAACGTGGGCAAGTCCACCCTCATGAACGCGCTCAGCAAGAGCGAAGTCCTGGCCGAAAACAAGCTTTTTGCCACCCTCGACACGACCGTGCGCAAGGTGGTGGTGGGCAACCTTCCGTTTTTGCTGACCGACACGGTGGGCTTCATCCGCAAGCTTCCGACCCAGCTCGTCGAGTCCTTTAAATCGACCCTTGACGAGGTGCGCGAGGCCGACATCCTGCTGCACGTGGTCGACGTCGCCCACCCCAACTACGAGGACCACATGGAATCCGTGGCCGGAATCCTTCAGGAGCTCGGCTGCCAAGACACCCCGCAGATCGTGGTGTTCAACAAGATTGACGCCTGGACGGCTCCGACCGACGACGAGGGCCGCCCCGCCGGAACCTTGGACGAGCTCAAGTCGGCCTGGGCCCGCCGCACCAACGGCCAGTGCGTGTTCATCAGCGCCCTGCACAAAGACCAGTTCGACGCCCTGCGCGAGATGATCTACCGCAACGCCGCGACGATTCACGCCGCGCGCTTTCCGTTTGATACGTTTTTGTACTGATTTCGGCGCGGAACGCTCCGCGCTACCTTTGCCCCATGCACGCCCGCAGCCTCGACTTTGCCCCCGAACACCCGCTGTTTCGCTCGCGACCCATTGAGCACCCCGCTGAGGTGCCCTTTGCCCTCGTGGCCGACGCAGAGGGCCAGATCGAGGAGCATCCCTACCTGCGCTGCATGGGCCGCACCGGCAACGACATCGTGCCGCTCCGCCCCGAGGACTTTATTCCGCTGCCTGAGGGGTCAGAGTTCTTTGCGCTTCCGGGCCGCCGCCCGCTAGGCTGGAACCCCGAAACCCAGCGCGCCGAGCACCTCGACGGCGACGCCGTGGCCGCCTTTGTCAGCCCCGCGCACACCCAAACCTACCTGGTCGCCTACGAAAAGCA
>JACCDS010614539.1_pt1 | contig 12343 bp, 12 predicted proteins | sample 7446441 | NCBI WGS metagenome assembly JACCDS01 (sample SAMN15323445, study PRJNA562643) | freshwater metagenome | isolation source: river surface water | place: USA:Blue River Watershed | collected 2017-08-17
TATCAAATGATATTTCAGAATGTATTGTACCATTATTCTTTATTTTCAATTTTGATATTTCTATTAAATCTTCAAGATCTTGTTTTGAAAAATCAGTAATGTTTTTTTCTTCTATATATTTGCTAATAGTATCCTTTAAAACCATAGCAGACATTTTAAGAACAGTTGCATCATTAAATGTTACTGGATTATAACTGAATTTTTTATTTGCATTTAAATACATAGAATCAGTCCAAATTAAAAATGTATCTTGACTCAATGATAAATACTTAACTTTTTCATCTAATTTAAGATTTCTTTCTTTTGATACAATCAAAAAGTCATCAGCTAATTGACGGTATCCAAATTGTTTTAATGCAAGTGAATTATTATTTAGAGATACTTGGTCATCACTACTCAATTTTGATATTCTTTCATTTATATTTGATTTATATACATTATCAAAAAAATTTTTAGCATCTTCCATACTTATTTTAATAGTTTTTTTCTCTTCTGACATAATAAGCTCCTAGTTATTAAATATATTATATCACGTTTTGATAATTATAGAAGTATGTTATAATGACAATATACAATAATATATATAGTTATGAATAAAGAGATGAGTGAAGTAGAAAAAAAACTTTTAGAAACAAAATCTAGAATGACTCTTGATAAAATACAAAATTTGTTAAAAGAAAAAGATGGTGTTGATTTTAATAAAGAGTATATATTAGAAAAAATAGAGAATTATGTAACAAGATTTGATGTAAATGTATCAGAAAAAGAATTGCAATTCTTAAAATCAAAAAGATCTGAAATGCATAATCATAATGGGTTATTACCAAAAGGTTTATATAGTAAGAGAGACCAATTAAAGAATATATCAAAAACAATTCATGTGGACTTCAAAAATAAAAAAATAATAAAACCTTAAATTAAGGTTTTTTATTTTACCTTTGTTAATTTTTTAAGAATACTATTCAAATCTTCTTTATTTCTTTCTTGCTTTTCAAGAATTTCAAAATCTAATTTAATATCATCACTATTTAAATAATTATTAAAATATAGCTTAATATTTTTATCAGTTATTCCAGAATATAAAAGATCATCAATGTTTCTTATTATTTCAGATGTATTAACTTTCTTGTTATAATTAAATACATATTGTGCTATTGATTTAAATAATGTGTAATAAGGAGGTATATCATTCTCTAAATATTTTTTAGCTGTAACAAATAAAGAAATTTTGTCATAAAATCCAAAATCATCATCAATAAATTGAATTCCAGCAAAAGAGCTACTTCTTTTATAAGACCAGTTATTATTATATTCTGTTAAATCTATTTTTTTATTTTTATTTTGTAAAATAAAATTTTCCCATCCTTGTGGTTTTAAAGAAGTAATATAATTGTGTTTTTTAGACAATTCATCAATTACCTGTAAAGAAAAATAGATAGGTTCTAGTCTCAAAATATCTTCATATCTAGAAACCATATTGTTAAATACTCTTTTTAAATCATCATTTCCATTTTCTTCCAAAACATTATTCTGAAAATATGTCAATGCTTCAAGATCTAAAGCATATTTAGAACGTTCACTTGAATATTCAATAAACTTTTTTAAAACCATTGGAAATGACTTTTGAGATGTCTCTTTGTTAATAATTAGACTTGTATTTTTCCAGTCCTTTATTAAAAAAGGATATAAATCATTATAAATATTTTCTACAGACATTAAAACTTACCATTATTAATTATTATATTACACAAAGTTACTGAAATTTCAATAACTTAGACTATGGTTTTGCAAGTTTTTTTCTGTTTACTTTTTCTCCAATCCTATAGTGAATATCATCTTGTAAAGAAGATATTTTTTCTCCTAGATCTTTAAATGAGATTTCATCAGATATTTCACTAAGTATATTTTTTTTCTTCTCTGGTGATATTTTTTCAAGTAAATCTAAATCATTACCTATTTTTGTATGTAATATTTTCATTCTTTCAACAAAATGTCTTAATTGTGCATTGTAATCTTCTTTTAATAGGTCATAGGATGTAAAATAACCTTGTTTAAATAGATCTCTTTTTGTTGCTTGATTTAAATTAAAAGTTGTTGTATCTATATTTAATACATTTATTACACCTATTCTAGTTAAATCAAAGAAATCTAATGGTTTATTATTGTCTAATTTGTTTCCATGTATCTGAGTCATCACATCACTTAAATAATTACTAACATGTGCAATAGCTCTCTTCAAAAGATTATTTTGACTAATAACTGAACGTCTATCAGGATTAAGAACCTTGCCAGCATCTTCTGTTCTAGAATAGTTTTCTGCTGGTGCTAAACAGAAACCAATGGTTTTTCTTCTATCTAATCCAAGTGTAGTATCAAAGAAGTGCATAGGAAAATTAGCTCTTACTCCACCATCAACATATTTTTTTCCTTTATATTCATAAGATGAAAACGCACCCGGTAAATTCATACTAATCCTTACAGCAGTTTTAATAGGCATTTCAGAATAAACTGGATCAGGATTTCCTGCATAAACATCTATTTGCTTATAATTATCTTTATCAAATGTTTTTAATGGATTTCCACTTATTTTTTCACAAATGCATATAGCTAACTCTTTAAAATTCCATCTTGGGTCATCTTTTGTTTTATCAATTACTTGTTGAAACTCTTTAAATGTAATATTACGAAGTCTATCAGAGCCAGATAATCCAACAGATATAGATTCAAGAAGTCCTTTATAATTTTTATCAGTATTTAAATAATGCAACCTGTTTTCAATTAGATCCCCAAAGAATTCCTCAATCAAATCTTCGTTTCTTTTTAATCTTATAAATTCAACCAATAAATCTCCATGCTTATTATTTTTTGAATTAATCATTTGATCTATCATCTCTTTAACGAATTCTTTATCTTTTTCAGATGATAATGATTTTGTATAAACATCTATTGCTAATTTTCTTGCTTCATCAATAATATCTTTTAAATAAGAATCAAGAGGTAAAAATCTTAATTTACTTTTTAAGTTTGGTTCATTTAAAAATATTTGTTCATAGTGATATTCTATTAACTGTTCTTCTTGTATTTTTGATTCAAGTCTATAATCTTTTTCATATTTTTTACATACTCGCTCAAAAAAACTAGGATTCTTAATAAGGTAATCTAGAAATTTAGGGTTGAATTGCTTTTTGAACTCTCTTAAATATGCTGATTGATGCATCATATTTGTCATTAATGTATCTTTTAAAATTGGTTTATTAATATTACTATGATACATAAATCTAGTAAAATCATATTGAAGAACAATCTCTTCAACTTTTCTTGGTGTATAACCTAAAGCCAAAGGTAAAGCCGTAATAGCTCCTGCTGAAGTTCCTGACACTCTTTTTATTTTTAAATCCATTTCAGCCATACGTCTTAAGGCTCCCGGATATGCCATACCCTTTGCTCCACCACCAGCAAAAGCTATATTTTCAATTTGTTCTGGTTTAACTCTATTGATTTCTGCATTTACTAAAACTTTAAAAAGTTTCATATCATCATCATTATAAGGAAGTTCATCTTTTATAAAATCTGCAATATGACTCAAACCACTTGCCTTCAAGTAATTATATGCTGTTTCTGATTTTAATGAATATTTTGAAAAGAGTTTGATTCTAACATCATCATGTTCTTGAAGTAAGTCTTTCAATTTTTTTGCCAATTTAAGAGATGTGCTATATGTGTTATAAGATTCCATTGTAGCTTTTAACTCTTTATGAGCAGACTTGATTCTATTAGTTGTTAATACCTTATCAATAATAATCATTTCTAAATCCATTTTTAATTATTATCATTATAACATATTTTTTATTTAAAAAAACATTAAAAACTTTTTTAGCTTTATTTTTATTGAAAAATATAAAAGGTATAGTAAACTATTTTAATTGTAAAAGGAGTGACAAGTGAGAATAATATATAAAGAAAGAACCATTGAAGCTGATCCAAATAAAACTGTTCTTGAAAACCTTGAATGTGCAAAAATTAAGACATTTTCAATGTGCAAAGAAGGCTATTGTTCAACATGTAGGATGAATCTTATTGAAGGTGAAATTGAATATATTGAAGATCCTATAGCTATACTTGATAATAGTGAGTTTTTACCATGTATATGCAAGCCAAAATCTGATTTAAAAATAGATTATTAATGCCCATTTGATTTGACTTCAAGTTGATTTAATGTATAATTTTAATAACAAAGTAAAATAGGGTATAGACTTTTATTTTTGTTGACATATAATCATTTAGAGTTTAATTATTAGAGAGGGGTAATCAAAATGGTAAACAAAGTAATTTTATTAGGTAATGTTGGTAAAGATGCTGAAAAAGTAACTGATAATGTAACACGTTTTTCTGTTGCTACTACAGAAAGATGGACTGACAAAGAAGGTAATCCACAATCAAAAACTGAATGGCATCGTGTTGTAGTATTTGGAAAAATAGCTTCAACAATGGCAGAACTATGTAAAAGTGGTAGACAAGTTTATGTTGAAGGTAAATTAGTAACTAGCGAATATGAGAAAGATGGTATTAAAAGATATACAACAGAAATCAACGTTGATATGAATGGTCGTGTACAAGTAATTGGTGGAAGAGATGATAATTCATCTAGTAACTCAAATAACGAAAAGCCACAACCTAAAAAAACTGCTGAAAGACAACAAAAAGAGAAGCCTTTAGAAAGCAGACAACAAGAGCCATCACAAGATTATGATGATACTCAACATGATGATGATATCCCATTCTAAATAGTAAGTATTAAAAGTAACCTAAATGGTTACTTTTTTATTGTTTAATAAAAAAAGACCTTTTATAAGGTCTTTTTAATATCGTAACATTACATTACATTTTTGGTTTAGCAACTTTAGGAACTACTTTTTCTTCTACTTGTGGAGATTCATCTTCATCAACAGTAATGTCACCATTTTCAAGTTTATTTATGAAGCTAACTTCTGCCTTTATTTCTTTATCATCTAAAGTTTTACCTGCTTTTTTCTTTCCAGCAACTAAATCTTTAACCTTTTCTAAAAACTCCATATTTGTAAATTGATCTGCCAAATCATCAGCTTTCTGTATTTGTGTAACAAAGTTAGGATATTTATCTTTCATATCCTTCAATTTTATACTACCATCTTCTGGAATTGGTGTAATTATTATATCATCTGAGTGCATTGATAATGATACAAATCTATTTTCTTCTGGTACGCTTTGTATAAAATCATGTTCTGACATTTTTACCTGTCCCACTATTTCTACCATAGTAACTGAACTAACTTCTGCTTCTTTCTCTTTCAAGAATGCTTGTACACTATTTGTAGGTTCTACAACAGTTTCTTCTACTTTAGAAACTACTACTTCTTCTGCCTTAACAACAGAAGGTTGTTCTGATACAACACTTAAAGTTTCAACTTTATCTTCTATTTTAGGAGAATCAACTTCTGCACTAATTACTTCACTTTTAAAAAGATCCATTTGGTTGTCGTTGTTTTTTTGCTTCGCCATATTTTTATCCATTTATGATTATTCTAATAATAATTATAACATATAAAAAAACAAAATAAAATATTAAAATAAAAAAGTCCCAAATGGGACTTTTATTATATCAATATAATTACTATTTAACTTCAATAGATGGTTCATTTAATAAGTCTTTAGCTTCTAATCCAGTAATATCTATTGATTCATCAGGAACTTTTACAACCAAATTAAATTTTCCTTCCATGATTTCATCAACTACATCAGAATCAATTGTTTCAAATTCAATTAAGGCATCATGCATTATTTTTAATTTATCCATATTTTGTTCAATAATTGTTTTTGCATTATTATAACAATTATCTAAAAGATCTTTAACAGCATCACGAATTTCTTTTAAAGTATCTTCTGGTAAAAGTATTTCTTTACCATCAAAATGTTTTTCATGCTTTCCAAAATAAACTGCACCCATTTTACTCATTCCCCATCTAGTTACATAGTTATAGGCAAACTCAGTTGCTCTTTCAATATCATTAGATGCACCAGTAGTAATTTTATTTTCACCAAAAACTAACTCTTCTGCAATTCTACCACCATATAAAGATGTTATTTGAGAATGGATTTCATCTTTATCAATACTAACTCTGTCTTTATCTGGTTGATAAACTGTAACACCCAATGCTCTACCACGAGGAATAATACTCACTTTATGAACTGGGTCATGCAAACCTTCTTTATTTTTTATCCAACCTATAATAGCATGCCCAGCCTCATGATATGCAGTAAGACTTTTATCTTTATGCTCCATCTGAATACCTTGCTGCTTAACACCCATAAGTATTTTATCAATTGCTTCATTAAAATGAATTCTTTCTACATTTCTAGCACCTTTTCTTGCTGCTATTAAGGCTGCCTCATTACACAAGTTAGCTAAATCGGCACCAGAAAAACCTACTGTTGATTTAGCAATTGAATCTATTCTAACATTTGGATCTATTTTAATATTTCCAGCATGTATACGAAGAATTTTCTCTCTTGATATAACGTCTGGTAAATTAACTTGGACAATTCTATCAAAACGACCCGGACGAACTAATGCTGGGTCTAAAATATCTTCTCTGTTTGTTGCAGCTATAATTATGATAGGTGCAGCACTTGACATAACACCATCCATCTCAACAAGTAATTGATTTAATGTTTGTTCACGTTCATCATTACCACCAACGTTATTATTACGGCTCTTACCTAAAGCATCTAATTCATCAATGAATATTATGCATGGAGCATGTGCCTTTGCTTCTTCAAACATGCTACGAACACGACCAGCACCAAGCCCTGAAAATACTTCAACGAAATCTGAACCTGCGGCACTAAAGAAAGGGACATTAGCTTCACCAGCAACAGCTTTTGCAAGTAATGTTTTACCTGTACCCGGTGGGCCAACCATTAAAACACCCTTTGGTATCTTTCCACCTAAGTCTTGATATTTATCAGGATTAGCCAAGAAATCAACAATCTCTCTAACTTCTACGATTGTTTCTTCATTACCAGCAACATCTTTAAATCCTTTATCACTTTTGATCATTATTGCTTTATGTTTAAACATCTTAAACAATCCACCTTGACCATTCTTATTACCCTTCATCATCCAAATTAGCAATGCACCAATTACAAGGACTGGAATTAAACTAAATAGAAGGTTTGCTAGAAGAGAACCTTCTTCTTTATCTGTAAACTTAATTTGAACAGCTTCTTGATTCATAAGTTCTATACTTTCACTAAATATTGAATCTCTATTTGGTAAATTTGTATAATAAACAATTGAAGGATCATTCTTTGACTCTGCTGTCATCTTCATCTGAGTATTTAACTTTTCAACAATTGTAACTTCTTGAAATTCATTACTTGCTATTTTATTTTGAAAATCACTATAAGTAACTTCTATATAATCTTTTTTATTCTGATAAAAATTTACTACTCCATATAAAAAGTTTATAGAAACAAATACTATAGAAATTAATAATATTAAGCGAACTGTTTTTTTGTTCATAACATCTCCCATACATAAGTAGGCATATTATACATAACGATTAGGATAAATCAATATATTTTAAAAACAAAATAGTAATAATATAGATAGTTAAAATTAATCAATGTTAACTTAATTTAAAATTATAACAATATAAAGCATTATAATATTTTTAATTTATTGTACCTGATTGATATTTTTATTTGTATTGTTATCATCTATATATTAATAGATATTTTGGTTGTAATCATGTTAAATAATGAAAAAGATTTTAATAATTGTATAAAGATGATAAAAATAAAAAATTTAGAAGAAGATTTTTATAGTGAATTTGATTATATAAGGCAAGTTGAATTAGCTGTAACAAAATTAATACAAAAAAATATTTTTTTTAAAAAGATATTTAAAAAGAAATTTGAGATTTACAAAACAGCATTAAATAACAGAAAAAAAATTGAAATAATGAAAACAATTAAAGAATCTAAAATGTATACTTTAATTTCTTACATGAATAACCAAAAAAAAGTTGATTTTTTGAATATTGAGATTATACTACAGGATAACAATTTTATACTATATGCATTAGAAAATAATTATATTGAAAGATTTGAATTAGAGATGATAAGAGAATATCTCATAGATCTCGAATTTAACAAAAATTATCCAGAATATAATATGTTAATTAAAAGACAAAATTCATATAAAAATAAAATTGATGACATTCTAGGATATTAAAATGGATATAGTTATACCAGCATTAGTGTTAACAATAGCAGGATTCAGTGCTTATGAATATACAAAGACTCCTGAAAATGCAGTCCCTATTGCAATTCAAGATGTGTCTGAAAAAAATATTCCTGAATATGAAAATTATTTGAAAAGAAACGCTGAAAGTCCACAGCTTCTTATAAAAGAATCTAAAGAACCATATGCCAACACAACCATCATAAATAATCCTGGGTTCAAGCCTGTACTTGATAATTTATATTATTTTAAAAATTATTATCAATTAAATATTCGTGAATATAAAATAGAAAATGATAAGGTTATTAACTTAGCAAATATAAATATGACAATTGATTCTCCAAAATTAGCAAACTATCAAGATGGATATCAATTTGAGTATGAAAATGAAAAATATTTTGATGGCATAATAATAAGAACACAATTGATACCAACCAATGATAAAGAAGATAAATTCAGACTTATTTATGAAATAGAATCAACAAACGCAAAAGTAAAGAAAAATGATTTTGCAGAAAAACCATCAAATAATGTATTAGAAGCACTTGTAGATAAAAACATAACAGAAAAAACAGAGTATATGGTTATTAATAATGGTTATAATGTATATACAGAAAGAGTTTACTCTATAAATGAAAAAATAATAGATATAAATAAACCATACTATATAGACGTTGGCCCATACAGAGTCGAAATAAATCTTTTCAAAGGAAAAGAATCTGATTTATATAAAAACCCACAAAATATAAATTGCAAGAATAAAGCGTGTGAAGTAATGAAAGAAAATACAATTTCTAAAAATAGAAAATAAGATATAAAAAAACCCTACAATGTAGGGTCTATTTAATTTTTATGTCATGATAGGTCTTTGCGGCTTTGCTCGCTATCTCAACTAAAGTTAATGTCTTCGCTTCGCTCGATTAACCTCAATCAACAGTTATCGTCTTTGTTTGCCAAACTCAGATAACCATATCTACAAAGTATATTACTCTAATCTTTAATTTCTTTGTAATGTATATAATAACACAATGACAAGGGCATGTCAATAGATAAGATGAATTTTTTTGTAGAGCGAAATAAATCGCCCTATTTTTATATTTTATGTATATTTATTATACATACTTTTCTACTTTATTTATTGTTCTTTTCAACAATTCATATACCATCATTGTAGCAATAGATGTAGGACTTGTCAAACCACCAATAACTTTTGAAGCATCCTCAATATCAAGATATACATTAACATATTCTTCACCATGCTTCCATCCTATAGAGCGATTCTCTGAAATAAACTCTTGAATTTCTTTTTGTGTCTTACTAAAATTCATAGTTTGTTCTATTTCACTTTCGTCTCTTTTATTTATAATATCACTTGAAAATTCTCCAATAGAACTAGCCTCGAAGCTATCACTTCTATTAATGAATGGACTTTCTTCTTCATCAAAATTATCTTCGTCATAATCATCATAATAACTTTCTTCATCATGATAATTTTCTGTTTCAACAATTATAGAAGCACCAACATCAAATCCTTTACCTACAGGCAAATCAACAAAGTTTAACTGTGTTGACAACCCAAGTATCCTTTTTGCCATATCCAATTCTTGCTGATTTTCATTTTCGACATCACTATCAATAGAAATATCTAACTTTTTAGTGTCTGGATTAATTTTAAAATTAATTTTAACTGTCATTATTGCTCTCCTTCTTCATTCACAAGGTAAATATCTTCAAGAGTATTATCATCTAAACCTAAGCATGCAGATAGAATAAAAAATTTATTATCATCTTTAATTCCGAAGTCATCCATATCAGATTTAGAATATTTCTCTAAAAGTTTATCTGAAATAACAATTGCACCAGTTTTATTTCCAATATATATTTTTACATTTTTTAATTCTAAATTATCACTTGGTGTGTGACAATGAGCAATTGAATAAACTTCTCCATCAAACAACTCTGCCTTTAACTCTAATGTCTTATTGTTAAGAACATCATAAGCATGATTTTGAGGCATTTCAGGAGAAAAGTCATTATTTAAATAAGATATAAGTTCTCTATTTCTTGTAAAGAAAAAATGAGATATAACATTATCTTCTTCAACCTTAAAACAAACTATACCATTTCTTAATGAGTTATTCATTTCATCAATCATTAATAATCTTTTAATCATTTCACGTCTCCTTCATTTTTGCTTTTACCAAAGAATACACGACGATGATCAGATTCTTGTGATATTTTTGCATTACCTGAAATTTCATTTTTATTATAATCAAAAGTTAATTTATTTAAGAACTTTTGAATTTTTTCATTGGAACCGCTAGTTCCTGCTGTATGTGAACAGGTTTCTGTTAAGATATTAAATAAATCAAATTGAGTTAAGTCAGATGCTGCGGCACGACCACCATTCTGTTTAAATACTTCATCACGATAAACATCTCTCAAACGACTTTGAACATCTGTCATTTTGATTAGCTCGCTAAGTTGATCAGCACCATTAACTGATTTTAGTTGACTTCTATCAAGTAACATTTGTCTTGCTTCAAGTACATTGGCTACTGAGGCATGTGTATCACTCATTTTAATAAAACGATCTTGCAATAATGCATTTACAGTAGGCTTTATTTGTAATGAAACTATTTCCAAATGTCTTTCCCAATCATTAATAATAGGTACTTTTCTTGTAACAAGTGGTGATATTCCGACCATACCATTTAAGCAAATTAAACGCTCTACTTCAATTGTTGTTAAAATATTAGAATCAAATGGATTCCATTTATATACTATTCTATTTTTAAAACTACCACCTTCACCAAGTGAAGCAATATCAAGATAAAATGGTTCACTTAAACCACCAAGAAATATTTCTCTTTCAGCCCTAAACTGACCAAAAACATCACTTATTGGACGCTCACGACGACGCATAAATGTGCTTTCTTCTTTAGCTACATCATAACCAATTTTATCTGAGAGAGTCTTAATTGCATCTTCTGAGTGTCTAAAACCTTTATAAGCAGAATTTCTATAGTCTACTAATTTTCCATCATGTGTAAAAATATAAGTGCCACCATTCATCAACTTAGAGAACACACTTATCTCCATTTCACTTACCATTCTTGCTTCACGAGTTTTACTATCAAAGATATGGGTATATTTATTATCAACAATAATCTGTACACACAAATTCTTCTTTTTATCTTCTACCAATTTTACTTCTACATCAGCATTTTCCACCAATATTAGCTCAGTCATTTTAATCTCCCATAAAAAATATAATTTATTCTATCATTTATCAAATCAATGTCAAACTGATTCAAGTATTTTGTCAGCTTTTCTAGCCTTATTGAATGCTCCAATTTTAAAGTATTTTATATCACCCATACCTTTTCCATCATTAAATAAATCACCTGTTTCTTTTTTAGAAACAAATCCACGTACAAGCGTAAATCTGAACAATGAAACTAGATCTCTATATATATTTAAATTACTTTCTTGATAACAAAATCTCATTATATAAGCTAAACCATCCCATACAGGAATATCAACAGGATAAGTTGCTCTTGAATTTATAGAAATATCTGTTTTAAGATTTATAATATTTGTTTCACAAATCAACGCTGGAATATCTAAGAAGTCAGTTTCATCAAAAGAATAATGCTCACCAATAACCCTTGCAGCTTTTAAAACAAAATTTAAATTAAGAATTGTTGGATCATCCTTATTTTCAATATTTTGTAAGTTTTTAAAGAATTGTCTTTGTTCTGTTTCACTCTTATTATTCTCTTTTTTATTTTTACTTATATTTGCAGTGCCGGTATCAAAAACAGGTGAATATACAATAATACTATTATCATTTTCATCGAAATCTTTATTTGGGTTATATGCTAGAACATATCCACTTCTTAAAATTACTGTTGAGTCATTCTCTTTTTTTAATTCTTTCTCTTTTTCTTCTGGTGATTTTTGTGTATCATTTTTCAAATCATTCAAAAGTTTTGATGTATATTTTTTTACACCCATCTTAGAAAGAGCAATATATCTTACTGGCTGAACCCAAAA
>JACCDS010102534.1_pt1 | contig 12341 bp, 12 predicted proteins | sample 7446441 | NCBI WGS metagenome assembly JACCDS01 (sample SAMN15323445, study PRJNA562643) | freshwater metagenome | isolation source: river surface water | place: USA:Blue River Watershed | collected 2017-08-17
GGCCCAGGCCAGCACGCGGTCGGGCGCAAAAGCCGGCCGCATGGCCTGGCTCAAGCCTGGCAGCAGGGTGGCCAGGCGCGCGTGGTTGGCCGCGTGGTCCTCGTCGCGCAGCACGGCTTCGGGGCAGCCGCGCTCGAAGGTCGAGCCCAGGTACCAACCCGGCCCATCGCCGAATTCGGGCGGCAGCGGCACGCCGCTGATGAAACTGCCGTGGCCATTGACCGGCACATCGGGCAGCGCTTGAGCCCAGGTGTCCGGCAAGTCGTTCAGGGCGCCCATGCTGATCTGCCCGCGCAGCGGGTTCAGGGGCAGCGTGCCCATGGGCAGCAAGTCCCGCGTGTGGAAACCGCTGGCCACGATCAGCTGATCGGCTTCGGCCAGCAAGTGTCCCTGAGCGTTCAGTACCTGCCAGCCGCGCTCGCTCTGGCGCATAGCATGCACAGCCGTGTTCCAGCGCACTTCAATGTGGGGCATGGCCAGCTGCGCAGCCACCAGCTGGCGTGGCCGAATCCAGCCCGCCATGGCATGCCACAAAGCCTGCGCCCTGTCGGGCAGGCCGGCGGCCGCGATCTGCTCGGGGGTGGCCGGTGTGCTCCATTCGTGACCTGGTGCGGGCCAGCCATCTTCGGCAGGCAGTGCCCGCTTGCCTTCGACGCGGTGCTCCAGCACGCCGCTCCAGGCCCAGTCGGAGCCCGGCTGCAGCAGCTCGGCGCAACGCTGCAGGGTGGCGCGCACGCCTGCGCGGGTGATGCGCGAGAGCACGCTGTCGTCCGGCGAAACATGCGGCGCGGTCAGGCCTGCAGGCAGGCCGGAGGCGCCAGCGCCCACGCCTGGGCCGGCATCGAGCACCGTGACCGACCAGCCGCGCCTGGCCAGGCTGCAGGCCACGGCCGAGCCAGACAGGCCCGCGCCCAGTACCAGCGCAGTTCGGCCTGTTAGGGTGTGCCAAGCCGGACGCAACTTCGTGCGCGGCGTCCATGCGGGCTGGAACACGGCCTCGAGCCGGTGCGATTTGGGTGGCAGGCCATCGGCCCGCATGACGGCAAAGCCGCATTGGGCCAGGTCTTCGCGCACGCTGCGCTTGACGCACCAGCTGGCCACGCGGGTGCCCGTGCGGCACAGGCGCGAGACCGCCTTGAGCGTGTGCAGCGACCACATCTCCGGGTTGACGTCGGGGCTGAACCCGTCGAGGAACACGCTGTCGGCCGCCACATCGATCTCGCGCAGCATCTTGTCCGCCGGGCCGATGCACAGCGTCAGTTGCACGCGGCCGCCTTCAAACACCAGCCGGTGCACGCCCGGCAGCAAGCCGCGCCAGGCTTTGGCCAGTTTCTCGGCCAACGGTTGCAGCTCGGGCCAGGCCTGCACGCTCCGCAGGATGTCCTGCGCCGCGACCGGCCAGGCTTCAACAGAGGTGAAAAACAGCCGCTCGGGCCGCTGCGGGTCTTGCAGCCATGCCTGCCACGTGGCCAGAAAACTCAGCCCCAGGCCAAAGCCTGTCTCCAGCACATGCCATTTGCGCTGACTCTGCCAGGCCGGTGGTCTGCCCTCGGCTGGCCACAGACCACAGCCTTGCAGGAAGACATGCCGCGCCTGCAGCAAACCTCGGTCCATGCCATGAAAGCCCCGGCTGCGGTAGACGTCGTCAAACAGGGTGCTGCGGGGCGTGCCGTCGGCAGACCATTGAACAGGACTTGTCATGGGCCATTCACTGTCAATGTGTCATCCTCGGGTTCAACCCGAGGACCCATGGATTGCCCGGTCAAGCCGGGCAATGACATGAAGTGGGGCTGGCGATGCCCGCTCTGCACGCGATGACCACTGTGGTTGTCATCCTCGGGCCCGACCCGAGGATCCATGGATGGCCCGGTCATGCCAGGCCATGACAGGGGTGGGGCCGACGATGACCCGTCCAGCATCAGGCCTGCGAAGGGGGCACGTAGCCCTGGGCCTGGTCGGCGCCTTCGCCGAAGAAATGCTTTTCCATCTGGCGGGCCAGGTACTGGCGGGCGCGCTGGTCGGCCAGGTTCAGGCGGTTTTCATTGACCAGCATGGTCTGGTGCTTGAGCCAGTCGGCCCAGGCCTGCTTGCTCACGTTTTCCCAGATGCGTTTGCCCAGTTCGCCGGGGTAGGGGGGGAAGTCCAGACCTTCGGCTTCGGTGCCGAGCTTGATGCATTGAACGGTGCGTGCCATGGGGGTTGCTGCCTTGATTTATCTTAAGAAGCGCTGGTTATACAGATATAAAATTTCAGTATTTCCAGTTCTGAGCCTTTCACGGGACAATCGGCGCCGGCCTGAGACCGGGACACCGTCTGTCCTTCAAGGCCTCCACTGTAGCAACTTCCTTATTCCTGTCTGGCCCCGGGGCCGTTCCCGAGCCAACACCTCCACTGAGCCATGAGTGCATTTCTTGAAGAACGCGTGCTGAGCGTTCACCACTGGACCGACCGCCTGTTCAGCTTCACCACCACGCGTGACACGGCCCTGCGCTTTTCCAACGGCCACTTCACGATGATTGGCCTGCGTCAGGACAGCGGCAAACCGCTGTTGCGCGCCTACTCGATCGCCAGCGCCAATTACGAAGAACACCTCGAGTTTTTGAGCATCAAGGTGCCCGACGGCCCTCTGACCTCCAAGCTCCAGCACATCCAGGTGGGCGACACCATCGTGGTGGGCAAAAAGCCCACCGGCACGCTGCTGTGCGACTACCTGCTCCCCGGCAAGCGCCTGTACCTGCTGTCCACCGGCACGGGTCTGGCCCCGTTCATGAGCATCATCCGCGATCCTGAGACCTACGAGCGTTTTGAGCAGGTCATCCTGGTGCACGGTGTGCGTCAGGTCAATGAACTGGCCTACCACGACTACATCACGCAGGAGTTGCCGCAGCACGAGTTCCTGGGCGAGATGGTCAGCAAGCAGCTCAAGTACTACCCCACCGTCACACGCGAGGCCTACAAAACCCAGGGCCGAGTGACCGACCTGATTGAAAACGGCAAGCTGTTCGCCGACCTGGGCGTGCCTGCGCTCAACCCGGCCGAAGACCGCGTGATGATCTGCGGCAGCCCGGCCATGCTGCGCGACCTCAAGCGCATCTGCGAAGAGCGCGGTCTGGAAGAAGGCAACACCACCACCCCGGGTGCCTTTGTGATCGAGCGCGCCTTTGCCGACGCCTGATTGGCGGGCACGTCACAACACAACCGGCTTCGGCCGGTTTTTTCATGCCTGTGCAACGCCTTCAAACGACTGAGGTGGTGGTGATTTTTCGATAGATGTTTTCGGCATGAGCAAACTAGAAATTAGTCGTTTGAGTTTGAAAGGGCTGCTCCCAGAATTCGCTTCATCGTCAAAACGACGAAGCATTTCTGGAGAGAACCATGACCCGTCAACACACCTTTGCCCGACTGATTGCCGCCACGGCCGTGAGCCTGAGCGCCCTGGCTGCACAAGCCCAGGTCAGTCTGCTCAACGTCTCGTACGACCCGACCCGCGAGCTGTACGTCGAATTCAACCAGGCCTTTGCCAAACACTGGAAAGCCAAGACCGGTCAGGACGTGACCGTCAAGCAGTCGCACGGCGGCTCGGGCAAGCAGGCCCGCTCCATCATCGACGGGCTGGACGCCGACGTGGCCACGCTGGCGCTGGCCGGTGACACCGACGCCCTGCACGACAACGGCAAGCTGATCCCGGCCGACTGGCAAAAACGCCTGCTGCACAACAGCTCGCCCTACACCTCGACCATCATCCTGGTGGTGCGCGAAGGCAACCCCAAGGGCATCAAGGACTGGGACGACCTGGTCAAGCCCGGCATCAAGGTCATCACGCCCAATCCCAAGACTTCGGGTGGCGCCCGCTGGAACTACCTGGCCGCCTGGGAATTTGCCAAACGCAAATACGGCAGCGAAGCCAAGGCCAAAGAGTTTGTGAAAAAGCTCTACGAGAACGTGCCCGTGCTCGACACCGGCGCCCGCGGCTCGACCATCACCTTTGCCCAGCGCGCCCAGGGCGATGTGCTGATCGCCTGGGAAAACGAGGCCTACCTGCTGGAAAAAGAGTTCGGCGCCAAGTTCGACGTGGTGGTGCCCAGTCTCTCCATCCTGGCCGAACCGGCGGTGACCATCGTCGACAAGAACGTGGACAAGAAAGGCACCCGCGCCGTGGCGCAGGCCTACCTGGAATACCTCTACAGCGACGAAGGCCAGGACATCGCGGGCAAGAACTTTTACCGTCCCATCTCGCCCAAGGCCCAGGCCAAGTACGCCAAACAGTTCCCCAAGCTCAACCTCGTGACCATTGACCAGGCCTTTGGCGGCTGGACCCAGGCCAGCAAGGCCCACTTTGCCGATGGCGCGAGTTTCGACCAGATCTACAGCAAGAAGTGAATCGGTGATCCAGCATCCAGTCCTCAGGCCTTGGCGCTGGCAGAAGTCGTGACCGCCACGATCAGCCCGGTCATCACCAGCAGCAGCCCCATGGCTTCGGGCCATGCGGGCACATGGCCCAGCACTGGCCAGGCCATCAGTGCAGCCAGCCCGGGTGCCAGTGCCGGGAAGACTGCCGCGCGCGAGGCGCCCAGCAACGACACCATCTTGGAATAGGTGTAGAGCGTTCCGGCGCCTGCAATCACCCCCTGCACCAGCACTTCCGTCCAGAAGACGGAGGCCTCGACCGCAATCAGGCCAGCGGCGCCGGTGTACCAGAAGTAGGCAGGCACATAGGTCAGCAAGGCGCTGATCGAGATCACGGCGGTGGCCAGCAGCGGGTCGAGCCGGTGTTTGCGCAGCACAATCCCGAAACCCGCCCAGAGCGTACCGGCCAGAACAAACATGGCGTCGCCGATGGCGGCACGCAGCGTCAGGCTCGAAGCTTCCAGTCCGGACACCAGCACCAGCCCGATCAGCACCACTGCAATGCCCAGCGCTCGGCGAGGGGTCATCCGGTCGCCCAACACCACCGCGCCCAGCACCATGCCCATCACGCTCATGGCGGTGAAAGGGAACAACGCGGCGTGGCTGGCGGGGGCGAACTGCAATGCGCCAAACATCAGCAGGCCAAACGGTGTTCCTGCCAGCAGCGCCACCAGCAACCAGATGCGCCAGCGTGTGGTGAACTGGGCCGGATCGCGCCAGCAGGCCAGGGCCATCACAGGCAGCATCAAGACGCCCGCCACGCCAAAGCGCAAGACCGTGAGGTCCGGAGAAGTCAGGCCATGCGCAATGCCCCAGCGGGCAAACACGGTGTAGAGCGCACCGATGCTGGCGGCCAGCAGGCCGACGGCGATGCCTTTGACCAAGGGGCTGTGGTGGCCGAACCCCGTTGGGGCAAGCGTCATCGTGCGGGTGTTCATTTCAATCTCCTGTTCAGCTTCTGTGGGGTGGATTGAGTGGAGTCTGATTTATTCCATAAAATTCAAATAGAGCATTTTTTGGAATAACATTCATTCCAAAATAGAAATTAATGGGCGATATGGACCGACTCAGTGCCATGCAAGCATTTGTTCGCGTCGTCGAATGCGGCAGTTTTTCGGCTGTGGCGCGAGAAACGCGTGCCACGCAGAGCAGCGTGAGCAAGCAGGTTGCCGCGCTCGAACGTGAACTGGGGGCCAAGCTGCTCAGCCGCACCACACGTTCACTGGCCCTGACCGAAGCGGGCGAGCGCTACTTTGCGCAGGCGCGCCGCCTGGTGGCAGAAATCGCCGAAGCCGAGGCCGAGCTGCTGCAGGGCGAGCAGCAACTGAGCGGCTGGTTGCGCGTCGCTGCCTCGGTGGGTTACGGCCGACTCAAACTGCTGCCGCTGGTCAAGCACTTTCTTGCGGCCCACCCGAACGTCAAGATCGATCTGCGGCTCAACGACGGCTTTGTGGACCTGGTGGAGCAGGGGATTGATGTGGCCGTGCGCATCGGTGAACTGGCCGACAGCTCGCTGGTGGCCCGGCGCATCGGCACCACGCAGCGGGTGCTGCTCGCCAGCCGCTCCTATCTGGATGGATTGCCCACGGGCATGAAAGCACCGCAGCAGCCGCAGGACCTGCTGGACCACAACTGCATCGTCTATTCAGAACTGGCCACGCAAAACGCCTGGACCTTCACCGCAGGCCCTGGCGCCGCCGCACCCGAGGGTTCACAGGTCACCATCCGCGCCCAAGGCAATTTGCAAACCAACAGCAGCGAGGTGATCCGTGCTGCGGTGCTCTCGGGCATGGGCATCGGCTACTCACCCACCTGGCTGTTTGAGGATGAGCTGGCCAGCGGGCAGCTGCAGGTGCTCTTGCCCGACTGGCCTGCACCGCCTTTGCCGATTCATCTGGTGAGCCCATCTCAGCGACGCGAGTCGGCCAAAGTCAAGGCTTTTGCCACACACCTGGCTGCAGGCCTGGATGAACGGCGTTGACCCACTCTCCGAAGGCCCCGGGTACACGCCAGCGCGATGAGCGGGCTATAGTGGCGCACAAAGCCGGTTTTGTCGGCCTGTGCTGTTTTCAATTCTCGCAAAGGTTTGTTCCATGTCCCTCAACGTCCTGAGCGATGCCACGCTCGACCAGCTTTTCCGTCAGGCCCGCACCGTTCACGCTTTCAAGCCCGAAGCCGTTTCTGACGACACCATTCGCCAGCTGTACGACCTGCTCAAGTGGGGCCCGACGGCTTTCAACGGTCAGCCCGGCCGCTATGTGTTCGTCAAGAGCGCCGAAGCCAAGGCCAAGCTGATCCCGGCGCTGTCGCCCGGCAACGTGCCGCAGGTCGAAAGCGCCGCCGTCACGGTGATCGTGGCTTATGACACCCGTTTCCCCGAGCACCTGCCCACGCAGTTCCCGGGTTACGACGCCAAGGCCGTGTTCGACGCCAACCCCGGCATCGTCGAGCCGACTGCTTTTCGCAACAGCAGCCTGCAAGGCGCCTACCTGATCCTGGCCGCCCGTGCGCTGGGTCTGGACTGTGGTGCGATGTCGGGCTTCAATCCGCAGGCCGTTAATGATGCGTTCTTCCCCGATGGCCGTTACAAGGTCAACTTTCTGCTGAACATCGGCGTGGCCGATCCGGCCGGCGTGTACCCGCGCGCCCCGCGTCTGGCCTTTGACGAGGCAGCCCAGATCCTTTGATTGGCATCGCCCGGCATCCAGGCCCGCTTCGGCGGGCCTTCTTATTTGTTTTGGTAATTAACAAACAAAAATAAAGTCGTTTGAGTTTTGAGGGCTGGCTTTCACAATCGCCGCCATGTCTTCAGCACCCACCCTCGTCATCATGCCCGGCTGGCGCAATTCCGGGCCGGGCCACTGGCAAAGCCTGTGGGCCGATCGCCTGCAGGGCGCCGTGCGCGTGGCCATGGCCGAAGACGACTGGCAGCGCCCCAAGCGCCACATCTGGGTGCAGGCGCTGATCCGCACCATCCTGGCCCAGAGTGGCCCGGTGGTGGTGGCCGCCCACAGCCTGGGCTGCATTGCCACCACGCATCTGCCGCCTGAGGTGGCCCGCCGCATCCAGGGCGCGCTGCTGGTGGCGCCCGCCGACCCGGAGCGCCGCGGCGTGCTGGCCGATTTTTCCCCCGTGCCTTACCAGCCCCTGCCTTACCGCAGCGTGGTGGTGGCCAGCAGCAACGACCCGTTTTGCCCCATCCGCACCGCAGGGGCTTACGCGCGGTCCTGGGGCAGCGAAGTCGTGCGCCTGCAAAACGCGGGGCACATCAACGTCGAATCCGGCCACGGCGAATGGCCGCTGGGCCTGGCCCTTTTGCAATCCCTGATGGCCGAGCACGCCTGGAGTGCTCAGCCCCAAACCGAACTGGAGTCCGCATGAAAACCTCTGCACGCATCGCACTGCTTGCTGCCCTGTCGCTTGCCGGTCTGGCCGCCCAGGCCCAGACCCTGCTCAATGCCTCGTATGACGTGGCGCGCGAGTTCTACAAGGACTACAACGCCGCCTTCGTCGCCCACTACAAAAAGACCACCGGCAAGGACGTGAAGATCGACCAGGCCCATGGCGGCTCCAGCGCGCAGGCGCGTGCCGTCAACGATGGGCTGGACGCCGACGTGGTGACCATGAACACCACCACCGATGTGGACTTTCTGGCCAGCACCGGCGTGGTGGCCAAGGACTGGCAAAAGCGCTTTCCGAACAACGCATCGCCCACCACATCGACCATGCTGTTCCTCACGCGCAACGGCAACCCCAAAGCCATCAAGGACTGGGACGACCTGACCAAGCCCGGCATCCAGGTCATCGTGGTCAACCCCAAGACCGGCGGCAATGGCCGCATGGCCTACCTGGCCGCCTGGGGCTACGCCAAAAAGAAGGGCGCCAGCGACGCGCAGGCGGCCGAGTTCGTGGGCAAGCTCTACAAGAACGTGCCGGTGCTGGCCAAGGGCGGGCGCGATGCGACCACGATCTTCCTGCAGCGCAATATTGGCGATGTGCTGGTGACCTTTGAATCTGAAGTCGTTTCGGTGGACCGCGAATTTGGCACCGGCAAGGTGGACGCGGTGCACCCGTCCATCAGCATCGTGGCCGAAAACCCGGTCGCCGTGGTGGAGCGCACCGTGGCCAAGAAGGGTACGGCTGACCTCGCCAAGGCCTACCTGGATTACCTGTACTCCGACGAAGCCCAGGAGATTGCCGCCAAGCACGCCCTGCGCCCGCGCAACGCCAACATCCTCAAGAAGTACAGCGCGACCTTCAAGCCGATCCAGCTCTTCACCGTGCAGGAACTGTTCGGCTCGCTGGAGCAGGCGCAGAAGGTGCACTTCAACGACGGTGGCCAGTTCGACAAGATTTACACGGTCAAGTGATTTTCGGCCGCAGGGGCGGCCTCCTACAGCGTTCTCATGACTCTTTTTTCTGATCGCCGCAAGCCTCGCCGGGTGCTGCCCGGCTTCAACCTCACGTTGGGCTACACCGTGCTGTACCTCAGCCTGATCGTGCTGATCCCGCTCTCGGCCCTGCTGTTCAAGACCTTCACCCTGAGCTGGGAGCAGTTCTGGGCGGCGGTGACCGGGCCGCGTGTGCTGGCTTCTTACCGGCTGACTTTTGGCGCCTCGTTCATCGCGGCGCTGGTCAACGTGGTGTTTGGCCTGCTGGTGGCCTGGGTGCTGGTGCGCTACGACTTCTTTGGCAAGAAGGTGGTCGACGCGCTGGTGGACCTGCCTTTTGCACTGCCCACCGCCGTGGCCGGCATTTCGCTCACGGCGTTGCTGGCGGGCAATGGCTGGATCGGCCAATATCTGGAGCCGCACGGCATCCAGCTGGCCTTCAACCCCAACGGGGTGGTGATCGCGCTGATCTTCATCGGCCTGCCGTTTGTGGTGCGCACGGTGCAGCCGGTGCTCGAAGACGCTGAAAAAGAACTCGAAGAGGCCGCCACCTGCCTGGGCGCCACGCGCTGGCAGACCTTCACCCGCGTCATCCTGCCGTCCATCATCCCGGCGCTGCTGACCGGTTTTGCCATGGCCTTTGCCCGTGCCATTGGCGAATATGGCTCGGTCATTTTCATCGCAGGCAACATGCCCATGGTGTCCGAAATCACGCCGCTGATCATCATCGGCAAGCTCGAGCAATACGACTACGCCGGGGCCACCGCCGTGGCGGTGGTCATGCTGGTGTTCTCCTTCATCCTGCTGTTGATCATCAATGCGCTGCAGGCCTGGCAGCGCAAACGCGGAGGAGCCCCGGCATGAGCGGCGCCGTCACATCTCTGGGCAAGAGCCCGCGCAACGCGCAGTCCGGCACCACCGAGCCCACCTGGGTGCGCTGGACGCTGCTGTCCCTGGCGCTGGGCTTCATGTTCCTGTTCCTGGTGCTGCCGCTGGCGGCTGTCTTCACCGAGGCGCTGCGCAAGGGCATGGGTGCCTACCTGGAGGCCTTCAAGGAGCCCGATGCCTGGTCGGCGGTCCGATTGACGCTGATCACCGCCGCCGTGGCCGTGCCGCTGAATCTGGTCTTCGGCGTTGCCGCGGCCTGGGCGATTGCCAAGTACGAGTTCAGGGGCAAGGCCTTTCTGACCACGCTGGTGGACCTGCCGTTTTCCGTCTCGCCCGTGGTGGCAGGCCTGATCTACGTGCTGATGTTCGGCGCGCAGGGCTGGTTCGGCCCTTGGCTGCAGGCGCACGACATCAAGATCGTGTTCGCCGTGCCGGGCATCGTGCTGGCGACCGTATTCGTCACATTCCCATTCATCGCCCGCGAGCTGATTCCTCTCATGCAGGCACAAGGCACCGAGGAAGAGCAGGCCGCCATCGTGCTGGGTGCCACCGGTTGGCAGACCTTCTGTCGTGTGACCTTGCCCAACATCAAGTGGGGTCTGATCTACGGCGTGATTTTGTGCAACGCCCGCGCCATGGGCGAGTTTGGCGCGGTGTCGGTGGTCTCGGGCCACATCCGGGGCCAGACCAACACCATGCCGCTGCACGTCGAGATCCTCTACAACGAATACCAGTCGGTGGCCGCTTTTGCTGTGGCCTCGCTGCTGGCCCTGCTGGCCCTGGTCACCTTGGTCATCAAGTCGGTGGTGGAGTGGCAGCACGAGCGCGAGCTGCGCGCTGCTGCCGACACCCCACCCGAAAACCCGAATTCCTGAATCACGCCATGAGCATCGAAATCCGCAACATCCACAAGCAGTTCGGCGACTTCACCGCGCTGGGCAACGTCAGCCTGGACATCGAGTCGGGCGAGCTGGTCGCGCTGCTCGGCCCCTCGGGCTGCGGCAAGACCACGCTGCTGCGCATCATTGCCGGCCTGGAGACGGCCGACAGCGGCACCATTGCCTTCAGCGGCGAAGACACCACCCATGTGCATGTGCGCGAGCGGCAGGTGGGCTTTGTATTCCAGCACTATGCGCTGTTCCGGCACATGACGGTGTTCGAGAACGTGGCCTTTGGCCTGCGGGTGCGTCCGCGCGCCACGCGCCCGAGCGAGGCCGAGATCAAGCGCAAGGTGCACGAGCTGCTGGGCCTTGTGCAGCTGGACTGGCTGGCCGACCGCTACCCCTCGCAACTGTCGGGCGGTCAGCGCCAACGCATCGCCCTGGCCCGCGCCCTGGCGGTCGAGCCCAAGGTGCTGCTGCTCGACGAGCCCTTTGGCGCACTCGATGCCAAGGTGCGCAAGGAACTGCGCCGCTGGCTGCGCCGCCTGCACGACGAGCTAAACGTCACCAGCATCTTTGTGACGCACGACCAGGAAGAGGCCCTGGAAGTAGCCGACCGCGTTGTGCTGATGAACAAGGGCAACATCGAACAGATCGGCTCGCCCCAGGAAGTCTGGGACCACCCGGCCAGCCCCTTTGTCTATGGCTTCCTGGGTGACGTGAACCTCTTTCATGGGCGCGCTCACGAGGGCGAGATGCTGATTGGCGCCGACCACCATGCCGTCCGTCTGGAGACCCCCGAGCACGGTGACGCGCAGGACGCCAAGGCCTTTGCCTATGTGCGCCCGCACGACCTGCATGTGGAGCGCTACACGCCAGGACACAAGGGCGGCATTGTGGCCCGACTCACGCGTGCCATCGTGGTCGGCCCGGTGGCGCGGCTTGAGCTCGAAGCCCACGAAGACCAGGGCTTTGGCAAGGACGCTGTCATCGAGGCGCAACTGGCCGCCAGTCAGTACCGCCAGGAAGGCTTTGCCGAGGGCGACATGCTGGTGCTGACGCCGCGCAAGGCGAGGGTGTTTGTCGAAGGCTGAGCGGCTGCGCCATCCTCAAGACCCGGTAACGACGGGGCCATCGGCCTGCGGCACAATTCGGACTGTCTGGCCGCCAGGCCCGAACCTTGTTGAGCTTTGAAGTGTCAGTCAAACATTCCGCCCCCCACTTGCGCATTGCCGGGATCACCATCGCCACGTCCTCGGTCTTCGGACTGATCGCCCTGGCCTGCGCCGGCTTGCTTGCCTTTGGTCTGTATTTGCAGCACGTGGTGGGCCTCAACCCGTGCCCCATGTGCATCGTGCAACGCTACGCCATGATCGGGCTGTTATTGCTGGGCCTTGCAGGGTGGTGGGTGCGCCGAGCTGCTTTGACCATTGCATTGGCCTTGGTGACGGTCTTGCTGGCCGGGTTTGGCGCTTTTGTGGCGGCCCGCCAGAGCTGGCTGCAGTGGTACCCGCCCGAGGTCGTCAGCTGCGGTCGCGACTTTTACGGAATGATCGAGAACTTCCCGATCGGCCGGGCCATCCCCATGATCTTCAAGGGCAGCGGCGATTGCAGCGCCATCGACTGGACATTCCTGGGAGGCACCATCGCCAACTGGTCGTTTGTCTGGTTTATCGGTTTTGCATTGACGGGCCTGCTGATGGCGGTGCAAGCCAGGCGGCAACGCTGACGATGGATTCCCGGGTCAAGCCCGGGAATGACATTTTCTTGTCAC
>JACCDS010886843.1_pt1 | contig 12338 bp, 11 predicted proteins | sample 7446441 | NCBI WGS metagenome assembly JACCDS01 (sample SAMN15323445, study PRJNA562643) | freshwater metagenome | isolation source: river surface water | place: USA:Blue River Watershed | collected 2017-08-17
CGATTCAGGTCGTAGCGGCCTGAGCGCGAGAGGCGTTCCCAGTCTTTGAGGAAGGTCTTGGTGTAATCGCACGCCCTGGGAGGTGTTGCCCGCTTACTGCTGGCGGGCTTTTTCGAGGTCATCGATCAAGGCATGAGAAGAGACAAAACGCATGGTACGCGCCTTGGCCATGGTGCGAGCCTCTTCCATCGCTGCACGGGTCTGGGCATTGGGCGCTACCAGCTCCAGCGGGAAGGACGGGGCGTTGACCACACGCTTGAGCAGGATGCGCACGGCATCCGGCACGGACAGCCCCATGGCGGCCAGTGCCTCGCTGGCTTGCGTCTTGATTTTTTAGTGCACACGGACGTGCGGCATCGCGGCTCGGGCCGTGATGAGATCCCCTCTTATAGAAATCGTGTATCTCGAATGCGATACAGGCAAGTCAACCCTCGCCTCACCTGGCAGAGAACTGCCGCCTGAACTTAGACCAACGACCACACTGGCAAGAATGCTGAGGATAGCAACCGCAGTGCGCCTATGCACCCACAGAACCGGGCAAGTGAAGTTGTTCCCTCGATTCGTGGACAAGTTTGTGCACAACCCAGGGCAAACCCTGTAGGGGAACCGTAAGTGCTTGATTGTTAAAGCCGAATGACAAAGTGCCTATTTGCTAGGCAGTGTACAGGCGAGGGCACATGTGCCGGCCTCGCCTGGACAGCCGCTCACTGCGAGTCCATTGCCTGCAGCCTCGGGGCGGCTGAAAGCTCGCATTCGCTGGATGCCAAAGGAAACTGGAATGCGTTTGGGCCCGAATCACGGCGCAGGCTCAGATTCACTCGGTACGGACAAGCATGTTGTCCACCAGGTCCAGCAGTTTCAGGGGGCTGAAGGCCTTGGTGACATAGGCATCAGCGCCGACGCTACGACCCCTCTCTCGGTCTTCCTTTTGTGCACGGCCAGTCAGCAGGATGACCTTCGTCTGGTCAGACAGGTTCGGATCACCCTTGATCCTGGCGCAGACTTGATAGCCATCGAGTTCGCCAGGCATCATCACGTAAAGAAGTATCAGGTCGAGCTCGAGCTCCTGCGCCAAGCGCCACGCCTCACTGCCGTTGTCGGCTTCGTGCACCTCGGCGCCATCAATGTGCTGCAGCGTCAGGCGCAGAAGTTTACGAATGTCAGGCTGGTCGTCGACCAGCAAGATGCGCGCTGTCAAATGAGGCTCCGCGAGAGTTATGGGCAGACATTGTTGAAAGCTCGTCGGCGTCGATATGCGCCAGCAGCTGCAGACCGCCTTTGTTTCGCACAGCGACGACGGTGAGTAACTGCGTCATCACGTCGAATGCACCGACGGGGTCATCCTGAGTCTGTAGGTGCCCCCTCCCCACAGCTCAGGCATGTCAGGAGACGGCAGCCGAGTGATACATGGTCGTCTTTGGTCGGGCGGTGTGGCGCGCTTTTCAGGGCGGAATAACGGATTGACCGATGAGCCCAGCTGGATCAGCTGAGAGATCTGCACAGGAGTGACAGCACTTTGGGGCATTAAAAAACCGCCCTACTGCGGAAGGGACACATTTACAGCCATCCGTATCGGCAGTTTGGGCCATCGCTTGAAGCACGTCAGACTAACGGTGACTGTGGGCTTCTGGGGCGATGAAAGGGACCGATCTTTTTCACCACCAGTTTGGCCATTGGGATGAACGCGAAGTGATAACCGGGCCCAAGCGGCGGTCGCATACAGGGACTCGCGACAGCTTCGCATGCTCCTACAGTCGTGCGTCCGGCAGAAACTCCACCCCGGTTCGCTCCACCAACTCCCGGTAGCTGATCGGTCGGCCGACCCGCTCGCCTTCCCGGTTCTCCTGCCAATGTGCCCAGGCGCGGTTTCTTGACGGATCGAAAACCAGCTTGAACAGGTAGGTGGGAACCGCGACGCCGTTTTGGCCGATCCTCTGGCTCTGCGGCGTGAAGACGGGACCGGTGATCACAAACACATCGCCCTTGGCTCGCCGCGCGTAGTGCCGCGTGTCTTGTTCGATCTTCGCCCATGCGCCGCCGTTGTGCTGGATGTCCTGGGGCACCATGTTGGCCAGACTGAAGCTCTGCGCCATCGCGGTCGCGGTGGGCATATCGCCTGCAGGCGCCATATGGCCCCGCGAATAGCCCGATCGCTTGTAATCCTCCAACTCCGCACGTTCAGCTCGCGGCAGTCGAGCGTCGGCAAAGAATCTCGTCGCTCGATTCTCATCAGCATCTTCGACGCTGCTCCGGTTCAGGCGCTGGGCGACGTAGACCGGTGTCTTGGTCTCACCACTATGCAAAATTGCAAAAGCTTCGTAGCAGAGCTCTCGCAGCTTTGGTCGAGGTCCCACAGCAGGAGGCGTACCGTTAGCAAAGAACTGGGGGCACTGCGCGAAGCTGGTTGCGGGTTCCGATCCACTGAGCGGTACTTCCGAAACCGGGACTCGGGCCTGCGCGGGATTGACCAGGCTCAGCGCCAGGATGACCGCCATAAGCGGCCGTTGTGACCAAGAGGTGATTGTTTTCAGTTCGATCATTTGGTCTACTGATGAGGTCTGAACGAGGCAGGGGCCACCATATAGACCCTGATGTTGTGCTCAGGCACTGAACGGACCGCGCTTGACCGGCTTCGCGCGTTTGGTCCCAGCATGCGCGAATCGATTGGCGTCAAACCCCATGCGTTGAGCCAGCAATTGCTCGCCATCAATGAACTGCCCCAGGTACTCGATGTCTGCCGCTGACACACCTGCTTGCGCGAAATGACTCCTCCAGCCGTTGACGACCTCGATGACACGGGCGACCTCCTGGGCTGCCTCGCGGGGCAGAAGGCCAAAGGCTTCGCACTCGGACATGGCGTTGTCCAGCGTCGATTCATGGCCCAGAGCACCACAAACAAACTCCTGGTGGCCCTGACCTGAGTGGGTCGGCAGCACGTCGAAGGCCGGTGCGAGTTTCAGGCGCCCGTTGCCGTAAGGATTGACCACCAACAGCGCGTGGTTCTTCTCGTGGTCGTCGGTGTTGTCCATGAGGATGTTGAACACCATGCGCCGCAGCAACTCTCTCGCGTCGCTCTGATGGACCCCGTTCTCGGCCACCCCCACCCGGCGCAGCACCCGTGCGAGCTCTGGGTACCCCATCTGTGGTTCCTGCCCAGAGGCCGTGGCTGCGCGAATGGCAGTGCCAGCCGAGATGCAGTGAATGCGATGCCCTCGCTCCCGGTCGAAGCGGCGTATGGCCAACGCGTTAAAACCCACCAGCCGAACCATCTGGGTCTCTGCCACCGTGATGCCGGCCAGTTTCGCCAGGGTCATCGTCGCGTGCTCAACCAGGGGTGTGTCTACCGGTTCGTTGTTCAAAAACTTGATGACCCACGGCTCGCCGTCGATGTTGATGAGTGCCTTGGGATTGGCGCCGCCCAAGGGGCTGCCGCCACCCGAGATGATTTGGGCTTCCTGCGCGGTCAGGGGCTCGGCGGCTTCAATCTTGGCCACCACCTCGCTGAGGGTCTGCGCGTCCTCCAGTCTGGGCAACGGCCCCCCCTGCGCGGGGCACATAGACGTCTTTGGAAGTGGAAACACCCAGTGCCCCGAACCGGTCGTCACCCGCGTAATACAGGTACTCCATCAGCGACAGGCGCTTGGGTCTGTCCACAAAACGGATGACCTTCTCACCCCAGCGGTCAGGGCGCGCATCGTCAACGGCACCGACGGCGCGCTGGGCATCTGCCGACAAACGCCCTGGCGGCAGGAACTCGATGTCCACCAAAGGCAAGTCTTCACTCAAGGCAAAGCCCTGGGCCAGCCAGTCGGCGCCATAGTGCAGGGACACCCCCTTGCCGGCCGAGACCTGCTTCAAAGCCCCGACATAGCGCGGGTTGGCCGGGTCAGCCAGGTACCACAGGTACAAGTCATCCAGCCGCACATCAATCCTTCTGGCGCTCGGCACTGAGGCGACTGGCCGCCGCCGCACGGGCACGCGCTTGCCCCAGCTGCACGGCTTCGCGCACATCCATCGCGATGGCGCCCCGGTCGTGCTCTGGCGCTGCCAACGTACCGAGTTCACCGTCCCGCTGAATCAGCCACAAGGCTGTGGCCACGATGCCGATACCCACTCCTGGATCGCCGGCCTCGAGTCGCTGGAGAGTGGGGACCGAGACACCCATGCGTTGCGCCCAGGTTTTGAGGGATTCCTTGCGACGCAGCCGGGCCACCGCCAGGTCGGCGCCGAGCTTTTCGATGGCGGCCTGGGTCGCGGTCGGCAGTTCAAGAAGGGCACGAGCGGTCTTTGGCATACACGTAGATTTTACTGAAATAGAAACTTCCGTAAATATCTATGCTTATTCTCTCAACCTCCAACGTAGCATCAAACCCTAGACAAAAAGTTAAGCAGCACCTCTACGCCACTTGCCAGAGGTGGATTGCCCATGCCATATGCGCAAGCCACGTGCCACGGGACCGGGAGACGAGACGGACGAGCGCCAACGTCGTAGTTGCTACACCAGAGCTCGTAGGCACTTGGCCGGCATAGAAGCGCTGGGATTGGGGTTAGCCATTCTTGCCAACACCGGTGCTGACAAACACGGTCAGGATGTGCTGGCGCAGGGAGTCACCGACGGCCGCTGGTGGGTCTTTAATGGAGATAAAAAGCAAGCTCTTGCCAGACTAGGCCACGTTGTCTGCCGTAAGCGGAGACTGGTCGGGCCACCAGGCCAGACAGCAGCGCCGCAGGCGTTCGATCGCATCGGGGGTGGCCGATTCAGAGCCTGGCCTGCCCATCCTCAGCTCCTGATCGACCCAGCAAAGGCTGTGGACCTGGTCAACGGGCGCGGTGCGGGCAACGACCTCGACGCTGTGTATCACCATGACAAGGCATGCCACCTCGGTGCGCATAAGGATGGCCCGCACCCGCTCGTGCAGACTGGCACTCGTCATGGGCAACAACTCGCCGCGGGAGTCCACGGTGACAGCATCGCTGGTCAGGAAGGCGGCCGTGTTTTGCTCCAGCAGGTTCTGGTGCTGCTCCCGTGCCTGCTGCCAAGCCTTCTGCCCGCCCACCAGTACATGCACCGGGATGCGGCCACGATGCGGTAGCCATAGTGAGAGAAAGCGGGGAATGTAACGACGCGAAATCTCTCCTCCGCCCAGCAACGGTGCGTAATTTACTTCATTGATGACTGCGCCGTTGACAAACCAGGGCTGCGTGATGTCTGGGCTGATGATGTCAACACCGGCGACTTGCAAACCGAGAAGTGAGGCCGCCGTCAGCGCGGCCTTGATATTCTCGGGATGAACGAGTTCGGTCACCGCCTCGTCGATGCCGCCCAAGGCGGTCGTCTCAATACGCCGCAGCGCCACAAACGTGGCAGGAGCAGGTACGCTTTGAGCGCTATATCCCTGGTACTCTAGCGTTTTCAACGCCACATCGTCCAGTTCGAATCGCCCCTGGCGCCGCCACGGGGGCAACTGCATCTGGGCGAGGTACTGGATGCTCACAAGATCCGCGACCGAGCTTGTACCGTCTGCGAACACGCCAATAGGCAGACGTTTGACGGCGTACAGCAGTTGCCCTGCAGCCACAAAAAGACGGTGGCATACGCCGGTGACCTGCTGCTCCACCAAAACCTGTTTTCCAGGAGACAGGTGCATCGCGGATTCAAAGGCCTGCGGGAGACTCTGCGCCGTGACATCAACCGATACGCCTTCGCCGCGCTCGAGGTCAGCGGGCTTCACAACCACCGGGTAGCCTAGTGAGGTAGCCACCTGCCGCGCCCCGTCCAGATCACGGACCAGGGCGTGCCTGGGTACCGGCAGACCGGCCTGTAGGAGCCACTGCGCGCAAGTCCATTTGTTGGAGGCCGTACGCATGCCCATGGAACTGTCGCCCAGCGTGACGCTGCGATCGAGCAGGATCGAGTGACAACCCCAGCCCAGTTGAAACACTTCGCCCGAAACACGCCAGTACGGTATGCCCAGGCTGTGCGCCTGCCGGAGCACCTCGAAAGTGGACTTGCCATTGGGAATATTCTTTCCAAACGGCTTGAGAACGTCGCGTTCGAGGATTTCGAAGAATCGGTTGCGATCGGCACCGTGGGATGGATCGCCCTTGCAGACACCACTGGCCAGCGCAAATGCAACACGCACCATGGCCCTGGCGAGCGGGCGAGACACCAGCGCCGGATCGGGCCAGCGGCTGGTGACCTGCCATTGGTCCACACCGCCGGCAGCGCGTCGGCAGTCGACGACTGGCATGGGATCGAACACGGGCTGGCGCAGCAAATGGAGCAGGCCCTGCGCCAGCCTGAGGGCTCGCTCAACGAAGGCGGTGGCGGCGTTCTGGTCGCTGGCCTGAGGCGTTGCACTTGCCGGAGCCGGTGGCAGCGGTCTCTGCGAGGGATCGAGCAGGTGCAGCCAGGGCTCCAGCATTGAGGCCTGCAGGGAGGCATTCCAGATGAACTCTATCTGGACCTTATCGACCTCTTGTTGTCCGCTTCGCTGCTCTGCTTCCCGCTGCAGCACCCGCTCCATGATCCTCTGCAGCTCGCTCTTGATGGGCTTGCCCTGGGCGTTTCGGGGAATCTTGGCGCAGATGAAGATCCGCCGCGGCTGCCGGAAACCCAACTGCCGCGCGGCGACGGCCAGCAACTGGCCCTCGTCCACCTTGGCATCGGGATGAAGAGACACCATGGCGACCGGCAGATCCTGGTGCACCGGATGGCGCATGGGGAAGGCAACGGCTTCGGCGACAGCGGGGTGGGCCAGCAGGAACTGCTCGATCTCGATCGGGTAGATGTTGATGCCGTTGTAGATCATCATGTTGTCGGCTCTGCCGCAAAAGATGATGTGCCCGTCTTTCGTGCGCCTGCCCAGGTCGCCCGGCAGGAACCAGCCATTGCGGAAGGACTCACTGCTGGCCTGCGGATCGCCCAGATAGGCAGAGATGACATGCGGGCTGCGTACCGCAATGAATCCGGTCATCTCATCTGCAACGGGCTGCAGCAGTTCGTCGACGATAAGCAGCTGCGTACCATGGATCGGATGTCCAACAGTGCCCGGGTATGCCTGGCAGTCTTGCGGCCTCGCCACCGTCATCGACCATGCTTCGTTGCAGCCATAGGCAATCCAAAGGTCACGGCAGAGCCGATCACGGATGCGCTGGCGTAACTCGTCACTGACAATCGAGCCGGAGACGACCAGCCGGATACCGTTGAGCGGGTGAAGAGGGCCGCTGGCTGTGGCCGCCAGCATCTGCTCGGCATGAAAAACGGTGCTGGTCAGAATGCTCACGCCCAGCCTCGGGCGCAGCTCATGCCAGGGCACACGGCCACGCTCAAACAGGACGAAGCCAGCTCCATGTGCCAACGCATTCCACAATCGGTGAACACCCGCGGCAAATTCGAGATGAGCCATCGTGGCCAATCGGTCCGACGGCTGTATCTGGTAGGTCTGGGACAACGTCTGAGCCCGTGCGCGCATTTGGGCATGGGTCAGGGGCAGCAGTTTGGATCGTCCGGTGGAGCCCGAGCCCGTCACGATCATGAGCGGTGCCTGCGGCTCGGGCACGAGATCGCGCGGGTCACGGAGCTCATCCTGGCTGCACGCCAACTCTGGCGGCTCGGAGGCATCAAAGAGGATCGTGTTGACCGGGTGGGTCTGGGGTAACCAGGGTTCCTGGCTGTCGGTCAGAAGGTGCTGGACGCCCAGTTGCTCGGCCCATTGGCGCTTTTGGGCGACGGTCGCGGAGCGGGGAATGCTGCAAAGCGTGACCCCCAGGCGAGCCAGGGCAAGGATGATGAAGGCAGCTCTGAGCTCCTGCGCCATCACCAGGGCCACACGAGTGCCCGCGTACACGCCACGGTCGTGCAGCAGCTGGGCGTAGCGCCTCACCTGCAGGTCCATTGCGCGGTAGTCCAGAGTGCGTTCGGCTGTGACGATGGCGGCAGCTTCGGGCGTGCGCGTGACCCACTGCGCCACATCGGCATACAGGTTGTTCATGGTGCGGGGTTGGTGTGCGGGGCGACTGCCCGCGCGTTTCAGAGGGGAAAAGAGGCGCTGGTGATCAGGCCAGGCGAATGCCCAGATCGGCCATCAGCCGCTGAAACTGTGCGCTGTCCTGCGACACGAATCGCTGCGCTTGCTCGGCCCAAAGAAGATCTCCCTCGATATAGCCTTCCGACATGGCACGTCGCACTGTCTGGGTCTCAAGCAGGGAAGCAAACAGCGAACGCAGACGATGACGTGTGGGCTCGTCGGTCGCGGAGGGCAGGAAGAAGCCCTGCCAGGAAGAAAAGTTTTGCTCGGCCAGCCCTTGTTCAACCAGGCTCGGTACACCCGGTAGTCGCCGGTGGGGTTTGGGCGAGGAAACACCCAGGCATCGGACATGACCTTGCCGCACAAGCGCTTCCAGCGTCATGGGATCCAGGATGGCACTGGGCACGTGGCCGGCGTGAAGGGCGTTGGCTACCTGAGCTGACCCGCTGTAGGGGATGTGAGTGGCCAAAGTGCGCGTCACCCGGGCGAGGTACTCGCCCATCACGTGAGAACTCGAACCGTGTCCGGTGGTGGCATATAGCAACGGTTCGCCGCTGAGGTGACTGAGCTGCACCAACTGCTGCACCGACCGCGCCGGATGAACCGAGCGCACAAAGACACCCAGGGGCATGGCCCCAACGAGCACCAGCGCAGACAACTGCTTCAGAGGATCAAAGGTCGACTCCGAAAGGCCCCCGCGGGTTCGGAAGATGCCCGCAGGGCCGAGCAAGAGCGTGGTTCCGTCGGGCTCGCTGCGGCTCGCTTCACGTGTGGCCAGAAGGCCACCAGCGCCCGGGAGGTTTTGCACCACACAGGTTTCACCGGTGAGCTTGCCCGCCTCTTCAGCAAAGACCCGACATAAACGATCCGCAATGCCGCCCGCAGAGAACCCGCACAGGATCCGCCGCTGCTGGGTTGAAGAAGCGCTGGCGAGCGGAAAGCCACAACATGCCACCAGCGCCCCAACGCCCATCCGCAGCGTACGCCGTCGCGGCAATCCACAAGTACTCATCAAGCTCCTCTCGATTTTGGCTGCGCTGAGAGGGACGGGACAGCGCATGCATGGGCCACACCTTTCCTATGGACGCTATCAGTTAAACGCCATAAAACGGACTCTTTCACAATGATCAGAGTCATTTAAATTGACAACTTTTCCGTACAGGAGAGTCCAGAACCGTGATTTCTACAAGTCAGGGAATACGAGGGCAAGTTCAAACAAACCTCATCAACTCGGCAGAAGAGTGCCGAAGTCAGACGCGTATTTCATTAGATCTACCCTGCTTTGCGCTCCTAGCTTTGAGCTAAGTCTGACTCTGTGTGTGCTGACCGTCTTCTCGCTGATATGCAAAATAGCTGCAATCTCTCTGTTGCTCATTCCGGTCGCCAGCAGACCCAATATCTCTTTCTGCCGAGAGGACAGTGACTGAGCAGCCGTCTTTTCGAATGAAAAGGCAATCGCCTCCATAAGGGAAGGCTCCATGAAGCGCCCACCACTTAGGACTGCTCTGAGCGCCAGAAGAAGTTGCTCCGGATCAGCCGATTTCGTGATGAAGCCATTGGCGCCAGCTTGAACAACGGCTTGAGCCAGTTGGGCACTGTTATGCAATGTGAGCACGAGCATTGGAAGCTGTGGGTGCCGCTCTCGAATGGCGCGAATCAGGTCTAGTCCACTGAGTCCCGGCATGCTCAGGTCAGTCAACACGACGTCGAAGCGCTCCAGTGCAAGCGACTGCAGGGCGCCATCTCCGTCGACAGCGCTTCCAGCGACAACCAAATCCGACTCACCACTGATAAGCCTAGCGACACCAGCGCTGAACATCTTGTGATCGTCGATAACGAACACTCTTGCTTTGCAAGACGGATTGGCCGTGACAGTTTTTGTTCTGGTCATGAATCAAGTTCGAGGCTACGGACTAAATTACGATCCAAAGTGAAAGGTTTCAGAAGAGCGGAAGCAACGGGTTTGCTTGTCTTACAGCCAAGGTGTACAGCTTACACTTTCGCCGAAATTCGAGTTTTCATCATTTTAACCGATGATGCAGACTCAAACCAACGAGCCGGCAGGCTTCAGAGAAACTTTGGTAAGGAAGATGAAGCCGGAGGTGGTTTATGGAAAGAAGAAGGGTCATTCACCAGAGCTTCGTCGCAGGCACCTGGGTAGTACGCCTTGTCTGGCACGACGCGCTGGAGCAAGATCAGACTTGTGGTCTGCATCGCATCGATCTACTCATGAGTGAGCAGGCGCTGCGAGCCAGACCCGGACGGCGTAGATGACCGAGGGACCGGTGCGCGCGCAGCGCGGTGGCCGAAAACGGGCTTGATCGCCAGTTTCAGGCCGAAGGCCTGAACCAGCAGTGAGTGGCCAACAAGGGGCAGGTCAAACTTCACCTACATCTGAACGGCTCAAGGGTGGCTGGTATGCGTACGGTCATTACACCTTGACGCCATCCCCTGAGCCTGTCTGACCAAGTTCAGAGGCCATCAGCCAGCCATTCGCGGATTGCACGGTTGGCGGAATTGATGTCGAAGCCCTTCGGGTCGAACGGACCACCGCACCATCGCCACATCGCGTCGTGCTCCTCATGGGACGGATCGCTGATGGCTTGCAGGAAGTCTGCGTAGCCACCGAGTCCGCCGACGTCTTCTGGCGGGCATGCGTTGGCGCCGGCCAGGCACATCGGCCAGCTGTTGCGCTGCTCATCTGCGAGTTCCACCGCTTGCACTGTCACGTCGTGGTGCCAGCCGTCACCGAAGTCGTACTCGTGCAGGAAGCCTTTGACCGCCTTGCCCAACACTTCGTCGAGGGTGAACTCTTCGTCGGGCAGCACGGGTTTGTCGTCGATCCATTCGTCATCGGGCAAGCCGTACAGGTTGCCCTCGATGGCGAACAGGTGCATGTGGCTGTTGGTCCAGCCCATCGAGACCTGGATGACGTGGTCAAGATCGGCCAGCGTCATGTGGCCGGGTATGCTGATGAGCCGCCATACCGTCGGCTCGCTGCCTTCGAGCTTGATCAGCAATCGGTAAGCGTGCTTGGGTTTGGACTTTCTGCGTCCAGCGGTCTTGCGTGTGGCCATCGATGCAGCGTAGCAGCTGCGGGCCGCAATGCGAGCGGCTTCAGCTCAGCGGCGGCGCCCAGCGATGCGGCAGCAACTCGTCAATGCGGCTGGCTGGATGCGTCGGTAGCCGTTCGAGGACGTCCTTGAAGTACGCGTAGGGATCGTGCCCGTTAATGCGCGCCGAGTGCAGCAGGCTCATGATCGCTGCGGCCCGCTTGCCCGCGCGCGGGCTGCCGGCGAACAACCAGTTCGACCTTCCGATGGCGATCGGCCGGATGTGATTCTCCACCCAGTTGTTCGAGATCGGCACGTCGCCGTCCTCGACGAAGCGGGTAAGTTCCTTCCAGCGCTTGAGGCTGTAATCGATGGCCTTGATCGTGGCCGATCCGGGCGGCACCAACTGCCGCTGCGCCAGCAACCAGCGGTGGAACACGGCCAGCACACGCCGTGACTTGCGCTGACGTATCCGCCGTCGCTCATCGCAGGGCAATTCTTCGATCTCGCGCTCGATCCTGAACAGGCACTGGTGGTACCGCAGCGCCTTGTGGCCGACTTCGCTGCCGTGGTTGGCCCACAGGTCGTTGAATTTCCTGCGGGCGTGCGCCATGCATTGCGCGGAGGTCACACCCTTGTCGAAGCATGCGGTGTAGCCACTGAACCCATCCGTCACCAGGGTGCCCTTCCAGGCTTGCTGGGTGTCGAGCTTGAGGAACTCGCGCACGTTCTCGCCGCTGCGGCCTTCGCTGAACTCGAACACCACCGCCTTCGTTGCGTTGGCGCTCGTCGTGCAGTACGACCAGATGTAAGCCCGGTGCGTCTTGCCGTCACGCAGGTGCTTGGGCTTGGGCTTGAGCATGGCCACCGGCGTCTCGTCGGCGTGCAGCACCACGTGGCGCCGCAGTTCTTCTGCCAGTGCCTGCACCAGCGGCTGCAGTTGGGCACCGCACTCGCCCACCCACTGCGCCAGGGTCGAGCGGGCGATCAGGTGGCCGGCGCGCTCGAAGATATGCTCCTGCCGGTATAGCGGTAGGTGATCCATGAACTTAGCCACGAGCAAGTGCGCCAGCAGGCCAGCCGTGGGGATGCCCTTGTCGATGACGTGGGCCGGCACCGGCGCCTGCACGATCTTCTCGCAGCAGCGGCACGCCCACTTGCCGCGCACATGGCGCTCCACGCTGAACACGCCGGGCTGGTAGTCCAGCCGCTCGGCCACGTCCTCGCCGAAGCGCTGCATCGGCTGGCCGCAGCC
>JACCDS010314134.1_pt1 | contig 12337 bp, 10 predicted proteins | sample 7446441 | NCBI WGS metagenome assembly JACCDS01 (sample SAMN15323445, study PRJNA562643) | freshwater metagenome | isolation source: river surface water | place: USA:Blue River Watershed | collected 2017-08-17
GCTGGCTCAGCAACAAGGCCGAGTCGAGGAACTGCGCCACGCCAAGTACGAAGGCATCCTGGCGAGCACCCCGGCCATCACCGTGCTGCGCGGCGAGGCCAGTTTCAAGAACAGCCAGAGCATCGTCGTGCGCTTGGCCGACGGTGGAGAGCGCGTGGTCGCGTTCGACCGCTGCCTGATCGCCACCGGCGCGAGTCCCGCGATCCCGCCGATCCCCGGCTTGAAGGACACGCCCTACTGGACCTCCACCGAGGCGCTAGCGAGCGACAGCATTCCCGAGCGGCTGGCCGTCATCGGTTCGTCAGTGGTGGCGGTCGAGCTGGCGCAAGCCTTCGCCCGCCTGGGCAGCCAGGTCACGATCCTGGCGCGCAGCACGCTGTTCTTCCGCGAAGACCCGGCCATTGGCGAGGCTGTCACGGCCGCCTTTCGCGCCGAGGGTATCGAGGTGCTCGACCACACCCAGGCGAGCCAGGTTGCCTATGCGGACGGGGAATTCGTGTTGACCACGGCACACGGCGAGCTGCGCGCCGACAAGCTGCTGATCGCCACGGGCCGTGCGCCGAACACGCGCAGCCTGAACCTTGAAGCGGCGGGCGTCGAAGTCAATGCGCAGGGAGCCATCGTCATCGACCGCGCCATGCGCACCAGCGCGCCGCACATCTTTGCGGCCGGCGATTGCACCGACCATCCGCAATTCGTCTACGTGGCGGCGGCGGCCGGCACGCGTGCCGCGATCAACATGACCGGCGGCGACGCGGCGCTGGACCTGACGGCGATGCCGGCCGTGGTGTTCACCGATCCGCAGGTGGCGACGGTGGGCTACAGCGAGGCGGAAGCGCACCACGACGGCATCGAAACCGACTGCCGCACCCTCACGCTCGACAACGTGCCGAGGGCGCTCGCCAACTTCGACACACGCGGCTTCATCAAGCTGGTGGCGGAGGCCGGCTCGGGGCGGCTGGTCGGCGTGCAGGCGGTCGCGCCGGAAGCGGGCGAGCTGATCCAGACAGCCGCACTGGCGATACGCAACCGGATGACCGTGCAGGAGCTGGCCGACCAGTTGTTCCCGTATCTCACGATGGTCGAGGGGCTGAAGCTCGCGGCGCAGACCTTCAGCAAGGACGTGAAGCAACTGTCCTGCTGCGCCGGGTGAGGAAAAGGAGGTGTTCGGTGAACGCCTACACGGTGTCGCGCCTGGCCTAGGATGCCGGCGTGAGCGTGCACGTCGTGCGCGACTACCTGCTGCGCGGGTTGTTGCGCCCGGCCGCGCGCACCGCCAAACCGGCGCTAGGCCCGCACTGGCGGCGCACTGATCACGGCATCTGCGATGAGATACCGGACTTCCGCTCACCCAACCTCGGAACGACGCGCACATAGACCAACTCGCTTACCAGCTCGACAAGCGTCTGTGCCACGATGATCGCCGGCAACACCGGAACAGCGCCGGGTACCGCAAACGCGAGCGGTAATACCACGAGCGAGTTTCGAGTCGAAGCGCTGAATGCGACCGCCCGCCCGGCGGGCGCATCGAGACGGAATTGCCGGGCGACAAACCAACCGATCAACGGAGCGAGAATCGCAAAGGCGACATAGATCGGCACGACCCGCCAGACCGAATTGATCGCCGGCGCAAGCCGGGGTACCACCGACGCAATGACGACAAACAGGACCAAGGTTGTCGCGGGCACGGGCAATAGACCCAGGACGGTCGATACTCGCGTCCCGGCGCGGCGCCGCGCCGCCCAGCATTGCACCGCTGCCGCAAGCAGCATCGGAACGGCTATCAGCCATACGAAAGCATGAACGAACGCTCCTCGCTCGACCAGCACAACGGCACTCTCTCCGAGAAGCAACTTGAGATAGGCCGGCAGCAGGAGCATTTGCAGGATCAACAGGGCGGGCGTCGCGGCGAGCAACAGGCGAGCGTCGGCGCGGCCGAGATGGGAAAACGTCACCACATAATCGATGCACGGCGCGAGCAGAACCAGGAGCACGCCGAGCCGCACCATCGAATCAGCCGGCAGGAACTGAATGAGGCCCGCGACGAGAAGCGGCACGACGACGAAATTCGCCGCGAACAGTGCGGCAAGGAACCGGCCCCGTGAGAAGGCTTGCCCTAGATCCGCAAGCGGAACTTGCAGAAATGTTGCGAATAGCATCAGCGCAAGTGCCGGATTGACGCTGGCTTCAAGAGCTGTCGTGCCGGGTACGAGCATAGCGGCGATGGCCGCCATCACAACGAAGCCGAAGTAAATACCGATTTGACGGTTCTCCAGCGTTTCCCTCAGATTTTGAATGCTCACATGCTCTCCTGTCTAGCTGTCTCGTCAAACCTACCAGATAAAGCAATAACCCGAGAACGTCAGATTGAGCTATACCCTAACCGGATGTCAGGATAAGCCATTTGGAAACGTCAGAATAGAGCTGCGTTTCCAATTTCTTGACGGATGCCGCGCAAGATCATAGATTTCTGCCTGACACTTTCGGCTCGGGAGGCATCTTGCAGGGGCATCGCATCGGTTACGTCCGCGTCAGCAGCTTCGACCAGAACCCGGAACGGCAACTGGAACAGGTCCAGGTGGACAAGGTGTTCACCGACAAGGCGTCGGGCAAGGACACGCAGCGTCCGCAGCTCGACGCGCTGCTCGGGTTCGTGCGCGAGGGCGACACGGTAGTGGTGCATAGCATGGACCGTCTGGCACGCAACCTCGACGATCTGCGCCGCCTGGTGCAGAAGCTCACTCAGCGCGGAGTGCGCATCGAGTTCGTCAAGGAGAGTTTGACCTTCACTGGCGAGGACTCGCCAATGGCGAACCTCATGCTGTCGGTGATGGGCGCGTTCGCCGAGTTCGAGCGCGCTCTGATCCGAGAACGGCAGCGCGAGGGCATTGCGCTCGCCAAGCAGCGCGGGGCCTACCGGGGCCGCAAGAAGGCGCTTGCGCCGGAGCGGGTGGCCGAGCTGCGGCGTCGCGCCGCTGCCGGCGAGAAGAAGGCGCAGCTCGCCCGCGAGTTCGGCATCAGCCGCGAAACCCTGTACCAATACCTGAAAACGGACGACTGACCATGCCGCGTCGCTCCATACTGTCCGCCATCGAGCGGGCCAGCCTCCTTGCGCTACCTGAGAACCAGGACGATCTGATCCGCTTGTACACCTTCGATGAATCGGACATGGCCCTGATCCGGCAACGCCGGGGCGAGGCCAACCGGCTTGGCTTCGCGGTGCAGCTCGCTTTGCTGCGCTATCCAGGTTATGCGCTGGCAAGCGACATGCGGTTGCCGGAGCCGATCATCGAATGGATCGCCCGGCAGGTGCGGGCCGAGGTGCGCGCCTGGGCAAAGTACGGCGAACGCGACGAGACACGGCGCGAGCACTTTTTGGAGCTGCGCGCCTATCTTGGATTGTCGGCCTTCGGCCTGTCCGACTTCCGCTTCCTGGTGCAGACGCTCACCGACCTTGGGATGCAGACCGACAAGGGGCTGCTGCTCGCCGAGCACGCGCTGGAGACACTGCGCCACCGGCGGGTCATTCTGCCAGCGCTGACCGTCGTCGAACGCGCCTGCGCGGAAGCCATCACCCGCGCCAATCGGCGTATCTATCGGGCCTTGACCCAGCCGCTGCATGAGCATCATCGGCGCCGCCTCGACGAGCTGTTGCGGGTGAAACCGGACAGCAATCTCACCTGGTTGATGTGGCTCAGGCAGTCACCGCTGAAGCCGAATTCGCGGTACATGCTGGAACACATCGAGCGCCTCAAGACCTTCCAGGCGTTGTACCTGCCGGACGGCATCGGCCGTCAGGTCCACCAAAACCGCCTGCTGAAGATCGCCCGCGAAGGCGCGCAGATGGCCCCGGCCGACCTCGCCAAGTTTGAGAACGAGCGGCGCTATGCCACCTTGGTCGCTGTCGCGTTGGAAGGGATGGCGACCGTCACCGACGAGATCAGCGACCTGCATGACCGCATCCTGGTCAAGCTGTTCAGCACGGCGAAGAACAAGCATCACCAGCAGTTTCAGAGCCAGGGCAAGGTGATCAACGACAAGGTGCGGCTGTATTCCCGGATCGGCCGCGCCTTGCTGGAGGCCAAGCAGGCCGGCGCCGACCCCTATGCCGCCATCGAGACGGTCATTCCCTGGGACGATTTCGAGCGCAGCGTCAGCGAGGCCAGCCAGCTCGCGCAGCCGGAATCGTTCGACCACCTGCACCTGGTCAGCGAGCAGTTCAGCACCCTGCGCCGTTACACCCCGGAATTTCTCGACGTGCTCAAGCTGCGTGCGGCCCCGACTGCTCAACCTGTTCTGGACGCCATCAAGGTGGTGCGCGGCATGAATGCCGACAGCGCCCGCAAGGTGCCCGCAGACGCGCCGACCGCCTTTATCAAACCGCGCTGGAAGTCGCTGGTCGTCACCGACGCCGGCATCGACCGGCGTTTCTATGAAATCTGCGCCCTGGCAGAACTAAAGAACGCGCTGCGCTCGGGCGACATCTGGGTGCAGGGCTCGCGCCAGTTCAAGGATTTCGACGAGTACCTGCTGCCGGCCGATGCATTCGCTGCACTCAAGCAGGCGGACGAGCTGCCGGTCGCAGTCAGCGCCGACTGCGACCAATACCTGCATGCCCGGCTCCAATTGCTGGAACAGCAACTCGCCACCGTCAATCGCTTGGCGTTGGCCAACGAGCTACCCGACGCGATCATCACCGATTCCGGGCTGAAAATCACCCCGCTCGACTCGGCGGTGCCCGACGCCGCCCAAGTGCTGATCGACCAGACCGGCATGCTGCTGCCCCGCGTCAAGATCACCGAGCTGCTGATGGACGTGGACGACTGGACGGGATTCACTCGCCATTTCGTCCACCTGAAGGATGGCGAACCGTCCAAGGACAAGACCCTGTTGCTGTCCGCCATCCTGGCCGATGCGATCAACCTGGGCCTGACCAAGATGGCCGAATCCTGCCCCGGCACGACCTACGCCAAGCTGTCGTGGCTGCAAGCCTGGCACGTGCGCGACGAAACCTATTCCGCCGCCCTGGCCGAGCTGGTCAACGCCCAGTTCCGCCACGCCTTCGCCGAACACTGGGGCGACGGCACCACGTCATCATCGGACGGGCAACGCTTCAAGGCCGGCGGCAAGGCCGAGAGCACCGGCCACGTCAATCCAAAGTACGGCAGCGAGCCGGGCCGGCTGTTCTACACCCACATTTCCGACCAGTACGCGCCGTTCCATACCAAGGTGGTCAACGTCGGCGTGCGCGACTCGACCTACGTGCTCGATGGGCTGCTGTACCACGAATCCGACCTTCGCATCGAGGAGCACTACACCGACACCGCCGGCTTCACCGATCACGTGTTCGCCTTGATGCACCTGCTGGGCTTCCGCTTCGCGCCGCGCATCCGCGATCTCAAGGACACCAAGCTCTACATCGTGAAGAACGGCGAGGACTACCCAGCGCTGCGCACAATGATCGGCGGCACGCTCAACATCAAGCACATCCGCGTCCATTGGGATGAAATTCTGCGGCTGGCGACCTCGATCAAGCAGGGCACGGTGACGGCCTCGCTGATGCTGCGAAAGCTCGGCAGCTACCCGCGCCGAAGATGGGAGGTTCCGAACGCTACGCATCAACGGGAAAGCTTAGCGTACGATTTTTTCCGAATTCTGTGGCGGCCCCAAGAAGTTGTCAATGTCCAGATTCAAAATCCAACCGTCGCTGGAGTAATCCGTCAAAAAGTCAGGAAAGCTCTCAGAGAACACTCTGGGGATCATGTGCTCATACTTGAGGGTCGCCTCCGGTTGATCGCCCATCTGGTGAGTTGCAAAAAAGCACTCCGACAGCAGTGTCGGGTACTTTTCAAAAAATAGCGAAAGGTAGTTATCCCAAGAAATCAGCGGCCAATTCTCGGTGCCGGCTCTTTCGGTGCCGAAAGAAAGGTAATCGGCTAACGAGAGGCCTTGTAAGTCGGGAACAGACGAGAGCCAGGATGCGCCTTTGACAGACCGGGTGTCGTAGTGGGCGTCAATATGAAAAAGGCTATACCGCTTCCGGGGAGTGATGTGTTGCATCCAACACCACAGAGCAGCGCGATGGTTGTCCATCACGTAGACGTTTCCCTGCCGGAACAAGAAATTCATCCCAGCAGATAGCGAGGTGTTTCGACCCTGAAAGGGCAAGAGCCAATCAACCGTTTGGGTAGAGGTCATTGGCTCTCTCCGATGGCGAATGAGGGCGATGCATTTCCGATCATCCGGTCTCGGCTTCCCGCAGTCGCTTCTTCGTCTCGTCACGTGCCTGTCCTAAATGGTCAAACTGTCCAGTCAGCAACGTATCGATAGCGCACCAGACCCTGGCGCTCTGCTTGATGGTGTCACCATTACCCCCCGCCTTTAGATCGCGAGGAGGGCGCATTGCAGGCCCCAACTTGTAGACGAAATGCTCCTCAGTCGTGTCGGAACCACGGGGTGGAACGGCTCCCCTACTGGAAAGCCGGGCTGAGCACTCGCCAGCGCTTGACTCTCTACCTGCTAGAGGGTGTCCAATATATCGCATCGTCATGTCCCGCAATTTTCAAGTCCCTGTCATTGGTGTTTGCCTGCTGGCAGTTGCAGCTTTAGGTTTCCTCACGCACGTCGCCATTGAAGGAAATCCCCTTCAGCTCGATCCATCCGCCCGTGCGTCGGCGGCATCGCAAACCGTCGACCTCGGCGGCCAGAAATTCGAGCGATGGGGCGCCCCACGTCCGCTTCCGGACTTGAAGTTTTCCGATGCGGCCGGCAGGCCGATTAGCCTCGCCGCCTTCCGCGGCCGTTTGGTTCTCCTGAACCTGTGGGCCACCTGGTGTCCCCCATGTCGGGAAGAAATGCCTGCCTTGGACCGGCTGAACGTCCGCCTGGGTGGGGATAGATTCGTCGTTGTCACTCTGGCCCTTGACTCGCCATCCAAAGCCCAGGCGTTTCTGCAACAGATCAACGCGAGGACGCTCCACGCCTACACGGACTCACAGGGTTTAGCCCTGAGCACCCTGCGTGTGACGACGGTTCCCACAACGCTCCTCATCGACGCACGAGGTCGCGAGCTTGGCCGGCTTTCCGGCGCGGCGCCCTGGGACGAGAAGCCGGCACTCGAATTGATCCAGTCCTATTTGAAGGAGCCAAACTGATTTCCGCACAAGCCACCGCTGCATCCTCGGCGGCGCTCGATATGCCTCGTACAGCCTGGCTCTTGCTGCTGCTCGCATGGCTGGCCAGTCTGGGTGGCACGCTGGGCAGCCTCTTTTTCAGCGAAGTGATGCAGCTGCAGCCCTGCCTGCTGTGCTGGTACCAGCGCATCGCGATGTTCCCTCTGGTCTTGGTCCTGGGCATCGGGTTGTTCCGCGAGGACGCTGGCAGCATTCTGTATGGCCTGGGCCTCGCCGCTGCCGGGTGGCTGGTGGCGGGGTATCACACGCTGCTGTACAGCGGCTGGATCCCCGCCAACCTTCAGCCGTGCAGCAAGGGCCTCTCGTGTGCGGAAGTCGATCTGCGGGTCGCCGGCTTCCTCACCATTCCCCTGATGTCGCTGCTGGCGTTCAGCTTGATCATCGCGCTGCTCCTGGCCGCCCGCCGGCAGGAAGGACGCACATGAACCGGCAACGAATCATGGTGTCCAGCGCTGCTGCGCTCTTGCTCGTGTTCATCCTGGGCACGTTCGGCTATGCGTGGCTGGAGGAGCGCCGCCTGGTGGAGTTGGCTTCCACCGCCGATTCGGTTTTCAATCGCCCACATTCGCCGACCTATGGCCCGGCCGGCGCCAAGGTTCGGATTGTCGAATTCCTGGACCCTGCATGTGAGACCTGCCGCGCCTTCTATCCCGTGGTCAAGGACATCGTGGATTCGCACCAGGGACGCGTCCAGCTGGTGGTCCGCTACGCGCCATTCCATGCCGGCGCCGACACTGCGGTGGCCGTGATGGAGGCCGCTCGGCTCCAGGGCCTGTTCTGGCCGGTGACACAACGGTTGCTGCGCGACCAAGGCACCTGGGGCGCGGACCACAATCCGCGCCCGGACCTGATCTGGGACCTCCTCGCCGGCACCGGCCTGAACTTGCAGAAGGCGCACGAGGATGCTGCTTCGCCGGCGGTGCGTGCGCGGGTGGAGCAGGACCTCGCGGATGCGCGGGCTCTGGGTGTCACACGCACACCCGGCTTCTTCGTGAATGGCAGGCCCTTAAAGCATTTCGGTGCAGACGAGCTGAAGCAGCTGGTGCAAGGCGAGGTTAGCCGGGTGTACGGCCAATCCGGGAGCGCGCCATGAGCGAGAACTTGTCACCAGTCCCCCGGCGTGCACTGCTGATCGCAGGTGGTTCGGCGCTTGCAGCCGGAGCCCTGGCGTTCTGGTTGCCCCACCCCAATCGCGAATTCAAGAGCGTGGACATCACGGGAGCCGACTACGCGCGCGACTTTGCCTTGCCCGATCACACGGGCCGACTGCGCAGCTTGCAGGAGTTTCGGGGACGCGTGGTCGCCGTGTTCTTTGGATTCACCCAATGCCCCGACGTTTGCCCTACTACCTTGACCGAAATGACGCGCGTCAAGCAGCTGCTCGGCGACGACGGCGAGAAGCTCCAGGTGGTGTTCATCACCGTGGATCCTCAGCGCGACACCACCGCGGTGCTGCAGGCCTACATGGGCAATTTCGACCCGCAGTTCCTTGCCCTGGTACCAACAGAACAGCAGCTGCTGGAAGTCGCGAAGGAGTTCAAGGTCTACTATAAAAAGATCGAGGGCAAGCCGCCGACCTCTTACATGATAGAGCACTCGGCCATGACCTTCGTCTTCGACACCAAGGGACGTGTGCGGCTGTACTCACGCTACGGTTTGGAGCCCGAAGCCCTGGCTTCCGATGTGCGCAAGCTTTTGAAGGAGGCGTAAGCGATGCAGGCGTTCATCGGGCAATTGGTGCTGTAGGCAGCGCTGACGGTGCCCGGCGTGGCCGCCTCTGCGTCCCATGCAGTCAACGCCCGGGGCGCCGCGTAAGCGCGGCTTGTACAGGTGTACCGGTGGGTGGGTGCGGGCGACACCCGCCGGTCGCTGGCGCATGCGCAATCCCTTGTTCGGGACGTCCCAAACTTCCAGTTGGCCCAGCTTGTTCACGGCGACCTGCTCATGGCCCATACGCGGCCGCTGCGCCGCATGAGGGGTGTTCCTGACGACCTGCCCTTGGCTGACGCGGAGAGCCTTCAGGATCTGCGGCGCGAAGCCGAACTGCGCCTGGCTGACCTCGCATACCGGCCTGCGCCGGGTGCCATCCCGGCCCAGTTCCTTACGCTTTCCCCCGCCAGCCGCCATGCTATTGCGGTCGACGTGTCGCGTGCCCGCCTGTTCTTGTTCGAGAACCGCAATGGTGAGCTTCGCCTGCTCACGGACTTCTACATCTCCGTGGGCAAGGCCGGTGTCGGGAAAACGGTCGAGGGCGACCAGCGCACCCCTCTGGGCGTTTACTTCGTCACTAGAAACCTCTACCGGCGCCAGCTGACGGACTTCTAAGGCTCTGGCGCGCTGCCGATCACCTACCCCAACGCCTACGACATGCGCCGCGGCCGCGGCGGCAGCGGCATCTGGCTGCACGGCTCACCCCCCACCCCCCACCCAATACGCGCCGGCGCCGCAGGCCACCGACGGCTGCGTTGCGGTGGTCAACACGGACCTGGAGGACATACTGCGTATCGTGCAGATCCGGACCACGCCGGTGCTGATCGCGCAGCAGATCTCCTGGATGCCGCCCCGGTCGCTTGTCAGCGAGAAGCAATCAGTCGAGAAGATGCTGGACGCTTGGTCGCGCCAAGTCCGGGGGTGATGCTCCGGCACTGGCGGCCTTTTACGCGCCGGATTTCAGCGCGTATGGCCGCGACCTGACCGCGCATCAGGCGATGCTGAACGTCGACGCCGTGCGCCTGCGGGGCCGGACGCTGGCATTGAAGAACGTATCCATCCTTGTTTGGTCGGAAGGAACCGACGTGCGCGTGATCACCTTTGCCGAAGTGCCCGCCGACGCCCGAACCGGGAAGCAGACGCGCCAGTACTGGGAACTGCGCGGCGCTGGGTGGAAGATCGTCTACGAGACAGAGCTGCGATCAGGCGAAATTCAGGGTGCGTGCAGCGACCTCCACCCTAGATGTGCAACGCCCTGCCGTGCATGGCCAGAGCGGCTTCACGCAGCGCCTCTGGCAAGGTCGGATGGGCATGGCAGGATAGCGCCAAATCCTCCGTCGAAGCCCAGAAGTCCATCGCCACGACGGCTTCATGGATCAGGGAGCCTGCCTCGGGGCCGATGATGTGGACACCCAGGATTCATCGGTGGTGGCATGCGCGAGCACCTTCACCAGCCCGGCCGTATGTGCCTTGGCTTTGGCCCGCGCACTTGTCGCAAACGGAAAACGCCCCGCCTTGTACGGGACGGAGGCAGCCTCGAGCGCGTCTTCGGTCTACCCGACGGACGCCACTTCCGGCGCCGTGTAGATGACGGAGGGGATAGTGTTGTAGTTCACGCGCGGCTTCTGTCCGGCGAGCATCTCCATCAGTGCGATGCCTTCTTCGGAAACCCTGTGGGCAAGCATCGCGCCCCCGATCACGTCGCCGATGGCAGAGACGCCGGGCACGGCGGTGCCGAACGAGGCGAGGTCCACCGGGATGAACCCGCATGCATCCGTCTTCAGCCCGACCGAATCGAGCCCAAGGCCGTCGGCATGCGGCTTGCGGCCGACGGCGACGAGGATGGCATCGCATGAGAGCGGCGACTTCACCGTCTGGTCTTTGGCCACCGATGCGACGTCGACCTCGAGGCCCTCACCGCTTGTCCGGGCGCCGGTCACCTTAATGCCAAGCATGAACTCGAAACCGGACTTCTGCAAGATCTTGAACAGCAGCTCCGCCATCTCCACGTCCAGGCCGGGCGTGATGCGGTCGAGATACTCCGCCACGGTGACTTTCGCAAACGGGCGCGCCCACACAGAACCGGGTTCGAGGCCGATGTAGCCGCCGCCGATGACGACCAGGTGCTGGGGCACCTGCCCGAAGCTGAGTGCGCCCGTGGAGGATACGATCTGCCGCTCGTCGACCTGCACTCCCGGCACAATGCTGGGCGCCGAGCCGGTTGCCAGGATCACCGAACGCGCAGCGATGGCCCGCTCGGCGCCGGACGTCGCCTCCTGCACCACCACTCTCCCCGGACCGCCCAGCCGGCCGGTGCCGAGCAGCCGGGTGATCTTGTGCTTGCCGAACAGGAAATCAGTGCCGCGTCCAAGTTCGTCCACCACGCCGTCCTTGTGCGCTAGCAGCCGCTGGAGATCCAGCTGCACGCCGGTACACATGACGCCATGGCGAGAGAAGCCGGTGCACGCCTCGATGAAGCGCTCCGAGGATTCCAGCAAGGCTTTGGAGGGAATGCAGCCCACGTTCAGGCACGTCTCACCCAGTCGCGGGCGGCCACTCGCATGCCCAGCTTAGCGCCCCGGATGGCGGCCTGGTAGCCACCCGGCCCTCCGCCGAGGATGATGACGCCGAAGTCCATGAGGTTTCCCCGTTCCGTTCGTCGCGCCCGTGCTGTGGCACGCGCGCGAAATCAGCTTTAGATGGCGCGTGCCCGCGAGGCCCGCGTCACTTCGTCGCCTTCTTGGCCAGCGCGATCAAGTGATCGGCGACCGCGAGCGAGCGCGGGTTCGATCCGGCCAAGGACCCTGAAGTGAGCCACCTGCCGTCGACCCCGAGCGACGGTGTGCCTTCGATCTTGTAGCCGGCGGCCAGTGATGTGGCTTGCCTGACCTTGCTGGCGACGCCAAAGGAATTCATGGTCTCCACGATGCGCTTGCCCTCGGTGCCTTTCTTGGCGGCGAAGGCGGCGATGTCCGACGTAGTGGCCAAGCGCTGACGCTCGCCATGGATGGCGTGGAAGACCTTTCCGTGCAACTGTTCGACCAGGCCGAGCGCTTCCAGCGCGAAATAGAGCTGCTGGTGGATGACAAGGTCCTCCCGGAAAGCCACCGGAATCCGCCGAAACAGGACATCGCGCGGCAACCTCTTCAGCCAGGACTCAAGCGCTGGCTCGAACGAATTGCAGTGCGAGCAGCTGTAGGCGAAAAACTCCAGCACTTCGACCTGCTTGGAGTCCTTCGTCGGCTGGCGCGGGGACACTTCGAGGTAGTGCTTACCTTCCGAGAACTGCTCCTGGGCATGCAGGGCGGTGGTCGTTCCCGCCAACAAGGGCAGCGCCAGACCGCAGAAACCACGTCGCTTGATCATGATGAAAGAGTCTTTGAAGAAAAGCGGATCGCGCTCAGCTCTCAGAGAGCAACCGGTCGACGAGTTGA
>JACCDS010259864.1_pt1 | contig 12336 bp, 12 predicted proteins | sample 7446441 | NCBI WGS metagenome assembly JACCDS01 (sample SAMN15323445, study PRJNA562643) | freshwater metagenome | isolation source: river surface water | place: USA:Blue River Watershed | collected 2017-08-17
GCCGCGCGACATGGTCTACCGCCACCCCTTCCCGGGGCCGGGCCTGGGCGTGCGCATCCTGGGCGAAGTCAAGAAAGAATACGCTGACCTGCTGCGCCGCGCCGACGCGATCTTCATCGAAGAACTGCGCAACACCATCGACAGCCACAGCGGCAAGAGCTGGTACGACCTGACCAGCCAGGCCTTCGTGGTCTTCGTGCCGGTCAAGAGCGTGGGGGTGATGGGCGACGGCCGCACCTACGACTACGTTGTGGCCCTGCGCGCCGTGCAGACCAGCGACTTCATGACCGCCGACTGGGCCGAGCTGCCGTATGCGCTGCTCAAGAAGGTGTCCGGCCGCATCATCAACGAGGTGCGCGGCATCAATCGCGTGACCTATGATGTGAGCTCGAAACCGCCAGCGACCATTGAGTGGGAATAGCGCTCATTCAAGCAGTCAAATATCAAATTGGCACCTTCGGGTGCCTTTTTCATCTTGTGTGCCATGTACCTGCCCAAGCAATTCAATCAGCCCGAACACGCTGTGAGGATCATGTGCGAGCATCCCTTCGCAAGCCTGGTGACCACCGACGACACGGGCTTTCCTTTCGTCACCCACCTGCCGCTCAAGCTGGAAGAAGAGGGCGGGCAAGCCACCGTGCTGCTGGGGCATTGCGCACGCGGTAATCCGCTCTGGGGCTACCTGCAGCAGCGGCCGCAGGCGCTGGCGAGTTTCATGGGACCGCAGGCCTACATGTCGCCCAAGGTCTATGCCGATCTGCAGCGGGTGCCGACCTGGACGTATCTGGCCGTTCAGGCCCGTGTTGAGGCGCGGTTACTGGAGGGCGAAGAAGCCAAGGACGCGCTGCTCAAGCAGCTGATTTCCGACCACGAGCCGCCTTATGCGCAGCAGTGGCGTGAGCTGCCCGAGGACTACACCGGCAAAATGCTGACTGCCATCGTGGCGTTCGAGTTGCGCATCCTCGATCTGCAATGCGCCGTCAAACTCAACCAGCACCGGCCTGAGGCCCATGCGGCCATGCACGCGGCTTATGCCGCTGGCAGCGAGCAGGAGCGGGCGTTGGCCGCCTGGATGAAAACGCTGGGCTTGGTATGAGCGATCCGGTGCTGTACAGCGATGAACACTGGATGCGCCTGGCCCTGGCACAGGCACAGCAGGCCGCAGCAGCGGGCGAAGTGCCGGTGGGCGCGGTGGTTGTCAAGGACGGGCAGCTGATCGCCAGCGGCCGCAATGCCCCGATTGCCCACCACGACCCCACCGCCCATGCCGAGGTGGTGGCGCTGCGTGAAGCCGCGCGGGTGCTGGGCAATTACCGGCTCGACGGCTGCAGCCTGTACGTGACGCTGGAGCCCTGCGCCATGTGCAGCGGCGCCATGCTGCACGCGCGGCTGGCGCGTGTGGTGTTTGGCGCCACCGACCCCCGCACCGGCGCCGCAGGCTCGGTCATTGACCTGTTTGCGCAGAGCCAGCTCAACCACCAGACGCAGGTCACCGGCGGCGTGCTGGCCAACGAATGCGGGCAGGTGCTCAAGGACTTTTTCAGGCCCCGCCGAGTCAACTCCGACCCGGTGCGCGAAGACGCCCTGCGCACGCCCGAGGCGGCTTTTGCCGATCTGCCCGGCTACCCCTGGGCGGCGCACTATGTCAACGACCTGCCCAGCGCGAACGGGCTGCGCCTGCACTACCTGGACGAAGGCCCGCAGGACGCGCCGATCACCTGGCTGTGCCTGCACGGCAACCCGGCCTGGAGCTACCTGTACCGCAAGATGATCCCGGTCTTTGCGGCGCCAGGGCACCGCGTGGTGGCGCCCGACCTGATCGGCTTTGGCAAGAGCGACAAGCCCAAGAAGGACAGCTTTCACAGCTTTGAGGGGCATCGCCAGATCCTGCTGGATTTTGTTGAACGGCTGGACCTGCAGCGCGTGGTGCTGGTGGTGCAGGACTGGGGCGGCATTCTGGGCCTGACCTTGCCCATGGCCGCGCCCGCGCGTTACCAGGGCCTGCTGGTCATGAACACCACGCTGGCCACGGGCCTGACGCCGCTGAGCGACGGCTTTCTGGCCTGGCGCGACTGGTGCAAAAGCCAGCCGCAGTTTGACGTGGGCAAGCTTTTGCTGCGCGGCAACCCCAGTCTGAGCGCGCAGGAGGCCGCCGCCTACAACGCGCCGTTCCCGGACAAGGGCTATCGCGCAGCGCTGCGCGCCTTTCCGCCCATGGTGCCCGAATCGCTCGATTCACCGGGCGCAGCCATCTCGCGCCAGGCCCAGGCCTTCTGGCAAAACGACTGGCAAGGCCGCAGCCTGATGGCGATCGGTCTGCAAGACCCGGTGCTGGGCGAGTCGGTCATGCGCCAGCTGCAAAGCCAGATTCGCGGCTGCCCCGGCCCCCTGCTTCTGCCTGATGCAGGCCACTTTGTGCAGGAGCAGGGCAGGGCGATTGCCGAGGCGGCTGTGCGACACTTCCAGCCCTGAAAAACACACCTCTGTCATGGCCCATATTTATATTTTTTCCCCCTCCAGCGCGGTGCGCGACAAGGCGGCGTTTCGCCGCGGTGTCAAACGCCTGCAGGCCCTTGGCCATGAAGTCCAAGTGGACGAGGCCGCGCTGGCCAGCCACATGCGCTTTGCCGGTGACGATGCCACGCGCATCGCCGCCATCGGGCGTGCTGCCGCCAGCGGTGCCGACATCGCGCTGATCTCGCGCGGCGGCTACGGCCTCACGCGCATCCTGCCAGGTTTGCCCTACAAGGCCATTGCCAAGGCCATCGACGGTGGCACCCAGTTCGTGGGCCTGAGTGACTTCACAGCCTTTAACCAGTCGGTACTGTCCAAAACCGGTCGCATCACCTGGCAGGGTCCGGCGCTGGGCGAAGATTTCGGGTCCGAAGGCGAGCCCGATGACATCATGCTGGCCTGCTTTGACGACCTGGTGGCCGAGCAAGGCGAGGGCGCGGGCTGGCAACGTTCCAAAGCCGATGCTGCCGTGCAGGCCCGCGTGAAGGATGGCGTGCTCTGGGGTGGAAACCTGTCAGTCCTGGCCTCGATGCTGGGCACACCGTACTTCCCGCAGATCGACAAGGGCGTACTCTTTCTGGAAGACGTGGGCGAACACCCTTACCGCATTGAACGCATGCTGACGCAGCTGCTGCATGCGGGTGTGCTGGCCCGCCAGAAGGCCATCGTGCTGGGCCAGTTCACGAACTTCAAGCTGGTGCCTGCACACGACAAGGGCTTCAAGCTCGATACCGTGCTGGCCTGGCTGCGCAGCCAGATCAAGACGCCGGTGCTGACCGGTCTGCCTTTTGGTCATGTGCCCACCAAGGTGCTGCTGCCTGTCGGAGCCAAGGTGGATCTGGTCACAGAGGACCGTGATGCACTCATGGTTTGGGGGCACATCTGAAGCAGCAAGGTTAACGGCTTGCCTGGCTGTTGTTCCTTGTTTCACCATGCCTGGTTCAGACGTTTCTTTCCCATCTTTTTCTCAATGTTTAACTTAACATAATATACATCGTATGTATTTATAAATCTGGATAGGCCGTCAATCGACAATGCAAACCTCAGCGACTGAGCACTTGCCGGATCAACTTCAAGGACTCGTCGCGGCCAGCACGGATGGCAAAGTCTTCTGCACTCAAGTCTTGATCATTACGCGGGTAGGCTTCCGCACCCGATTCGAGCAATAACTTCACCGTCTCGGCATTGCCGTACATCGCAGCCATCATCAAAGGCGTTGTGCCGTTGGGCGATTCGGCATTGACATCCGCATGCGCTCCGATCAGAAAGGCTGAGACACGAACATGGCCACCCGTCGCCGCGTAATGCAACGGGGTCCAGCCGCTTTTATTGACTGCAGCACCCTTGGATACCAGCGAAACCACCAGATTTTCCTGCCCGCGCAAGGACGCCAGCATCAAGGCGGACTCGTCACGGCTGTTGCGGACATCCACACGAATGCCTTGAGCGTCGATCAGTGCTTTTGCCGCATTGAATGATTGTTCCTGAAAGGCCTTGATGATGGCCGGTGTACCGTCTGGATGAACGGTGTTCGGGTCAAAACCGCGCCGCAACAGGACTTCGATCGGCTTGGCCTGATCAAGCTGAATGGCTTTGAAAAAGTCATCATAGGAACCCGCATGCATCGAACCAAGAATAGAAAAAAAACCAACTGCGACAATGATTTGCCTGGCCCAATTAAAGTATTTCATAAATTAATTGAAGACTAATTGAAAATCAATTCAATACAACAAGTTATGAGATTATTTTAAAGTAATTTATCATTTAAGTGCGGCTGAGTCCGAACAAACAAACTGTGAAAATTAGCCGTACTCTGATGACCGATTTCCTCTGCAGAGCAGCCTCGCAATTGAGCAAGTTGACGCGCCACAAAAGGCACATAAGACGGATTGTTGGTCTTGCCACGGTAGGGCACTGGGGCCAGGTAGGGGCTGTCGGTTTCGATCAGAAAGCGGTCCTGGGGCACAAATTTCGCCACTTCCTGCAGCTCAGCGGCACTCTTGAAGGTCACGATGCCCGAAAACGAGATATAGAAACCCAGATCCAGCGCAGCCCGAGCCACATCGATGGTCTCGGTAAAGCAGTGGAATACCCCACCGGCTGAGCCCGGACCGCCCTGCTCACCCTCCTCCTTGAGAATCGCGATGGTGTCATCGGACGCCGAACGGGTGTGGATCACCAAAGGCAGCTGGACCTGACGAGCAGCGCGGATATGGGTGCGAAAACGTTCCCGCTGCCACTCGAGATCGGCCACGGTACGGCCACCTTTTCGCTCATCCATCTGGTAATAGTCGAGCCCGGTCTCACCAATAGCGATCACTTTGACATCTGAGGCACCCGCCACCAGCTCCTGCAGACTGGGTTCGTGCACGCCTTCGTTGTCTGGGTGAACCCCCACAGTCGCCCAAAGCTGCGGGTATTGCGCAGCCAGCCCTTTGACGGCTGCAAACTCCTCCATGGTCGTACAGATGACGACCGCCTGATGTACCTGGGCAGTCTGCATGGCGTTCAGGATCTCGGGCAACTGGCTGGCCAGCTCGGGAAAGTTCAGGTGGCAGTGTGAATCGATGTACATGGACAAAAATGAGCGAAAAAGCCGCTCAGGCGCGCGCGGTCAGCGCTTGTTGGGCGTCGTTGGCCAGGGCTTCGAGCATGAGCCCGGCGTTGAAAGGGTGCTCGGCCGTGCGGGCCGACTGCATCAGGCGCTTGAACCAGTCGGTCAGCGTGGCCACCGAAGCGGCGCAGGCTGGCAGCTGACTGGCCATGAAGAAGCGCGGATCGGCGCCTGTGGCGCGGAGCACCAGGTCATGGCAGAGCTTTTGCAGTGCGTCAATGGCTTGTGCCGGTGACAGTGCCGACAAATGTGACGCATCACCTTGTTGCATGGCCTTGGGCAGTGCGGCCCACCAGGCAGGGCTCAGGCCGCTGTCGTTCTGACGCATGACATCCTCGGGGCGTCCACCAGCGGTGCGCAGGAGCGCCTCGGCCACAGGGGAATCCACCCCTTGTCCAGCCAGCCAGGCTTTGGCTTCAGGCTCCGATGGCCAGACCATGGTGTGGGTCTGGCAACGGCTGCGAATGGTGGGCAACAGCTGGTGTGCTGCTTCGGTCGCAAGCACAAATCGGACATCCCCGGCGGGTTCTTCAAGCGTCTTGAGCAAGGCGTTGGCCGTGACGGCATTCATGCGTTCGGCGGGGAACACCAACACCGCTTTGCCACGACCCCGAGCATCGGTGCGCTGGGCAAATTCAACTAGATCGCGCATGGCTTCAACGCGGATTTCCTTGCTGGGCTTGCGTTTCTTGTCATCGATGTCGGACTGGGCTTTTTCAGAAAGCGGCCAACCCAACTCAAGCATCTGTGTCTCGGGCATGAGCACAGCCAGATCGGCATGGGTGCGCACTGCAATCGCGTGACAACTTGGGCAATGGCCGCAGGCCCCCTGCCCGGTCGGCTGCTCACACAGCCATGCCGACACCAGCGCCAGAGCCAGTTCGTACTGGCCCAGGCCAGACGGGCCTTGCAGGAGCCAGGCGTGGCCGCGCTGGGACAGCAAAGCTTCGGCCTGTCGGGCAATCCAGGGAGCGATGCTCATGACTTGCCTTTGCCCAGCCAGGGTTCAATCACACGCTCCACATCCGACCAGACCGCCTCGCGTGACTGCGCGGCGTTAATGCGCGCAAAGCGCTGCGGCATCTCGGCCGCACGGCAGGCGTAGCCTTCACGCACGGCGGTAAAGAACGCAGCGGGTTGCGATTCAAACTTGTCCGGTACCCGGGCTAAAGCCAGCCGTTCGGCGGCAATGGCCGGATCCAGATCGAACCAGACCGTCAGGTCCGGCTGCCGCAGACCGCCCTGCCCGAGACTCTGGACCATGGCTTCGAGCTGGCCGAGCACCGCCCAGTCAAAACCCCTGCCCCCGCCCTGGTAGGCAAAAGTGGCATCGGTGAAGCGGTCACACAGCAGAACGTCGCCACGCGCCAGCGCGGGTTCGATCACCTGCACCAGGTGTTCGCGCCGGGCGGCAAACATCAGCAGTGCTTCGGTCAGCGCATCCATGGGTTCGTGCAGCGCCAGCTCGCGGAGCTTTTCCGACAGGGGCGTGCCTCCGGGCTCCCGGGTGAGCACCACCGTCCTGCCTGACTCGCGAAAACGCGCGGCCACCCCCTCGATGTGGGTGGACTTGCCGGCACCGTCGATGCCTTCAAAGCTGATGAAAAGACCGCGTGTCATGAAAAAGAAGCGAATAAACGATTGTCGCAGGACTGGCTCCTCGGGTCAGGTCCGAGGATGACAGAAGAAAGCACACCCGCAAGACGCTGGCAAACGGTCCGCCAGCCAATGCTGGCAAAACCAAGTCATTCCCTGGCTTAGCCGGGAATCCATGACGCCTCACTGCCCCCGCTGGTAGCGGTTGACCGCCCTGTTGTGCTCGTTCAGGTTTTCGCTGAAGTGACTTGAGCCGTCACCCCGGGCAACGAAATAGAGTGCCCGACTGTTGGCGGGTTGCACGGCGGCCAGCAGTGCAGCTTTGCCGGGCATGGCGATCGGTGTAGGCGGCAGGCCGACGCGGGTGTAGGTGTTGAAGGGGGTGTCGGTCTGCAAATGAACTTTTCGCAGGTTGCCATCAAAGGCCTCACCCAGGCCGTAAATCACCGTCGGATCGGTCTGCAGCCGCATGCCGATGCGCAGGCGGTTATGGAAGACACTGGCGATCATGGGGCGGTCCAGGCCTTTGCCGGTTTCCTTTTCAATGATGCTTGCCAGGATCAGCGCTTCATTCGGCGATTGCAGTGGGATACCGGGCGCACGCGCCGCCCAGGCTTTGGCCAGCTGCTTGTCCATGGCCTTGAGCGCCCGCTCGAGTACCTTCAGGTCGCTGCTGTTCCTGGCGTAGCTGTAGGTGTCCGGAAAAAACCGGCCCTCGGGCGCGACGCCAGGGTGACCCAAGCGGGCCATGAGGGCCTCGTCCGTCAGGTCCCGGCTGTCGGCTTTGAGTTGATCGGCCTTGGCCAGCGCCTGGCGCACCTGGCGCCAGTTCCAGCCTTCCACCAGCGTGACGGTGCGCAGGCTCTCTTCGCCACGCACCAGCATGGCCAACAGGCGGCGTGGCGAGGTGCCGGGCGTGATCTCGTAACTGCCGGCGCGGATCTGGCGGTCCTGGCCCGAGAGGCGAAACCACCCGTATAGCGCCATGGCCGAGGTGTTCGCGCCAGCATCAATCACCGCCTGTGCCACGGCCTTGGGCGAGGTGCCCGGTTCGATGGACAGGTCCAGCGTCCGGTCCGGTCCACCCGTGTCCAGCGGCAGCTGCAACCACCAGGCGACAGCCGCCACCAGCGCGAGCCCCAGCAAGGCCAGGGCGGCCAGCGATTTCAGCAAGAACTTGCGCACGGCCAAACCCTCAAAAATATCTTGTTCACAGGTCGGGGATGATAATTCAGGCCGTTTCCTGCTGTGAACCCGAACGACCATGCCCCAACCTTCTGCCGACGCATTGACCCACGCTCTTAACGGCATCAGCTCCCTGCCCTTTCTGGGTGTCATCGAGGCCCAGGGCGAGGACGCGGCCAACTTCCTGCACAACCAGTTGACGAACGATCTGCTGCTATTGCCGGTGGGCCAGGCGCGGCTCGCGGCCTTCTGCAACGCCAAGGGCCGCATGCAGGCCAGCATGGTGGTCCTGAAGACCGCGCCCGAGACAGTGCTGCTGGTCATGCCGCAGGACTTGCTGGCCCAGACGCTCAAGCGCCTGTCGATGTTCGTGCTGCGTGCCAAGGTCAAGCTCAGCGACGCCAGCGGTCAATGGCAGTTGCGCGGCCTGATGGGCGAGACCGCCCGTGCTGCGCTGGGCGATGCCGCCCCCTGGCAGGCTTTGGCCTGGGCGGGTGGCCATGCGGTGGCGCTGTACCCGGCGGTGGCCGGTGAGGCCCGCCAGGACCGCGCGTTCTGGATCGGGGCGCTCGATCAGCCTGCCCCCGAAGCACCGACCCTCACCGCCGAACAATGGGCCTGGGGCTCGGTCCTCAGCGGTGTGCCCTTTGTCACGCAGTCCGTGTTTGAAGCCTTCATGCCGCAGATGCTCAACTACGAAAGCGTGGGCGGCGTGAACTTCAAAAAGGGCTGCTACCCCGGCCAGGAGGTGGTGGCCCGCAGCCAGTTCCGCGGCACCCTCAAGCGCCGCATGGCGCGGGTGTTCAGCCCGGTAGCCTTGACGGCCGGGCAAGACGTGTTCACCACCGCCGACCCCGAACAGCCCTGCGCCACCGTGGTGCAATGCGCGGCTCGCCCCGATGGCAGCGGTTTTGATGCCTTGGTCAGCGGTACGCTCGAGAGCATGCAGAGCGGCTGGCGCGCCGGCAGTGCCCAGGGCGAACCTCTGGAACTGCTGCCCTTGCCCTACGTCCTGCTTGAAGACATCTGAACTACGCCGTGGGAGCGAGCCCCTGCACGCGAAAGACATCGGACGCAGAGGCGGCCCCCCACAAAATGGCCGTCACAAATCGCGCACCATCTCGATGTGCGCGATACCGGCTTCCTCGAACACCGCGCCATGCGGCGCAAAACCGGCGCGTGAGTAAAAGCCCTCGGCACTGCACTGGGCGTGCAGTAGCACCCGGGTGTCGCCCCGAGAGCGGGCGGCTTCCATCAGGGCGTGCAATACCCGGCGACCCAGGTCGCTGCCTCGCATGGGCTTTTTGACCGCCATGCGCCCAATGCGGGCCACGCCCGGCGCATGCACCAGCAGTCGCCCGGTGGCGAGCGCCATCCCCATGCGGTTGACGGCCACACAATGCAATGCGGTGTGGTCGGCCTCGTCCCATTCCATTTCGGCGGGCACCTTCTGCTCATCCACAAACACCTCGGTGCGCAGCGGGCTGGCCAGCTTTTGCAGGTCGTGCCAATTGCCCAAGTGCAGCTGTACCATGTCTTCGCCGCGCTCGTAGTTCTCCAGCAGGTCGCGCAGCGCAGGCGGGATGGCCAGGGACTTTTTCGCCATCGGGTCGGCATAGACGTAGACCAGCTCGCTGGTGATCAGCAGCTCGTCGCCCCGGAAAATCGCGCCCACAAAGGTCATGGACGAATTGCCGATGCGGTCGCAGCGCATGCACACCTCCAGAAAATCGTCCATCTCGGCACTGGCGTGGTATTCGACGCTGGCCTTCTTGACGTACAGATCCCCGCCCAGCTGATGCATGGTGGCGGCATACGGCATGGCCAGGCTGCGCCAGTAATCGGTCACCGCCGTGTCAAAGTACATCAGGTAGTGACCGTTGAAGACGATCTGCTGCATGTCCACTTCGACCCAGCGCACGCGAAGCCGGTGGGCAAATCGGAAATCCTGGCGTTTCATGGATGGACTTTCGGGGCCTCAGAGTCCTGTTCGATGGATTTGAAAAGAAAGTGGCGTTGAACAAAACCAAAGGGGTAAGTACGTTCATTCTGAACGCTGAATCCGGCAGGTAGGTCACGACCGCTCCACAAGGCAATGCCCTGGCCCAATGTGCAAGGAACTTCGGTGAGCACCATTTCATGGATCAATCCCGCCTGAAGGAAGGCGCGGACTGTGGCGCCGCCATCGATGTAGAGGCGGTGCAGGCCGCGCTTACGAAGACTTTCCACGACTTCGTGAGGCTGAACTGCACGCAAGTGGACGCTGGCCGGTGTCTGCTGCGGCAGGTGCTGCAGGCTCCGGCTGAGCACCACGACCGGCTTGTCACCGTAGGGCCAGGCGCCCATCGCACGGACCGTGTCAAAAGTCTTGCGCCCCATGACCAGGGCATCCACCCGGGCCATGAAGTTTCCAAAGCCACAATCTTCACCGGGGGGCATCCTGCGGTTGGCTTCGTCGAGCCAATCGAGCGCACCATCGGGACGGGCGATGAATCCGTCCTGGCTGATCGCCATGAATACGCTGCAAAACACGGTGGGCCGATTTGTCATACCGGATCTGTGCCAAAAGCGAGTTTCAGGGCTTGTCCCGCATCGGCGTGCGCGGTCAGGGCGTCGGGCAAGGCACGGCCCATGGTGATGAAGCCATGCACCATGCCGCGGTAAATCTCCAGATCAACCGGCACACCGGCCATGCGCAGCGCGTCGGCGTAGCGCATGCCGCCGTCCACCAGCGGGTCGCATTCGGCAAGACCCATCCAGACCGGGGCCAGGCCGCTGTGGTCGGGGGCGTTGAGCGGGGCAAAGCGCCAGTCGTCGCGGTCGGCCTCGTCGATGTAGTGGTCAAAAAACCAGTCGAGGGTGCTCACGTCCAGCAGAAAGCCTTTGCCGTAGGCGTGGTGCGAAGGCAGGTCGCAGCGGCCTGTGCAGCCAGGGTAGAACAGCAGCTGCAGCGCCAGATGCAGCCCGGCATCGCGCGCCATGAGGGCGCAAACCGCAGAAAGCGTGCCGCCCGCGCTGTCACCGCCAATGGCGAGGCGGGCGGTGTCCAGACCCAGGGCACTGCCCTGCCCTTTGAGCCAGTTCAGGGCGTCCCAGGCGTCGTGCAAGGCGGTCGGAAAACGGTGTTCGGGCGCCAGCCGGTAGTCCAGCGAAACCACGGCGCATTGGCTGTGGCGGCTGAGCTGGCGACACAGCACATCGTGCGTGGTCAGGCTGCCCACGGTGAAGCCACCGCCGTGCAGGTACAGCAGCACGGGTAAAGGCGTCGGGCTGTGCGGGGCGTACAGGCGCGCCGGGCAGGCATGGCCGTCACGCACGGGAATCTGGAGTTCCTCTACCCGGTCGACCTGGGGTGGCGGCTGCAGGTCCAGGATCGGGCCGCCGATGTTGTAGAACTCACGCGCCTGCTGCGGGTTCATGGCCTCCATAGGCGGACGACCGGCACGGTGGATGCGCTCGATCAGCAGCCGCGCCGCGGGCGCCAGTCGGGAATGCGGATTGATGTGGTGTGAACTCATGCGTATCGCCAACGTGACCGGATCACCGCTGGATGGCGGCACGCTTCAGGTCAAAATGAGCGCGCATCGTACAACGCACAGGCGCTGATCCCTGTTCCGCCCTGTCACTTACCGGAGAGCCTTTCCATGTCCTTCATCAATTACGTCACCCAGATCCAGATCGACTTTGGCGCGCTGTCCCTGCTCAAGACCGAATGCGAGCGCGTGGGCATCAGCCGCCCGCTGATCGTGACCGACGCGGGCGTAAAGGCGGTGGGCATTCTTGACAAGGCCCTGGCCGCTCTTCCGGGGTTCAAGGTTAGCGTGTTCGACCAGACCCCGTCCAACCCGACCGAAGCCGCCGTGCACGCTGCGGCCGCCATTTACCATCAGGACGGCTGCGACGGCCTGATCGCCCTGGGCGGTGGCTCGTCGATCGACTGCGCCAAGGGCGTGGCGATAGCCGCCACCCACGAAGGCCCGCTCAAGACCTACGCCACCATCGAAGGCGGCTCGCTCAAGATCACAGACCGTGTGGCGCCCCTGGTCGCCGTGCCGACCACGGCGGGCACCGGCTCCGAAGTGGCGCGCGGCGCCATCCTCATCGTCGATGACGGCCGCAAACTGGGCTTTCACAGCTGGTTCATCGTGCCCAAGGCCGCCATTTGCGACCCCGAACTCACGCTGGGCCTGCCGCCCGTGCTGACAGCCGCCACCGGCATGGACGCGATCGCCCACTGCATGGAAACCTTCATGGCTGCGCCCTTCAACCCGCCCGCCGACGGCATCGCGCTCGACGGCCTGGCGCGTGGCTGGGCGCACATCGAACGCGCCACCACCCAGGGGCAGGATCGCGAAGCCCGACTGAACATGATGAGCGCCAGCATGCAGGGCGCCATGGCCTTCCAGAAAGGCCTGGGCTGCGTGCAC
>JACCDS011600293.1_pt1 | contig 12333 bp, 8 predicted proteins | sample 7446441 | NCBI WGS metagenome assembly JACCDS01 (sample SAMN15323445, study PRJNA562643) | freshwater metagenome | isolation source: river surface water | place: USA:Blue River Watershed | collected 2017-08-17
ACCTCAATCACCTCTACATCTTTAAAGTCCCCAATGTCCGGAACCTTTAATTCAATCGCTGCCATGGTTCGTCTCCTATTGGCCAATCCGATTAGACCGACATCGGGCTAGGCCGCGATGGATCAATGCCATATTTCTTAATTGCATCCTGTACAACCGAGGCCTTGATAACGCCATCGTCTGCGAGTGCCCGCAGGGCTGCGACTACGACGTAACGACGGTCGACCTCGAAGAACTCGCGAAGCTTTGCACGGGTATCGGAGCGACCAAAACCATCCGTGCCGAGGGTAATGAATCGACGCCCCTCGGGGATATACGGACGAATCTGGTCAGAGAAAAGACGCATGTAATCGGTTGCAGCGACGACAGGCCCTGTGTGCTTCGACAGTTGCTGCGCGACATAGGGAACCTTCGGCTTCTCGGTCGGATTCAGTAAATTGAATCGCTCGCATTCAATTCCGTCGCGGCGCAACTGTGTAAAGCTTGGACAGCTCCAGACGTCGGCAGCAATTCCAAAATCCGCCAACAGCATCTCACCCGCTGCGATCACCTCGCGAAGAATGGTGCCACTGCCCATGAGCTGAACTCGGTTCTTCGCCGCCTTGTCGCCCGCCTTGAGCAGATACATCCCCTTCAGGATCTGCGCTTCGGTTCCCTTGATCAGACCTGGATGACCGTAGTTCTCGTTCATCAGGGTAATGTAGAAAAACACGTCTTCTTGATTGGCGACCATCCGCTCCAGACCCGAGTGAATGATCACAGCCACCTCATGAGCAAACGTTGGGTCATAGGCCACACAGTTCGGGATGACCGATGCCAAAATGTGGCTGTGGCCGTCTTCGTGCTGCAGACCCTCGCCGTTCAGCGTGGTTCGTCCGGCGGTGCCACCAAGCAGAAAACCCCGCGCCCGCATATCACCGGCCGCCCAGGCCAGATCGCCTACCCGCTGCAGACCGAACATCGAGTAGTAGATATAGAACGGAATCATGATCTTGTTATTCGTGGAATAGCTGGTTGCCGCAGCAATCCATGAGCTCATTCCGCCCGCCTCATTAATTCCTTCTTGGAGGATCTGACCCTTCACGTCTTCACGGTAGTACATCACCTGGTCGCGATCGACTGGCTCGTACTTTTGTGGCTCAACGGAGTAGATACCGATCTGTCTGAAAAGGCCCTCCATACCAAAGGTTCGCGCCTCATCAACAAGAATTGGAACAATGCGCGGCCCCAACTCCTTGTCGCGAAGCAGCTGTGTAAGGCAGCGCACATAGGCCTGAGTCGTCGAAATCTCACGCCCTTCAGGTGTGGCTTCTAATACTGGCGCAAACACATCGAGCGCAGGTACTGACAGCTGCTCCGTTGCCTTTGGCAGACGCGACGGCAGGTAGCCACCCAGTGCCTTACGACGCTCATGGAGATACTTCATCTCAGCGGACTCGGCACCAGGCTTATAGAACGGGATGTCATGAAGTGCCTCGTCCGAGATGGGAATACCAAAGCGATCCCGGAACTCGTGGATGGTCATGTCATCAAGCTTCTTCGTCTGGTGTGCCGTATTGCGACCCTCGGCCACCTTCCCCATGCCGTAGCCTTTGATCGTCTTGACCAGAATGACGGTTGGCTGTCCTTTGTGCTTGGATGCCGTCGAGAATGCGTTGTAGATCTTGTGCGGGTCATGACCGCCACGATTCAGACGCCAGATATCGTCATCGGTCATGCGAGAGACCATCTCCAGCAGCTTCGGATGTTTACCAAAGAAATGCTGGCGAACATAGGCGCCATCGTTCGCCTTGAAGTTCTGGTATTCGCCATCCACAGTATCCATCATGACCTGCTGCAGAATGCCGTCTTTGTCTTTTGCCAGCAGGGGATCCCAGTAAGACCCCCAGATGACTTTGATCACATTCCAGCCAGATCCCCTGAACTCACTCTCAAGCTCCTGAATGATCTTGCCGTTTCCACGAACCGGGCCGTCGAGACGTTGCAGGTTGCAGTTCACCACGAACACTAAGTTGTCGAGCTTCTCGCGAGCGGCAAGACTAATCGCTCCCAGTGACTCAGGCTCATCCATCTCTCCGTCACCACAGAAGGCCCAGACCTTCCGCTCTTCGGTATCTGCAAGTCCGCGGGCATGCATGTACTTCAGGAATCGCGCCTGATAGATCGCCATCAAGGGCCCCAGACCCATCGAGACCGTTGGGAACTGCCAGAAATCAGGCATCAGCTTGGGGTGGGGGTAGCTGGACAACCCTTTGCCATCGACTTCACGGCGGAAATTGATCAGCTGCTCTTCACTGATGCGGCCCTCGAGAAACGCGCGCGCGTAGACGCCGGGTGATGAGTGCCCTTGAATAAACAGCAGGTCATGCCCCTTGGGATGATCAGGGCCTTTCCAGAAGTGGTTAAACCCAATACCCAACATATTGGCCAGTGACTGGAAACTCGAGATATGTCCGCCGAGATCGCCATCCCCGCGATTCGCACGAACGACCATGGCCATCGCGTTCCACCGCATCCAGGACCGCAGTCGCTCCTCGTATTCCATATTCCCAGGGAACGGGACTTCATGCGCTGCTGGAATCGTGTTGACATACGCCGTGTTCGCCGAGAACGGAATAAATCCGCCAGTGCGTCGCGTCTTATCAATCAATGTCTCAAGGAGATACTGGGCGCGTTCGGGCCCCTCCCGTTCAATCACCGCTTCGAGTGAGTCCAGCCACTCGCGGGTTTCCACCTCATCCATGTCGATACGATGCGGTTCGCCCATCATCCCCTCCTATTATTTGTATAGGGCAGATAGTCGCAGTGGTCTGAAAGACGCGCAAGGCTTTTTTCGTGATGCGGCAAAGGATTTCGTATTACAAAATACGGCCCAATCGATACACTCTCGGCATTAGCCGATCCGCCATGACAGACCCCGCCGCCAGCACCCCCAGCCCACCAAGCAGACAGCCCTTCAAACCGGCCCGCTTCCCTTCGCGTCGCACCCTGCGCTGGATACTGCTTGCACCGCTACTGGCCCTGATCGCGCTATCCGGGCTGATGGCCGCAACCATCTGGTACCTGACCATCACCGAGGAAACGCAACGCGAGCAGGCACTGATGCGTGATGTCGACAGTACGCAACGGCTCATGCGTGAACGCCTTCAGCGTCGACAGACTGAACTGACCGCGCTTGCCTCTGAATTCTCAAAGAACCCGTCGACAAGACAGCTGCGAGATGTCTCGAGTGGGTTCTTTGCAAAGAACCAAGATGTTGTCTTCCTCGCCTGGATCGATCAAGGGATGACCGTGCGCAGCGTGATGACCTCCCAAGGAGTCCCCAGCCAGAGTTTTGATCCGATCGGTCGATCGTTATCACGGCAAGAGAGCGCCAGTGCATTTGAATTCGCTCTGAGCTCAAAGCAGCCAAGCTACTCGGCCGCATTCGCCGTCAAAGACGCCGACGTGGAGGTCGATCTTCATGTGCCGATTCTGACCCAAGACGGCTCCCGGGGAACGCTGGCCGCCACGATGTCACTGCCTAGTCTGCTGATCTCCTCGGTCCCAACCGAAATCAGCGACCGCGTTGCCTTCAGCCTTGTCAGTAACGAGGGCCGTGCGCTCGCGAACACCCGAAATCCAGAGTCCATGGCAGATAAGCCTTTCTACGAGGTCGCCCTCGAACCCCTGGGTCGCGGCATCCGGTTAAGGGGCTATAGCTATCTCCCGTTCAATTCACTCTATAACGATGTGATCACCACCCTGATTGCTGGACTGATCAGCCTTGCGGTGGCAAGTCAGATTGTGATCTGGCGAAACACGCGGCGTCGACTTGGGGCTGAAATCGAACTCGCCGAAGAGACTGCGTTTCGACGCGCCATGGAAAATTCGATGTCGACTGGCATGCGCGTCATCGATCTGAAGGGCCGTATTACCTATGTCAACCCAGCATTTTGTCGAATGGTGGGGTTCAGCCAAGAGGAACTTGTCGGTCAAGACCCCCCGTTTCCTTACTGGCCTTCCGAATCACAGCAGCAGCTCGAAGGTAATCTGCGACGGATGCTGTCTGGAGAAAGCCCGCCATCGGGGCTTCCGATCCACATCATGCGTAAAGACGGATCACGACTCACGGTTCGGATGTACACGTCGCCGCTGATTGACCAGAGCGGCAAGCAGACAGGATGGATGACCTCTGTAACGGACATCAGTGAGCAGGCGCGAATCCGACAGGAGCTCGCCAATGCCCAGGAGCGATTTATCACGGTGCTCCAGGCGCTTGATGCCGCCGTGTCCGTTGCGACACCAGACCCAGAGAATGAGCTGTTGTTTGCGAATCAGGCCTACAAAAAATGGTTTGGCAACTCTCTGCAAGATGGGCATCGTGCGCTGAGCGCGGCCAATCGAGGCCCATGGTCTGATGTGCGTGATGTCTACAGCGAGCGCGTGGAGCGTTGGTTCGAAGTGCGACTACGAAGTATTCAATGGGTTGATGGCCGCGTGGTCGAACTCATGGTTGCAACGGATATCACCCAGGAGCGCGCCTCAGAGCAGGCTCAGCGCGAGCAACATGCACGACTTCAGCAGACCGCTCGTCTGGTCACGATGGGGGAGATGGCCTCATCGCTCGCCCATGAACTCAACCAGCCGTTAACGGCAATTGCCAATTACACGTCGGGTGCCGCCGCCCGCCTGCGATCTGCCAACCAGAGCAAAGCGCCCGTTCCGATCGATGACCTGATTGAGCTTTTACAAAAGACCGCAAAGCAGGCCGAGCGTGCAGGACAGGTGATCCGTCGGATTCGAAGCTTCGTCAAAAGGAGCGATCCAAACCGACGGTGGGTTGACGCTCAGGCAATCGTTGCCGATGCCATTGAGCTGGCAGAGATTGATGCCCGTGAGAGGGGACTGGAGATCCAACAGCGTCTCGACGAAGACCTGCCCATTCTTCACGTTGACCAGATCCTTATTGAGCAGGTTCTGTTAAACCTCATCAAAAACGGTCTTGAGGCGATGCGGGAGACGAGCCACCGGAGCCTCAGGGTGATTGTCAGCCGCAGCGATCAGTCCGTGATGTTCTCCGTAGTAGACAGGGGGCACGGGGTCCCGAAAGAGATTCGGGACCGGCTGTTCGACTCGTTTTATACGACTAAAACCGACGGTATGGGCATGGGCCTGAATATCTGCCGATCGATCATCGAATCTCATTACGGCCGCCTCTGGTTTGAGGACAATCCCGAGGGCGGTTGCACATTTCGGTTTACATTACCGCTTTCGCCGCCGAAGGATGCGGCAACCCCTCAACCCAAGGAGGACCGGGCAACATGAATTCGGACGCTGGACAGTTTCGATCGAGTCAGGCAGAGATCGTCTACGTGGTGGACGACGACGAGGCCGTGCGCGATTCTCTCCGTTGGTTATTAGAAGGCCAGGGCTTTCGGGTCACCGCCTTCGACAGCGCAGAGCGATTTCTTGCCTCACTTCACCCCGGGGTCTCCGGGGCGATGGCCGGCTGTCTTATTGCGGATGTTCGGATGCCGGGGATGTCAGGCACCGAGCTTCACGACGAGCTCATTCGGCGAAACATTCAGCTGCCCTTGATTTTCATCACAGGGCATGGCTCTGTGCCGATGGCAGTGAACAGCATGAAAAAAGGAGCTGTCGATTTCTTGGAGAAGCCATTCAACGATGAGCAGTTGTGCCTGCTCGTCACCAATGCGCTTCAACGAATTCGTGATGAAGGATCGAAAAGCGTTCTGTCAAAACGGGCGCAGGAACTGCTCTCTCGACTCACCCCACGCGAAGAACAGGTGCTTGACCGAATCGTTGCTGGCCGACTGAATAAACAGATCGCTGATGACCTGGATATCAGCATTAAAACCGTCGAGGCGCACCGGGCCAACATCATGGATAAGATCGAGGCCCGGACGATGGCCGACCTAATGAAAACGGCCCTCGCCGCCCGTCAAGGATAGCCTCTTGTCGGGGGTGAAACCCGCTGCTGAGGGGGTGCTATACTCCCAGGTCTCGCGCGGCTGTAGCTCAGTTGGATAGAGTACTTGGCTACGAACCAAGGGGTCGTGGGTTCGAATCCTGCCAGCCGCGCCATCAATAAGAAGAAAGGGATCAGGGAGACCTGGTCCCTTTTGTTTTAAGGCAGCAGACAGTGGTTCACTTGAACCGCCAGGTCACACCAACCCCCCACTGTTTGCTCGGTTCGGCACTGTTAAGCCCCTTCTTGTAACCGACATCGAGATCCAGATCATCTCCAACGGCGTAGATCGCTCCAAGGACCATAAACTTTGGCTTCGCGGTGTCAGCTTTCGTCTCGGGATCGGACTGACCAACATCGAGCAGTACCGTTATGGCATCGGTTACCCCATAGAGCATTGCGGCAGACACCCGGTCAACCGCTTTTCGGTTGGCAAGCGAATCCGCCTGAAGCCTAAATTGATGACGTGTGGTGCCGTAATTGAAAAGCCATGTGACATCACCCGTCTCGACCTGCGCCATCAAGGTAAGCGCGTAACTATCTTTCCCGTTGCCCAGCCCTTTGTCTTCATCGCCAGTCGCCGCGATCCACTCAGGTTTCATGCCCAGCGAAAACCTGTCATTCTCAAAAAAGCGCCATTTCGCACCCAGGCTCATGTCATTGAGTCCTTTGCTCTGGCCAGGGGGCGATTTCCACGTGGTCGGCGCGTTGACAAAAATATCGATCGCCTCTGCGACACCGCGAGTGTAGGTGAAGGCTGCAGTGTTTGTGCGCTCACCACCCGCTTTTGACCAGTCCGAATTCAGCTCAACCTGATTACCGCCAGTGCCTTGCGTACCCGTGTCTTCACTGACTAACGGATGTGCGGCATAGGCTACGCCAGAGAACATCAGCATGGCCGAAGACATTAAGCTGACGCCGTATGGAATAGCGGATTTCTTTTTCACCACACGCATCTTGAGTCCCTCTTTAAATCGAATCAAAGACTTCCCGCCACACACCATTGATCGACGGGGTTACTCCGTGCACATAGAGCACAGCCTTGCTCGCGGGGTGAAGGATCAACTGTTGGCCATGGTTCCCGACAAAGCAGAAACTGCCGGGCTTACGGGTACAGTTTGTCCAGATCTGATAGCCATACGACTTATTAAATGGCCAGTTAGCCTTCACCTGCTCAGTAGTTGCTTCCCGAAGGTATCTTCCAAAACAGTCGTCTTGCGCAAGCTTCTCTAAGACATACTCCCCCAGTCGAATCCAATCTCTTGGCGCCGCACTAAACCCAAAATATCCCGCCACCTCACCAAGCTGATTCGTGACCCATGCGCCATCGCGCTCAGCGGCCACTTCGGACCAGATCTGCTCAGCAAAGAATGTTGCGAATGGTTTGCCCACCGCCTTCTCAACGACGAGAGTTAACACCACGGTGTCATAGTTGTTGTAATTGAAAGCGCTTCCGGGCTCGAACTGGCGACTATCCCGCGCCTTCATGAGATCCACAAACGAACGCGTCAACCCACGAGAATAGATCGCTCTGTTATCCAGAATATCTTGCTGGTCTTTCCATCCGGTCGGTCGAACGTTGTCCGTATAAAAAGCGCCGCTCGTCATACGAAGCAAATCTCTCACTGACGATCGACCCCACGAGGTTCCGGCCAGTGACTCAACCACCTGCTCTGCCTTGAGATCAAGGGAGGCAAGCTTGCCCTGACAGAGCGCTTTACCAACAGCAAGAGACACCAGGCTCTTGGACATTGAATTTCCGATCGGAGCAGATGTCGCGCTGACCGAATTAGAAAGATACCGCTCTACCTGAAGAACGCCAGACTGAGAGATCAGCACGGCCCGGGTTCCCGGCTGCTTACCCCGCAAATCCACGAGCGCGCGTAGCGTCTCAACCTTAGGATCAATCGCCGAAGCACCTGTCTCAGGCGGTGATAGTCGCCGAGCGGAGCCGCCCGGTGCACGAACAATCACATGAGAAGTCTGCGAGCGCCAGCCCTCTGACATCATCCTTGCGATCTGGTCATCGATCTCCTGAGCATGAAGAGACGATGCGCAGAGAAAGAGCGCAGAGGAAAAAGTGATGCGAGACACTACTTGAATTGATGCCATGTGCTTTACTCTACCCGAAGCGCCTCGACTGGCTTTAATCGGGACGCTTTTCTTGCGGGATACCAGCCGAAGAAGATTCCGATCATCGCCGAAAACCCGAAAGCCAATAAGACCGAGAAGATGGAAATCTCGACTAATAGCCCGCTCAGTGCCGCGATCCCCCACGCTGCGCCGATCGCAAGAGCGGTGCCAATCAGGCCACCCACCAGACAGATGACAATCGCCTCAATCAGGAACTGACGAAGAATATCCCGTTGCCGGGCACCCAGTGCCATCCGAATTCCAATCTCTCGCGTTCGCTCAGTAACGCTCACGAGCATGATGTTCATGATGCCGATGCCACCCACAATCAATGACACCCCCGCAATCGCACCGAGCAAGAGCGCCATCGCGCCTGCCGCAATCGCTGCGGTCTGGGCAATGGCGGTCAGGTTCCGTACCGAGAAGTCATCATCCTGGCCCAGCTTAATCTTGTGACGAACCCGTAGTAGCTCGTTGATCTCCCGTTCCGCAGGCACAATCGACTGCTGATCTTCCGCCTGGACCAGCATCATGGCCACGCTTTCCGGAAAAGCACTTCTGACAAGCTGCTGTCGGGCTGTTGATAGTGGGATAAAAACACCATCGTCTTGGTCTCTGCCGTCAAGACTCTGGCCCTTACGGGTGAGCACCCCAATGACTGTAAAAGGAAGATTGCGAATGCGAATGCTCTTTCCGATGGGCGATTCATCACCGAAGAGTTGTGTCGCTGTCGACTGACCAATGACTGCCACCCGCGCATTCGACCGAAGATCCCCTTCGCTCAGCAGATCACCCGTCTCTGTGTCCCAATCCCGCAGGGGAAAGTAATCGGGCGTCACCCCTGCCACCATGGCACTCCAGTTCTGACTGCCGTAGGCAAGCTGAAAAGAGCGCATCACAACCGGCGCCACCCGCAGTACCCCATCCACAGTGGCAATCGCCTGGGCGTCTGACAACGTCAGCGTCTGCGCCGCACCAGCCCCAAACCGAACACCTCCAGAGGTCTGAGATCCAGGAAAGACAATCAGCAGGTTACTGCCCATGGAACTGATGCTCTGATTGACCATCGACTGCGCCCCGCGACCCACTGCCATCATGATCACGACCGCACAGACCCCAATCACGACGCCTAGCATGGTCAGCAGCGTTCTCATGCGGTTCGTTGCTAACGCCCGGAAGGCTTCCTCGATGACCTGGGGTGTCTTCATGCCAAGCCCTCCGTTACTGGGCCATCAAACACGACGAGGCCGTCCTTTAGACGAACCAGGCGATGACCATATCGGGCAATGTCAGGTTCATGGGTCACCAAGACAATCGTCATTCCCTGTTCGTGGTTGAGCTTTTGGATCATCTTCATGATCTCTTCAGAGGTGGTGGTATCCAGATTCCCTGTGGGCTCATCCGCCAGCAGAATCGGTGCACGCATCGCCAACGCCCGAGCGATCGCAACCCGCTGCTGTTGGCCACCCGACAACTGGTTCGGCAGACGATCTTCAAATCCAGAAAGACCCGTTTCGGCAAGCCGCGCTCTCGCCGCGATGGCTGCCTGATCACGCGGCACTCCCCCATAGACCATCGGGAGAGCGACGTTATCGAGCACACTCATGCGTTTCAGAAGATTAAACCCCTGAAAGACAAATCCCAGCTTCTGATTCCGAAGATGTGCGAGATCATCTACACCCATAGCACTGACGTCCTGGCCGTCCAGAAAATAGGATCCGCGAGTCGGCGTATCAAGACAGCCCAAGATATTCATAAGGGTCGACTTGCCGGAACCAGACTGCCCCATGAGACAGACAAATTCCCCTGCGTCAATCGACAGTGAAATGCCGTGCAACACGGGGACCGGCGGCGCACCCGGTGGCTCGTACTGCTTGTGGATGTCCACAAGCCGAATCAACGGCGTGGACATGCTAGAACATTCTGAACCGGAAACCGCTTGCAGGGCCGGACTGACTCGGGGCTGCTCGGGTCACGACCGCCTCACCGGCCTCGAGACCTTCAAGCACCTGAACGTAGCGACCATCAGAAAGCCCGACCTTTATCTCCCTTGGCTGAAGCCTTCCATCCGCACCGACCAGATAGACACGCGGACTGAGGGATGGAGACTTCGCTTTTACGGGTTCGGCTTTCCCGTTGGCAGAGGACGCGGGCTTGGATCTGACGGGCTCAGTTGGCGGTCGAAAACGAAGCGCGCCTGCTGGGATGCGAAGTACATTCTCTTGGCGGTTCGTCAGAATCGACACCTGCGCTGTCATCCCCGGGAGCAGCACACCGGACTGGTTAGTCACATCGATCACCACGTTATAGGTCACCACGTTCTGCTGGCTGGTTGGGTTCAATCGAACCATGCGCACCTTTGCCGAGAACTCCTGTTCGCGAAATGCGTCGACCGTGAATCGCACCGGCTGCCCGGGCGCAATGCCGCCCACATCTGCCTCTGCTACCGACGTATCAATCTGCATCTGCGTGAGGTCACGAGCGATCTGGAACAACGTTGGCGTCTGAAAGCTGGCCGCCACGGTCTGGCCCACATCGATTCCACGGTTCACAACGATTCCATCGATCGGGGATCGGACGCGACTGTAGCCAAGATTTGTCTGGTCGCGCGCAAGCTGCGCCTCAAGCTGGGCGACCTGAGCACTTGCCGCGGCAACATCCTTCCTCACGCTATCAAGGGCACCATCTGAGACAAACCCATTACGCTTTAACTGCTCATTACGTTTTAACACCGCGGTGACGAGCTCAAGATTGGCGCGAGCGGATGCAAGACTTGCCTCCGTCTGACGAATCTGCGCTTCTAAATTAGACGGATCTAGTTCCGCAAGTAACTGTCCTGCCTTCACTGGACGATTGAAATCTGTGTGCAGACGAATCACCGTTCCGGAGATCTGCGTTCCGACATTGACGAGCACAACCGGGTTTAAGGTCCCGTTGGCGGACACACGCTGGACAACTTCTCCACGATCGACAGGCACTGTGACCCACGTCGGGCCGCTCGACCCCGACCCCTTGAGCCACAGGAAAAACACGCCGCCTAGCACACCGACAGCAAGAAGGGAGATCACAAGCCGCTTTTTGGAGAATTTCATGGGATTTTACGAGTGAAAGGCGTCATTCTAAATGGGGGAAAAAACCGGAATTGCACGCTCTATTAGGACTTACACGGAATCGCAATGTTCCCATTTTTGGTACGGTACCGGTCTTGATTCTTGTTAAAAAACCAGCAAATTTATGATCCGAACAACTGCCTACGGCCTTACCCTCACCGCCCTAACAGGAGCACTGAGTCCCGCATTCGCAGAACAGACCGATATCGTTGTCTCGGCAAGCCGTGCCGCACAGAGCAGCTTTGACGCACCCGGCTCTGTTCAGACCATTGGTAGAGACGTGATTGAAGCGAGTGGACCGCAGGTCAACATCAGTGAGGCACTCGCAGGCGTGCCCGGGCTCAACGCAGCGAATCGAAACAACTACTCTCAGGATCTTCAGCTCTCTATCCGGGGCTTTGGTTCGCGAGCCCCATTCGGAGTGCGCGGTGTTCGACTACTGATTGATGGTCTACCGCAGACGCTTCCCGATGGCCAAGGACAGTCATCCCAGTTTGCGCTGACCTCAGCAGAACGGATTGAGATCCTGAAGGGTCCGATCTCGATCCTCTACGGAAACGCGGCGGGTGGCGTTGTTCAGGTCTTCACTCGACGCCCATCCGAAAAACCAGAGCTCAGCGTATCTGCGATGGTGGGAAGCGATGGTCTCACGCGCGGTAGCCTTCAGTTTGCCGAACGAAAAGGCAACTACGGACTCACGGTCGATCTCGCGTCACTGTCGAGCGACGGTTTTCGTCAATACAGCGCGGCAGAGCGATTACACCTCAATAGCAAGCTTGAGGTGAATCATGACTGGGGTAAGACATCCGTCATCGTCAACGTTTTGAAAAATGAGTCAGAAGAACCCGGTTCCTTATTAAAGTCTGAATTTGACAGCAACCCGAACCAAGCCGTCGCTGCCAATCTTGCCAATCGCTACGGGAAGACCTTTACCCAAGGGATGGCGGGGCTCGTCACCGAACGAAGAATCAGTGCAAACCAGACGCTCGGTGCGCGGATTTACTTTGGCGAAAGAGCACTCGACAATCCGCTCGCGGCAGCAAACTCCGCAACTGGATTCAGCATGATTGATCGACAGTTTTATGGTGTCGGAATCTCAAGCGGTCTCCAGACACAGGT
>JACCDS010263301.1_pt1 | contig 12331 bp, 10 predicted proteins | sample 7446441 | NCBI WGS metagenome assembly JACCDS01 (sample SAMN15323445, study PRJNA562643) | freshwater metagenome | isolation source: river surface water | place: USA:Blue River Watershed | collected 2017-08-17
AAAGATCGCTGCAACTTGTTCCTCTGTCAATCGATTGTTGTTACCTAAGTTCAAAATAATTGTGGAGCCAACCATATTAGCTTTGTCATTTTTGATAACCTCTAATAACTCAGTTGCCTGTCGGCCCACACGAGCATTAATCAATCCAATATTTTGACGTGCATCTAACTCAAATCTGATTCCTAAAATTACAGAGTCTCCTGTGACCCATAATCCGCCCTCAGTTATTTCAGGAGTCACTGTAGGTTGCTCTAACTGTGCCTTAAGCTCTTTAAGCTGTCGATCTCCTTCAGCTATCGCGCTCACCGCCGATGTCGCGGTTAAACCAAGCATCGAAACAACAATTAGGGAAACGCCAATTTTTTGTCGGATCTGCACACGCTTGGTTCGGTACTTCATTCCCTTAAACCAGTAATCAATCAGTCCGGTTCTGACTGGTAATTCCACTAATCGAAGCGATATATCGGCCAGGGCAAAGACAATCAATAAACGCAGCGAATACAGAGCCCATGTGGAGCCCTCAAGATCAAATTGAGGACGAGTAACCTGGAATACAACCCAGTGCCACAGATAAATCGCATATGAACGCTCACCAATCCAAACAAATACCTTGCTACTCAATATCGGTGCAAATCGTGAAGCTGGATGAACAATCGAAGTAATGATTGCGCAGCCAAACAAACCTGCTAATGGAAATGCGATCTTGTACAGGGTTGGATCACTTTCATCAATCAACATAAATGAAGCGATGATTCCAACCAATCCAAAGATGCCAATTCCATCAATGAAATCTTGAGCCTTCCTGGACACAGTTTCATTTAAGTTTTGCGGAATCCAGCGAACGGCAAGAGCTGCTCCTAAGAACAAGCCGATGCTGTGAGTATCTGTACCAAAGTAAACATGGCTTACCTGAGATGCATTTGCCGCATCAATCTGCAAAGAGACGATCAGCAATGAGATACCTGAAAAAGCTGCAATTAAAAGGGCAGCGCCTGAAATTTTGTTCTTTCCAAAGTAACGTAAAACCAGCAGAAGGATTAAAGGCCAGATGAGATAAAACTGTGCCTCAACGCCCAATGACCATGTGTGCTGCAACAGCGGTGGACGACCGATCGCTTCAAAGTAATCAGTCTGTCGAAAAACCAGCCACCAGTTCATTCCGCCAAATAATGCAAAGGGAGTATCGGCTAAGAAGCGGCGCATCGTGTCTGGCGCCCATGCACCAACAAAGATTGTTGTCACGATGATCATGAAAACAAGGGGAGGCAACAATCGTCGTATGCGCGCAATGTAGAAAGCTCGCAGATCTAATCCACCGCTTCGTTGAATCGAATCTAAGAGCAATCGAGTGATTACATAGCCAGAGATTACAAAGAAAAGATCGACACCCAAGAAACCGCCGGGAATCCAGTCAAAACCAAGGTGATACAGCATGACCGCAACAACAGCGACGGCACGTAACCCATCAATTGCAGGTATATATCGAATGCCGCGGGGAGAGGACATGGTGGTGGGCTAAATTAAATTAGCGCTTTGCAGATTTCTTAGCTGCGCTCTTTTTAACAGAAGCCTTCTTAGTCGCTTTCTTTGCAGCCGGCTTCACACTTTTTCTAGGCGCATCAAGTGCTGGACGGGTGCGTTGGCTAGATACCTTAAGTGGACCTGGATTAATCAATGTGTCATCTGCATTGAGATTATCCAAAACACTTTTTTGTAGCTCTTCAAGTCTTTGAAACGCGCCATCGAGACGGTTACGAGATTGCTGAATTGCAGACTCTGCAGCATCTAGTGATTGCTTTTGAATTCGGTATAAACGCTCTGCTTCCGAGATAACGCCGGCCAACCATTGACGGTATCCGGAAACTTCAGTTGTGGCTTCGGTGATAATTCTTTCACCCTCGCGACGGGCAGCTGTTGCCAATGTTGCGATCTCACGCTTCTTGCTCTCCATCAAGCTTTCAGCTTCAGCCTCTGCTTGAGCGATTTTTTCTTCTGCTTCTGCTTCAGCTGCTTGAATGTACTTGCGACCGCGTGTTTCCGCACCGGAAAGTATTGAGCGAGCTTTCGCGTCCGCTGCTTCTAGCTCTTCCTTTGTCGCACGAGTTGTCTCTGCAACCAAACGTGAAGCTGCAGCTTGTGCCTTGCTTTCTCGAGCCTGTGCCGACTTGATCATCGACATTGCGGTCTCTGTTGCAAGAATTTCAAACTCTTCTTTAGTTAAACCTGTGATGTCACGACGAGATTTCAGATCTGCAATCTGAGCCTCTAGTTCGCGGATGCGATCAACAGATGAAGGTTGGTTAGAACTTTCATCTTCGCCAGTAAAGCCAACCCAGTTAAGGAAGCTCTTCTTTTCAGCCATGATCCACCCCGCCGCTCAATAATTACCTTTAGATGGGGCTTAGGTTAGAGCAAGGGCCTATTTACTGTAAATCGCCACTGAAATGGCTACGTACTGCGAAATCCAAGCGGCTAGAACAAAGATGTGGAAGAGCTCATGAAAGCCAAAGTACTTGGCGGCACGTCCTGGACGCTTGAGCGCATAGAAAATGGCACCTACTGAATAAAAGAGGCCACCAATTGCGATTGGAATTAACACCCATAAACCACCCGCTCGATACAGCGCAGGGGTGTAAAAAACTGCGACCCAACCCAGCAATAAATAATTTGCAACGTAGAGCCAACGTGGTGCATTAATCCAAAAGACTCGAAGTCCTACTCCCATTGCTGCACCGATCCAAACAACAGATAACAAAATTGTTCTTTCGCGACCTTCTAGCAGCGCAACAGCAAATGGTGTGTAGGAACCTGCAATCAATAAGTTGATATTTGCGTGATCCCAACGACGCCAGATTTTCTTTTTGGCGGGCACCCAAGGAACACGATGATAAATAGCTGAAACGCTAAAGAGCATGATCGCTGTAATCGAATAAATCGCGACCGCCAACTTTAATGAATTCTTACTCAAAATGAATAAAACCAAAGAGGCGATAATGACTGCGGGGGTTGCACCTAGATGAAACCAACCACGCAGCTTTGGGGGGATAACAGGTGTCTGGCTCATTTAGTAAGCCTAGGGCAGTAAACGGTATTTACCCGTGGACAAAGGCAGGAGCCACTGCCAAACTTGCGCCATGACTCATAGATCACCCATATTTGAAATCAGCGATGTTTACATCGATCAAGAAGCAGCATTGAGCCCAATGGGCTGCACCTATCTTGGAAATGGCTTAAACCAGGACAAGTTAGATGACTTTTCAATTGCAGCTGCCGAAGTCAGTGCAAATCTGACCCGGGAAACATTGAAGAAGTTGGCTTCACTCGAGCCAATTGATGAGATCGATCGCATCGCAAAAGCTGTAATGACCGAACGTCTTGAATCAAGTCTTGCTCTGCATGACAGCCAAGAGGGGTTTGTGTTGTGGAATGTTTTGACATCTCCACCTTCAAATGTGCGTTCGATCTTTGAATTAATGCCCAAAAACAATGCGCAAGATTTTGACAACATTGCCAAGCGTTTAGCGGCGGTAGATGGTGCATATAAGTCTTGGTGCGAAACTATTTTGACCGTTGCTAAATCTGGAAAAACAACCGCTCAGCGCCAGGTTAATGGCGTTATTGCACAGCTAGATAGCTATGCAAATGGTGGCTACAGCGCCATGTGCAAGAACTTTGATCCCGAAGGTAAATTTCCTGCGATTCATGAAGCTGCAAAGCTTGCTGAGAAGGCGTCGGCAGAAACCGCCGACATCTTGCGCAATCAGTATCTTCCGATTGCAACACCAAATGATGCCGTCGGTGCAGAGCGTTATGCGGTCTGGGCGCGTTACTTCACTGGTGCAAAGTTAGATCTTCCAGCGACTTATGAATGGGGTAAGCAGGAGCTCAAGGCGATCAATGATCGTATGTGGGAGCTTGCCAAGTTAATTAACCCAGAAGCAAAAACTCTTCGCGAGGTTGCAGACACTTTGGATAATGATCCAAAGTACAAGGTCGTCGGTCCAGAAAATGTTGTTAAGTACTTACAGGATTTCACCGATGCAGCGATGAAGCGGATGAATGGCGAGTTCTTCGAGATCGATCCACGTATCGCAATCTGTGAGGCACGACTTGCTCCAGAAGGCAGCGCATCTGCTCCTTATTACAACCCACCTTCAGAGGATCTTTCACGTCCCGGTACGACTTGGATTCCAATGTTGGGTAAGAACGAAGTCAGCAACTGGCACTTGGTTTCAACCTGGTACCACGAAGCTGTTCCTGGCCACCATCTGCAATTCGGAACCGCGGCGGTTGAAAAGGATCGCTTAACACGTTTCCAACGCCAAGCAGCTTGGATAAGTGGATACGGCGAAGGCTGGGCGTTGTATGCAGAACGTTTCATGAATGAACTTGGAGCATTTGATGAGCCAGGAATTGAAATGGGATATCTATCTGCACAAGCATTACGTGCCGCACGTATCGTTGTCGATATCGGAATGCACCTTGGCTACAAGGATTTTGATGGCAATGTGTGGAACGCAGAAAGTTCACGTAAGTTGCTTAACGAGCAGGCTTTGTTAGATGAGGATCATTCACGCAGCGAAACTGATCGTTACTTGGGATGGCCAGGTCAGGCAATTTCTTACAAGGTTGGTGAACGTGTTTGGATGAACGCTCGAGAAGATGCCAAGGCTCGTCTTGGAGATAAGTTCAATATGAAGAGCTTCCACAACTATGCATTGAAGTTAGGACCAATGGGTCTTGATCCATTTGCTGCAGAGATGAAGCAATGGGACGGTCAATAAGTTACTAATTAGTACATCAAAAAAATGGGGCGATACCGGCTAGTACGGAAAATCGCCCCATTTTTATGCGTAAAGGCCGAGAAATAAATAAAAAAATGTTGTGAAAAGTCCCCTTAAATTGATGCAAAAGGTTCGCAAGAGGTTCACACTAGGACTACCGAGAATCACGGGAGCTCCTCGAGGTCTCCCTGGGTCCTGGGTTTTAGAGGTCATAAGGATCTCTCCATATATCCTCACGGAGGCTTAATAAATGCAATTAGATAGCAACCAATGGCAATTGGTCTATAACGTATTCTCGTTTGGACTAATTTCAATGCTCGCTTGCACGATTTACACTCTCGTATCACAGCAGCGCGTTCTACCTAAGTACCGTAATGCCCTAGTAATGTCATCAATGGTTACATTCATCGCTGGCTACCACTACCTACGTATTTTTGATTCATTCAAGCATGCGTCAGCAAATGGAATGGTCAAGCTTGATGGATCACAGGATGCATTCAACGAGGCATACCGCTACGTTGACTGGCTACTAACTGTTCCTCTACTACTAGTAGAGGTAATTGCTGTACTTGCTCTAACTCGTGAAGTTTCACGTTCATTGATCATGCGTTTGGTCCCAGCTTCAGCTGCGATGATCGCCCTTGGTTACCCAGGTGAGATTTCAAACGATCAGAACACACAGGTTCTATACGGTGTTCTATCAACACTTCCATTCCTATACATCCTTTACGTTCTATTCGTAGAACTAGGAAAGTCATTGGATCGCCAGCCAGCTGGTGTTGCAGAGACTGTAGGCCGTTTGCGTCTACTTCTTATCGCAACATGGGGCGTATACCCAATCGCTTACATCTTCAACATCGTTGGTGACGCTTCAGCATCATCATTCGTAACTGTTCAGGTTGGTTACACAGTTGCTGACGTTCTAGCGAAGTGTGTATTCGGTCTAACAATTCTGAAGATTGCACGTATGAAGTCAATCGCAGAAGGAATGAAGGACGATCACTAATCATTGATTAGTGGATCTCTTTTAGTTAAGAATCCTAAAAACAGGAGTGTCGCGAAAGCGGCACTCCTGTTTGCATTCATAGACTATTCACATGAGCCAAGACAAGAATCTAAGTTCCGAAAAAATGGATAAGTACTGGATTAATAATTATCGTATGGGTGGCTACATGCTCTTTGCATGTGGTCTGATTAATCTCCGATACCAATGGGGCGAGCCCGATATCATTTCAAGAAGCGCATTAATCTTTGGACCAGGTGCTGTAATTCTTGGCGCAACATATGTTCCATCACTTGTGAAGATACTTGCTCGCCGCGAAGTTAAGGCTTTGATAGCAGTTACCGGCGTTGCTTTAATTGCATTTGCATTTAGCAACTAAATCCACCGGCAATAAATTACTTTCTAAAGGAAAGATCTGCCTTTTTCATTTCAGAGGTCAAGATGCGAATTGCATTTGGTCCCATGCCGTGCAGCTCTTTAACAGCGGCAAGTGATGTTTTGCGAAGATCAGATAACTTAAACAACCCATCATCAATCAACGCCCGACGAGCCGGTGCCGCAAGTCCAATCTCTACCCATGCTTGATCAACAGATGCGTAGTACTCGAGATCAACCTCACCATTGGTAACGGCGCATTGGGATTGCAGATTTAACTTTTGTAACTTCTTCTCTTCTCGGCGCAAAGCCGCTGCACGCTTAATTTCGGCGGCCTCTTTTTTGATTTTGGCTGGTGATTTCTTTGCCATGGCTTGACTCTAACTTTGATTTATCGCAATTTAAATAAAACTAGGGGTATTAAAACTAGTGTGCGGGAGGCGGGACTTGAACCCGCACGTCCGAAGACACAGGTTCCTAAGACCTGCGTGTCTGCCATTTCACCACTCCCGCAAATCCTTACCAAAGCGTTACCGCCAAAGTATGGATAGGGGACAAGATTAGAGGTAAGTTAGCAATGTTCCAAAACGAGCCCTCACGGGCACGCTCACAGCGAGAGGCGCGACCACTATGACTCTGAATCCAACCCCTGCAGACAAGTTTACCTTCGGCCTTTGGACCGTGGGCTGGCAGGCTCGAGATCCCTTTGGAGATGCAACTCGTGATGCCTTGGATCCTGTGCGCACCGTCAATGAGCTCGCGGCACGAGGTGCTTACGGAGTTACCTTCCATGATGATGACTTGATTCCATTTGGTAGTGATGAGACCGCCCGTCGTGGCCACATTGATCGCTTTAAAAAAGCCCTTGCTGACACCGGCATGAAGGTGCCAATGGCGACAACAAACTTGTTTACCCATCCTGTTTTCAAGGATGGCGCATTTACATCTAACGATAAAGATATTCGCCGATATGCAATCCGTAAGGTCATGAAGAACATCGAGCTTGCAGTTGAACTTGGCGCAACAACATATGTCTGTTGGGGCGGCCGTGAAGGCGCTGAATCAGATGGAGCCAAGGATGCTTTTGTTGCACTTGATCGTTTCCGCGAAGCATTTAATACCCTTGGTGAGTTTGTAACTGATAACGGTTATGACATTAAGTTTGCAATTGAGCCAAAGCCAAATGAGCCACGTGGCGATATCTTCTTGCCAACAATTGGTCACGCACTTGCATTTATTAACTCGTTAGATCGCCCAGAGCTAGTTGGTCTCAACCCTGAAGTTGGCCACGAGCAGATGGCGGGACTTAACTTTGTTCACGGAATCGCACAGGCGTTGTGGCACAAGAAGTTGTTCCACATCGATCTCAATGGACAACATGGTCCAAAGTACGATCAAGATTTAGTTTTCGGTCACGGAGATTTGAAATCTGCCTTCTTCTTGGTTGATCTTCTTGAGCGTTATAACTACACAGGTCCTAAGCACTTTGATTACAAGCCAGGACGCACAGAAGGTGACAAGGGTGTGTGGGAGTCAGCTTCTGCAAATATGCGCACCTATCTTGCACTCAAGGAGCGCGCAGCAGCTTTCCGTTCTGACCCACGTGTAATCGCAGCGATGAAGGAGTCAAACATTCCTGGCCTTGCTGAGCCAACCCTTGCAGCAGGTGAAACCTGGAAGGATCTTGCAAAGGATTCCTTTGATGTTGAAGCAGCGGGCAAGCGCGGTTACGGCTATGAAGCGGTTGATCAGCTAGCTCTAGAACACTTAATGGGTTTCTAGACCGCTAACTGACACTGCCTCCGCGGCGTGAGATCGCATCAACTCCTGCGGAGATCAGCAATACAAGTCCTGTAACGATGAACTTGATACCTGCTGCATACCCCAAAAGCCCCATGCCGTTATCGATAACTGCGACAACTAATCCGCCAAGGATCGCATCGCGCATCTTTCCCTTGCCACCAAATAGTGATGTTCCACCAATAACCGCTGCACCTACTGCGTATAGAAGTGTTGAACTTCCACCAGTAGTTGGAGAGATTGAGTTTTGGCGAGAAGCAAAGATCATTCCAGCGATCGCTGCCAATGATGAACAGATCATGAAAGCTGCAATACGAATCTGCTTGACGTTAATACCTGCACGACGAGCAGCTTCTGCGTTCCCTCCTACTGCGTAGATGTGACGACCAAATGCTGTACGTCCCAAAACAAATGTTCCGATAACAAGAAGCAACAAGATAACTGGAACAACGTAAGGAATTCCCTTAAGGCTTACCAAATCTGGGTTGTTGCTTCGCTCTAGGTTAAGGGCGAAAACCGCAAGACCAGTAATTAACAAAAGCCCCGCAGTCTTGATGATCCATAGTTTCTTCAGCTCAGTCTTCAAGCCAGCCTTGCGACGAGAGTTCATCGCAGACAAACCTGTTAGCACATAAGCAACGGCAACAATTAAGAAGAATATCCAACTAACCGTTGGTGACATATTTGAGTTTTGCACCGCAAGAATCGTTGGATCTTCAACGCGGATAGTTCCACCTTCTCCTGCAAGAAGAAGAAGGATTCCCTGGAAAGCCAAGAAGGCTGCCAAGGTAACCACGAATGATGGAATACCTAAACGTGCAACAAGTGATCCAAGTAAAAATCCCAAAAATGCTCCCGTTGCAATACTTGCAACAAGTGCGACATACCAAGGTTGACCTTCATTGGTAATCAAAATAACCAATACGGCGCCTGATACACCCGCGGTGTATCCGGCAGATAAATCAATCTCGCCAAGCAAGAGAACAAATACAAGTCCCATTGCGATAACAATGACCGCAGCTGCCTGGGTGATCAGATTTGCAAAGTTTCCAGGGGTTAAAAAGACGCTGGACATTGATCCAAAGACCAAGCACAGAACGATTAAGCCAAGGACCGCAGGCAATGAGCCGATATCTCCAGCCTTAACACGAGCCCAGTAATCGGCAGCAGCACCCTTAATTGTTGGTACCTCTACATCATTAGTCATGCTCATTTGCTCGCTCCTGTGTTTGCAGATGGAGCATCGACTCCAGCGGACTTTCCTGTCGTAATTAACTCAATTACCTGTCGAGGGATAACCTCGTTTTTGTTGACCTGTGCGGCCATGTTTCCTAGGTACAAAGCTGCGATGTTGTCAGCAACTTCAAAGACATCATTTAAGTTGTGGCTAATCAACACAACAGCCAAACCATTATCTGCAAGACGGCGTACAAGGTTAAGAACCTGTTCAGTCTGTGCCACACCTAAAGCTGCGGTTGGCTCATCAAGGATTACAACCTTGCTGTTCCACAAAACCGCACGTGCAATTGCAACGGTCTGACGCTGTCCACCAGATAGAGATGAAACTGTTTGACGAATTGATTTAACGGTACGAACACTCAAGCCATCTAGAGTTTTGCGGGCGAGTGCCTCCATTGAGGTTTCATTTAAAACTGGTCCGCGCTTTTGCTCGCGACCCAAAAACATATTGTGAACAATGTCCAGGTTGTCGCACAGCGCGAGATCCTGATAAACAATTTCAATTCCTAGAGCGGTCGCATCACGTGGACCACCAATTGAAACCTTGTTGCCTTCAAATAAGAACTCACCAGCTTCAGGTGTGTAGATACCTGCGATGCACTTAATCAAGGTGCTCTTACCAGCGCCGTTGTCACCGACTAATGCGGTTACCTGGCCTGCATGAACATCAAAGTTAACATCTTTAAGTACATGAACGGGTCCAAAGGATTTATTGACTCCTCGTAAGGACAGAAGCGGTGTTGTCATGAACTCCTAGTTTCTCTCTATGGAACTAAATTTTTATAAACTCTCAATTAAAGAAGTTGCGGCTCGGAGTAGAAACCCCGAGCCGCAACCTATTCTTTTACTGCATTAACTGGCGGAAATTAGATTCCGTTAGCTGTGCAGAGGTCTTCGATTCCTTCGCAAACTGCTTCGCGTGACTGGAATCCATCAGCAATTACATCCTTGACGTTTGCCTTTGTGATACCAACTGGAACCAATAGAACAGAAGGAACATCTACTGAACCGTTGTTAACTGATCCTGTAGCTGTTGTTGCTTCTTCGCCGCGGAGAAGTGCGATAGCAAGTGTTGCTGCGCCTTCTGCTTCAGCCTTGATTGCCTTGTAAACAGTGTTTGAAAGATCTCCTGTAAGGATTGCGCGCAATCCATCAACAGTTGCATCCTGACCAGATACACAGACCTTGCCGTTTAGCTTGTTCTTCTTTAGAACTGCTACAGCTGCAAGTCCAAGACCTTCGTTAGCTGAAACAACTGCATCGAGCTTTCCGCCAGCCTTTGAAAGCTGCTGTTCGAAAATTACTCCACCCTTTGCGTTATCCCAGTCTGGGACAGCTTGGTCATCAACGAGTGTGTAGTTTCCGCCATCGATCAATGGACGAAGAACTGAGTCGTAACCAGCCTTGAATAGAGTTGCGTTGTTATCTGTTGGTGAACCGTTCAAGTAAACGATACGTGCCTTTGTCTTTCCTGCTGCATCAAGACATGCCTTGATACCTTCACCCTGTAGACGACCAACTGCTTCGTTGTCGAATGAAACGTAGTATGAAGCTGAACCATTAAGTGTTAGACGGTCGTAGTCGATTGTCTTTACACCCTGTGATGCAGCCTTATCCTGAACAGCCTTAGCTGAATCTGAATCTAGGTTTACAAGGATTAGAACCTTTGCGCCAGCTGTAAGCATCTGGTCTGCAATTGTTGCGAATTGTTCCTTGTCACCATTTGCGTTTTGAATATCAACCTTAACTCCGGCTGCATCAAATGCTGCTTGTAGGAATCCGCGGTCAGCAGTTTCCCAACGGTTTGATGATGCTGCATCAGGAAGGATTACACCGACGAAACCATCGCCAGCTGAATCTGATGAGCTTGAGCAACCTGTTAGTACGAGTGCGAATACGGCAACTAGTGCAGTAAGCGCATAGCGAAGCTTCTTCATATATCGAACCTTTCAAAGGTGTCTTGCCCCTGGCCGAGCTATTTCGACCAGATGTGGAGGGCACAACGTGTGTAAAAAGTAGTCCGATACTTGAAAAAGGTCACTAGATTTGCTCAGAAATCTCACCCCTTTATCTAACGATTCGGTAACGCCCATGCGTGCTCGCGATAACCTTGCGCAATGTCCACCCAGGTTGAACAGCTCGAGGCCGCCCTCAAGGCAGCTATCGGCCGCGCCTTGGACTCAGGGGCGCTGACCGGCTCATCCCCACATGCGATCAAGTTAGAGCGCCCAAAGGATCGCACCCACGGTGATTATGCATCTTCCATTGCATTGCAGTTGGCAAAGCCGGCCGGGATGAACCCGCGTGCGGTCGCACAAATAATTGCAGACCAATTAAATGGTGTTGTTGGAATTTCAAAGGTTGATATCGCAGGTCCTGGATTTATTAACATCACCTTGAATCGCGCGAGCCAAGCTGCGTTAGTAGAAACAATTCTAAAGTCAACTAAGGATTATGGAAAGGGCAATGCGCTCGCCGGAATCAAGATCAACCTTGAATTTATCAGCGCAAATCCAACAGGTCCGCTCCACTTGGGTCATACACGTTGGGCTGCGGTTGGTGATGCATTGGGTCGTGTTCTAACTGCTGCAGGTGCGCACGTCACTCGCGAGTTTTATATCAACGATCGCGGTAACCAAATGGATTACTTTGGTCAATCCGTTGAAGCGGTGGCACTTGGAAATCCTGTTCCTGAAAATGGTTACCAAGGTGATTACATTAAAGATTTGGCAACAGAGGTTGTTGCGCAGAACGCCGGAATTAAAGATTTGCCTGAAGCAGAACGTGTAATTGCATTCCGTGAAGCTGCATATCAATTACAACTGAAGGATCAACAGCGCGTTCTAGATACCTTTAATACCCATTTTGATGTTTGGTTCTCGGAGCGTTCATTGCATGAGCAAGGCGCTGTCGAACACGGAATGGAAAAGCTTCGCGCGCAAGGCCATGTATTTGAGGTAGATGGCGCAGTATGGCTGCGTACGACTGATTTTGGTGATGATAAAGATCGCGTAATGACAAAGAGTGATGGATCTCTTACTTACTTTGCATCAGATACCGCTTATTACATCAATAAACGTGAACGCGGCTTTGATATCTGTATCTATATGTTGGGCGCAGATCACCATGG
>JACCDS011812304.1_pt1 | contig 12328 bp, 10 predicted proteins | sample 7446441 | NCBI WGS metagenome assembly JACCDS01 (sample SAMN15323445, study PRJNA562643) | freshwater metagenome | isolation source: river surface water | place: USA:Blue River Watershed | collected 2017-08-17
CGCTGCCGCCCTGGTCGCGTTTGGTGGTAAAAAACGGATGGAACAGCTTTTCCAGTTGTTCTGCACTGAGGCCTTTGCCGTTATCGCTGTAATTAATGTCGACCAAATTCCCTTCATCAATGACGGTGATGTTGATATTGCCTTCTTCAATATCCTCAAAACCATGGATCAGGGAATTCATCAGCAGGTTAGTGAAAATCTGCGAAATTGCGCCGGCCGGACAGCTGAGCACCAGATTTTCAGGGCAGTTCACTTCGATGTGGTGTTTGGTCTTTTTAAAATGCGGCTGCAGGGAGCGGATAATTTCATTGAGGTAATCGTGCAACTGGATAGTCCGGATCGCTTCGCTGGTCTGGTCGACGGCAATTTGCTTGAAGCTGGCAATCAGTTCAGACGCGCGTACCAGGTTCGTATTGAGCAGTTGAGTGCCTTGTTTGGCTTCTTCGATAAAATGCTCTAACGCTTTGGGTGACAAGGTTTTGTCCTGATAAGCATGCTCCAGCGTGGCAATTTTTTCCGCCAGATAGCTGGTCGCGGTGACGCCAATCCCGACCGGCGTGTTCACTTCGTGAGTAATACCGGCGACCAGGCCGCCAAGTGCTGCCATTTTCTCTGATTGCACCAGCCTGTCCTGCGCCTGGCGCAAGTCATTGACCAGTTTTTCCAGCTCGGTTTGTTTGTTTCTGAGTGCATCTTCGGTGTGGCGGCGTCGTTCGATTTCTTCCCGCAGCGCCTGTTGTTTCACTTCCAGCTCTTGCTTTTGTTGCTGTAAATCCATCATGGCCTGACTGAGGCCTGAGGTTTTACGGGCCACTTCCTGCTCCAGAATAAGATTATGCTGGTCGAGTTTTTCGTTACTTTGCAGCAGTTGTTTCTGCGTGCTTTCCAACTGGCCTTTATAGTCCTGCACCCGGTTAATTAAACGGTTGAAAGCGTCAGCCATCACCGCCAGTTCATTGGCGTCACCATGCTGAATTTCCACTTTGGCGCCGTCCAGATTGTCCAGCTCCAGTTCTTCAATTTGTTGGGTTAGTTCGGCCAGTGGGACCGTCAGTTGTTTCCGGAAGGCAATCAGAAACAAAATGATCAGGAACGTGGTTTTCAGTACCGCATTGCCAATCAGGAAATAAATACCGACTTTGATGCGGTCCAGCACTATGGTTCGGCTGGAGAACAAGGTGACATCGCCAACCTGGGTGGCGCGGCCGGAGAACTCAAAAATCAGTGGGAAGGTATAACCAAACAGACCGCTTTGTTGCTCAGTCAGCCGGACCCCTTCTTTCACCAGCTGATTGCTGTAGCGCTCGCTGATGTCGACATACTGGCCAAGCTGGGTAATGAGGCGCCGCTGTCGTCGCGCACTATGATGCCTTCTATGGAGGGAATGGCCAGCAAACCATCGGCGATGATCAGGGCCTGCTGCGTATTGAGCTCCCAAATCGCCCGGGTCAATGAACCTGAAATGGTTTGTTGCAGGGTGGCCAGTTCGCCATTGATATGATTTTTGGTATTAAAATATTCGGCGACTATCTGGCCCAGCGTCACGACAAAAGTCAGAATAAAATACACCGACAACACTTTGGTCAGTAACTTGCGCGAAAGACTTTTCTGTTGCATCGGACATCCTGTGAGTTCTGAGCGCGGTGCCTGCCACCAAGTGCTTTAAAATTAGCTAATAATAACCACAAAGAAAACAGGTTTGAACAGAATAAGTCTCTGATCCACAACCAATATGCCATTGGGCTCTGACAAAGCCAGCTGAAAATACAACGAAACCGTCGCTGATGCCCAAATATAGTGCAATTTTATAGCGCTGACTGCGCAATCCGTTTGCGGCAGTCTGATGACAATTGAGTGGTTCTGTTGCAATCAAAAACACATCTGGTTATATTTTGCCCGTAACTTCAAAGAATTATTAAAAAATTTCAGGGGCAGTTCTGCATGGCGTTGCCAGTCCTTATTTGTGACGATTCTATTTTAGCCCGTAAGCAAGTCCGCAAAAGTCTGCCGGAATCCTTCGATGCCGAATTCCAGACCGCCAGTAATGGTCTCGAAGCTTTGCAAGTGCTGCGCAGTCAGGAAATTGGCCTGGTCTTTCTGGATCTGACCATGCCTGAACTGGATGGGGTGGGTGTGTTGGAGGCGATTAAAGCGGAACAGTTGGATTGTTTTGTCATCGTGATCTCCGCTGATATTCAACCCGAGATGCAAAAACGCGTGATGGAGCTGGGGGCGCTGGCCTTTATCCAGAAGCCTGTCAGCAGTGACAAACTAGATGTTGTGCTGAAACAATACGGGCTGATATGAACAATTTAGGTTTCAGCGAAGAGCAGCGCGACTGCCTGCAGGAAATCATCAACGTGGCGATGGGGTTGGCCAGTGACAAGCTGGCGCGTTTCCTCAACACCTTTGTCCATCTGCAGGTACCCTCGATTGCGCTGGTCGGTGCCAGCCATATTCCGGAAGAATTTGAAAGCCGTTATCAGGACGCCGAGGCGGCACTGGTCAGCCAGGGCTTTTTTGGCAATGAAGGCGTGCGTGGTGAAGCCATTGTGCTTTATAAAATGGACAATGCGCACAAAATTTCGGCATTGCTGGGTTATGAGCCGGGCGCGGTGTCAGAGATTGAAATGCTGACCGATATCAGCTCAGTTTTAACCACCACCTTCTTAAACGGCCTTGCCAGTCAAATTGAAAACAGTTTGTCGTACAGTGCCCCGCGGATTTTGTCATCCCGTCATGGCAACGTGGCTGATGTGCTGAAAAATACTTCGTTTCATTGGGAGCATGCACTGAAAGTCGACATCAGTTATCAGTTGATCGACCACTCGTTTAACTGCGACATGATTCTGTTAATTCCCGGCGAAGCGGTCAGTAATATTAAAGATATTCTGGACCGCATTCTGGAAGACTTCTGATGTCAGAGGCCTGGTTTGAAAGTCCGATCCTGGCGCAGCTGAACAGCGGCGTCATCGTGGTTGATGACGAATATCGTATCCACTATCTGAATGCTTTTATCGAACGGCATGCCAATTTGCAGCTGGCTGAAATCAAAGGTCAGTCGTTGTTTAGTGTTTTTGCCGATCTGCCCGAAGCCTGGCTCAAGCGTAAGCTGATGAGTGTGCTGGATTTAAACAGCCCGGCCTTCAGCAGTTGGGAGCAGCGCCAGTACATCTTCCGGTTACCACATTTGCGTCCCATCACCAGCAGCAGCCAGTATATGGCGCAAAACTGCACCATGTTGCCGTTACAAACTGCTGCGCATGAACCGCCGTTGGTGTGCATTCTGATTGAAGATGCCACCGATGCTTTTGTCTATCAGCAGCATTTGAGCCGTACCCTGATTGAGCTGGAAAAAGCCAACCGGCAGGACGGCCTGACCAAAGTGCTGAACCGGCGCTACTGGGAAGAAAAACTCAAGCAGGAAATTCACCGTGCACAGCGCTATCAGCATCCGCTGAGCCTGATTCTGTTTGATCTGGATAAATTCAAAGATCTGAATGACAAATATGGCCACTTAGGCGGTGATTTTGTGCTGGTCGAATTGTCATCTTTTATCGGTACTTTGCTCAGAGATTCCGATTTATTGGGCCGTTACGGCGGCGAAGAATTTGGCATTATTCTGCCTGATACCAATCTGGCGGGGGCAGAAGAAGTGGCGGAGCGGATTTGCCAAACGGTGGCCGACTACCCAATGTTATTCAACCAGCAAACGATTCGGGCTACGCTCAGTATTGGGGTGGCAGAATTTGAAGCTCGCCAGCATTTTCTGCATGACGATCTGATCCGCTGCACGGACATGGCGCTGTATCATGCGAAAAGATCGGGACGCAACCGGGTTTGTACTTATCAGGCGGGCGCCACTGAGTACCAGAAAAAGGCAAACTGACAGTTTTTACACATATAGATTGACAGACGTCTAAAAGTTTGAGCATATAGACCGAATGAAATATACCAATAATATCAATACAACCACCACGATTATTACCACCATCCCTGCGGGGTAGGAGGTCGGCGGCGTATTGTCTGAAAAAAGGCCCGTGACCTCAAAAGTCACGGGCCTTTTTCGTTTATCTGAGGAGCAAAAAATGAGGGTGCTGAAGTTTGGTGGTTCGTCGTTAGCGTCTGTGGCGCGTTTTCTGGAAGTTGCGGCTATTGTGCGCTCGCAACCCCAGACCGAACCTGTGGGTCTGGTATTGTCGGCGCCGCACGGCGTCACCAATTTGCTGGTGGAGCTGACAGATCTGGCCTATCTGGGCACCGGTCATGAAGCGGCGCTGCAAGGCTGGCGGCAGCGGCTGCAAACCATGCTAAAAGATGCCGCGTTGCAGCTCGATGCGATGGCGCAGCAACGGTTGCAGCAGGTGCTGCTGGCGCAGGACGAGCTGTTGAGTCAGCGCCTGCAGGGGGTGGCGCTGTTGCACCATTGCCCGGATCACATCAAGGCGCAGCTGCTCGGCCTCGGTGAGCAGTTCAGTGTGGCACTGATGACGGAACTGTTAAAAGCGCAAGGTGTGCAGACGGTCGCGCTCGATTCAGTGCAATGTGTCAGGAGCCAGGGCGATTATCTCAATGCGGTTGCCGATATTCCGGCCTCCGAGCGTGCTTTTGCCGAAGCGCTGCAACACCAGCAGGCGCAGGTGTTTGTGATGGCAGGCTTTGTCTCGTCCAACAGCAAAGGCGAACTTTGCCTGCTGGGCCGCAATGGTTCGGATTATTCGGCCGCCATCGTGGCTGCCGCGGTGCGCGCGTCGGTCTGCGAGATTTGGACCGATGTTGACGGGGTGTACAGCGCAGATCCGCGTCAGGTCAAAAATGCCAAACTGATTGACCATCTGTCCTACGATGAAGCGATGGAGCTGTCCTATTTCGGCGCCAAAGTGTTACACCCGAAAACCATTGGGCCGCTGGCACGTTATCAAATCCCTTGTTACATCAAAAACACCTTAAATCCGCAGGCGCCTGGTAGTTGCATCGACAACAACCAAAGTGCCGACGCGCTGGTCAAAGGCATCTCCAGCCTGGAGCATCTGGCACTGATCACGGTCTCGGGGCCAGGCCTTAAAGGTGTGGTCGGCATGGCATCCCGCGTGTTTGCCACCATGGCGCGTGAGCAGGTGTCGGTGAATCTGATCACCCAGTCGTCCAGCGAATTCAGCATCAGCTTTTGTATCGGTCAGTTGGATTTGGCTGCGGCCAAAGCCGCGCTGGAAAACGAATTTGAACTGGAATTACAAGGCAAATTGCTGCGGCCGCTGAGCATTCAGACCGATATGGCGATTGTCAGTCTGGTTGGTGACGGCATGCGCCAGCATCGTGGTGTGGCCGCCAAGTTCTTTGCCAGTCTGGCGCAGGCGCGCGTCAACGTGGTGGCGATTGCGCAGGATTCCAGCGAGCGGTCGATTTCCGCCGTGGTTGAACAGCAAAGCTGCCAGAACGCCGTCAAAGTGTGTCATGAAAACTTCTTCAGCCATGTGCCGAGTATTGATGTGTTTCTGGTCGGTTGTGGTGTGGTCGGCAGTGAACTGCTGGCCCAGTTCGAGCGCCAGCAGCAGTTTTTGCACAACCGCAATGTGCGGCTCAAAGTGTACGGCATCGCCAATTCGCGCCAGCTGCTGTTAAACGGTCAGGGCATTGCGCTGGCGGATTGGCAGGCCCAGATGCAGCAGGCACAAAGCCAGTTTTCGCTGGCGGCGCTGGAGCAATTTGTCCGCGATTACCACTTAACCAACCCGGTGCTGATTGACTGCACCAGCTCGGAGCAAATTGCGGCGCAGTACAGCCTGTTCCTGGCGGCCGGTTTCCATGTGGTGACACCAAATAAAAAAGCCAATACGGCGAGCCTGGATTATTACCGCGAACTGCGTCAGGTTGCCCAGCGTCAGCGCCGGCGCTTTTTGTATGAAACCACTGTTGGCGCCGGTTTGCCGGTGATCGATACGCTGCAGGGGTTACTCAATGCCGGTGACGAACTGGTGGCTTTTGAAGGGATTTTGTCGGGTAGCCTCAGTTATCTGTTCGGCGAGCTGGAAAAAGGCCTGCCGCTGTCGGAAGTCACCGCCAAAGCCAAAGCAATGGGCTTTACTGAGCCGGATCCACGAGATGATTTGTCCGGTATGGACGTGGCGCGTAAGCTGCTGATTATGGCGCGTGAGGCGGGCCTCGAGTTGGATTTGGCTGATGTCGCGGTCGAAGGTGTACTGCCTGCTGATTTTGCGCCAGGCACCGATGTGGCAACTTTTATGGCCAAACTGCCGGAGCTTGATGCCTGGTACGCCGACAAAGTGGTTGCGGCGCAGGCTGAAGGCAAAGTGCTGCGTTTTATCGGCGAAATCAGCGAAGGACGCTGCAAAGTGGCCGTCAAAGCGTTACCGGCGGAACATCCGCTGGCCAAAGTCAAAGACGGCGAAAATGCGCTGGCTATCCATACCCGTTATTACCAGCCGATCCCCTTTGTGCTGCGCGGTTATGGCGCCGGCGCCGCTGTGACGGCCGCCGGGGTATTTGGTGATGTGATGCGCACGCTTGGCTGGCAGCAGGAGGTGTCGGCATGAAGTCGTATTTCGCGCCGGCCTCAACGGGCAACTTCTCGGTAGGCTTTGATTTGCTGGGTGCTGCTTTTGAGGCGGTGGACGCATCGGGCGATTTGTTGGGTGATGAATTGCAGATCTTAGGGGAAGCGTCTGTGTTGTCGCTGGAGCTGGCCGGCCGTTATGTGCATCAGTTGCCATCGGACAGTCAGGACAATCTGGTACTGAGCAGTTTTGCTGCTTTTGCCAAAGCCGTGCAGCAAAAAGAAGGCCGTGAACTGCCGGCCCTGCAGCTGCGGCTGGTCAAGCATCTGCCGGTTGGCAGTGGTTTAGGTTCCAGTGCCTGTTCAATCGTCGTGGCTTGTTTTGCTTTTAACGACTATTTCGGTCAGCCGCTTAATCAGCGTGAACTGCTGGAGCTCTGTGCCGTCTGTGAAGGCGGTGTCAGCGGCGCTGTGCATTACGACAACGTTGCGCCGTCCTTACATGGTGGCCTGCAGCTGATGTTGCCGGGCAGTCCGCTGTTGTATCGCAAGCTGCCGTGGTTCAGCCACTGGCAGGTAGTACTGAGTTACCCGGGGACTGTGCTGTCTACCAAAGCGGCGCGCGCCGTGTTACCCAAAGAGCTGACGCTCAAACACGGCATTCAGTTTGCCGGCACGCTGGCGCGTTTTGTCAGCGCTGTGTACGAAGGTGATGAAGCAGAAGCTTTTGCCGCGTTAACCGATGTGATTGCTGAACCGGCCCGCACGCCGTTGATCCCGGAGTTGCCGGCCATTCGTCAGGCGCTGCAAGCTGAAGGCATCGGCCACGTCGGCATTTCCGGGGCCGGCCCGACCTTGTTTGCCGTTTGCCAGAGCCCGGCGCAAGCTGAGTTTGCCCGCGCCTACCTGAGCCAGCACTATGAAAAGAATCAGGATGCGATGACCCGGATTTGCCGGCTCGCCACCGAGGGCGCCCGCGTGCTGGCGTCCTGAACAACAGAATCAAAATTTTTATCCAGGAATCAACATGTTACTTAGAAATATTAAAGTACCGTCGCAGCAGGTCAGTTTTCTCGATGCGGTGCGTATTGGCCTTGGTGAGCAGCAAGGGTTGTTTTTTCCGGCCAGTTGGCCAAAACCTGACGTTGACGCTTTGCTGGCGATGCCGTTTGCCAAACGCAGCGCACATTTACTGCACGCGCTGATTGGCGATGAGCTGCCGCTTGCTGAGCTTGAAACCATGCTGGCGGACGCTTTTAGCTTCCCGGCGCCGGTGGTACCGGTTGGCAGCGACATTGGCTGTCTGGAGCTGTTTCATGGGCCGACGCTGGCCTTTAAAGACTTTGGTGGTCGTTTTATGGCGCGTGCGCTCGGGGCGGCGCAGCAACGCTCCAATGTCAGCCGTACCACTATTGTCACCGCTACTTCTGGCGATACCGGCGCCGCGGTGGCCCATGCGTTTTATCGTCAGGCTGGTGTGCAGGTGGTGATTTTATTCCCGAAAGGCAAAATCGCGCCGCTGCAGGAAAAACTCTTCACCACGCTTGGCGAAAATATCCATACGCTGGCGGTAGACGGCGACTTTGACCAGTGCCAGGCGCTGGTCAAAGAAGTGTTTAATGACCGCGATTTAGTGCAGCGGCTCAATATCAATTCCGCTAACTCGATTAATATCAGTCGCTTATTTGCCCAGGTTTGTTATTACTTTGAAGCGGTGGCGCAGCTTTCGCCGGCCCAGCGCAACAATTTAGTGATTTCGGTGCCGAGCGGCAATTTTGGTAATCTCACGGCTGGCCTGATTGCAAAAGTGCTGGGGCTGCCGATCAAACGAATGATCGCCGCCACCAATGTCAACGACACAGTGCCGCGATACTGGCAAAGCGGGCAGTGGCAGGTGCGTCCGACCCAAGCGACGCTGTCCAATGCAATGGACGTCAGTGCGCCGAATAACTGGCCGCGGGTCGAAGATTTGCTGGCGCAGGGTTTTATTCAACGTGCTGATTTATCCACCCAGATGGTCGATGAAGAAGATACCGTGCTTGGCGTGAAGCAACTGGCGCAGCTCGGTTATCTGTCAGAGCCGCACGCGGCTGTCGCCTACCGGGCGCTCAAACGTGAATTACAGCCGGGCGAATATGGCTTGTTCCTTGGCACGGCGCATCCGGCCAAGTTTAAAGAGCAGGTGGAAAATATCCTCGGCAGCCCGCTGTCTTTACCACCGGCGTTGGCGGCCGTGGCCGGCGAGGCAAGTTTGGCGGGTGATTTGGCTGCTGATTTTGTACAATTGCGTCAGGTTCTGCTTTCACTGGAGTAAACAAGTGCAGTTAAGCTGGCACGACGTGATAGGGGCTGAGAAAACTCAGCCTTATTTTCAGCAAACAATTGAGGCGGTCAAACAGGCGCGGGCGGCCGGGCAGGTGATTTATCCGCCGGAAGCCGACGTGTTTAATGCGTTCCGCTATACCGAATTTCACAACTTAAAAGTGGTGATCATCGGTCAGGACCCTTACCACGGGCCGAATCAGGCGCATGGTTTGTGTTTTTCGGTGCGCCCCGGCGTGCCGGTGCCGCCGTCGCTGAAAAATATGTACAAGGAACTGGCGCTGGAAGATCCGGCTTTTGTGATCCCCAACCACGGTTGTCTGGAAAGCTGGGCGCAGCAGGGCGTGTTGCTGCTCAATACGGTGCTGACGGTGGTCGCCAATGAAGCCAACTCGCACCGGCATTTAGGCTGGGAGCAGTTTACCGACAACGTGATCAAAGCCATCAGCCAGCACGCCGAGCCTGTGGTGTTTTTGCTGTGGGGCTCACACGCCATCAATAAACAGCGGCTGATCGATAAAAGCCGGCATCATGTGCTGACGGCGCCACATCCGTCGCCATTGTCGGCGCACCGCGGCTTTCTGGGGTGTGGTCATTTCGCCAAAGCCAATGAGTTGTTAGCGCAGATGGGCAAAACGCCTGTCAACTGGCAGGTATAAAAGGTCGGGCGGCGAAGCGGAAACTGTAATAAAAAACCGGGAAAATCCCTGTTTTTTTCTGAAGATGACGGCCACAAACCGGCTGATAACGAAAAAGCCCGACCTTGGCAGGTCGGGCTTTTTCTTGTTAAATCAGCTGGTCAATCAGGTCGTCCTCTAAGCCCAGATCAATATCTTCGAGCTCCTTTTTCAGACGTTGCCGCTCCTTTACGGCTTCAATTTCGCGCCATTTGCGCTTAACTGGCCGGCTCTTAACAACCGGACGTTCCAACAGAGTCAGTAAGTCATCAAAGCTTTCCATACTTCACCTCGCTGCATTGTTGTTGTTATTTTCACCAAAAGTGATACCACACTTTTTCACAAAATAAAATACATCAATGACAGAAAAATGAAGGCTGGCTGAATCTGCAGAGAAAGCGCGATTGCGGGCAAAAAAACAGGGAGCCGCCGGCTCCCTGTTTGGTCAAAAAACGTTCAATCTCATCAGCTTAACTTTGCAAAAACTGGCGGATGAGCTGCTCGGTCGAGCTGTCAAAGCTATGCTGCGCTTTGCCTGCTAACACCTGATAAATCGGCGTTGACAACTGTTTGCCCAGCTCAACACCCCACTGATCAAAGGAGTTGATCTGCCACAGCACACCCTGCACAAAGACTTTGTGTTCATACAGTGCAATCAGGCTGCCAAGGTAATAAGGCGACAATTCCGGCAACAAAAGAGTATTGCTCGGTTTGTTACCCGGTGACGCTTTGTGTGGTGCCAGCATCGCTGCCAGTTCTGCGTTGCCGCCTTGTGCCAGCACTTCGGCCTTGGCCTCTTCGATGGTTTTGCCTTGCATCAGCGCCTGGGTCTGGGCAAAACAATGCGCCGCCAGCCGGTGGTGGTGATCAGCAAGCTCGTGGCTGACTTTGAGCGGCAGAATAAAATCTGCTGGTACCGCTAACGCGCTTTGATGCAGCAGCTGATGATAAGCATGCTGGCCGTTGGTGCCGGCATCACCCCAAATCACTGGCGCAGTGGCGACAGCCAGGCTGTTACCCGCCAGATCGACGCTTTTGCCGTTACTTTCCATATCCAGTTGCTGCACATAAGAAGGCAGCAGACGCAGATAATGACTGTAGGGCAGCAATGCCTGCGCCTGACAACCCAGTGCGTTGATATACCAGACACCCAGCAGCGCCAGAATGACCGGCAGATTCTGTGCCAGCGGCGCTTGCTGAAAATGCTGGTCCATGGCGCGGGCGCCGGCCAGCAGTTGCTCAAACTGTGCAACCCCAAGTGCAAGACAAACCGGAAAGCCAATGGCAGACCACAAAGAGTAACGGCCACCGACCCAGTCCCACATCGGCAGGATGTGGTCGGCTTCAATGCCAAATTCGGCGGCAGCTTTGATGTTGGACGATGTCGCCCAGAAATGGCGGGCAATCGCCATGCTGTCGGCGCCGCTGTCGGTAAACCATTGGCGGACCGCCAGCGCATTTTGTTTGGTTTCTTCAGTACCGAACGATTTGGAAGCAACAAATACCAGCGTCGTGGCCGGGTTTAGTGCCTTGATCACATCACTGACCACGGCACCGTCGATATTACCGGCAAAATGCACTTTGACCGGGCTTTGCTGATAAGGCGTTAATGCTTCCAGTGCCATTTGCGGGCCGAGCAGCGAACCGCCGATACCAATCCAGATAAGGTCAGTGATGGCATCGCCCTGATAGCCTTGGTATTCGCCGTTGTTGAGTTGTTCAACCAGCGCATACATCTGTGAGCGGCAAGCGGCGATTTGCGCACTGATATCTTCACCATCCAGTGCAAGCGGTGTACTGGCGTCCGCGCGCAGCGCCGTGTGCCAGACCGAGCGCTGTTCGGTGTTATTGATTTTGTCGCCGGCAAACAGCGCGGCTGTTTTTTGCTGCAACGGGCTCTCACTGGCCAGCGCCAGCAACTGTTGCCAGATTGCATCGGTGATCAGGTTTTTCGAATAATCCAGCGTGATGCCACAGGCCTCTACGCGATAACGACTGGCACGGGCCGGATCCCGGCTGAACTCCTGACGCAGGTTCAGTGGCGCAGCGGCCAGGGCGGCCAGCTCACTCCAGACTGCAGACGACATAACACACTCCTGTAAAGAAGAAGCCGCTTAAGCTAAAGCGGCACTGATCACTTGTTCCAGCTTGCGCTGGTCGATGGCAAATTTACGGATGCCTTCAGCCAGTTTTTCGGTGGCCATCGCATCTTCATTCAGCGCCCAGCGGAAGTCTTTTTCACTGAGTTCGGCAGGTTTGGCGCTGGTTGCGCCGCTGTCGGTCAGGTGAACGGCCAGCTCGCCGGACATTTTGCTGAGTTCATCGAGCAAGCCAGGGCTGATGGTCAGCCGGTCACAACCGGCCAGCGCCAGCACTTCACCGACATTCCGGAAGCTTGCGCCCATCACGATAGTCTGGTGGCCATGTTGTTTGAAATAACGGTAGATCTCGCGGACCGACAACACGCCAGGGTCGGTCTCTGCGTCGTAACTTTGGCCTGTGCTGGCTTTGTACCAGTCCAGAATACGGCCAACGAACGGCGAAATCAGGAACACACCGGCTTCTGCGCAGGCACGGGCCTGACAAAGATGGAACAGCAGCGTCAGGTTGCACTGAATACCTTCCTGTTCCAGCTGGCGGGCGGCCTGAATGCCTTCCCAGGTTGACGCGATTTTGATCAGAATTTTATCGGTGCCGATGCCATTTTCCTGATAAAGCGCGACCAGTTGACGGGCTTTGGCGACCGTTGCGGCGGTGTCAAAACTTAAGCGGGCATCCACTTCAGTCGAGACGCGGCCCGGCACCAGCTTGCTGA
>JACCDS010230041.1_pt1 | contig 12326 bp, 10 predicted proteins | sample 7446441 | NCBI WGS metagenome assembly JACCDS01 (sample SAMN15323445, study PRJNA562643) | freshwater metagenome | isolation source: river surface water | place: USA:Blue River Watershed | collected 2017-08-17
CGGCATGTCGGCGCGGTAACGCATGAACCGGCCTTCGCGTTGCACGCTCACCAGGCCCGCATGGTGCAGTTCCTTGAGGTGAAAGGACAGCGTGTTGGCAGGCACCGCCAGCGCTTGCGACAACTGGCCCGGCTGCATGCCTTCAGGGCCTGCGCCTACGATGGCGCGGAACACGCGCAAGCGCGAGGTTTGCGCCAAAGCCGCCAGTGCCTTGACGGCGAGGTCTTCGTCCATGGCGTTCAAAACGGTGTCGGTGGTCATGGGGTGCCTGTCTTTTCTGAAGGGGGGGTGTGCTCAAGCAAGCCCAAGGGCAGGCGCAGTGTGGTCAGCCAGCACAGCAGCAGCATCAGCGCCGATCCCAGCAGGGCGTACAGTAGCCCGCCCCATTGGTACAGCAGGCCTGACAGCAGCGTGCCCATGAAGCGGCCCAGCGCGTTGGCGGCGTAGTAAAAGCCCACGTCTTCGGCCGCTTTTTCAGAGCCTGCATAGGCCAGCACCAAATAACTGTGCACCGAAGAGTTGATGGCAAAGGCAAAGCCGAACAGGCTCAGACCCCCGACCACCCACCATTGCAGCTGCGGCGCTTGCAGCCAAAGCGCAGCGGCGATGCCCAACGGAATGAGCGTGAGCACCGCCGACCACCAGCGGGCTGCAGGCACTTCGCGGCTCAGGCCGTCGGCGCTGCGGCGCACCAGCTGCGGGGCCAGTGCTTGCACCAGGCCATAGCCAATGGTCCACGCGGCCAAAAAGCCGCCCACCATGGTGAAGGTCCAGCCCACCGAGTAGAGGAACACCGGTACGCCCACCACAAACCAGACATCGCGCGCACCAAACAAGGCCACGCGGGCGGCGGCCAGTGCGTTGATGCCTGCGTTTTTGGCGAACAACTCTTTGGCCGAGCCCGAAGGCTTGCTCTTGCCCATCATGGGCGGCAGGCTCGTCACCACCCCGATCAGCACCAAAGCCAGGAGACCCGACATGGCCCACAGCGAGCCCTGAAAACCCAGCGTCTCCAGCAGCAAACCGCCCAAAAAGAAGCCAAAGCCTTTCATGGCGTTTTTGCTGCCGGTGAACCAGGCCACCCACTTGAACAGCTGGCCGTTGCCTTGGTCTTTGGCTTGCGCCTGCGTGATCTTGATGGCCGATTTGCTGGCGGTTTTGGTCAGGTCTTTGGCCACGCCACACACGCCTTGCGCCAGCACCACCCAAGCCACCGACATGGTCGCTGTCCACTCGGCCTGCAAGGCCGAGAGCAAACCAAAGCCGATGATCTGCGTGACCAGGCCCACGGTGAGCATTCGGGCGATGCCAAAACGTGTGGCCAGCCAGCCGCCGATCAGGTTGGCCAACACACCCGCGCCTTCGTAGAGCAAGAACAAAAAGGCCAGCGTGAACGGCGAGTAACCCAGCTTGTAAAAGTGCAGCAGCACCAACATGCGCAACGCGCCGTCGGTCAAGGTGAAGCCCCAATAGGCGGCTGTCACGATGCCGTATTGACGTTCTGCGGCGGTGATACCGCCGTCGTTGCGCTCAGCCGCGTTCATCTCAGATGCCGACTTCTTGCATGTGGCAGGCCAAATCGACCATGCGGCAGGCGTAGCCCATTTCGTTGTCGTACCAAGCGTAGACCTTGAGCAGTGTGCCGTCGGTCACCAAGGTGGACAGTGCGTCCACGATGGCGCTGCGTGTGTCGCGGGCGTAGTCCACGCTGACCAAGGGCCGCTCCTCGTATCCCAAAATGCCTGCCAGCGGGCCTTGGGCCGCAGCGGCAAACAAGGCGTTGACTTCTTCGGCGCTGGTTTCGCGCTTCATCTCGAACACGCAGTCGGTCAGCGACGCGTTGAGCACCGGAGCACGCACGGCGTGGCCGTTGAGCTTGCCTTTGAGTTCGGGGTAGATCAAGGCAATGGCGGTGGCGCTGCCCGTGGTGGTGGGGGCCAGGCTCATCATGGCGCTGCGGGCGCGGCGCAGGTCTTTGTGCGGCGCGTCCACCACCAGATTGGTGTTGGTCGGGTCGTGGATGGTGGTGATCTGGCCGTGGCGGATGCCAATGGCTTCGTGCACGACTTTGACGACCGGGGCCAGGCAATTGGTGGTGCACGATGCGGCCGTGACGATGCGGTCTTTGGCCGGGTTGTAGAGCGTGTGGTTGATGCCGACCACGATGTTCAGCACATCGCCCACCTTGACAGGCGCGGCCACGATCACGCGCTTAGCGCCCCGGTCCAGGTGGCCTTCAATCGTTTCGGGGGTGAGGAACTTGCCCGTGCATTCCAGCACCAGGTCCACGCCCATGTCGCCCCAAGGGATGTCGGCCGGGTTGGCGTGCGACGAGAAGCCCAGGGTGCGATCTCCGATGCGGATGTGGCGATCGCTCTCGGCTTCGATGCGCTCGCGCCACTTGCCCTGAACACTGTCAAACGCGAGCAAATGCGCCGTGGCCGCTGCACCGCCTTTGAGTTCGTTGACATGCACCACCTCCAGGCGGTTGCCTGCGCGGGGGTCGTCAGACGGGCGCTCGGCAGCGCCCATGGCTGCACGCAAGGCTAAGCGGCCAATGCGGCCCATACCGTTGATACCGATTTTCATGGGTTATCTTTCAATGCTTCTGGAAATGTAATGTTCGTCACTGTGCCATGCATTTGTGACGCATTCATGACAAGATTTCAGAGGCAGTCGGCCGAGGATCTGTCATTCAAACTTCAGAAGTTCGCCATCAAAATGTCACCTGAAAGCCCTTCAATTGGACTTTTCCCGAGGAGCTTCACATGTCTCACCACGATCTTGACCCGATTTGCAACACCTCTGACAACCCCCACTTTCAAGATGTCCTGAGCCAGTCCTTGCAAAATCCCGCACGTCGGGGTTTGTTGCGCGGTGGTTTGGGTCTGGCGGGTCTGGCCATGCTGCCCGGCTGCGCCAGCTTGACCACAGGCGCGCCTGCTGCGCCCAAAGCCTTGGGCTTTGCCGCGGTGGAAAAAAGCCTGCTCGACAACGTGATCTTGCCGCCCGGCTACCAATACAGCGTGCTGCACGCCACAGGCGATGCGCTCGATTCGGCTTTGGCGGCCTATTCCAACCGCGGCCTTGAGTCGGACGACTGGTCGCGCCGCATTGGCGATCACCACGATGGCATGGACATTTATTACATCGACGCCAATGGCCGCTATTCCGAGAAGGACACGGGCCGCGCCGTGCTGTGCGTGAACCACGAAAGCTCGGCCGATGCGCACTTCATGCACCCCAATGGCCAAACTTCCAACAAGGTCAGCGGTAAGAAATTTACCCAATTTGGCGACTGGGATTTGGGCGTCCGCCCTGAGTTGGAAGTGCTCAAGGAAATCAACCACCACGGCGTCTCTGTGGTCGAGATCGTGAAAACGCCGCAAGGCTGGCGGATCAAGCAAGATTCGCCCCTGAACCGCCGCATCACGCCACAAACGCCTGTGCGCATCAGCGGCCCCCGCGCTTCGATCGAGCAGATTCGCAGTCTGATGGTGACCCGCTGGGACACGGCCGGGGCCATGGCTCGCGGCACACTCAACAACTGCGGCCATGGCAAAACGCCGTGGGGCACGTATTTGGGCTGCGAAGAAAATTGGGCCTATTACTTCCAGACCACCGGCGAAGGCTTAGCCTTGACAGCGAAAGAGCTGGCCTCGCGCAAGCGCTATGGTGTGGCCGCTGCCGCGCCTGCTGCCGGTTCGACCAAGTCTGTCAGCCAGGGCTGGCACACAGTGTCGTCCACCGATGACCGCTTTGCCCGCTGGAACCTCGCGGCCGTGGGAGCGAATGCCGAAAAGGATTTCCGCAACGAAGCCAACACCTTTGGTTTCAACGTGGAGATCGACCCCCTGGCACCCAACTCCACACCGGCCAAGCGCGTGGCCATGGGCCGGTTTGCGCACGAAGCTGCGGTGTGTAGCCTGCCTGTGGCGGGTCAGCCTCTGGCGTTCTACATGGGCTGCGATGCACGCAACGAATACATCTACAAATTTGTGAGCACCGCCGTGTGGGACCCACGTGACGTGGGTGGTGGCATGGCCGCTGGCGACAAGTACCTGAGCGAGGGCAAGCTCTATGCGGCCCGCTTTGATGCTTCGGGCCAGGGCGAATGGCTGGAGCTGACCATCGCAGACCCGCGCATTGCCAAGTACAGCACCTACCCATTCGCCAATCAGGGGGATGTGCTGGTGAATGCCCGACATGCCGCCGATGCCGTGGGTGCGACCAAGATGGACCGTCCGGAGTGGGGCGCCGTCAACCACCGCAATGGTGAGGTGTACTTTGCGCTCACCAACAACAGCGCCGCCAACCGCACGCCTGGCAAAACCGATGCAGCCAACCCCCGTGCCTACATGGATCTGGATGGAAAAAAAGGCATGGGTAATCCGCACGGTCACATCATCCGTTTCAAAGAGCCAGGTCATCAAGCTACGGCCAAAAACTTTTCCTGGGATATCTTCTTGTTCGGTGCCGAGGAAGACTCCGGTGACGCCAACCTGTCGGGCCTGACCGCCAAGAACTCGTTCTCTTCGCCCGACGGCTTGTGGTTCAGCAAAGCCACCGGCATCTGCTGGATCCAGACCGACGATGGGGCCTTCACCGACGAAACCAACTGCATGATGCTGGCCGCCATTCCGGGCCAGGTGGGCGACGGTGGCAAAGTCACCGTGAAAAACAAGATGGTGGTGGGGGGCGCTGAGCAGACAGGCACGCAAGAGACCTTCTTGGGTGCTGCTTTGGGCGAGGCCCAATTGCGCCGCTTCCTGGTGGCACCTCCAGGCGCTGAAGTGACGGGCATCACCGAAACGCCAGATGGCCGTACCTTGTTTGTCAACATCCAGCACCCCGGCGAATTGTCCAAGCCCCTGTCCTCAGGCTCAGCCCCTCAGAGCGTCTGGCCAGGCAACCAGGGTTATGGCGTGGCCGGTCGACCCCGTTCGGCCACCATCGTCATCACGCGTAAGGATGGTGGCGTGATCGGCTTGTGATGCCTCACGAAAATCACCTCTGCCCGCTTGTCGGGTGAGTCCAAGGCCACGCCACCGCGCGTGGCCTTTTCAATTCAGGCGCTGCATGACCCCCCAGGAGCGCCATACCGCAGCGATGGCGGTGAACAGGCCCAAAGGTTGAAATCAGAAGGAAAACGCAACATTTGGGTACTTTTAAGTGCAAAAGCACCTCGAATCCCAGCGTTCAAGCCGGTTGCCCGATTGATCTGGCCATTCTTTGTTGCATTGACACGCGGCGCGTCACCAAAACAAGTGGTGAATTGACACGCAGTTGTCACAATTGGTGGATAGAGTTGAAACAAGGGAGCAGGAAACGATCTTGCGCACCTTTTGAAGAGCAGAATTTTTATCACCCTGAACCAGGAGTTGACATGTTGAAATTGAAATCCGTCATGGCCGCTGTGGGCCTGAGCGTTGTGGCGGCCACCACATGGGCTGCCGACATCACCGGCGCCGGTGCCACATTCCCTTATCCGATTTACGCCAAATGGGCTGAGGCCTACAAGAAAGAGACTGGCACCGGTTTGAACTACCAGTCGATCGGCTCTTCTGGTGGCATTCGTCAGATCCGCGCCAAGACCGTCACGTTTGGCGCGTCGGACGCCCCTGTGCCCGGTGCGGACCTGGACAAGGACGGCATGGTGCAATTCCCGGCCATCATTGGCGGCACCGTGCCTGTGGTGAACCTCGAAGGTTTCAAGCCCGGCGAGTTGCGCATCACCGGCCCTGTCATGGCCGAGATGTTCATGGGCAAGATCACCAAGTGGAACGACCCCAAGTTTGTTGCTTTGAACCCCGGCAAAAAGCTGCCCGACCAGAGCATCACCGTGGTGCACCGCGCCGATGGTTCCGGCACCACCTTCAACTGGACCGATTACCTGACCGCCGTGAGCAAAGAGTGGGCTGACACCGTGGGCAAGGGCGCTGCGGTCAAGTGGCCTGCTGCTTCGTCGGTGGGTGGCAAGGGCAATGAAGGCGTGGCCGCCAACGTGAACCGTGTCAAGGGCGCGATCGGCTACGTGGAATACGCCTACGTCAAGAAAAACAACATGAACTTCCTGCAGTTGCAAAACGCCGATGGCAAGTACGTCAGCCCTGACGACACCACCTTCGCTGCCGCCGCTGCTGGTGCCGACTGGTTCAGCGTGCCCGGCATGGGCATCTCGATGGTGAACGCCAAAGGCGCCGCCAGCTGGCCTGTGAGCACCGCTTCCTTCATCCTGATGTACAAAGACCCGAGCGACAAGAACCTGTCCAAGGAAGCCATCAAGTTCTTTGACTGGGCTTTCAAAAGCGGCAAGGGCATGGCCGCCGAGTTGGACTATGTGCCATTGCCGGACGCTTTGACCAAGCAAATCCGTGAGCGGGTCTGGACACAGATCAAGAACTGATGAGCCACCCCAGGATGTCGCAGCGACATCCTGACTTGCAGCCCCGCCATCGCAGGATGCCGGGGCATGCACGCTGAAAGTGAACACGATGCAGTTGTCTCAAGGAATCAATATGGACCCGATGGCCGTGGCGGACAGTGCGACCCAAGCCAACATGATGGCGGTGGTCAAGCGCCAACGCTTGCAGGATTTTTTCTTCCACAAGATCACCATGGGTTTTTCCCTGCTGGTGTTGTGTGCCTTGATGGGCATCATCATTTCGCTGCTGATCAATGCCTGGCCCTCGTTTGCCAAGTTCGGTGTCGGCTTTGTCTGGCGCGTCGAATGGGACATTATCAACGGTGAGTTCGGTGCAGCGATTGCCATCTTTGGTACGGTGGTCAGTGCGCTGATTGCATTGGTGATCGCCGTGCCTTTGTCTTTTGGCATTGCCCTGTTTTTGACCGAAACCTGCCCGACCTACCTGCGCCGCCCATTGGGCACGGCCATTGAGTTGCTGGCGGCGGTGCCTTCCATCATTTACGGCATGTTCGGCTTGTTCATTTTTGCGCCTTTGTTTGCCGAATATGGCCAGCCTGCACTGCAGTCCACCTTGGGTCAGATGCCCTTGATTGGCAGTTTGTTTGGTGGTGCCATGAACGGCATTGGCATTTTGGCGGCCGGCATCATTTTGGCCTTCATGATCTTGCCCTTCATTGCTGCTGTGATGCGCGATGTGTTCGAGATCGTGCCGCCTATCCTGCGCGAGTCGGCCTATGGCCTGGGTTGCACCACCTGGGAAGTGGTGCGCAACATCGTTTTGCCCTACACCCAAAAAGGCGTGATTGGCGGCATCATGCTGGGCCTGGGCCGGGCCCTGGGCGAGACCATGGCCGTGACCTTTGTGATCGGCAATTCGCAGCGCATCAGCGCTTCGCTGTTTTCGCCAGGCACGTCGATCGCCTCGACGCTGGCCAATGAGTTCGGCGAAGCCGATGACTTCCACCTCACCACCCTGTTTGCGCTGGGCTTTTTGTTGTTCGTGATCACGTTCGTGGTGTTGGCCCTGGCCAAGATCATGATCATCCGGGCCGAAAAAGCCAAAGGCACCAAGACCTGAAAGGCCTGACACCATGAATCTGACCATTTACGCACGGCGCAAACGCGTCAACCAGATCGGCCTGACCTTGTCCATGCTGGCCATGGCCTTGGGCTTGTTTGTGCTGCTGTGGATTTTGTTTGTGCTGTTCAAGAACGGCATCTCGGCCATCAACTGGGCCATGTTCACCGAATCCACGCCAGCCCCCGGCTCCGAGGGCGGTGGCTTGGCCAATGCCATCGTGGGCAGCGTCATGATGGTGCTGGTCACCGCCCTGGTCAGCACGCCCATTGGCATTTTTGCGGGCGTGTACCTGGCCGAATACGGGGACGAAAGCAAGACCGCCGAGCTGACCCGTTTTGTCACGGACATCATGCTGTCCGCGCCTTCCATTGTGTTGGGCCTGTTTGTGTACGCCATTCTGGTGGCCCAGGTGAAGCACTTTTCGGGTTGGGCGGGCTCGCTGGCGCTGGCGCTCATTGCCATTCCGGTGGTGGTGCGCACCACCGAGAACATGCTGCGCCTGGTGCCAGGCAGTCTGCGTGAAGCCGCTTTTGCACTCGGCGCACCGCGCTGGAAAGTCGCGACCTTCGTGACTTTGCGTGCCGCCAAAGCAGGCGTGATGACCGGTTTGCTGCTGGCGCTGGCCCGCATCAGCGGTGAAACCGCACCGCTGTTGTTCACCGCCTTGAACAACCAGTTCTTCTCATGGGACATGAACTCGCCCATGGCCAACTTGCCTGTGGTGATTTTCCAGTTCGCCATGAGCCCCTATGACAACTGGGTCCGACTGGCCTGGGGTGGCGCACTGCTGATCACCCTGACGGTGCTGGTCCTGAACATTTTGGCCCGCGTGTTCTTCCGCGAAAAAGTCAAAGCCTGATTGAAAGACAAGGTTTCCTATGCCCAATACCGCTTCTGTGCCACTCAAAAATGCCATTGAAATCCGCGACCTCAGCTTTTTCTATGGCACCTTCAAGGGCCTGAAAAACGTCAACCTCAACATCGCCGAGCACAAGGTCACCGCCTTCATCGGGCCTTCGGGTTGCGGCAAGTCCACGCTGCTGCGCACGCTCAACCGCATGTACAGCCTGTACCCTGGTCAGCGCGCTGAGGGTCAGATCAACTTTTATGGCCAGAACATTCTGGACCCCAAACAGGATTTGAATTTGCTGCGTGCCCAGGTGGGCATGGTGTTCCAGAAACCGACACCGTTCCCGATGTCGATCTACGACAACATCGCTTTCGGCATTCGCTTGTATGAAAACCTCAGCCGTGCCGACATGGACGAGCGCGTCGAGTGGGCCTTGACCAAGGCCGCCATCTGGAACGAGGTGAAGGACAAGCTCGGCCAAAGCGGTTTGTCGCTGTCAGGTGGCCAGCAGCAGCGTCTGTGCATCGCCCGCACTGTGGCGGTCAAGCCCAAGGTCATCTTGCTGGACGAGCCCACCTCGGCGCTCGATCCGATCTCGACTGCCAAGGTCGAAGAGCTGGTCAGCGAGTTGAAGAAGGACTACACCGTGGCCATCGTCACGCACAACATGCAGCAAGCGGCCCGTGTGTCCGACTTCACGGCTTACATGTACCTGGGCGAATTGGTCGAATTCGGGCAGACCGAGCAGATCTTCATGAAGCCCGCCCGCCAAGAGACCGAAGACTACATCACTGGCCGTTTCGGCTGATCAGGAGCACACCATGGAAAAACACATTTCAAGTCAGTTCGATGCGGACCTGACCAGCGTCTCTTCCCGCGTTCTGGAGCTGGGTGGCCTGGTGGAGTCGCAGACCCGCCACGCGGTCTATGCCTTGGCCCAGTTCAGTCTGGAAGTGGCCAACCAGGTCATTGCCACCGAAAAACAAGTCAACAGCTTAGAGGTCGAGATCGACGCCGAACTGGCTTCCATCATTGCCCGTCGCCAACCCACGGCACGCGATCTGCGCTTGCTGATGGCGATCTCCAAGATCACCGGCAATTTGGAGCGTGCGGGCGATGAGGCCGAGCGCATTGCCCGCATGGTCAAACTGATCCTGGAGCAGGGCAGCCCCCGCAATTTGCCATCGTCGGAATTGCGCGTGGCGTCCGACCTGGCCTCCGGGCTGTTGCGCAAGGCCCTGGATGCGTTTGCACGGCTGGATGTGAACACGGCTTTGGTCATCCTGAAAGAGGACGACCTGATCGATGCCGAGTTCAACGGTTTTGTCCGCAAGCTCGTCACCTACATGATGGAAGACCCGCGCACCATTTCGGCCAGCCTGGACTTGCTGTTTGTGGCCAAGGCCATTGAGCGCATCGGCGACCATGCCAAAAACATCGCCGAGTTTGTGATTTACGTGGTCAAGGGTGCCGACGTGCGCCACACGGCCCTGACGGACATCGAAAAAGCGGTCCAATGAGAAGCTTGCCGAGAATTCTGATCGTCGAGGATGAAGCGTCGATTGCCGAATTGATTTCGGTGAATTTGCGGCACAACGGTTTCCAGCCAGTCTGGGCGATGGACGCGGAATCGGCGCAACGTGAGCTCGATGAGATCCTGCCGGATGTCATCTTGCTCGATTGGATGCTGCCCGGCGAAAGCGGCCTGACCCTGGCGCGCCGCTGGAGAGCCTCTGCAAGAACCAAGGCCGTACCCATCCTCATGCTCACAGCCCGTGGCGACGAGGCCGATCGCGTGGCCGGTCTGGACGCGGGTGCGGACGATTACATCGTCAAGCCGTTTTCGCCGCGTGAATTGCTGGCGCGCATCCGCGCGGTCTTGCGTCGGCGTGTGCCCGAGTCTGCAGGTGGCGCCGTGAAGATCGGCGATCTGCAACTCGATGCCGACACCTACCGGGTGAGCTGGCAGGACAAGCCCCTGAAGGTCGGGCCGACGGAGTTCAAATTGCTGCAATACCTGATGCGGCACCCAGAGCGGGTACACACCCGGGGCATGCTGCTCGACAAGGTCTGGGGCGATCATGTCTACATTGAAGAGCGCACCGTGGATGTGCATGTCAAGCGTTTGCGCGAATCGCTGGGCGATGCGGGCGCGATGATCGAAACCGTGCGGGGTGCGGGCTACCGCCTGACGGCCGCACCTGCGGTGTAAGACATGTGGATCGCTGTTCTTGAAATCCTGACGCTGATGGCGCTGGTGGCTGCGCCTGCGTGGTTCTGGGGCGGTCCGTTTGAGGCAGCACTCGCGGCATGCGTTGCGCTGCTGTGGATGCTGCTTTTACAGATCTGGAAAGTTCGGCGTCTGGAGTTGTGGCTGTCCCAGCCCGATTGGCGAACGGAGCTGCCCTGGAAAGGCGTGTGGGCCGAGATTGCTCAGCGCATTCAGCGGCAATTGCGGCTCAATGACAAACAGCTGCTCACCAGCGAACAGCGCCTGCAATATTTCCTCCAAGCCATTCAGGCCTCTCCCAACGGGGTGACCTTGCTCGATGCCGAGGGCCGCATCGAGTGGTGCAATGCCACGGCGAGCAACCACCTTGGCCTGGACGCCAAGCGGGATGTGAAGCAGCACATCGTGCATTTGCTGCGTGACCCGGTTTTTTCCAGGTACTTTGCACAAGGCCAACACGATGCAGAAGTCATCATCGATGGGCGGTCCAACTCGCTGATTCAGACACCCAAGCTCTCGGTCCAGTTGCATGCTTATGGTGATGGGCAGCTTTTGCTGCTCAGTCGGGACATCACCTCGGTGACCTTGGCCGATGCCATGCGCCGGGATTTTGTGGCCAATGTGTCGCACGAAATTCGCACGCCCTTGACCGTCTTGAGCGGATTTGTGGAAACCCTGCAAACCCTTCCCTTGAACGAGCAAGAACGCCAGAATTATTTGCAACTGATGTCGGTGCAGGCCGAGCGCATGCAAAGTCTGGTGGCGGATTTGTTGACCCTGTCACAACTGGAAGGCAGCTCGCCGCCCGGTAACCACGAGCAGGTGCCTTTGCCGGAGTTGATGACGCAAGTCGCCGCCGATGCGGCGGCTTTGTCGGCGGTTCTCTCGGGTCAAGAGGGTGACGAGCGTGGTCCCGTCCATGTGCTGAATTTTGACACCCAGGCGGATTGGGCCTTGCTGGGTGTGCGTTCCGAATTGCTCAGCGCAGTGTCGAATCTGGTGAGCAATGCCGTGCGCTACACCCCTGCGGGCGGCACGGTCCATGCAACTTGGGTCAGGACCCCCGAGGGCGTGACATTTTCCGTGACCGATACCGGTCCGGGCATTGCCCCTGAACATTTGCCGCGTTTGTCTGAGCGCTTTTACAGGGTCGACCGCAGCCGCTCACGCGAGACGGGTGGCACAGGTTTGGGCTTGGCCATTGCCAAGCATGTGGTGCAACGCCATGGGGGTGAGTTGCGCATTGAAAGCCAGGTGGGCAAAGGCTCCAAGTTCATGCTGACTTTCCCGGCCAGTCGGGTGGTGCCTTTGAAGGATTGACGGCGGGCATCGCCGTTTGGCAGGCCGTCTGGGTTTGTTGCGCAGGGGTGCCCCAGCGGTATGGCTTAAGAGTCGCTTCAGGTAAGACCTTTAATCTCGAGTTTGAGACGGGATGAAAGGTCGATGCCGTGTTGAACTTTAAAAAATGGAGCTGCCCGATTGCCTGGGCGCTTGCCTTCTTGGCCTGGGGTTCAGGCGCACATGCGCTGGCGGCGACGCCCGAGTCGGAGCTGCAGCGCTGGCAGCAAGCCGCAGGGCAAGCGGGCGATGCGGCCAAAGGTCAGGTCTTTTTTCAGCAGCGCCATGGCGGCGAGTGGTCGTGTGCGTCCTGCCATGGGCAGCCACCGACCCGCGAAGCCAAGCATGCGGCCACCGGCAAAAAGATCGCTGCTTTGGCCCCGGCTTTCAATGCCGAACG
>JACCDS011412598.1_pt1 | contig 12326 bp, 11 predicted proteins | sample 7446441 | NCBI WGS metagenome assembly JACCDS01 (sample SAMN15323445, study PRJNA562643) | freshwater metagenome | isolation source: river surface water | place: USA:Blue River Watershed | collected 2017-08-17
CGGCAAAACCCATTATATGGACGACACCGCCGTCAAAGCCTTTGAACGCGGCATCAAACGTTATGGCCAGTACACGCTTGGGCTGTACGAAGAAGTGATGAACACCGATAACAATTACCGGGTTCGTCACAAACAGGAAACAGAACAGCGGCTGCAGGCGGTAATAGCCGGCGATCCGTTGATCAAACAAGAAACCGTTCAGGAAACTGAACAGGAACAGGACAAAGCTGGCCCCCGCATCGTACAGTTCGCCAGTTATTGTAATCGCGGTGAAGAACGGATGAACTTCACCATCGATATCGAAGTGGAACTCGATACCGGCGAAAAGTTTCAGGCCAGCACTGTGGATCTGTCTGTCTCAGGCAGTAAACTAAAAGTTCCGGGTAGTCGCCGCTTGCAAAGTGGGCAGAAAATTGCCATCCATTTCACGGGTTTAGAGCAAGAATTTGCCTTGGGTTTGTCGCATGGCATTCCATATCAGGTCATTGACAGCGAAATTATCGAGCGGACGCAATATGTGCGGGTAAAACGGCTACCGCTCGCCGATGAACGTGGATTCACTGAATTTCTCAAGCAGTTTATTCATGGCAATAAGCGCCGCTATAAGGTCAATCTTGACAACACTTTAGATGCGGTAATCGTCAAAGGCTATGAGCAATTTTACTTACCACGCATCGCTTCTTTGCCTGTATTCCTGGCGGTCCGGGACGGTTTACCGGTGCCCGTGTGTGCACTGACAACTGAAAATAACCGACAGCACGTGCAGTATTTTCAGGACGAACGGCAACTATCGGTACTGATGCAAATTCTGGCAGGCAAACGGCTGAAAAGCTGCTTACAAAAAGCGCCGGCTGAACGTTCGACTGTGTTGTATTGCTTCACACATGCGGCCAAAGGCAAACTTTATTTTTACTCAGCCACCTCGGACGAGCTAGCCCAACAACCACAGCTGCAAAATGTATTTTTTGGCTTTGGTGCGCAGAAACCCAGCTGGCGGGTCTTCCATCTGGTCGTGCACCGCACGCACCCGCAAGACGCGCACATCCTGTTGTCTCTGCCGGACACCGCTGATCAGGACATTCAGAAACTCAATCAGCCGCCGTCACCACAAGTGCTGCAGTTGATCCAGGAGTTTCGTTATGTCGCGGCACTGACCGAAATCAACCACAACGAAAGTAATCTGTTGTATCAACAAATTAGTTTTGATGAAAATTTACTCAGTCAGTTGAAGGTATTTGGCCATCCGAAACTGGACGATCTGCCGCCGCTGGAATCAGTGGCGGTGCAATATGTCAATTTGCGCGCAGAAGGTCGCTTTTTATATAAAACCCGTGTGATGCTGAAAATCAATAAAGAACAGTTTATTGACGCTCACACCCGCGATTTTTCATCACGTGGCTTACAAATTGAGACGCACGAGCCAGTGGCCTATCAAAAAGGCGACAAAATACAGCTGTCGTTGCCAGACATGCAAAAGATCTCCAGTAAATATGGCCTGCAAGAGCTCGACTATGAAGTCATGGCAGTTAGTAAAAATCAGCTGATTATGAATCTGCGGATCATTGAACAGGATTTACCGCATCAGGGTCGGTTGTTTTTTGAACAGCTCATTAAAAACAACAGATCCAAACTGACAATGGCAGAAGAAATGCCGAAATTTGCCGGGCTCGGTCAGGCACTGCGGAACATGTATGTGAAGGCACTGAACAGCTTCCCGTTTTTTATGCACCGGCATGGTATTCGGTATGACTTAAATGTACTTGGACAAGGTGCAGAGCCAAACAACTTACATCGTCTGCTCGGTTTGTTTACTGATGAAAAGTCCAAGCCTAACCTGCAACCGCTGCTGAAAAACAGCGCAACGAACCTGCATTTTGCCAATCAACTGAAAGGCATGAAACGGCAGGACGCACCTCGCACCTACGAAGTGTTTATCCGCTACCGGCAGAATCAACAAAAGTTTGAACAGAGTTTTGTCACCGAATTCGATTTTGACCTGAAAACCACGCAGGCCAAACATTATTTTATTCAGGATGCACTCGCCAACGATTTGTTGTTTTGTTTCCGTATCCATTTATCACGTACCGGCCGGCCAGATACCGAGCATATCAATAAAGAACTGAGCTACATCAGTGTGTATGCGATTCATAAAGCCAAGGTACTGGAAGAAGAGTTATGGAGTGTGGTCGGCGTTGGGGATGTGATTGATATCAGTGATGAGATCTTGCTGCGTTACAGCATCGCCCCGGAACAGATCCAGCAACAACAACAAAAACGCCGGGCTTTCGTGCAGCAACAGGACCAGCAAAGCTGATCCAACAGCTTTTCAGCATCAGCACCGATCATTCAGGCATTTTTAACCAATCAGCAAGATCCTGAAAATGTCCGCTTCTGGCCTGTGCCGCAGTTAACATCGATATATGATCATAATCCAGTCCATCGCCCTGCATTTTTCCCAATAGCCGGTATCGTGCATGTTGCAGACCGGATTCCTGCATCAGTAGTTTAACGTCTGTCGCATGTCCAAGTACCCGATCATTCACTGCAGCGAAAAACCAGGCTGGCGGCCATTGCAGTTGCTTTGCTGCGGCGCTGTAGTCAAAAGCATCGGTTGGATCGATAAAATGAGGATGATTAATCCAATGAATGGTGTCGCGTAAAAACTGTGCCGGTTCATCGTCAGCACCCAATTTCCATTGTTTGGCAGGCAGATAGCCATGCTTAGCGGCTAACAAAGGACAGAGTTTGTTCCAGACCAGATCGACCTGCAGGCTTTTACGCCATGAGCGGATGCTAATGCGTCTTTTGCTGCCAAAACAAACGATAGACCGTACTTTGGCCAGTAACTCAGGCTGTCGCGCCAAAGCAGCCAGCGCCACAACACCACCCCAGCTATGGCACACCAGACTGACTTTCTGTTGGTGACGTTGGTAGATGTCTGCAATTAGCGCCGGGATATCCTGACAAATCAACTGATGCTGGTTTTGATCAAAGCCACTGCTGACGTGTGGCCTGGATAAACCCCGACCAGCAAAATCGGCACAGTAAACTGAGAAGCCCTGATCTGCGAGGAAACAGCCCAGCCCTTTACCGGACTGGCTATAAAAAATCCGACCGTTTTCAATAGCGCCATGCAACATCAGCACCGGTGTCGCGCTGGCGTGATGCGGCACCAAAGCTTTGATATGCAACTGGTAGGTACCCTGATCCAGATAAATGGAATGTTGCTGATGCTTCATGCGCTGATATCTGTGGTATCAAACAAGTATAATAACTGCAGTAATGAACCATGCCGGATCGCATATTGCGCTTTTGCCTGTACCAGCGGTTTGGCGTGGAACGCCACACCAAGCCCGGCAACCGCCAGCATCGGCAGGTCATTGGCGCCATCGCCGATAGCGACTGTCTGTACGTGCGGAATATCACGTGCCGTTGCAAGTTGCTGCACGACCTGAGCTTTGACCTGCGCATCCACGATGTCACCCAGCACTTGCCCGGTCAATTTACCGTCGCGGATCTCCAGTACATTGGCAAATGTCGCGCTGAGGGCCAATCGCTGTTTCAGCGCTTCAGTAAAGTAAGTAAAGCCACCGGATGCGATCGCCACAGTCCAGTTGTGTTGCTGCAAAGTCGCGACCAGCGCTTCGAGCCCAGGCATCAATGGCAATTGTTCCAGCACAGTGGCTAGCACCTGTTCAGGCGCATCTTTTAGCGTCGCAACACGCTGACGCAGGCTTTGTGCGAAATCCAGCTCACCGCGCATCGCGGCCGCAGTCACAGCGGCAACCTGTGGCCCCACACCGGCTAATACGGCTATTTCGTCAATACACTCAATCTGAATGGCCGTGCTATCCATATCCATCACCAGAACGCCGGGCGTTGCCAGTTTCGGCTGCGACGTCAGGTAGTTCAGCTCCAATGCCAGAGTTGCGGCCTGTTCACGCAGTTGGATGATGGTTTGGGCAGTTAGTTGTGCTTGCAGCCGTAGTTCAAGTGCCGGGGCTAAATCCGCATGCGGCTGATACGGCAATGCCAATACCGGTCCAGCCACTATCTGCATCAGTTGCCGCAGGGTCGCCATGGTGAGCGCAGCAGGCTCGCTGCTCCAAATCCTTATGGTCGCTGCTGCAGGCGCTGTGATTTGCGCCGAACTGATCTGCAGGCTTTCTGCTGTTTCCTGCAAAAGCACGATCGGATGCTGTTGAAATAATTCAGAAAAAAATGGCTCAGCTTGATCTGCTAGGCTTTTTGACAAAAGACGACTCACGGGCGTACCTGTACTTTAAGTGGGCTGCGTGGCATTCTACCGGCATTTTTCCGGCCTTGTCAGCGGATCATCAGGTCAAATGTCAGTAAAAAAGTCAAAAAAATCAGCAAAAATCTGGCGTAGCGTACAATTTGTACTGGCCGTCAGCGGATTCCTGTTGCTACTGCAATGGTGGCAACAAAGTAACAAACATGGCGAGCAGCTGTTTGCTGAACAAAGCGCTGTGCTGATGCGTGAAACTTTAAAAGCGCTGGCACAAACCTGTGCTTATCTGATTGAAAATGACCAGCTCGAAGGTCTCAAAGCGCTGACCCAGCAAATGGCTTCCAATCCTTATCTGCACGACGTGGTGGTTTACGATGCCAATGGCGTGCGTCTCAGTGAATCCGTTGGTAGTGAGCCAGCGCGATTGTTATACGCACCGCAGACACCAGACCATTTATTGCCGATGGTGCAGGAAATTTACCAGGGTAATCAATTGCTCGGTTACATCAAAATTAGTCTGAAACAATACAGCAGCTTTGATGCGGTAAGTTCCAGCTGGCATCAGCTGATGGAGCAAGTGTTGTGGATGCTGGGCTTTACCGCCCTGCTGTCGCTGATGTTACGCGGTTCATTACAGGCACTGTCACACCGGTTGGCCTCAAATAAAGAATTGCATCACGCTGCACTCGATAGTCCGGAACATCAGACCCATTCAGTCCCGCCAAAAGTCTGATCTCATAGCGGCAAGTGCAAAGCCGCCAGACTGTTTTGCCACAACGCTTGGCATAGTCTGTCGGCAGATTCAGTCCGTAGCGCACAGAGCTGCTGAAACACTAATGCCAGTTGTGCCGGTGTATTAACCTGCCCCTGAAAACCAGCCAGCGGCATCGCCGGCGCATCTGTTTCTACAACAAGGGCTGACAGGGGCAGCTTCCTGACCGTGTCGCGGGTTTTCTGTGCCCGTTCATAACTGATAGTGCCGCCAATGCCTAGTTTAAAACCCAAATCCAAAAAGGCGTGCGCCTGCGCTGTACTACCGGAAAATGCATGCAATATGCCGCCCTGACTGAACTGTTGGCGTTTTAATTCGGCCAGCAGCGCCGGTTGTGATTTGCGATGGTGTAAAACGACAGGTTTGCCTGCTTTCGCGGCTAAGGCTAGTTGCGCGCTAAACAATGTTTGTTGCCATTGGTGCAGTTTGCGTGTCGCCTCTTCGTCCTCTTGTACCAGCGCAAAATCCAGCCCGATTTCACCGATGGCACAGACACCTGCTTCGACCCGCACCATGTTCGCCAATGTGTCGAGCTGCGTTTCGGTCGCGTGCTGTGCCCACCACGGATGGATGCCGAGCGCCAGTTCCAGTCTGAGCGATGTGGTTTGCTGTTGTAGCTGCAATAACCCTGGCCAACGCGCCGCTTCGACAGCCGGCACTAAAATGCGTCTGACGCCAGCCTTTATGGCGCTGTCGAGAAACGCCCGTAACTCTGTGGCCAGTTCCGGCAAATCCAGATGGCAATGGGTATCAAACAATTGTTCGCACGATTGATTAAAAGATCTATTCGACAATGGCGGGACAGACAGTTGCATTGAGCATCTTCAACAGGCAGCGATGCAACGCATTGCAACAGAAGCAACAGTGGCAGGCAAGAGGCGTACAAAGAAACCCGGCAGGCGCCGGGTTTCTTTGTCAGATCAGAGCTGACCGCTCTCCAGCGTGCTTTTCGCCTCAAGCTCGGCCTTGCGCCGTTCTTTTTGGCTTTCCAGGTCCTGGCGTTGCTGCTGCACAGTTGAAGCCGGTGTCGGCATCGGTTTACGCGGCAGTTTTTTCTCGGCCATCGCCGCTTCATACAGGAAACCAGCCATGATCACTGACGCCTGTTTCAGGTCATCTTCAATCACATGATCAATAGAATCGATATGCGTGTGATGCAAGCGGGTGCTGTAATCCAGCGGGTCCTGAATAAATTGGAAGCCTGGTAAACCGACGTCATCAAAAGACTCATGGTCAGTCCCGCCGGTTGAGCGCGGTGACACGGTGCCGCTGCTTAAATCCATGTAAGGGCCAAACCAGTCGGTAAATACCGGTTTCACCGCGACGTTGCCTTCGGTATAAATGCCGCGGAACCGACCACTGCCGTTATCCATGTTCAAATACACCGACAACTTGTCATAACCGGCTTTCGGGGCGATGGGCCAGCCCGGGCTTGACCACAAATAACGCGGCAGCGCTTTTTCCGCCGGATCTGTTGGCGCAGGGCGACTGGCCAGGAAGTCGTTGACATAAGCCCGCGAGCCATAAAGCCCCTGCTCTTCACCCGACCACAGCGCGATGCGAATGGTGCGTTTTGGCTTTACTTTCAGTTTGGACAGAATGCGTACCGCTTCCATCGCGACTGCAACGCCCGCGCCGTTATCGACGGCACCGTCACTGGCATGCCAGGAATCAAGATGCGCACCGACCATCACCACTTCGCCGTTTTTATCCGTGCCCGGAATTTCAGCAAGCGTGTTATAGGCATTTTTATCGTCATCATGGAACTGCGCTGTGATATCGAGCGTCAGCTGTGGTTGTTCTTTGCGGTCCAGCATCCGCAATAACTGACCGTAGTCTTCCTGTTCGATAATAATGGCTGGTACGCCAAAGGTTTCGCCGATCTTGTGTGATTTACCAAAGACCCGCACCAGACCACCCTGTCGGCTTGAACGGTAAATAACACCTGCCGCCTGCTCTTTGACTAAAAAAGCACTCAGCGCTTTGTTGAATTGATAAGCCTGCTTGCGGCTGGCACGCAACGCTTTGGTCATCGCTGACTCATAACTCGGACGAGCACCGACATCTGCATCTTTTAGGCTATTGAGTTTGTCGCTGCCGAGGCGTTCGAAAATGATGGTATTTGGCGGTTCAATCTTCAAATCTTCGCCCATCATCAGGAATTTACCGCGTAACTTGCCGGCATATTGCGCCAACTCTGCTTCAGTGTTGACATCAAACATCATCACTTCACCGGCCACAGGGCCGTTGGTTCCTGGCGTCCAGGCGACCGGAATGCCGTGTAACGATACCGCTCTTGGGGCAGTCAGCACGATACTCGATGCGGAAGAGCTCCAGCCGCGGCCAAATTCAAATGGATGCAATTCAGCATTTTTCAGGCCCCAGCTTTGTAACTGCTTTAAGGTCCACTGGTTGGCTGCGGTCATTTGTGGTGACGCCGTCAGGCGCGGACCAATTTCATCGGTCAGATATTCCAGCGTATGCAGGACTTCACTTTGATAGAGGCCTTCGTGACGGATTTTATTGGCCATTTCTAAGTCGGCGGCCAATGCCTGTGAGACAGCAAGCGCCAGCACTGATGCTGTCATCGCTGTTAAATATTGTTTCATAACCATGTTCCCGCTTGTTTTAATTGTTGCTCTTATGCTTGGTGTTGCCTTTGATTGTCCCTTCGCGATGGCAGGAACAGGCACAGTTCAGACTCAGCCAGCAGCAGGCACAAGGCAATTGCTTTGCGGTCAACACAGTATTTGTAACGACAATCCGCCGGCAACTTACCCGCGGCCAGGCTTCAATCCAGCCGCTTGCGAAATTGCAGCGTCGCCAGCGTCATGCCCACTACAATAAAAGCCGCTAACACCATGATATCGTTTAAAAGTGCAGTCCAATGCGCATCACGTAACACCACAGCACGCACCAACCGCACATAGTGTGTGGCCGGCAACAATTCCGCGATGTATTGCGCAGGTCTCGGCATCGCAACATAAGGGAACATAAAACCGGACAACAAAATCGACGGCAACAGGATAAACACCGTCAGTTGCATCGCCTGCAGCTGCGTTTGCGCTTTGGTCGAAATCAACAACCCCAGCGTCAGACTGGCCAGAATAAACAGCAAGGTCACCAGCCATAACGACAGCCATTGCTCGGGTAACGGCACTGCAAACAAGCCATGTCCGAGTCCGAGAATAATCGCCACCTGCAACTAACCAATCGCGATATAAGGCAGAATTTTCCCCAGCATCAGCTCAATCGGACGGATCGCCGTGTTGCTCGGAAACTCCATATTGCCCTGCTCGCGCTCTCGCACAATAGCCGCAGAAGTAAACAGGATCATTGTCATCGTCAGGATCACTGCGATCAGGCCTGGCACTATATTGACCGCGCTACGCCGCTCCGGATTATAAAAATTCACTACATCAAATAACGCGCTATGCGGCACTGCCGCTTCACGATGCACTGGCGCCAGCTGTGGCCACTGCATCTGCCTGAGCGCATTAATCGCATTGCTCAGCATCGGATCTGAGCCATCGGTGATCCATTGCGCTATGGCCCTGCTGCCGCCGTGCCTGCGCTCGTCCAGTCGCCGCTCAAAATCAGCTGGGATCAGCAAAATCGCATTGACCTCGCCAGCCGTCAAGGCGGCTTGCGCGGACTGAACGTCGAAGCGACCTGCCACAAAACGCACCGCCTGTGATGCCTGCAAATCGGCGGTTAACTGCCGGGCTGCGCTGCTGCCGCTGTGGTCAACCAGAGCAACTGGCACCTGACGTACATCGGTGTTGATGGCATAACCAAACAACATCAGCTGCACCAGCGGGATCATCACAATCATCGCAAAGGTGATGCGATCGCGCGATAACTGCCAAATTTCTTTACGAAAAATCGCGTGAATGCGAGACAGACTCAGCATATGCAGCTCCGGTATTGGCAACAAAAACATCTTCAAGCGAAGGACGAACCGATTCAATCTGGTAGTCAGCACCGAGCCGGTGTTGCAGCTGCCCAAGATCCCAGCCGGCAGATTTATACACCAGCAGCCGCAGGCGCTGGCCAATCTGTGCCGCCGACATCATTTGTGGCCACAGCAACAGTTGCTGGCGTAACCGGCGTAACTCAGGCCCACTGACCTCAAACACATCGGCCGGCATTTGCGCCATTAATTCAGCCGGGGTGCCGTCAGCTCGTTTTTCGCCGCGCTCGAGGATCGCCAACCGATGACAGCGCTCAGCTTCGTCCATGTAATGGGTCGACACCAAAATCGTGGTACCTGCGTCGCTTAAATCAAACAGCCGCTCCCAGAATTCACGGCGATTTTCCGGGTCAACCGCCGACGTCGGCTCATCGAGAAATAACAACGCCGGTTTGTGCATAGTTGCAGCGGCCAGCGCCAGGCGCTGCTTTTGGCCACCGCTGAGACTGCCAGCCCGCACTTGCTGTTTATCAGCAAGCTGGTACAAATCCAGCAATTCGCCGATGCGATGAGTGCGCACGGCACGGGGGAGTTGATAGATGCCAGCGACAAACTCCAGGTTCTCCCGCACCGTCAGATTGTCGTACAGCGAAAACTTTTGCGTCATGTAGCCGATACGCTGGCGCAGCTGGTCCGCCTGACGCGGTAGTTCCAGCCCCAGCACTTTAATCACGCCACTACTCGGCGTTAACAAGCCGGTCAGCATCCGGATCGACGTCGATTTGCCACAGCCATTGGGTCCGAGAAAGCCATAAATACAGCCCGTGGGAATTTGTAAATCAAGCTGATTCACCGCCAGATAGTCACCAAACCGCCGGCTCATGCCTTTGACATCGATTGCCAAAGCGCTATTGGCCACTTCAGCAGGCAACTGCTGTGAGGCCGCTGTCGGGTTATTGCGCAGCATCAGCAGACTCCGGTAATTCCAGCTGCACCGGCAGGCCGGTCGCCAGTGTCAGTTCTGTATTCAGGCTGATTTCGGTGACATACATCAGATGCGCCCGTTCGGCCTGATGTAACGCAAAATAAGGCGTAAAGCTGGCTTCAGTGGCAATTTTGCGCACGATGCCGGCGATGGGCTGAGACTGCCCGTCCACCCGGATCTGCACCTGTTGACCAGTTCTGAACTGTGATAACGCCGTTTGTGGCAAATAAACTCTGGCATAAGGCGCCGCGTCTGCTGCGATCACCGCCAGCACAGCACCTTGTGGCACCCGTTCACCAATATGGTACGGCAGATCTTCCAACACGCCGTCGCGACTGGCCACCAGCGTTAAATCGGCCAGCAGTTTTAACTCCGCATTCAGCGTTTGCTGTGCGCTATCAAGACCAAAACGGGCTTGTGTCACCAGCTCTGGTCTGCTGCCCGCCTGCAGTTCCTGCAGCTGCTGGTCGACATCGGCATACTGAGCCCGGGCAACCTGAGCACTGAGCTCAGCCGCATCCAGATCGGCTTGTGCTATCAGTTTTTGCGCACGCAGTTGCATGGCTCTGTTGAGCTGACGTACGCTGTCATTGCGCTTCAGCCGCGCCTGTTCCATTCGCGCCGCCGCAGCAGCGATCTGCTCAGCTCTGTTGCCCTGCAACAGCAATTCCAGTGCCGCCTGCGCACGCTGCACTTCAGCTTTGGCCTTATCGACTTTCAGCTGCTGCAGTTGTGGGTCAAGTTGCAACAGCGGTTGGCCGGCTTTGATTTTGCTGCCTTCCAACGCCGACTGCGTCAGGATCAGTTCTGTTGCCGGCGCTGTCAGTAACACGCGCTCCCGCTCCAGCGTACCAAAAGCCGATGGTGGTTCCTGTGGCTGACAGGCCAACAAGCTGACACTCAGGCCCAGTAAAACTAAGTTACGCATCAGAGTCTCCATTTGGCGAAGTTTGTAGTAGTCCATGCCGCAGCACATGGCGTTGGTGCTCAGCAAGTTGCTGCAAAAAATCCGGCGTCAATTCAAGCCCAAGTGCTTGTTTCATAAAGGGCGGGAGCACAAAGGGAAATACTGCCAGGCTAAAACAGGTCAACAGGGCATTAAAGGGCTGTAAGCCTTGTTGTAACTGCTCTGGCGCCTGCAGCACCTCTGCCAGGTTGCTGAACATCTGTTGGACAAATCCGGCAAAAACCCGGCTGACAATTTTATATTCAGCCGAATGAATGTTATGCAGGGCGCGGAAAATCAGTGTGGGTAACATCGGGTGCGGACTCATCACCGCATAATAAGCCGCGACAATAGCTGCCGGGTCGCGCAGTTCCGCAATCCGGGCCTGTTGCTGCGCCAATTGCAGCAAAGGTGCGATGGTTTCGCGAAGCATGGCTTCAAACAAGCCGGCTTTGTCGACAAAGTAATAACGGATCATGCCGGCATTCACGCCGGCGGCCTGCGCAATCATCCGCGTGGTAACGCGCTCATAACCCAGTTCGGAAAATAACAGGCGGGCCTGCACCAACAGATTTTGGCGGGTGTTGATATCCTGTGTGGCGGCTGCCGGGCGTCCGGCTTTGGTATTCATCAGCAGATCTCCAAATTATCCAGCTGATGAATATGCTAGTCCCTGACCAAGATTTAAGCGATGGGATTAATTCTCCGCCAGCGCTGGTTTTGGATAACAGCAACAAACTTCAACCGCTATGCCTGCTGTAGCGCCAGCCAGATCGATTTATCGAGCCGATAAAATGCGGTGGCACGCGCCACACCGGTCGGCGCTGTGGTGTCGGTGTGGGTATAGAGCGCGCCTAATTTTTCTACAGCACGGCGCGAGCGTAAATTATGCTCACCAACATGAAACCAAACGGTATTCACAAAACCAAAGGCATGGGTCAGCATCAGATGTTTTAATTCGCTATTGGTCGCGCCACCCCAGCGGGAACGCACCAGAAAGGTATAACCAATCGCCACTTCCTGCTTTACCGCATTGAAATCGTAATACCGGCTGGTCCCCAGCACTTCGCTACTTTGCTTGTCGCAGATCAGATAGGCGCCGCCACTGGCAAGACCGCTGTCAAATACCGGCCGGAACAGCTCCGGTTTATACCGTTCAGGTTCCGGATGCAAAGTCCAGATCAACGGGTCGCTGGCAGCCTGCATCAGTGCAGGCCAATGTTCAGGTTGTAACGGGATTAAGTGTAGGGTCTGACTTTCAAGCGTTGTTTGTAACTGACTCATTTTTCTAATCCAACTACAATAAGTGCGGCCAGCTTAGAAGAAAGACCAATGATAAAACAAGTTCGGCCCTGACAACGCTGTGTTACCGGTTGTGACAGGCTTTGCCTGTCACTGGCTATGGGCAAAGGCGCTCAATGCTCCAGCTGCCATCGGCTTGCCGGCTGTACATAAAAC
>JACCDS010305544.1_pt1 | contig 12323 bp, 11 predicted proteins | sample 7446441 | NCBI WGS metagenome assembly JACCDS01 (sample SAMN15323445, study PRJNA562643) | freshwater metagenome | isolation source: river surface water | place: USA:Blue River Watershed | collected 2017-08-17
AGGTGCGTTGATGTTCATAAAAAGCTCCTAAGTCAAAAAATTGAGGTCAGAGCCCAGCGAGTTGCTGCGAGGCTCTGACCTCAATTCATTGCTGCTGGCCTACACCAACAGGATGGCTATTTTATGAAACTCACCCCTTCCTGAAGCTTGCAAAAAACCCTAAGAGTTACAAGAAGCACCCTCAAAGTATTACTTTTAGACGGTTTTTATGTAATTTTTAAGCTGCGGTTGGCACATTAGTTACCACCCGAATGACCTCATCGCCATAGGCTTCCAGCTTTTTAACCCCAATGCCAGCAATGCCTTGTAGGGCTTGCAAATCTTGTGGTTCGGCTTGCGCAATGGCGGCCAGGGTGGCGTCATGGAAGATGACGTAAGCCGGTAGGTTGTGCGATTTGGCCACTTCCGAGCGCCAAGCCTTGAGCGCCTCGTAGCGTTGCTGGCCTGCGGCATCCAATGCGATGGGCGCTGGTTTAGACGCGCCGCTGGCGCCACGTTTGCTTTTGCGGTCGGCGGGGGAGGACACGGAGGCACGCAAGCGCACCATCACTTCGCCCTTGAGCACCGCACGCGAGCCCTCGGTCAAATACAAGGTATTGAAAGCTTGGGCATCCACGCCCAAAGCGCCCAGCGCGAGCAGCTGGCGCAGCACGCCGCGCAGCTGCACCTCGCTGAAGTGCGTGCCGATGCCAAAGGTGCTCAAGCTGTCGTGGCCGTACTGCTTGACCTTTTCGGTGTCCTTGCCGCGCAAAATGTCCATCACATGGCCGGCGCCAAACGACATGCCGCTTTGTTGCTGGATGCGATAAATGGTGGACAGCAACATGCGGGCGGCTTCAGTGCCGTCCCAAATGTCGGGTGGGTTGAGGCAGTTGTCGCAACTCGCACAGGTGTATTTAGGTGCCCCATCGGGTGCGTAGGTCTCGCCAAAGTACCCCAGCAACCGCACCCGTCGGCAGTCGGTCGCCTCAGCCAAGGCTAAGAGCGCATCCAACTTACCGCGCATGACTTGTTTGAAGTCTTCGCCAGCAGGGCTTTCGTCAATCATGCGGCGTTGGTTGACCACATCGTTCAGGCCGTAGGCCATCCAGGCATGCGCCTCTTGGCCGTCGCGGCCTGCGCGGCCTGTCTCTTGGTAATAGCCTTCGATGTTTTTGGGCATGTCTAAGTGCGCCACAAAGCGCACATCGGGCTTGTCGATGCCCATGCCAAACGCAATGGTGGCGACCATCACCAAGCCTTCTTCACGCAGAAAACGGTTTTGGTTCTTTTGGCGAATGGCGCTGTCGAGCCCCGCGTGATAAGGCAGGGCGTTGATGCCCGCATCGCACAAATTCTTGGCCACTTCTTCCACGCGCTTGCGCGATTGGCAATACACGATGCCGCTGTCTTGCCAGTCAGGGCCGACGTGTTCGCGCTGGATGAAGCGCAGCAGCTGCAGCGAAGCGTCTTTTTTCTCGACGATGGTGTAACGAATGTTCGGGCGGTCAAAGCTGCTGACGAATTGCTGCGCATCTTCAAGCTGCAAACGTTCCACGATGTCGGCACGCGTCAGCGCATCCGCCGTGGCCGTGAGGGCGATGCGTGGCACACCTGCATAGCGTTCGTGCAGCACGGTGAGGCCTCGGTACTCGGGCCGGAAGTCGTGGCCCCATTGGCTCACACAATGGGCTTCGTCAATGGCAAACAAGCTCAAGCGGCCTTGCTCGTGCAGCATGTCGAGCTGCGCCAAAAACCGCGGTGTCGTCACACGCTCAGGCGCGGCGTACAGCAGGGTGATGTCGCCACGGCGTAGGCGTTGCTCTACCGCGTTGGCTTCTTCGCCGCTGAGGCTGGAATTTAAAAAGGCGGCTTCCACACCCGCCTCATGCAGCGCACCCACTTGGTCGTGCATGAGCGCGATGAGCGGCGACACCACGATGGTCACGCCGAGGCCCGCACGCTGGCGCGCAATGGCCGGAATTTGGTAGCAGAGCGACTTGCCGCCGCCCGTGGGCATGAGCACCAGCGCATCGCCACCCCCACACACGTGGTGAACGATGGCTTCTTGGGGGCCACGAAACGCGCTGTAGCCAAACACTTCGCGCAAGATCTCTTGCGGATTCACAGACGTGGGCACGGCAACTTTCGGGGTGGGAGGGGCTTCAACAAAGGCATGAAGGCGCTATTGTCCCTGCTTCTTACAATGGCGGGATGACTCAAGCCTACACACGCGCAAAAGAATTACCCGCCATCTTGGCCAAACGCATCGCCATCCTCGACGGCGCGATGGGCACCATGATTCAACGCTTCAAGTTAGATGAAGCGCAGTACCGTGGCGAGCGCTTCAAAGACTTCCACAAAGATGTGAAAGGCAACAACGAGTTGCTCAGCCTCACCCGCCCCGACGTGATTCGCGACATCCACGAGCGTTACCTCGCCGCTGGTGCTGACCTGATTGAAACCAACACCTTTGGCGCGACCACCGTGGCCCAAGAAGACTACGACATGGCCAACTTGGCCTACGAAATGAACGTGGCCTCGGCCCGCATTGCCCGCGAAGCCTGCGATAAATACAGCACGCCCGACAAGCCCCGCTTTGTGGCGGGCGCGGTGGGCCCTACGCCCAAAACCGCCAGCATCAGCCCCGATGTGAACGACCCAGGCGCACGCAATGTGAGCTTTGAAGAGCTGCGCGCGGCCTATTACGAGCAAGTCAAAGGCTTGGTCGAAGGCGGCTCGGACGTGCTGTTGGTTGAAACCATTTTTGACACCTTGAACGCCAAGGCGGCACTGTTTGCGATTGAAGAGTTTTTTGAAGCCAGCGGCGAGCGCCTGCCCCTCATCATCAGCGGCACCGTGACCGATGCCTCGGGCCGCATCTTGAGTGGGCAAACCGTCACCGCGTTTTGGCACAGCGTGCGCCACGCGCAGCCCTTGGCCATTGGCTTGAACTGCGCTTTGGGCGCCACGCTCATGCGCCCTTACATCCAAGAACTCAACCGCGTGGCCGAAGACACCTTCATCAGCTGCTACCCCAACGCGGGCTTGCCCAACCCCATGAGCGACACTGGCTTTGACGAAACGCCCGATGTCACCAGCCGCTTGGTGCACGAATTTGCAGCCGAAGGCTTGGTCAACATCGTGGGTGGCTGCTGCGGCACCACGCCCGACCACATTGGCGCGATTGCGCAAGCGGTGGCCAATGACAAGGCACGTTCGCTGAGCGCTGGGCCGTTTTACCGCGAGGCTGCTTGATTAATTTTTGATTGCCACTCACAAGACACGTGAGTGGCAAACGAAATTCATACGCCAAGTGGCGGATTTACAGGTGCAGCACGAATTATGAAAATTGATGTAATTGAGAAATTCGTTACGTCATGTCAAGTCAAGCATTTATCGAGACCCCAGCGGGCCGCCATTTAAAAAGCCGAGTTGATGCCGTCATGGCCATCTACAAAGAGCATGGTCATATCAACCGCACACTCATCTCTGAAAAACTGGAGTTGACCAAGTTGCAATCCAGCCAGCTCCTGCGAGAGTTTTTAGGTGCCCACGCGCCCGTGCTGGAATGGGACAACTTCAAAAACGGTTACAAAGCGCACAGCAAGTTCAAGGCGCACTGAACTAACTTTGCTCCACCCAAACCCGCTTATTCAGCGGGTTTTTTGTTTGTACTGTCGGGAGTAGGACATACCCCGTCGGACAACCATTTCGCTTTGGCGCTCTTCATGACACAGCGTGTGGGATAAGTTTTTTGCTCACCTTTGTATTCGCCGCAAACAGGCGCATATTCGCGTGTGCAAGCAGATCTGTCGGCCAATGCAGGAAGAGAGACGGCCAGCAAAACGAAGAGTATTTTTTGCATAAACTGCATTTTCAGCGCGAAGCAGGCAGAAGAAATGCGGCGGTTAAAATAACGGCTTCCCCAAGGAGCGTTGCAGCTTCACCCGTCCTTTAGGACTCGCGCGTGAAGTCAGGCTTGGGGTCGAATATTTTGCAACGACGCTCACCTGATTTGCGAGTTCCCAGGTGAGTACCCCCATGATTTCAAAAAAAGCTGTTCCCCCCATGAAGCTGTCTGGCTTGGAGCCTGTCTCCATCGGCGAGGGCACGCTGTTTGTCAACGTGGGCGAACGCACCAACGTGACGGGCTCCAAAGCTTTTGCGCGCATGATTTTGAACGGCCAATACGAAGAGGCTCTGGCCGTGGCGCGTCAGCAGGTGGAAAACGGTGCGCAGGTGATTGACGTCAACATGGACGAAGCCATGCTCGACAGCCAAGCCGCGATGGTGCGTTTTTTGAACCTGATGGCGGGCGAGCCCGACATTGCGCGCGTGCCCGTGATGGTGGACTCCAGCAAGTGGGACGTGATTGAAGCGGGCCTGCGTTGCATCCAAGGCAAAGGCATCGTCAACTCGATCAGCATGAAAGAGGGCGTGGACGAGTTCAAGCGTCAAGCCAAGTTGGTCAAGCGCTATGGTGCTGCTGCCGTGGTGATGGCGTTTGACGAAAAAGGCCAAGCCGACACCTACGCCCGTAAGATTGAAATTTGCGAACGTGCTTACCGCGTGTTGGTGGACGAAGTGGGCTTCCCGCCCGAAGACATCATTTTTGACCCGAACATTTTTGCCATCGCCACCGGCATTGAAGAGCATGACAACTACGCGGTGGATTTCATCGAAGCCACGCGTTGGATCAAACAAAACCTGCCTGGCGCAAAAGTGAGCGGCGGTGTGTCCAATGTGTCGTTCAGCTTCCGCGGCAACGACCCTGTGCGCGAAGCCATTCACACCGTGTTCCTGTACCACGCCATCCAAGCGGGTATGGACATGGGCATCGTCAACGCGGGTATGGTGGGCGTGTACGACGACCTCGAACCCACGCTGCGCGAGCGTGTGGAAGATGTGGTGTTGAATCGCACGCCGAAATACAAAGAGGGGGAGGCCCACCTTACGGCAGGCGAGCGCCTGATCGAAGTGGCCGAAACCGCCAAAGGTGCGGCCAAAGACGACAGCCAAAAACTCGCTTGGCGCGGCACGCCCGAGCAACCTGTGTCGGTGGCCGAGCGCCTGAGCCACGCACTGGTGCACGGCATTACCGACTTCATCAACGACGACACCGAAGAGGCCTATCGCGAGATTTTGGCCAAGGGCGGCCGCCCGCTGCACGTGATTGAAGGCCCCTTGATGGACGGCATGAACGTGGTGGGCGATTTGTTTGGCCAAGGCAAGATGTTCTTGCCGCAAGTGGTCAAGTCAGCCCGCGTGATGAAGCAGGCCGTGGCGCACCTTGTGCCCTACATCGAAGAAGAAAAACGCCAGCAAGCTGCGGCAGGTCAGGACGTCAAAGCCAAAGGCAAAATCGTCATGGCCACGGTCAAAGGCGACGTGCACGACATCGGCAAAAACATCGTCACCGTGGTCTTGCAGTGCAATAACTACGAAGTGGTGAACATGGGCGTGATGGTGCCCTGTCACGAAATTTTGGCCAAGGCCAAAGAAGAGGGCGCAGACATCATTGGCTTGTCCGGTCTCATCACGCCGAGCTTGGAAGAAATGCAATACGTCGCCGGCGAGATGCAAAAGGACGATTACTTCCGCAGCCGCCTCATGCCCCTGATGATTGGTGGCGCGACCACCAGCCGCGTGCACACGGCGGTGAAGATTGCGCCGCATTACGACGGCCCTGTGGTGTACGTGCCCGACGCCTCGCGCAGCGTGAGCGTGGCGCAAGGCTTGTTGTCAGAGCAAGCGGCCAAGTACATCGCCGAGCTCAACGCCGACTACGCCAAAGTGCGCGAACAACACGCCAACAAAAAGCAAACGCCTTTGGTGAGCTTGGCCGAAGCCCGCGCCAACGCCGCGCAAGTGAGCTTTGACAATTACAAGCCCGCTAAGCCCAAATTCATCGGCCGTCGTGTGTTCAAAAACTTCGACCTCGCCGAGCTAGAGAAATACATCGACTGGGCTCCTTTCTTCCAAACGTGGGATTTGGCAGGGCCTTTCCCCGCCATCCTCGACGACGAGGTGGTAGGCGCGGAAGCTAAGAAGGTCTACGCCGACGGTCAAGCGATGCTGAAAAAAATCATCGCCAACCGCTGGCTCACCGCAAACGCGGTGGTGGGCTTGTACCCCGCGCAGCGCGTGGGTGACGACATTGTTTTGTACGTCGACGAAACCCGCCAGCAACAAGTGATGACGTGGCACGGCTTGCGGCAACAAACCGTCAAACCCGAGCGCGATGGCGTGCAAAACCCCAACCGCTGCTTGTCAGACTTTGTGGCCGACCAAACCCAAGCGGCAGACTATGTGGGCATGTTTGCCGTGACCGCAGGCCTCGGTGCAGAGAAGCAAGAAAAGCGTTTTATTGAAGCGCATGACGACTACTCGGCCATCCTCTTCAAAGCCTTGGCTGATCGCTTAGCCGAAGCCTTTGCCGAGTGCATGCACCAGCGCGTGCGCACCGACTTGTGGGGCTACGCCGCAGACGAAGCGCTGAGCAACGAAGACTTGATCAAAGAAAAATACCAAGGCATTCGACCCGCGCCTGGCTATCCCGCCTGCCCCGACCACAGTGCCAAGCAAGACATGTTTGCGGTGTTGCAGTGCGACGAAATCGACATGGGTCTGACCAGCAGCTTGGCCATGACGCCCGCAGCCAGCGTGAGCGGTTTTTACTTGGCGCACCCCGAAGCCACCTATTTCAACGTGGGCCGCATCGGCGAAGACCAAGTGAAAGACTTGGCGCAACGCCAAGGTGTGGCAGTGAAAGATTTAGAGCGGTTGTTAGCGCCTAACTTGTAAATGCAAAAAGGCTCCGTTGACACGGAGCCTTTTTTGTTTGTGAGCGGTGAGCGCTTTACCAACGCAACAAGCGTGAGCCCAGCAAAGCGCCAACACCAGTCATCACGGCGATGCCCGCCACATACCAAACGGCCACAAATGCATAGGCTGTTTCGGTGCAGTGCAGTGAATAAACCAAACTTGCCATAGCGCCCGCCATCAAGCCAGCACTTGCGCCCGCCAGGGCAGGGCGTGTGGGAGCCATGCCGCGCAGCATCCACAACAAAGCCGCCAACAACGGCACGGACAGCGCTGCAATGCTTGCGCTGCAAACTTCCCACGAACCACCCAGCATGAGTTGGATGCCTGCGTCTGCATCTACAGCGGCCACTTGCATCAAGGCCAACAAAGCCATGCCCACAAGCGCGGCAGCAATGCCCCACACGCCTTTGCCCGCGGCAACGCCGGGGCGCGCCAAGTGCATCACCACTGGTGCTGCAAATACGCACATGAGGGCCAGCCACACCACCTTCACCCAAAACGCTGGGGTGTGGGCGAGAGCATTGAGCTCGGGGTTCAAGCCCCACAGCGTCAGCACCAGTGCCAAGCTGATGGCTACGCCAGCAGCAGTGGCTTGTGCGCATCGGCGCAAGGGCGAGACAGTGAGTGTGGTGCTGGCTTCAGTCGCCAGCATGGCAATGAGATCGTTGGTTTTCATGGGGTGACTCCAAATTTTTGAGCCAAGGCTTTGAGCCCGCGATGGATGTTGACTTTGACAGCGGCTTCGCTTTGCCCAGTGAGCTGTGCAGACTCGGCAATTGACAAGCCTTGCAGCTTGGTGTGTTCGATGGGCAGGCGTTGCTTATCGGGCAGCTCGGACAGCAGCTGGTGCACATCGCGCGAGGCATCGCTGGCTTGTGCGTCGTCGCTTGTCCATAACTGCTCGGCCCAATCGTCGATGTCATCGTGCTTGCTTTCGCGGCGCGAATGAGCGCGCAGGTGGTCAATCAATTTGTAGCGCGCAATCGCATACACCCAAGCCGTCAGCGGTTGGTCGCTTTGGTAGGTGTGTCGCTTTTGATGAATGGCCAGCAGAGTTTCTTGCACGAGGTCCTCGACGTCTTGTGGCCGTGAATACAAACGACGCTTCAAAAACGCACGCAAATGCCCACTGATGGCAGACAGCGCTTTTTCATAGCTGGGCGCGTGGCCTTCTAGCGCTTGCATCCAGGTGGCGTGCAGTGAGGTTTCTAAGGTGTGTAAATCCACGGTCACATCAGTTCGTCAGAGGACGATGAAAAGTTACAGAAAAAATTAAATAAACATCTGTAACCAATTTGTTTGCGGCGGCGAATTACCCAAAGACCGCTGGTCATGATTATCAACTCACCTTTCAAAGGACTCTCATCATGAAGAAACAACAACTTCTCTCTTTGGCTTTGGGCTCTGCATTCGCTGTGGCCGCTATCAGCCCCGCCATTGCCGCCAACCCATTTGAGGCTAGCAAGCTCGACAGCGGCTACCAATTGGCACAAGCCGACATGAAGCAAAAAGACGGCAAATGCGGCGAAGCCAAGTGCGGAGCTGACAAGAAAAAAGACGCCTCATGTGGCGGCGATAAAAAGAAAGACGCTTCTTGCGGCGCTAAGAAGTAATTCAAGCAGCTCGTGTGGAGTGACGCCATCATGAACCGACCCCACTCAGGCGCAGGCCTTGGCTTTCGCCGCGAATTGATAGAGCCGCTGAAACACAGCGTGCCAAACGTCATCGACTTCTTTGAAGTTGCGCCCGAAAACTGGGCTGGCTTGGGAGGCCGGTCGGCCAAAGATTTGCGTCACTTCACCGAGCGCTACCCGTTTGTGTGCCACGGCTTGTCCCTCTCCTTGGGTGGGCCAGCGCCGCTGGACACACAACTGCTGCACAAAACCAAAGCCTTCATGAAGGCGCATGGCATGCAGCTGTTCACCGAGCATTTGTCTTGGTGTTCTGACGAATCGCACCTGTACGACTTGCTGCCCATCCCCTGCACCCAAGAAGCGGTGATGTGGACAGCCAAACGCATCCAGCAAGCGCAAGACATTTTGGAAATGCGCATTGGCATTGAAAACGCATCCACCTACATTGCCCCACCCGGCGCTGACATGAGCGAGGCCGAATTTGTGGCGGCAGTGGTGAAAGAGGCCGACTGCCTGCTGCATTTAGATGTGAACAATATTTACGTCAATAGCCAAAATTTTGGCTTTGACGCCTTGGACTACCTCAACACCTTGCCGCTCGAGCGCACGTGCTATGTGCATGTGGCCGGTCACTATGTAGAGCCCGATGGCCTGCTGATCGACACACACGGCGCAGAGGTGATTGACCCCGTGTGGCATTTGCTGCTGGCCGCGTATGAGTGCATCGGCGGCCTTGTGCCCACCTGCTTAGAGCGAGATTTCAATTTACCCGGCTTGAGCGAGCTGACGGCCGAAGTCATGCAAATTGCACGTTTGCAGGCGCAAGCGCCACGCATCAAAAAGGTGGCGTGATGACGCCGATGTTTCAAAGCTTTCAGCAAGACATGGCGCGCCACTTGCGCGACCCGCGCCACACCATGCGACCCGCAGGCGTGCCCGCACGGCGCATGGCGGTGTACAACGAGATGCTGTTTAACAACGTGTGCGGCTTTATCGACACCTGCATGCCGCTGAGCCGTAAGTTGCTGGGTGACACCGCTTGGCGACGTTTGTGCCGCACCTTCTACCGTGATTGGCCTTTGCACACACCGTGGTTTCGAGACATTCCTCGCGAATTTGTGCGCTATTTGCAAGAGGGCCAACCTAAGCAGCCTTTGCCACGTTGGCTGCCTGATTTGGCGCATTACGAATGGGCCGAGTTGGCGGTCGATGTGATGGATGTGGCGCGCCCAGCGGCCAACCCACAAGGCGACCTGATGGCAGAGATGGTGGTGCTCAACCCTGCACGCATGGACTTGCATTACGACTGGGCCGTGCATCGCATTGGTGAGCACCACAAACCACGCAAACCGATGGACACGCATTTGGTGGTGTACCGCGGTGCAGACGATGTGGTTCAGTTCACCGAGGTGAATACCGCTACTGCCCATGTGCTGGCGCTGTTAGACGCGCAGCCTACGACCGGCACACAGGTGATGCAACACATCGCCCACCATATGCAACACCAGCATCCCGAGCAGCTTTTGGCGTTTGGTGCCGGCTTGCTCCAACAACTTCAAAAACAAGACATTATTTTGGGAACGCAGCCATGACAACACGCCTCTATCAATATCTCGGCACATTCGATGCGTTGGGTTTGTGGGTAGGCCTGCTCAGCCTGCGCTTGATCTTGGGTTGGGACTTCTTTGAATCGGGCTTAGAAAAATTCAATGGCGAGAACTGGTTTGCCGACATCCAAGATCAGTTCCCGTTTCCCTTCAACCTCGTGCCTCCCAACATCAGTTGGCAAATGGCCACGTGGTTTGAGCTGCTAGGCAGCATCGCTTTGGTCATCGGGCTTGGTACGCGCTTTTTCTCGGTGTCGTTGCTGGTGTTGAGTGTGGTGGCCATTGCCAGCGTGCACTGGCCCGAGGCTTGGCGCACGTGGGGTGAGCTGGCGCAAGGCTATGTGTTCACCGACAAAGGCTTTGGCAACTTCAAGTACCCCGTGGTGCTGATGGGCATATTGTGGACCTTGTTGTGGATGGGGCCTGGCCGGTTGTCGTTTGACTATGTGTTGCGCAGCCGCTGTGCCAACCACAACGCTGCCACACCCACGACGCTGGCTGCCAGCATGACCCACAAGCCCACGGTGTAACCCGCCTGCGCCGACCACAGCAGCCCCATCAACCACGGGGCTGCGGCGCGGGCCAGTGCCATAGGCAAACCCAGCAAGCCGTTCAAGCTGCCCATGTGTTCACGGCTCACGTATTGCGCCATGACTGTGCCTTTGACGATGGTGAGCATGCCGTTGCCCAAACCATAAAACACCACAAAGAGCACGCCCCACATCCCGTGGCCTGCGCCAATGAGCAGCGTTAAAAAGCCCAGCGGAATGAGCACCGTCACCCAACGGTTGGTGGCATGCACGTCCACGCGGTGTTCGGCCACATACAAGCCCAAGCGACCCATCACTTGCAGCACGCCAATGCAGGCGGGCACGGCAATGGCCCATGATTCGGCCATGCCTGTTTCGCGCAGCAGGCTCACCATGTGTGCGGGCAGGGCCGACGTCACGCCCATGAGCAACACCACACAGGTAGCTAGCAGCCAAAACTGAGGCAGACGCACGAAGTGCCAAAGCGTGGCGCTGTCGGTGTGGGTGGACGCCAACACCGCGCGTTGCGGTGCATGGCGCAACACCCACCCATGCACGGGTGCACACGCCAGCAGGTGCATGGCCGCCAACACGCACAGGGCATCGCGCCAACCTAACGCATCAATCAGCCACGCCACAAGCGGGATGAACACCGTGCTGGCCAAGCCACCCAAAAACGTGAGGATGATGATGGCGCGTCTGAAGTGCTGCGGAAATCGCCGCGTCAGCACTGCAAACGCAGGCGGGTACAAAGTGCCCGCCAAGCCCACGCCCAACAAAGCCCACACCGCATAAAACTCAAGCACGGTGGTGATTTGGCTGTGCAGAACAAACGCCAATGCCAGCAGCAACGAGCCACCAGTCATCACCACGCGCTCGTGGCCACGGTCAATCCAACGGCCTACCGGAAAAGCCAACACGCCTTCGGCCAACAACATCAAGCTAAAGCCCAATGAGGATTCAGCACGGCTCATGCCCAAGGCTTGTTCAAGTGGTTCCATGAACAAAGCGAAGCCGTAAAACACACTGCCCCAGCTGATGAGTTGAAGCACAGAAAGCGCCCAAACAAAGCGGGCATCGTGCGAGGAAAAGCGGGCGTGAGACATAGCGGCCAATGATACGAAGCCTTCATTTTTGAGAGTGACGCCTACGTGATTTGTGAAGTTTTATGGTGCCTATCAAAAAGGTAGAAATTTCCAAATTCGTTTGCTCATGTTCTGACAGACCTTGCCGAATACGAGGGCTGGAGCCATGCATTGGCACTTTGTATGAAAGCAACCTTATGAAACATCACATCGTTCACGGCGCAGGCTTGGCTTTGCGCCCTGCGCTGTTGGCGCCGCTGAAAAGCCGTGCGCCCGACAACCTGCAGTTCTTAGAACTCACGCCGCCCGACTGGATTGGCATTGGCGGCAAAGTAGGCAAAGACTTGCAACAACTCACCCAGCAGTACCCCAGTGTGTGTTTGAGCCAAAGCCTGTCATTGGGTGGCCCGGGTGTGCTGGACAAAGAAGTGCTGCGCGATTTGCGCAGCTTCGTTGCAGAGCATGGCATCCAAGTGTTTTCAGAAGCCTTGGCGTGGAGTGCCGACGATGCGCCCCTGTTCATCAACTTGCCCATTCCCAGCACCCGCGAAGCGGTGAAGTGGACGGTGTCACGCATCGCCCAAGTGCAAGAGGCGCTGGGCTTGCGCATCGGCATTCGCAACGTCATGCACCACATGGCCCCTGCTTTGGTGGAGATGA
>JACCDS010706024.1_pt1 | contig 12323 bp, 14 predicted proteins | sample 7446441 | NCBI WGS metagenome assembly JACCDS01 (sample SAMN15323445, study PRJNA562643) | freshwater metagenome | isolation source: river surface water | place: USA:Blue River Watershed | collected 2017-08-17
ACGCTCAAAAGCCGTTTCGCCGGCTGGACCGTCTGCTTGTTCACCGCCGACCTGACGCTGCCGCGCATGTTGCGGCTGAAGGAAGCAAAAAAAACGCCGTTTTTCAACGGCGCGATCGAATGCAGGTTGTTCCGCTTCGATATGGTGGCGGGGTCGAACCGTCGCCCCGCCTGAAGCTCGCTAGCTGAGCTGGTTCCATCCCTGTGCAGTGAAATCCAGCCGGCCCATCCGGGCCGTGCCGTCGGGGTGGAAAACGACATCGACCGTCGTGGTCGCCTGCGCGTCTTCGATCAGCACGCTTCGGGTTTGGATACCGTCCTCACCGACCGACAGCAACCTCGCCGTGTTCTTCCCCTGCGCCCCTGCTCCGGTCGTGTCAACCTCGGACCGGTAGCTGAGGGTGACGGTGCCATCGGCAGCCTTTTTCAGCCGATAGCTTGCCTTCGGCGACGTACTGATCACCACCGGCGTGCCATCGTACAGTCCGAGGACCGATTCGGGATTGCCCTTGTCATCGGTCTTCGTGAACAGCAGGTTTTTGACGAACATGCCGAGGTTCTGGCACGCATAGTGACTGACCAGTGACGGCAGCCCCGATTTCATGGGGTCACCGACAAAGGCGACGAATTCGTCAATCGAAGCAAATTTGCCGACCGATCCGTCGGGCCGCTCGAATTCGTAGACCGACATCTTGAAGTCCCGCTGGAAGGTCGCGGTCACATCGGTCCGCTGGCCCGGCTGGGTCGTTACGGTCTCCTGCTTGCGCGTGTCCTCGATGGTGCCGGCAAAGACCTTGCTGACGAAGGGATCGCTCTCCTTGTTGGTGAGATCGATCGACCACGCCATCTGGTAATTGCGCGAGCGCTGCTCCGCACCCAGCGCCAGCTGGTCACGAAAATCGCTGGTGGCACGCCGGGACCGTGCCGAGCTCGAATCATTGCGGGCCGACGCCGGCTCCTGCTCAACCTGCAGACCGAATTGCTTCGACAGGTAGCGATTGATCGCCGACCATGAACCGATCTTCGATTGGTCAAAATCGCTGTCGGGCCCCAGCAATGCCATCGCGAGAAATTTCTTTGCGATGGCTTCTTTCAGCTTGTCGTCCCTTTCCTTGCCTGTCAAAGCTTCATTTCGCTTGTTGCGCTGGAAGTCCATGTAGTCGAGCGCCAGTGCGCGCCTGAACTTCGCCGGCAATTTGTCGAGCAACGGATGGGCGCTGCCGTCGGCGCCGGCCATGGGCGACATGACCCATCGCGAACGTGCGAGATCGCCAAGCGTCAGCGCCGCCATGTTGTCCTGGGTCATTGACATCCGGGACAGGCGCTGCATCCCATCGCGCAAGACGTCCCGAACCGTGGCACTCCGGCCTCGCTTATGCAAGGTCGGCTCGGTCGCCGGTGCGGGCGCAACCTGTCCGGCGACAATGCACTCGGCTCCCTCCGGAACATCGATCGACGGACCCTGGGTGCGGGCTTTCTGCGCCTTTTGCTGGCGTGCGGTGCGCTCGGTGTAGTGCCTCACCTCGGCGTCGAACCGCTCTTCCCAGCGGGCGATCGATGCGACGGCCTCCAGATCGTCCGCAGGATCATCCGCAATCTCCGCATGACGCTTCACCCCCTGGCCATCGCGCTCCGCCAGCGGTATGGTCGGCTTCGCCGGCTGGCGCGCCTTCATTTTGGGCTGCTTGTCGGAGGAGCCGAGGTTTCCGGTCGCCCGCGGCGTCGTCGATTCACTCTTCGGCGCTGTCGTCACTTCAGTCGTCGTGCTCTCGGCCGTCGTCCTCGGCGACAAGGCTCGCACCAATGAATTGACGGGATTCGATTTGCTCATGCTGACCTCACCAGGGAAGAAAAGAAGTGCCCGCCGATTTGCCGAAAAACGATCGCCCGGCAACCCGGCGCGGCAAGCCTTTAGTGACTGTGTGCAACGTTAAGTTCTATCGTTCTGGCTATCGATCTTCCCCGCCACCTCCGCGCCTGTCTTTCTGCCGCTGCCGCAGGCGACGCGAACAGGTACGTTATCCTTGGCTTTTCCTTTTCACTCTCCAGGTATCCGCTATGCCGCCCACCGTTTCCGGCTTGCCCGCGCTTTCCGACACCCGCCTGCTCCGCGATCGCGCCTTCCTCAGCGGCAACTGGGTGGATGCGGACACGCACTTCGACGTCACCAACCCGGCCGACGGCGTGGTGATCGCTTCCCTCCCCGATCAGGGTGCCGTAGCGGCCGGACAGGCGATCGTGGCTGCGCAACAGGCCTTGGCCGGCTGGGCGGCGAAGTCAGGCAAGGAGCGCGCCGTCATCTTGCGGCAATGGTTCGACCTGATCGTTGCGAATACCGATGACCTTGCCGCGCTGATGACCGCCGAGCAGGGCAAACCTGTGGCCGAGGCGCGTGGCGAGGTGCTGTATGGCGCCAGTTTCGTCGAATGGTTCGCCGAGGAAGCCAAACGCGTGAATGGCGACGTACTGGCCTCGCCGACTGCCGACCGCCGCCTGCTGACGCTGAAGCAGCCGATTGGCGTCTGCGCCGCAATCACGCCGTGGAATTTCCCGATTGCGATGATCACGCGGAAGATCGCACCGGCTCTCGCGGCCGGCTGCACCATCGTGATCAAGCCGGCGGAGCAAACGCCGTTGTCGGCGCTGGCGCTGGCCGAACTGGCACAACGCGCGGGCCTGCCGAACGGCGTAATCAATGTGCTGACCGCCGACAGCGAACGCTCGATCGAGATCGGTAAGGTGCTCTGCGCGAGTCCGGTCGTCCGGCATCTGTCGTTCACCGGCTCGACGCCGGTGGGCCGCCTGCTGATGGCGCAGAGCGCGCCGACGATCAAGAAGCTCGCCCTCGAGCTCGGCGGCCATGCGCCTTTCATTGTGTTCGACGACGCCGATATCGACGCAGCAGTTGCCGGCGCACTGGTGTCGAAGTACCGCAATGCCGGCCAGACCTGTGTCTGCACGAACCGCTTTTACGTGCAAGATCGTGTCTACGACGAGTTCGTGCGCAAGCTGGCCGATGGCGCAGCGGCGATCCGGGTCGGCAACGGCTTTGAAGCCAACGTGCAGCAGGGTCCGCTGATCGACAGCCAGGCGGTCGCCAAGGTCGAAGAGCATGTTGGCGACGCGCTCGCGAAAGGGGCTAAGCTCGAGGCCGGCGGCGGCCGGCACGCACTCGGCGGGCTGTTCTACCAGCCAACCGTGCTGTCGAACGTCAGCCACGCCATGAAGGTCATGCGCGAAGAGACCTTCGGCCCGGTGGCTGCGGTGATGCGCTTCTCCGGCGAAGATGAGGCCATCGCAGCGGCAAACGATACTGACTATGGACTGGCCAGCTATTTTTATTCGCGCGACATTGGCCGCGTCTGGCGGGTCGCCGAGAAGCTCGAGTACGGCATGGTCGGCATCAACACCGGTGTGCTGTCGAACGAGGTCGGCCCGTTCGGCGGGGTCAAGCAATCCGGACTGGGGCGCGAAGGCTCGAAATACGGCATCGATGAATACCTCGAGCTGAAATACCTGTGTATCGGCGGCATCTGACAAGGCGACACTGATGCCTTCGACACCGGCTTCTTCGGGACGGCTGGCGCTGCTGCTGGCCGCACTGTCGATGCTCGGGCCTTTCTCTGTTGACACTTACCTGCCCGCCTTCGACGCGATCGCCAGTTCGCTCGACGCCAGCGCGCTCGAAGTGCAGCAGACCCTGACCGCTTACATGGCGTCGTTCGCGGTCATGATCCTGTGGCACGGCGCGCTGTCGGATGCGTTTGGCCGGCGCAACATCATCATTGCTTCGCTCGCGGTCTATGCGGTCGCGTCGCTCGGCTGCGCAGCAGCGACCAGCGTCGGTTACCTGTGGGTCTTTCGCATACTGCAGGGGGTGTCGGCCGGCGCAGGCGTCGTGATCGGCCGCGCGATCACGCGCGACCTGTACGCCGGCACCGAAGCGGAGAAAATGCTGTCGCTGGTGACGATGATCTTCTCGATCTCGCCGGCGATCGCGCCCGTCATCGGCGGCTGCATCGTCACGCTGTCGGACTGGCGAGCGATCTTTCTGCTGCTGTTTCTGTTCGCGCTGCTGATGATCGCGCTGTGCTGGCGCCACCTGCCGGAATCCTTGCCGCCCGAGCGGCGACAGGCCTTTCATCCGGCATCGCTCTGGCGAAATTACCGGATGATCTTCCTGTCGTCACGCTTCCAGCTGAAGGCGGGCGCACTCGCGTTCAATTTCTCCGGACTGTTCCTGTACGTCGCATCGGCACCGGCACTGATCACGCGGCACCTCGGGCTGGGCGCGAACCAGTTCGGCTGGCTGTTCGTGCCGTCGGTGGCCGGCATCTTCTTCGGCGCACTGGCAGCGAACCGGATGGCCGGGCGAGTCGGCGCGAACCAGCAGGTTAAGATTGGCTTCGCGCTGCTGATCGTATCGGGCGTGACGAATGTCGGCTATCACCTGCTGTGGCCGCCGGCACTGCCGTGGACCGTCGCGCCGCTGTTCCTCTACACGCTGGGCATGTCGATGGTCGCGCCGGCGCTGACGCTGCGCGTGCTCGACCTGTTCCCGCAAATTCGCGGCACGGTCGCCTCTTGCCAGTCGTTCACGATGACGATGCTGTCAGCAGTGGTGGGAGGACTGGTGTCGCCGCTGCTTGATGACTCGGTACTGGCGCTGGCTGCCGGGCAATTCGCCCTGGCGCTCGGCGGCTGGCTGCTGTGGCAGATCGGCAAAGCCAGCGCAACGGCAGTGCCACCGCCGGCGCGTTGAGCGGCGCGTTGAGCGGCACGTTGAGCGGCACGGCAAGCACGACGCCGGCCGCAGTCAACGCCGGCACCGGCCATCCAGCGCATCGCCGATCATCGCAGGACCGAAATGGTAGGCCGGCCACGGTCCGCTGAGTTCGATGCGCCAGCCGTCGGCAACCCATTGGCGTGCCGGTGCCCCCAGCGCATCGAACAGGAGCGGACGCCGCTGCAGGGGCAGCAGCACGCCGGCATGGAACACCATCTGCACGCCTTCGCCGGCCGCAGCCGGCCCCAGCGGCAGGCTCATCAGTTCGGCCGGAATCGCGGCCAGCAGCTGTGCCAGCAAGCGCGTCCGTTCGGCTACCTGTGCGCGCAGTGCAGATGCCAGCTGCACCTCCAGCTGCCGCGCATGCAGGTAACGCGCGCCGGGATGCGACGGCAAAGCGGCCCTTCTCGCGCGCAGGTTGGGGTCGCGCTCACCGAGCGCGGACAGCGCGGCCGGCTCATCGACAAAAGCCTTCACGCCCCATTCGACCTGACCGCGCAGCCGGTCGAGCGCACTGGCAAGGGCAGGCTCGTGAGCGACGATGGTCGCCATCAGATGTTGCGGCGAGCTGAACAGTGCGCCGAACTTCACCGGCAGCACGGCCGTCCCCAGAAGCAGCTCGGACAACAGCGCCGCATGCCGGCACGCGCGCTCGGCCAGCCAGCCCTCGGGCTGCCGCTCTTCGCTGCGGTATTCATCAGCGTCGACCCGGCAGGTCAGGGCGAGCACCCGGCCGGCACCGAAGGCCTCGACCGGATGGTTGTCGTCCATCGCCAGCCCGGCACGTCCCGCCAGCTGCGGCATGCAGGTCCGCGCGTCTGCACCGGCAAATCCGTACAAGTAGACGGCGCTCACGGCGTTTCTCCTGACACCCCGGACGCAACCGACGCAGCTCTTTCCAGCGCTTCCTCCAACGCACTGATGCGTGCCGCCAGTTCGCCCAGCCCGGCGGCCGGAATGGCGGTGACCGGCGACTCCCGTACCGCCGTGTCCTGCGGCGGAGGCGCGGGCAAGGTGCCGACGTAGGCATTCGTCATCCACCAGTTCATGCCCATCTCGCGCGCCTTGTCGACCGAGCAGACCAGCAGCCGGATCTGTATCGTCAGCAGTTCGATGTCGACGATCTTCAGCGTGATGTCGCCGGCGACTACGAGCCCCTTGTCCAGAATGCGCTCGAGCACATCGACCAGCGATGATGCATTGCTCGAATGGATGACCGGCCTGGTTTGCGTGTTCATGGCGCCCCTCAGAACAATTTACCCAGCGGACCGAGGTCCAGCCGGACGTCATCATCGGTAAGACCGAACTGCTGGCGCAGCCAGGCCATCTCCTCGCCCAGCCGCAGCAGCGCCAGCCCGAGCCGTTCGACCTCCGCATCGGTCAGGCCGCCGCCATCGACACGCCGAAAGGCCTGCCGCTCGAGCAATTGCCGCAGCATTTCCAGCAGCGCCAGCACTAGCCGTCCGACGCCGCGCCGCATGTCTTCCGGATCGAGCGCCAGCCGCTGCGGGCCATCGTGGGCGGCGCTCATGGGCTGTCGGCAGCCGACGGTGATACCGATACCCGCAACGATCCTGGCATCGGCATCGGCATCGGCATCGGCACCGGCACCGGCGCAGGTGCAGGTGCCAGCGTCAGCTTCAGCTGCCGCGCGGTATCGACCGACGCCACGGTCAGGTTCAACCCGATCCAGACCAGCTCGATATCCGCCAATGTGATGACGACCTCACCGGCGGCGACTACACCTTTGTGAAGTACACGGTCCAGTACTTCGCACAGCGACGGACGTTCGTTCCACGACTCAGCGCCTGCCATGACTTTCCTCCGACTCCAGCGCAAGCAGCCGCTCAAAGATATCGCGTGCGGCGCGGTTCATCCCTTCGCTCTCGTACTGCAACGCAAGCTGCATCAGCGATGCGCGTGCGCTGTGCGCTTGCGTCGTATGCGCATGCCGGTAAACCAGCGACCACCAGATATCCACGGCCTGCCGTCGCATGCCCGACTGCAGGTAGCGCGCCGCCAGCACCATCAGCTGGTCGAGCAACTGGCAGTCGGGTGAAGGCCAGCCTTCGGGCGCGCTGCATGGCGCGCTGGCCGCTTCGCTTTCGCCCGCAGCGGGCTGGATCGGCGCAGACATATCACCTCCCGTAGTCATCGTTCATTCGTTCGCCGGCCGGTCCTGCTGCAACCTATCCAGCTGCGCGAGCAACTGCTGCTCGGAGGCAGCGAATGCCGCCTCGTCGATCTCGCCACACTCCAGTTGCCGGTGCAGCGCCGACAACGACTGCATCAGCCGGCCCCGCTGCTGCTTGCGGTCTTCTTCCGCCGCTTCCTGCACCTCGCGAAATATCCACATCAGTCCGTGCAGCGGCGCCAGCAACAGTCGGTCAATCACGAACATCGCCATCTCCCTGAACGAACTGGACGCTGCAAAAATGGTGCGGCGCCCAAGGCCCGCTGAGATCAAACGTGATGTCATCGTCGAATCCGGATGCAGCCTCGGCCAGCGCATCCTCGAATGCCTGCTGGTCTGCGCGGCGGACCAGACAGGCCAGGTTCAACAGCTCGCCCGTCGTGCGCGGCGGATTGCGGCAGATGTCGATGCAGACAGGCGTCAGTGCCGGCAGCAGTTGTGCCGCATGACGCTCGCGCAACAGCTCAAGCACACGTTCGACCTGCATGCCCAGCGCAATACGTTCGTGATGGCCTGGCGAGCGTCCGCCGCCGAAGGTCGCGTCGCGCTGTGCACGCAACTCGGGCAACGTGTCGACGAGGTAGCCGAACACGTCGGGCACGTTCAGCCGCGCGTGCACCCCGAACTCACAGGCGCCCTGCACGCGCGCGAGCTGCCCGGCGATCGGGTCGGCGTTGTCGCGCAGATGCCGTCGGAGTTCGTCGTCGGATTGCGCGATCGTGCCGAACGCAACCGGCAGTACCGTCGCGACGGACATCAGCGCATGGATGACTCCCTGATGCGCAGCAAGGTGGGCCCGTTCAGGCCGCAACTGCAGGCGCGTGCTGGCGCTGGTGGCTGCGGCCAGCCCGGCGCAGTCGATCAGCGTGACCGCTTGGCCGTCAAGGCCGCAGAGGCCGGCCGGCACGCAAAAGCCGCCCGGCACGATCGCATACAGATAGCGACAGGCCGCTGTCACGCCGGGATCGTTGCTGTCGTCGTCCATCGCTAGTAACCGAGCTTGCGGCTGCGGTGCGCGGACATTGGCCGCGACGTCGTCGGCTGCGCAGCGGGTTTTGCGGCCGGGTCGGCTTCAGGACGACCCAGGTCGACAAAGCGCTGCAACCGCCGCTGCCGTCGCACAATTTCGTCGACCCTTTGCGCGATCTGCTCGCCGCGTCGCTGCATCCGGGCCGATTCCGCCAGCAGACGCTGGCGCTCCATTTCCAGCGCGGCCATCTCGAGCAGCGCACCTTGCGGCGAGCGGCTGCGGCGGGCATCGATCACGCCGGACTGCGTGCGGATCGCCGTTCGCCCGGCGATCTCGCTCATGCTGCCGCCTCCATGCCCGCGCATGCCGGCCGTTGGCGCAGCGCCTGCGGATCGCCGGCTTCGGCGGCTTCGTCATCGCCGGGAAGATCGTGCGCGCCATGCGCGCAGCAGGCATCGATCACGTGATCGATGCTGTCCTGTGCGCAAGTGCGCAGTGCCTGACGGCCACGGGAGAGATCGATGTTGACCACGTCGCGGCAGATCTTCCGGAATATGGGGTCGCCGGCATCGACCACGCCGCCGCGCATGACGACCAGCCGTGCCAGCATGATGCACGCGCGTATCGTCGGCCGCGCGCCGCCGAACAAGGCACGAAACTCCCGCACCATTCGCACCAGCGCGCGCGCCTCGGCCTGACCGACACCGGACTTCGCTTGCGTGATCGCGATTTCAGTCTCGGCATCATGATGGTCGAGCTGCACGGTGATCATGCGATCGGTCAGCGCATCCTGACTGCGATGAACCCCTGCGTATTCCTCCGGGTTGCTGGTGAAGATCGCCGCAAAATTCGGATGCACCGGCAGGTAGCGCTCCGCTTGCGGCGCGCCCGGCAATGCAAGCAAGCGCTCCTCGAGCACCGGCAACAGCACGTTATTGGTTTCGGGACGGGAGCGCGTGAACTCGTCGTAGATCAGCGTGTAACCATGGCGGCAGGCCCAGGTCACGCGGTTGTCGACCCAGTGACGCACCAGCCGCGTCTCTTTCTTCACCACCGAATGCACGTAATTGTCGAGCACTTCAGTGCAGCGATAGGCATTGCTGTCGCCGACCAGGTCTGCACCGCCGAAACCATCGTCGCCATGGATCAGCACCACTTCTTGCTGGAGCTGGGCGGCCACGTGCATGGCCAGCGCCGTCTTGCCGGCGCCCGGCGGTCCGCTGAAATGCACCGGATAGCCGGCGCGCAGGTACATCAGCGCGCGCTGCACGATGTCGCCAATGAAATCGGTCTCGACGAAATCAGGCCTTTTTTCGAGCGTGAACAGGGAAAGGCTGTCTGCAACATTCATGGCGTCCTCCATGAGCCGATGCGAAAGCGGCGGCGGCGCACCTGCCCGATGGCGGGCAGGTGCGCCTGCCGTTCATGCGGGAACGGCGGCGTTATGGGTCAGGCCGATCGCTTCCGCATAGGCGAGGTAAGTTTGCACCGAAGCGATCACCACGCGCGCCTCGATCGCGAGCAGCTCGATACCTACCAGCGATACCCGCGCCCAGGCATCGACCACGATGCCTTTTTCGAGGATCCGGTCGATGACCTCGGCCAGACTCGATGAGTCGGTTGATTTCTGGATGTTTGCCATGTTTCCCTCCCTGAGTACCCCCACGCTGGCGCGACGGGATGTCAGTGCCGGGCGGGGGTGTGCCCGGCAGCGATGGCGCCTGTTGCTCGTTCCTGCTTGCACAGGACCCGGTACAGATGGCGCGACGCGCACGGAGAGAGGATGGATGAAGGGGTGCCGGCGTCGGCGTTGGGGCCACGATTTCACAGGTGAACGTGTGGCGCAAACGTCTTTCGAAATTACGCACACATGATTCAGGCGGTTTACCAAAAACAAGCGTCTGTACCATGCAAGGGCAGAGGCTGACAGCGATCGCCGCAGGACGACCAGCCGGCTTTCCAAGGGATGCCCTGCCGATCTTCCCGTGCGCCCGGTGTGGCCACGCGATCTTTTTCCGCCCCGACTGCGTAAGTTAGAATAAAGACCGCTGCGGGTGTAGTTCAATGGCAGAACGGCAGCTTCCCAAGCTGCATACGAGGGTTCGATTCCCTTCACCCGCTCCAGCCTCCGCAGTGTCCCGGCTGCCTGTGACATAATCCTGCGCCCGGCGCGCCGTGCGCCGCTTCTTCCCCGCCCGCCATGACCGATTCACCGAAAGACCCGACCGAGCGCAGCATGCTGTATGACCCGACCGAACGCCGCATCCGCAGCTTCGTCACGCGTGCCGGCAGGCTGTCGACCGGACAGGCACGGGCGCTGGACACGCTCGGGCCGTCGTATTGCCTGCCTTACCAGAAGGATTTGCTCGACATCGACGCGGCTTTCGGTCGCCATGCGCCGACGCTGCTGGAGATTGGCACCGGCATGGGCGAGACCACCGCGCATATTGCGGGCCTGATGCCAGAAAAGAATTTCATCGGCGTCGAAGTGCACACGCCCGGCATCGGCAGCCTGCTGAAACTGATCGGCGAACAGGGCCTGCAAAACCTCCGCCTGATCCAGCATGATGCGTTCGAGGTCGTCACGCACATGCTGGCGCCGGCATCGCTGGCGGGCGTGCATGTGTTCTTCCCGGATCCGTGGCACAAGGCGCGGCACAACAAGCGCCGGCTGATTCAGGGACCGTTCGTGCAACTGCTGGCCTCGCGCATCGCCCCGGGCGGCTACCTGCATTGTGCGACCGACTGGCAGGAATATGCGGAGCAGATGCTGGCAGTGCTGTCGGCCGAACCGTCGCTGAAGAACACGGCCGACGGCTTTGCAGAACGGCCGGACTACCGGCCCGTGACGAAATTCGAGAACCGCGGCCTGAAGCTCGGGCACGGCGTCTGGGACGTCGTGTTCAGGAAAATCTGATCCCCACCGGCGGCGGCGCCGCTCACTCGATGTCCTGCCCGGCCACCAGCGCAATCAGCTGCGCGCCGTAAGTCTCCAGCTTCTTTTCGCCCACGCCGGATACGTGGCGTAACTCGTCGAGCGTGACCGGCATCGCGCGCGCGATCTCGCGTAGCGTCGCGTCGTGGAAGATCACATAGGCCGGCACATTGTGCGAACGCGCAGTCTCGACGCGCCACCAGCGCAGCTTCTCGAACACCGCCTGCTGCGGCGCCGACAGGCTGATTTCTTCAAAGCCGCTGGCCTTCGACGGTGCGCGCCGGGCCTTGTCCGGCTTGCGATAGCGCCGCATCGCGACGCTGCGCTCGCCCTTCAATACCGCGCGCGACGCCTCCGGCAGCCGCAGCGCGCCATAGTTCTCATGGTCGATCTCGATCAGCCCGAGCGCAATCGCCTGCCGCAATATCGCACGCCACTCGGCCTCGCCCTTGTCGGAACCGATGCCGAAGGTCGACAGCTTGTCATGGCCCCACTGCTTCACCTTGTCCGAGTCGCTGCCGCGCAGAACATCCAGCACATGCACCGTACCGAAACGCTGGCCGACGCGATAAATGGCCGACAGCAGCTTCTGCACCGACTCGGTCGCATCGAATGACTGTGGCGGGTTCAGGCAGGTATCGCAATTGCCGCATTTTTCGGACGGCTGGCCGAAGTAGTCGAGCAGATGCACACGCCGGCAGCCGAGCGTCTCGCACAGGCCGAGCATCGCGTCGAGTCGCGCCGACTGCATGCGCTTGAACGCCGGGTCGGCGTCGGATTCGTCGATCATGCGCCGCTGCTGCACCACATCCTGCAGGCCGTAAGCCATCCATGCATCGGCCGGCAAGCCGTCGCGACCGGCGCGACCGGTCTCCTGGTAATACCCCTCGATGCTCTTCGGCAGGTCGAGATGGGCGACGAAGCGCACGTCGGGCTTGTCGATGCCCATGCCGAACGCAACCGTCGCGACCATCACGATGCCCTCTTCGCGCAGGAAGCGCGCCTGGTGCTGGCTGCGCACGCCGGCGTCCATGCCCGCGTGGTACGCGAGCGCGGCGATGCCGGCGTCGTTCAGGAATTCGGCGGTCTCCTCGACCTTCTTGCGCGACAGGCAGTACACGATGCCGGCATCGCCCGCATGCTCGCCGCGAATGAAGTCGAGCAGCTGCCGCTTCACGTTCTCCTTCTCGACGATCTGGTAGCGAATGTTCGGCCGGTCGAATGACGAGATGAACTGGCGCGCGCCATCCAGCTGCAGTCGGTGCACGATCTCGTCGCGAGTCTGGAAATCAGCGGTCGCGGTGAGTGCGATGCGCGGCACCTGCGGATAGCGCTCGTGCAGCACCGACAGCCGGATATACTCGGGACGAAAATCATGCCCCCATTGGGACACGCAGTGCGCCTCGTCGATGGCAAACAGCGCAATCCGCGCGGAATCG
>JACCDS010972875.1_pt1 | contig 12319 bp, 10 predicted proteins | sample 7446441 | NCBI WGS metagenome assembly JACCDS01 (sample SAMN15323445, study PRJNA562643) | freshwater metagenome | isolation source: river surface water | place: USA:Blue River Watershed | collected 2017-08-17
AACACGGCGTCCATGTCGTGCTCGACCAGCAAAATCGCGTGGTCTTTTTTGAGGCGCAGCAGCAGCTGCACCATGCGCTCGGCCTCGGCCTGGCCCATGCCGGCCAGCGGTTCATCGAGCAGCAGCACGCGGGGCTCGGTGGCCAGGGTCATGGCGATTTCGAGCTGGCGTTGCTCGCCATGGCTGGTGGCTCCGGCCAGGGCCTGGCGGCGGTCTTGCAGGCCCGCGAGTTCAATGGCGCGTTCGGCCCGCGCGTTGACAGCCTGCATGCGGGCGGCTGTCCGCACCCAACCCAGCGGGTTGAAGGGCGAAGGCTGCACACGCGATTGCGCAGACAAGCGCACGTTGTCCCACACGCTGAAGGTGCTGAAGATGTTGGTCTTTTGATAGCTGCGGCCCAAGCCGTGGCGCGAAATTTTCTCGGGGGTCCAACCGGTGATGGGGTGCTCGCCCAAGGTGATGCTGCCGCTGGTGGGGGGCAGGTCGCCCGAGAGCAGGTTGGTCAGTGTGGACTTGCCCGCGCCGTTGGGGCCAATGACGGCGTGGATGTGGCCGAGCCACAAATCCAGCGACACGTCGTTGACGGCTGCCAGACCGCCAAAGCGTTTGGTCAAACCACGGGCGGACAGCAAAGCTTGGCGATCAGTCATGGCCCGCCTCCTTGGCTGTTTTGCTGCCGAAAACCCGGTTGATCAGGCCCAAAATGCCTTTGGGTGCAAAGATGATCAAAGCCACGATGAACAGGCCCATCCACATTTGCCAGTGCTTACCGGTTTTGAAGCTGCCCACATCGGGCAGGTCTTTGAAGACGTGCAGCAAATACTCAAAGCTGAAGGCCCCCACAATGGCGCCCGCGAAATTGCCCATGCCACCCAAAATCACCATCATGATGGCGTGGGCGCTCATGTGAAAGCCCATGAGCTCGGGGTTCACAAACCCGGTTTGTGCGGCCCACAAATAACCCGCCAGGCCCGCCAAGGCCCCGGCCAGCGTGAAGGCGGCGAGCTTGTGGCTGAAGGTGTTGAAACCCAGGGCACGCATGCGGTGCTCGTTCACGCGGATGCCCGACAGCGCCCGGCCAAAGGGGCTCCAGAGCAGGCGGCGTAAAAACACATATACCGCCAGCAAACAGCCCAGCGTGAAGTAATAAAACACCCGCTTGTTTTCCAGGTCGATCACGCCTGCATCGGGTCGGAAGTTCAGGAACAAACCGTCCGAGCCGCCCAGGGCCTTGTTGTCAAAAAAGATGTAGAAAATCATCTGCGCGAAAGCCATGGTCACCATGATGAAGTAGATGCCATGCGTGCGCACCACCAAAAAGCCGATGACCAAAGCCGCCAGGGCAGAGCCGCCCACGGCCAACGGCAAGCTGGCCAGCAGGCTGATGGGTTCGTTTTGTGGTGTGACAAACGCCAGCACATAACCGGCCAGGCCAAAGTAGGCCGCATGGCCCAGCGACACCAGGCCCGTGACGCCTTGCAGCAAGTCGAGGCTCATGGCCAGGATGGCCAGGATCATCATGCGCACGACCATGGCCGTGTAGAAGTCGGTCCCCACAAAGGGGAAGGCGGCGAGCGCCAAAAAGCCCAGCAACATCACCAGCTGGATGCTGCGCGGCAGGGTTTCGAGGTGAATTTGGGGCATGCTCATGTTGTTATTCTCATCGTCATTGCTTGAACAGGCCTTCGGGTTTGTACAGCAGCACGGCGGCCATCAGCACATACACCAACATGCCCGAGGCCTGGGGCAGCAGCACCTTGCCAAAAGTGTCGACCAGGCCCACCAGCAAGGCGGCGATCAAGGCGCCGCGCACCGAACCGATGCCGCCAATGACCACCACCACAAAACACATGATCAAGACCTGTGAGCCCATGTTGGGGTAGACGCTGGACACCGGCGCGGCGATCATGCCCGCGATCGAGGCCAGGCCAATGCCCAAAGCAAACACCACCGAGTGGATGAGTTTGATGTTGATGCCCAAGGACTCGGTCATCTCGCGGTTGAATGCACCCGCACGGATCTTCATGCCCAGACGGGTTTTGGAGATCAGCAAATACAGGCCCAAAGCCAGCACCAGACATACGCCCGACATGAACAGGCGGTAGACCGGATAGGAAAGATTCTCGGTCAAGGGGATGGACGCGGCCAGCAGCTCGGGCACGGGCAGGCCGTGCACATCGTCACCCCAGATCATGGAGCGCAGTTCTTCAAACACGTAAATCAGGCCAAACGTGAGCAGCACCTGGTCCAAGTGGTCGCGGTGGTAGAAGTGGCGAAACAGCAAGCGCTCAATCAGTAAACCAAAAGCCACCGACAAAGCCGTGCCCACCACGATGGCCAGCGCAAAGCTGCCCAGCTGCGCGGCCAAGGACCAGGCCAGGTAAGCGCCCAGCATGTAAAAGCTGCCATGTGCCAGGTTGACCACACCCATGATGCCGAAGATCAGCGTCAGGCCAGCGGCCAGCATGAACAGCAGCAGCCCGTACTGGACGCTGTTGAGCAGCTGGATCAAGAAATTCACAAAGTCCATCGGGGATCACACTTTGAATGGAGGAGGGTGGCCGAAGCCTGGAGGATGCGCACCATTGAAAACGGCGGACCGAAATCCGCCGTGGCACGGCTGGCAAGCACAGGTGTTGGGGCAAGCCCCAGCGCCCGTTGCCTGCAGTTTACATGCGGCAACCTGCGCCAGAGTCGGCCAACGCCTTGGCAGCGATGCCGATGACCTTGTTCTCTTTGTTAGACACTTCACGCAGGTAAATGTCTTGCACCGGGTTGTGTGACTTGCTCATGGTCCACTTGCCACGCGGGCTGTCGATCACGGCGGCCTCCATGGCCTTGATCATGGTGGCCTTCTGGCTCACATCGCCCTTGACCGCGTTGGCCCCTTGCACCAGCAGCAAGCCTGTGTCGTAGCCTTGCACGGCGTACACGTCGGGCTGCATCTTGAAGGTCTTGGCGTAGTTCAGGCGGAATTCCTTGTTGCGCTTGGTTTCGATGCCGTCGCCGTAGTGCAGGGCTGTCAAAACGCCGTCGGCCGCCGGACCTGCGGCGTCCAGCACGCCTTCGGTCAGGAAGCCAGAGCCATACAAGGGAATCTTGCCTTTGAGGCCCGCAGCGGCATAGTCCTTGAGGAACTTGGCTGCGCCGCCACCGGCAAAGAAGCAGGCCACGGCGTCGGGCTTGAGTGCGGCGATTTCGGTCAGCAGCGCCTGGAACTCGACGTTGGGGAAGGGCAGACCCAGCTCCTTGACGATGGTGCCGCCCGCTTTGGTGTAGCTCTCTTTGAAGCCCTCAAAGGCTTCGTCGCCTGCGGCGTATTTCCAGGTGATCCACACCGCCTTTTTGTGGCCGCGCTTGACCATGGCTTCACCCAGCGCCATGGTGGGTTGGCTGTTGGAGAAACTTGTGCGGAACACGTTGGGGGCGCACTGGGCGCGGGTGGCGACGTGCACACCCGCGTTGGGAATCAGGCTGATCACGCCGCTCTCGCGGGCCACGCGGTGGATGCCCATTTGCACGCCCGAGTGCACGGTGCCGATGAGCACATCGACTTTGTCGCGCTGCACCAGTTTGTTGGCGTTTTCAATCGCTTTGGAAGGCTCGGACTCGTCGTCCACCTTGAACCATTCGATCTCGCGGCCACCGAGCTTGCCGCCTTGCTCGTTGATGGCCATGCGCACGCCGTTTTCAATGGCCACGCCCAACTGGGCAAATGTGCCGGTGTAGGGCAACATGAAACCGACGCGGATCTTGCCGGACTGGGCGAGTGCGCTTTGGGGGATCAAAAGGCCGGAAGAGGTGGCGCCCAACAGGGCTGCGCCTTGGGTCAAAACGGAACGTCGGGATGTCATGTGTGTCTCCAATGATGCAAACCGGCTGGCTGCACTGTGCGGTCAACCGATCAAACCATTATGTGGCACCCCGACAGGGCATTTCCTAGGGGAAAGTCCTGAGCCCCAACGCCGTTCAGCAGCCGCGTGAGTTTCGTTGGGGGCGGCCAGGCGTTCAGCCTTGCATGCGCAAGTTGAATTGCCTGACGCCCAGTTCGTCCATTTGACGTTGCTCGTGTTTTTCCTGGTCGCGTCGCACGGCCTGCAGGTCTTGCTCTTCCAGTGCCCGCATTTTTTGAAGCTCCATCTCGGCCAACAGGCGTTTTTTGCGCAAGCTGGTCACCAGGGCCTCCGCTTTGCTGATGTCGAGCACCACACGGTGCTGCAGGTTCAGCAGTTGGGCCATGAACTGGCGCTGGTTCATGCTCGCTTGCATGCCAATGACTTCGGTTTGCGTCTGTTGCTCCTTGATCCGGTATTCGTCATACAGGCGGCACAGGCGTTGGTGGCTGGCCTGGAGCTGTTCGACGCGAGCGAGTGCCGCCGCCAGCTCGGTTTGGATTTGGGTCACGTCGTCACTGGCTTTTTTGACCAGGGCGGGCCAGCAATTTCGGGCTTGACGCACAGGATGCTCCTTTCGTTCAGCCAGCCATCAGGGACTGGAGTTCGTGACGGGTGGAGGCCACATCCATGTTGGTGTGCATGTCTTGTTGCAGAAACTTTTCCATGCTTTGCCGCAAACGGATGGCCTGGTCGAGTTCGGCGTTGCTGCCGGCCTCGTAGGCGCCGACCTGGATCAGGTCCTGGTTCTGTTGGTACAGCGACCACAGGCGTCTGAAGCGGTTCGATTGCTTGAGGTCTTCGGGGCTGAGCAGGTTTTGCATGACCCGCGAGATGGACCCATTCAGGTCAATCGCCGGGTAGTGGGCGGCATCGGCCAGTTTGCGCGAGAGCATGACTTGCCCGTCGAGCGAGGCGCGGGCGATGTCCACGATCGGGTCGTTGGCGTCGTCGCCCTCGGCCAGCACGGTGTAGATGGCGGTGATGGAGCCAAAGCCATGGCGGCCTACGCCAGCGCGTTCGATCAGGTTGGGCAGCAGTGCAAAGACCGAAGGCGGGTAACCCTTGGCGGTTGGCGGTTCGCCCACGGCCAGGCCGATTTCGCGTTGGGCATGGGCCACGCGGGTCAGGCTGTCGACCAGCATCAGGACGTTTTTGCCCTGGTCACGGAAGTATTCGGCGATCACATGCGTCATGTGGGTGGCTTTGAGGCGCAGCACGGGTGACACGTTGGCGGGCGCAGCCACCAGCACCGATTTGGCCAGGCCTTCAGGGCCCAGGGTTTCTTCGATGAAGGCCTGCACTTCGCGGCCCCGCTCGCCGATCAGGCCGATCACGACCACGTCGGCTTCGGTGAACCGGGTCATCATGCCCAGCAGCACGCTTTTGCCCACGCCCGATCCGGCCACCAGGCCCAGACGCTGGCCGCGCCCGATGGTCAGCACGCCGTTGATGGCCTTGACGCCCACGTCGAGGATCTGGTGAATGGGGCCGCGCTCCATCGGGTTGAGCGGGCGGCCCAGCAGGCTCAGCACATCGGGGCAGTCGGGTGCGGGTTTGCCGTCCAGGGGTTGACCCCTGCCGTCGATGATGCGGCCGAGCAAGTCGGGGCCGAGGTGGACGTTGGAGGAATGGTTGAGCACCGTGACCCGAGCGCCCGGGCCGATGCCGTTGGGCTCGGTGAAGGGCATGAGGTAGAGGGTGTCGTCGTTGAAGCCCACGACTTCGGCCTCCACCCGGTGGCCAAATTGGCCCACCACTTCGCAGCAGGCGCCCAGCGGTGCCATCAGTCCCCGGGTTTCCAGCCGCATGCCCACCAGCCGCACCAATGTGCCGTTGCGCTGGGGCTCGGGGGCGTGCAGCTCACCGATCAGCTGGCTGACTTCGGCATCAAAATCCATCATGGTGTGTCGTCGTCCGGGTTGGCTGCGGGTTTGATTTCGGTGTCTTCCACATCGACCACCTGGCGTTGCCAGTCACGCACCGGGGTGTCGGCAGGCAAGGCTTCGGCCCGGTCCTTGACCAAGGAAGATTGCTGCATCCAGGCCTCGGGCTGGGCCAGCAAGCGACGGGCCAAGGGCTCCAGACGTGTTTCGATCAGGTCTTGCACCACGCTGTCTTGCACGCGCACCCGCACGCTGCCCGGGCGCAGCAAGGCGTCGGCTTCGAGCTGCATGTGCTTGGTCACGGATTCGCCCATGGCGGTCAGGCGCTGCAGGTCTTCGGGGTTGACGCTGACGTGGACAGGTTCGACCGCGTGGTCGAGCTGCTGAATGCACTGCTGAATCAGGTTGTGGATGGCTTGGCCAGAGAGTTGAAGCTCGGCCCGCACCAGTTGTTCGGCCAAGTGCAGTGACAGGCGCTTGAGGGGTTCAAAAAACCGTTGCGGGTCCTGGCTGATGCTGCGCAACTCGATGCCCAAGTGGCGCATCAGCTCGCGCTCTTTGCTGCGTTCATTTTCAAATTCGGTGCGCACCAGCGCTTGCCCTTCCAGCAGGCCGCGCTGGTAGGCCTCATCGCGCAACTGGGTCAAAGCCGCTTCTGTCCAGGGCGATTCCGGCTCGGCCGTGGTCGCAGCCTCTTGCAATGCTGCCGCATCGGCGGGTACTTCTGTGGGCGCTTCGCTGGCGTCGGGCTCGGCAGCTTCGGTCAGCAAGCCTTCGGTGGGTTCGGCTTTGTCGGCCACGCGCCATGGACCAAATGAACGGGCCGTCGCCTCGTCCCATTGGGTGCGCAGAAAACGGGGGGCCTCGGCCTTGCTGTTGAGCAAGGGGTTGGGGCTCCAGGGGGCAGGCTTTTCGTTCAGGTCAGACAAAGCCATCGCCGCCTCCTGCCAACACCAGCTCGCCCGCATCGGACAGCTTGCGTGCCAGGCGCATGACGTTCTTCTGCGCTTCTTCCACTTCGGTGATGCGCAGCGGGCCTTTGCTTTCCATGTCGTCCACGAACATGACGCGGGCACGGGCCGACATGTTGTCGAGGAACTTGTCCTTGACGAAGTCGGGTGCGCCTTTGAGGGCGACCATCAGCAAATCGGGTTCGGCCGTGCGCATGATGGCCTGGATGCCGCGGTTGTCCACGCCCACCAGGTTTTCGAAGGTGAACATGTTGTCCTGGATTTTCTGCATCAACTCGCCGTCGATTTGCGACAGGCCGGCCATGATGGAGGATTCGAGCTCGACCTTGACCGAGTTCATGATCTGGGCCGCCGCCTTGACGCCGCCGAAGCTGGACGATTTGGACGAAGAGTTCGTGGCGAACTGCTTCATCATGATCTGCTCCAGCTCTTCCATGGCGGAGGGCTGCACCGTCTCCAGGCTGGCAATGCGCTGGATGATCTCGGGGCGCGACTCACCCGGCAGGAAGTTCAGCACGTCGGCGGCCACGGTGTATTCGAGCACCGACAAGATGATGGCCACCACCTGGGGGTGTTCGCCGCGGATCATCTCGGCAATCGAGCGGGCGTCCATCCATTTCAGGATTTCCAGGCCCTTGCTGCCCTGGCCGGGCATGATGCGGCTGAGCACCGATGCGGCCTTGTCTTCGCCCAAGGCGCGTTTGAGCACTTTTTCGACATAGTCGCCCGTGCCCAGGCCCAGGCTGGTTTGCTTTTTGAGCATGGTGACAAACTCGTCCAGGACGATGTTCACCGCCTCTTGTGACAAATCCGACACCGAGACCATGGCAGCACCCAGCGACTGCACTTCCTTGGGGTTCATGAAGCGGATGATCTCGGAAGCTTGTTGCTCACCCAGCAGCAGCATCAGCACCGCAGCACGTTGTGTGCTGGTCAACTCGGCCAATTCCTTGGCCAATTCTTCAGTCATCGGGATGGAGCCATCGCCCAGCAGGGCGGGCGCAGCGTCCTTGCCGTCTTTGGGCTTGTCGGCTTTGGCGTCTTTGTCGTCAGGTTTCTTGGTGGCCATGGTGTTTGTTCCTCAATAGCTTCAGCTGGACTTGATCATGCCCTTGAGCACGTTGGCCACGCGACCGGAGTCTTCGGCCACCAGCATGCGGATGAGCGCCACTTTATCGTCATAGGTATTGGCGGTGTCCAGCATGTCCATGGAGATGCTCGATTTCTTGGGCTTGAGCTTGGCCTTGATTTCTTCCAGGCTCTCGCCTTCGCCGATCTGGATCATGCGCATGTCGTCTTCGCTCAACTCGCCATCGCTCAGAGCGGCCTTGGCCTGATCGGCATCGGTGGCAGCGTCGCTGGCGTACATGTTGCGCATGATGGGGCGCACCACGATCAGCATGAACACGATGAAGCTGATGGCCAGCAAGCCGCCTTTGATGCCGGTTTGCACCGCATCTTCCAGGTACCACGGAATGGTCTCCAGTGCTGTCGCAGGCTCGAACTTGGCGGGCACCACCGAGACGTTGTCGCCGCGCTGCTGGTCGTAACCCACCACGCCGCGCACCACTTGCAGCATTTGCTCCAGCTCTTGCGGGGTGTAGGCCACTGTGGTCGGCGCGTTGGGAGCCACTGGGGCGTCCTTGGCGGGTGGCGGTGCGGGGCGTTCATTCACGACCACCGCTACGCTGACTTTCATGATGCCGCCTGTGGCGTTGCGCACATGGCGCACGGTGCGGTCCAGCTCGAAATTGCGGGTGGAGCGGCTGCTGAGTTTGCTGCCGGATTCACCCTGACCTTTGTTGGCGTCCACCTGGGTGGCGTTGGTGGTGGTGGGGTCTGCGGGGGGCGTGTTGGCCAATGCCCCGGGAATGCCTTCGGCGGCCCGGCTGGCAGCGCGGTCTTCGGCCAGCACTTCAGAGCGGGTGCGGGGGCCTTTGTCGCGGTTGTCAAAGTCTTCGGTCGTGCTCTCGATCTGGGTGAAATCCAGCGTCAAATTCACTTGCGAGCGCACATTGGCTTCGCCCACCATGGGGGCCAGAATTTGCATGATGCGGTTGCGGTAGACCTCTTCAAGTTGCTGCTTGTGCTGCTCTTGTGCCGAGGTCAAGCCCAATTTTTGTTCGGTGGCCGACTCGGTCATGAGCTTGCCCACGTTGTCCACCACGGTCACATGGTCGGGTGCCAGATAAGGCACGCTGGAGGACACCAAGTGCACGATCGCCTGCACCTGCGAAGCGGACACGGCGCGGCCAGGGTAGGGGGCCAAAACCACAGAGGCTTTGGGTGGTGTGCGGTCCCGCACAAACACGCTTTGCTTGGGTGTGGCCAGGTGCACGCGGGCGCTTTGCACGCTGCCAATTTGCATGATGCTGCGTGCCAGCTCCTGCTCCATGGCCGCGTTCACTTTGACCTGCTCCATGAATTGGCTGGTGGTCATCGACGACTGTTCTTTCAAGCCGTCCAGACCGGTCGCACCGGCCTTGGGCAAGCCTTGAGAGGCCAGAAAAATCCGCGCCTCATGGAAGCGCTGGCTGGGCACGGTGAGCTGGCCTGTGGCGGGGTCGATCTTGGGGCTGAAGTCGGCGGCCTTGAGCGACTCAAAAGCTTTTTGCTGGTCGGCTTCCTGCAGCCCGGGCATCACGGGTCGGTAGGGGGTGGCCTGCATCCAGGCGTAAACCAGACCAAAGATGACCAACACGGCCAGCATGATGATCAGCGGCAGCACTTTGCGAACGGCCGGTTGGTTGATCACGGTCTTGAAGGTGTCGGCCATGCCCTGAGTGCGCCAGGGGCTGAGCATGCCGCCTGCGCCTGCGCCGTTGGCTGCACCGTTGGCACCTTGGGCGGTGGTCAACGCCGTGCTGCCCGAAGCATTGGCGGGCGTGGTGGCAGGGGTGTTGTTGGATGCAGGTGGCGCGGTCATCACGCCAGTGTTCATCGATGCGGTTGCTGTGGCCATGTTTGTTCTTCTTCAGTTGAGAGGGTCAGACCGGCATGTTCAGAATTTCTTCGTAGGCCTTGAGTACTTTGTTGCGTACTTGCAAGGTGGCCTCAAAGGCCAACGAAGATTTCTGCATGCCCAGCACCACGTCGGTCAGCGCGATGTTTTCGCCACGGTCAAAGGCGGCACGCATTTCGGCGGATTGGACTTGCAAGTCGTTGACCTGCCCGAGCGCACCCGAGACCAGATCGGAGAAACCTGTTTTCTGGACACCGCCTGCGCTGCCGCCCAGTTCGGTCGCGCCGGGCATGCCCGCGGTTTTGCCAGAGGCTTCGGCCTGGTGGCTGCGCAGGGTTTGCAGCATCGACTGGATGCTGGCAGGAGAGATGGCTTTGTCGATCATGCGTGTCTCCGTCAATAGGCCGCGTTGGCCATGCCCAAGCCGTGCTCACGCAGTTGGGCCAATTTGTAGCGCAAGGTGCGCGGGCTGATGCCCAGGCGCTTGGCGGCTTCTGTCTTGCTGGGGGTGCTGGCCAAGGTGGCCATGATCACCTGGTGTTCGTTCATGCGTGCGGCGCTGTGCAGGTCGGTGGGCACTTCGGCGTGCAAGCTGGGGGCCTCGTCGGTGATGACCGGCGCTTGCAGACCGAAGGTGTGCTTGGCGGCGTTCATGAATTCATCGAAACCCGCCACAGGCTGGGCTGGGGCCGAGAGGGCTGCAGGTTCAGCGTTCACCGACGACTGCGCTGGGGCAGGTGCGGGCGTCGAAGTTGTTGCGGGAGCGCTGGCGGTCAGCCAGTCGTCAAACATCAGGTGTGCAGGGGTGACCACGTGGTCGGTGCACAACACCATGGCGCGGCGCATCACGTTTTCCAGCTCGCGCACATTGCCGGGCCAGGGGTATTGCAGCAGCTGCATCTGCGCCTGTGGGTGCAGCTGCCAAGGTTTCTTGTCGTGCTGCAGCAGGCACTGCATGGCCAAAGGAATGATGTCGCCCGGGCGCTCGGCCAGGGGCAACAAGCGCATGCGGAAAGTGGCAATGCGGTAGTACAGGTCTTCGCGGAACTCGCGCTCGGCGATGGCTTTTTTCAGGTCCTTGTTGGTGGCGGCCACGATGCGCACATTCAAAGGGATCACACTTTGGCCACCCAGGCGGGTGAGTTGGCGCTCTTGCAGCACGCGCAGCAGCTTGCTTTGCAGGTGCATGGGCATCTCGCCAATTTCGTCCAGGAACAAGGTGCCGCCTTGGGCTTGTTCGAACAAACCTTTTTGGTCGCGGTGGGCACCCGTGAAAGCGCCTTTCTCGTGACCGAACAGCATGTCTTCGATCAGATTTTCCGGCATGGCCGCGCAGTTCAGCGCCACGAAGGGGCCGTGTGCCCGGCCCGAGGCCTCATGCAGCACGCGGGCCAGGACTTCTTTGCCCGAACCTGTCGGGCCCACCAGCAAGGCGGTCACATCGGCCTGGGCCACCTTTTGCGCCAAGGCCAGCAGGTGCTGGCTGGCAGGGTCCACAAACACCACATTGCGCACAGGCTGTGGCGACAAACGGGGGGTGCTGGGGTTGATCTGGTTGTGCAGCCGCTGCCATGAGGCCGTGCGCACGTCTTGTGCGGCCAGCACCGTCAAGGCGCCAGCTTGGGTGGCTTCCACAGCGAGGTCCAGTTCGTGGCGATCGACGCGGCAGACCACGGGGGTGCTCAAACCGGCCTCTTGCAAAAGTTGTTGAACCGCCTTGAGCCGTGTCGCGTCGAGTGTCAGGTGCAAGACCACCATGGCTGCATCTGCAGCATGGGTGAGCAGGTTGTCGAGCGTGGTGACGGGCATCACAGCCCAGCCGCTCACCTGCAAGGCATGGCTGTGCTCGGGGCTCAGGGCTGCTTCGGGGTCCAGCCAGAGGGCCAGAGGGGTGGAAACGGGGTGTGACTTCACGGTGTTGGTCTCATGTTCAGATGAAACCTACTAAGCAACCCTTGTGCCAGATTTAAATGGATTTAAAAAGCATTGAAAAAATTAAAAGTGAATACTTTAATATTTTCAATTTGAATGCGATTTTGACACTGGGCTTGACGAAAGATTGACAGCGGCAGCCCAGAGCAGTTGTCCAACCCGCAGCTCCTCGTCATACCCGCCAGTCCCCGTCATGCCCGCAAAAGCTGTCATACCCGTAAAAGATGTCATACCCGCGAATGCGGGTATCCATGGCTGCCGCGGGCATGGACCCCGGATCAAGTCCGGGGTGACGCTGTTGTGTCATATCCGCAAAATTTGTTGCACACGCAAAAGATGTCATGCCTAAAGAGATGTCATACCGCGCATGCGGGTATCCAGGGCTGCCGGAGGCATGGAGCTCGGATCAAGTCGGGCGTGCCCCTGCTTTGTCATACCCGCGAGGCGGCTATCCACACCACGCCCAATCAGGCCAAGGTCTTGTCTTTGGCGCCAAAAAGCATGCAAAACTGCCCATCCACACGCAGTACCTCCATCGCAGGCAGCAGCCGCGACTGAAAGCCCATGGCCCTGCAGGCATAAGGTACCGACGGGATGTGGGTGATGGCGAAATGCCGGCATTGCCAGCAATTCGGCCCACGTTCTGGCGATTGATTGGGTGGAGTGATCAAGAAA
>JACCDS010482543.1_pt1 | contig 12318 bp, 12 predicted proteins | sample 7446441 | NCBI WGS metagenome assembly JACCDS01 (sample SAMN15323445, study PRJNA562643) | freshwater metagenome | isolation source: river surface water | place: USA:Blue River Watershed | collected 2017-08-17
ATCCTGAGCTAGGCGAAGGACTTTGTGGACTTTGTGGTTAAAAATCTTAAACCATAAAATCATTTAAGCAAATGGCTTCACACAAGAAAATCAACTGAACACTTAAAACTGAACTCTGAACACTTCGTATATCGTATATCGTACTTCGTATATCTTATATCGTATATCTAATATCGTATATCGTACATTTAAAAACCATATAAGTCATATAAGAAAAATATAAGTATTCGTTTCTCTAGATTCAACTCAACTGGACACTAACAATTGAACACTGAACACTGAACACTTCCTATATCGTACTTCTAATTTCGTATATCGTAAATCTAAAACACACCCCTAGCCCCTCTGAAGAGGGGAACGTCTCGCACTAAATAGACGAATTGTTACATTTTCAAATTTACAAATTAGCACATTTTCAAATCGTACCTCATATTTTGTATATCATATATCTAATATCGTATATCGTACTTCGTAAATCGTACATAAACTCATCTTCCAAAATCATCCTGCACTCTCACAATATCGGCTTCATCAGAAGGATGGTTCGCATCCGTATGTTGCCAAATCTCAGCAATAACAGCATAGCCATCCAAGCCAATTAAACGGTGACGTTCGCCTTGCTGCAAGGTAATGGTATCACCTACATTCAATAGTTCCAATCCCCCTTCTGTATCGTTAGGACTTCTTTTAACGCCTGCTTGACCTTGGACAACACGCCATATCTCGGCTCTACGGTGGTGGTACTGCCAAGACAAACGTTTTCTAGGTGCCACAACTAATATTTTCGGGCTTAATGCCCCACCTCTTTTGAGAGTAGACACATCCAAGCCGTCAAAATACTGATTGGCAAACTCCTGCGCTTGACTCTCTTCTATTACGAAAAAACCACCCCAAGGGCGATCAAAATCATAGTTTTCAATTTTGAAACCAGTATTTAGAAGTTGTTGTTGTATAGTTTGAAATAACATTTTAGTAATTAATAATTTAGTACATTTTTAAATCTCAAATCCAATATCGACCCGAGGCGAAGCCAAACGGAGCGAAGCTAAAATTCTTAAACCATATAAGGTATTTAAGGAACTATAAGAAAGCATTTCAGAATTAAATTGAACATTCCTTGTTCCTTGTTCAAAATTCGATATTCAATTGTATACTTCGTATATCGTAAATCCAATATCGTAAATCGTATTTTACATTTCGTATATCTACTATCGTACCTCTAACCTTGAATCATTCTATCTCCACTTCCTTTTCCAGAAACAGTCAATAAAATATATTTAAAATACTTCATTAAAGTTAAATCGTGTACCATAACCGCATCTGTCTCGGCTAAGAGTTGTGGCGTAGACATGTCTATCTTATTAATTTGAGACCAACCGGTTATTCCAGGTACTACCTGATATACTCCACGACTATCGCGCTCTTTAATTAGTTCTTCTTGATTGAACAAATTAGGTCGTGGCCCCACTAAACTCATTTCGCCTTTCAACACATTCACTAATTGAGGTAATTCATCCAATTTAGATCTTCGTAAGAAACTTCCCCAAGGGGTTACTTCACTAGCATTAGCCAAGTGAGTGGCAACCGATTGTGTATTGATATTCATCGAACGAAACTTAAGTAATTGAAACGGTTGTTTGTTTTTGCCTACTCGCTCTTGTCTAAATAAGGGAGAACCCGTATCAAAATAACCTACTATCACAATGAACAAAAAAATAGGACTTAAAAGCAGTAACCCTACTAATGAAAAAATAAAATCAAAAAAGCGAATCATAAATTATTTGGTGTTAAAGGAATCAAAAGTTTTGATCTAGCCTAATTATGATTTCTCATAATATGGTAAAACATAGTTAATAAACCAATTAGGCAATTTATCTGTCTTTAACTCCATAGCTCCTTTGTAAACCTCAGCAAGTAAAACTTGTTCTTTTCCTGAATTGTCAAAAAGATAAGCACGATAACAATAAGGGAGCGCAAAGTGTAAGTTTTCTAGAGCTCTGTAGTAACGTACCAAAATTTTATCTTCAGCAACTTCATGACCTCCTTTTTCGATACGATTACTTACTCGGGATATATTTACTTCTGGGCTATCAATACAAACAAAATACAAATAAGCACGGTAACCTAATGAAACAATATGCTCAATTTCATCTATTTTAGATGAATGACTCATTACAGTTTCAAAACTAAAGGACTTATTTTGTAAAATTAGAAGGCGTCGAATAAAAGAGGCAATAAAAGCCCCTTCATAGCTATGAGTTTCCTTTGAAGCATCGACTATAAAATTTTCTCTAACGAAAATATCAATCAGATGTCCCGCTTCACTAGCTTTATTAAATAATGTTTGGGAAGAATCTAATTTCATAAACGCATCCAAGTCATCTTGGGTAGCCTCTAAGCCTAACTCCATTAAATCAATTAAGCCCGACTCTGCTAATCTTTTTTCTAAAATATCAGCATTAATAAAGAATCCCGTGTTATATTTTTTTGAGAATTCATGAAAAAGTGTACTTTTTCCAGATCCATTGGGCCCAGCAAAAATTCGTATTTTTTTAGTACTTGGCATGTAATACTAAACCTTTCTCCATTTTAAATGGAGTGTCAACTGATGGCTCAATATGACTTTTAACACTTGTATTACCATTTGCATCTTCTTCATACACAATACCATCTTTAATATAAGAAACAGACAAACCAAGTGCCTTTGAGCCACTAAAAGCTCTTTTAGCTGAAATTCGCGCTGCCTTAACTAAAACCTTAGTTTGCAATACATCTTTCCTAAAAACTATCTTTGACATAAAATACTAATTTTGTTAGTACAAATATAATGAATTGTCAGAATAAGAACTAAAAATTCTATCTGTGTAACAAGCACGATGTCTTTGTATTCTTTTTACAAAAAAACGGTATTCAAAATAAAAAACAGGACTCAAAATTGCTAGCCCTACTAATGAAAAAATAAAATCAAAAAAGCGAATCATAGATAATTTTGTGTTTTTATTGAAGCCAAATCGGTTGTGATTTCCAATTCTGTGGAAAACCCATTTTATAGGTTGGTACCATTGGAAATTCACGTATCAGTTCGTAGAATTTAACTTTTATAGAATTATTTGGATGGATATACTGTAACGAATATAATACTAATGTAAGTAATGGAAATAATTTAGCACGTTGATTATCTGAGGGAATATAAGTTATAGGTCGATTTTTTATATTTTTTGGCCATAAATATTTAATCGTGATAGTATTATTCCAAAGTCTTGAATGATGTGCAATTCTATTTCTCAATACAGCTGTAGCTTCTAAAAAGCTAGAAAAATCTTTATGAGTAGTAAACCCAAACTCTAAAGCTATTTTGGATTTTTCAGGCAGTTGATGATTTAGATTTTTATACAATTTAGAAAGTGTCCCGAATGAGTCTACCTCCAAGGCTTTCCATGCTTCTGGAAGATTACCACCATGATTTATTCTGTGATCTAAAATAAATTGTTCTTTACTTCTTGCAATTTCTGAATTCAGACGATGAGTAATCGATTCCTGTCTTAATTGATCAGAAAAAATAGCGTAATCAATGTAGCATAATGGACCATAACTCAATGACAAATAATAAATTAATTTAGTTCGTAGTGCTATTTCTATTCTTTCTATTGCATCAAATAGTAACAACCTAAGGTGTCTATCAAAATTATATAGATCTATTACTTCTTCAAAATAGCTTTTTTCCTTGAATGTATGCAATACCTTGTCGGATTGCATTTCCCACCAATACCCTTTTAATCTGTAATAACTTATGTTTTGAAGAAAATGAGGAGCCTTTTCTTCTTGATGAAATAACATACCTCTATATTTTAGAAGTTGAATTTGTTCACTAATTGTTTTGGGATCTTTGTTGGGCATAAAAGTAAAAAAAAAGACCAGAAGGCTGATCTTACGGGAAGCGCTACTGGTACGATTGATGCAAATGTAGTTACAATCGTAAAATTAAACAACTATTTTAACAATTAAATCTAATTAATCACAACTTTTAATTTTAAATGTATTATGTTGTAAAAGACTCAAAAGTTTTCAGCAATCCTTCTTTAGCAGTTACAGGTAGCGGTTTACCCATTGCTTTTACTATCTTAGCATTGGACACTGGGTAACTCTCTGTTAACTTTTGTAATCGTTCTGAATGTAATGGTAAATGAAGTACGTCGCCTATCCTTGCTATTTTTTTTACAAATGAAATAGGGAAGGCCCACAAAAAAGCTTTTTTATTTCTCGATTGGGCTATTAATTGTATCAATTCATTGGTAGAAATAGAAGTATCATCAGCTATATTATAAATCCCCGATGGAATATCTTCTCTTTCTATTAGCTCCTTAATAACAAAAAGCAGATTATCAATACTGCAAAAAGAACGTTGATTCTCAAAAGCTGCCAATGGCCAAGGGACACCCTTTGAAACTAATTGGTACAATAAATTCAAATTACCTTTATTACCTGGCCCATGAATCATACAAGGACGTAAAATATACACTCGTTTTCCTTTAGGGATATCTTTTGACACAATATATTGCTCTGCCAATAGTTTACTTTTCCCGTAATGCGTTTGAGGATTAGCGGACACCTCCTCGTTTAAAACATTTTCAACCTCATCTGCGACAGCCTTGACCGAACTCATAAATACAAAAACAGTGGCTGATGACTCTAAAAAAGCATCAAACAACTGTTTGGTTAGTTCATAATTGGCTTCATAATACTCTTTAGGATTATAAACGTTTTTTAGATCATGGGCTTTGCCGGCAAGATGTATAACCGTGTCTCCTTCCAAATAAAATAGTTGATGGGGAATGTAACGAACAGTTAATGGCCTTATTACAAAGCTGGATTTTAAATACTTTACGAAGTTATTTCCTAAAAAACCACTTGTGCCAGTTAAAATAATTTTCATTTAAACTATATTCTATTTGTATGTATTTAATACACATTTTTATCTAATGAAGATCTTTATTTTAAAATTTTAGATCTTAAATCATCAATAAGTTTTAATTGTTCTTCAACAAAAAAAGAACGAGAATAAATATGTCGATTCTTTAAACAATTTGAAGAAAACCTATCAAGTGTATCCAAATTATTCGCTAAATATTTTAATTTTTCTGCAATTGCATTTATTGCATTTGATTTTGAATAATACTTAACTAAATAACCATTAAAATTATTCGTAATTACATCCGAATTTCCTCTTTCGTCTAATGTTACTACAGGCACGCCCATAGATAAGGATTCAACTATACAAACTGGTAGTCCTTCTTTTCTACTAGGAAATAAAAAAACATCTGAAATAGAAAGGTACTTATTAACTTCAGAAGAAAAACCTACATTAACTATATTGGGATTTATATTTAAATCATTTTCTTCTATTTCAGATAGTCCCGTTATATGAATCGGATCTTTGCCTCCTATTAAAACCAATGCAAATTTATCTGGAAATTCATTTACTAATTCGATGAAACTATGATAAACTAAGTCAAATCCTTTAAATTGAACAAATCTGCCTGTATATGTAATCACAAACTTCCCATCTATATTTAAATCAAGTTTCAACTTTGATTTATCTGATTCGGAAAAATTTTGAACATTAAATCTATCTATGTCACAACCTACTCCACAAGAATTATATTTAAATGTCTTCGCTTTAAATTTTTTATTGACAAACTCAAAGTCTTTTTTATTAATAACAAATATTCTATCTAGCCTATAAAAACTAAAAAGTTCTACTATAGAAAAAATTATTTTTCTAAAACCACTACTTGCATTTATACCTAATCCATGAAAAGTACCCCAATATTGAATATTTCGTTTTTTAAACAAAATAGATGGAAAAATACCCGTAGTAAAATGAGCATATACTAAATTCGGATGCACTTTATTTATAATTTTCCTGATTTTATATGCACTTTTTATAGTTTTAAATATTGAAGGGGAACGTGAAATCTCTACATTATGAAACGTCAAATTAAATTGAGAATAATCAACTTTGTCTACAATATGAATTATATTTGATTTAGAGCATGCTATGTGAATTTCGTTTTCATAACTAAGTCTTACAGCAAGTTCTGCTAAAAAATTATTAAAACTACCATAGTCTGTAATTATAAAAAAAATTTTCATCTATATGTATTAGATTAAAGTTTTAAAATTCTTTTCATATAAAACAATTATCCTATATTATATTTTTTAAAATTCTGAAAAAATCATCTTCAAATAGAGGTTTGTTAGAAAACGTACTAATTGCATTCAATGAAATATTATTTTTTTTTTCAATATCATTATAAATATCCAAGAAATGATTCACAAAAGTATCTATAGAATCAGTTACTCCACAACAAATACTATTTGTATTATTTTTTGCATAAAATTGAATTTCACCAACAGATGTCACAATTGGTATTAAACCAATTGACATTGATTCAACCACACTCATAGCCATACCCTCAGCATCACTTAATTGCAAATAATAATCAAATTTAGATAATTTAGAATGAATCTCATTGTAAGAAATTTCTCCATTATAAAAAACATCTAACTCATTATACTTTTCTTCTAAATATTTTTTTTGATTTTTAAACTCACTTTCAATTGGACCATATAAGTCTAAACTTATTTTTTTTTGCGGTAATTTTTTTTTAAGTGTATTAATAAACTCATACATTTTATCAATTCTCTTAATTGGATGTACACGACCTAAAAACACAAATTTTATCTCTCTCGAATCAATTGTATATCTTTTCACAACACTTGGGTTACTAATTTTCATAGAAACTATATCTAAGTTTTGTTTGAGATTTAATGACTCCATCCATTTTAATCCTGAAAATGAATCTACAATTATAGAAAATGATTTCTTTAGAATCAACTTTGTAAAAAACTTGTCAAAAAAATTAAACCATTTAGTGCTATGGATAAATGGAACTAATTTTACATCAAGAAATAAAGTGCTAACTAAAACTATAAAATGACTCTTCCAAAGTGAAGATACCACTAACCCAATTTTTTCCTTTTTAATTAACTTTCTTAATTTAATCATTGCATTAATATAAAGGACAGGGTTATTATTAACTAATCCTAAATCAACTTTAATTACTTCAATGTGATTGGCTTTAAGTTTTTTAAGTGCAGAAAAAGCCACTTCTGCTCCTCCAATCTTAGCGAGGGGTATTGTATATATAATTTTCATTAACTATTTGACTTTTATTTTTTTTAATTATCAAAAAAATATTATTATTTTAAAGAAATTTATACTAAAAGAGTTAGTAGCATACCCAAATATAAAATTGAAAAACAAAATAATTTACTTTATTAAGGCAATCACTATAAAAATTAATATTAAAAATCATTATTTCAAATTAGAAAATTATATATTATATATTTAAAATGTTCAGTAATATCTAACTTAATAATTACTTGAAAATTTTTATAATTATATATTAAATATGGTTTGATAAGGAACATATACCTCATCATCTGAAATTAAAACAAAAACAAATTTAAATACACAATAGAAAAGATAAAATAAAATCAATAAAATTTTAGTTTTAGGCTTTGAAAAATAAATAGCTAATGGAATTAATAAAATTTGAAACATTTCATAATATCGAGTAAATCTTAAAAAAACATAGCCTAATGGACTCAACAACACATAAAATACCAATCCAAAAAACATAATATTAAATATATATGAAAACTTCTGGTCGTATAGTTTGCTTTTAAAAAAAACTATTAGGGCAGGTATTAGTAAAACAATACGATTAAATATTCCTCGTAACAATACTGTTAAAGGGTCTCCTTGTCCCATTATTTTCTCATCTGGAGACATTTCATTATAATTTGAAACTTTATAAGCTGCGGACTCACTATAAAGAGCTGCGATATATCCTATTTTTGATATTATGAAATAAAAAACTATTATAAACATAGTTAGATAAATTATCGTTTTTTTATTCCAAACAAATTTAGAAACCCAATAAACAGGTAAAAAAATTATTGCTGACTGATGAAAAAAAGTAGCTAATAACACAAAAAATAAAAAGAAAAAAAGCTTTCTTCTTAAAACAAAAAAAAATGAAAAAAAACATATTGAAATCGCTAAATCTTGTCTATAACCAAACCCACTTGAATTAATACTATAACTCAAAAGTAATAATAATGAAAATAAAGGATAAGGAGAATATTTTTTTAAGGGAAATAATGTTAGAGAAAAAATAGTCATTGCAATCAAAAAAAGAAGCAGTGTATAACTATTACTTAAACTAGATGAAAACCTCAATAAAAGTTCATATAAAAATTCAAAACCACTTTCTCCAAGATTAACATTTTGTACATTATTAAATGCTGACAAATAATTTTCCCAATCGGTACCAGTTTCCCATCTTAGACCCGCAAAAAATATTATGATAATGCCATATAGTATAATCATAATATTTTTTAGACTTTTGTTTATAATAAACAAATCTAAAATTGTAAAAAGGAAACAAATAAAAAAAACAATAAAATATGGAATCATATCTGTTTACTATATTGTTCTTTTAACTTTTCTATTGAAAGTTGATTCTTTAACATTTTAAGGTTTTCAATATAAGCTTCATATTGATTAGATCTAAAATCAGGTTTTAGAATATTATTTTTTACAAAACTTACCATTTCAGCAGTTTTGCAAAAAACCTCACCTATTTTATATTTTGTAAAATAATACTCAATAAAATCGTTATTTAAACTTAATATAGGTAGTTCCCATTTGATACAATCAAAAAAAACACCACTTGGTGTTGCTTTGTAATAATTTGTATCCATAAAAGAAATCACAAAATCTAGTTGTAAAGCTTCTTCTTCAAATTCTTCTTTAGTTAGCGTTTTGTTGTAAAAACTAATCAAACTTTTATATTTGTCAGGAATTTCATAATTTACCTTGCCTATTATTTTTATTTTTATTTTGTTTTCTATAATTTCTTGTGCTAACAAATCCACAAAAGTAAAAAACTCATTTATGTTTTTTGAATGATCAAAGCGTCCTAAAATTCCTAAGATATAATTTGTTTTAACAGGAAATATTTCTTTTTCTTTTATTTCATGATAAATATAAGGTTGATCAATGACTATTAATTTTTTTCTAGAAGTAAATAAGTAGGATAGATTATTTTTAATAGATTCTCCAAAAATAAGATAATCAATAGCATCTTTTCTTTTAAATACAAATTTTGAAAGTCTATAATAATATTTAGACATCCCAATCTTGGTATTATCTAAATAAGCTTCCATTTGACCATGCAAACAAATAATACAATTCTTTTGTAACAAACTATTTAAAAAAGAAATAAAAATATGAGCTAACGGCATGATGCCTAACAAATAAATAGTATCTGTTTTTTTTGCTCGAAATAACATTCCGATTATTTTAAATATCAGAATAAAATCATTTAATAAAAAAAACTTAGGTTCGTAGGAAAAAACTTTAGTAGGAATATAGCTCCAACGTTCACATCTTTTAATTTTTTGGATGGCGCTAAAATGGTTTTTATCAGAAATAAAAACTAATTTTTCATCCTGATAAACTAATTCCAATAAAGATAAAAAACCCGCATTTACCTCTGAATGAGGAAATGAATTCATATTAGGTTCAAATACTACAATTTTATTTGTATTAGCCATTATTAAAATCTATTCCTGATATGATAATATTTAATTATTAAATAATATTTCAATGTTATAAAGGTTTTAACATTTAGTCCCAATTGTTTTATAAAAATTTTATATGTATTGTAGTTTATTTTGAATTCAATGGATGCAATTTGGATTGAAAACCAATACAAAATTGCTTTATCAGAGATTGAAATTTTATTATTTATTGCAGTACCTTTTAACCAGATACAATATTCTTTACTAGCTTGAATTTTCTTTTTATTAATTTCTATGTTTTTTCTCGAAGTAGAAATATTTAAACTACTAGCCCTCCAGCTCACAAAAGCTGGAATACATCTAATATTACCTTGTTTTAGCGAATAATTAAACCAAGTGGCATCGTCTGATGACCAAGCTAAAGGGAAATCAATAAATTTGTTTTTTAAAAATAAATCTCTTGAAAAAATATACTCAACCGCAAAGCTTCTAAAGCCTTTACAACTAAGCCTATTAGTAATAAATTCATTACTAGAAATAGAATTTGTAAAAGAATTTATTTTATCATATTTTCCACCAATACTATTGTTATTAGAATCAATAATTTTGGTTTGAAATTTATAAAATTGTGAACTGTGATCTAAAGTCTTATAAAATTTATCAACACAATCTCCGTCTACTAGATCATCATCAGAAAATAACCATATCCAATCTTCATTACTTAAATCAATACATCTTTCCCAGTGCTTCGTAAGTGATAATCCTCCTAAATTCTCTTTAAATTTGTGATACTTAATATTAAGCCTATCTTTAAATTTTACAACAATGGATTCAATATCTTCTGGACTATTATCATCTCCAATATAAATAATAAAATCTTTATTTGATTGCTTCTCAAAAGAGAGTAATGTTTGCTCTAAATAAAACGATTTATAGGCTGGTATTACTATCGCTAAAGTATTTTTAAACATATCAAGAAATAATTTTATTAATCTAGATTGAAAATGTCATTTATCTCAAGATAAAAATTTCTTTTTTCATTAAGTATTCTTTTTCGATAAAAATCAAAATTTTCATTTATTTCTTCGTAGTTTTTAATACATAGTCTGATAGTTTCAACTATTTCATTAATATTATTACTGTTTATTTTAAATTTACTTGAAATTGGGATATCCTCAAAAAAATTTGCTGAACCATTTTTACCAACAATAACACAACAATTATGAATTACAGCTTCTCTAGGCATTCTATCTTTACCTGGATGATTACCAAAATCAATATAAACTTTCGCTCTACTAAAATATTCTGCCAACTCAATTCTTGAAAGTTTAACTAACGGTATAAAATTAAAATCAGTTAACTTACGTATGATTTTTTTTGTAATACGAAATCCTTTTGCTGGATTATATAAAATTATATTTTCTTTATTTTTAAATGACTCATTAATTAGAGAAAACTCTGTATTTATATAATCGGATAATGGTAAAATATCAGTAAAATGATTTTTTATTAAGAATGACTTTGCATAAGTTGATTGATAAACATGAAGATTATTATTCTTTACTTTTTTTAACTTTTTTAAAGAATACCCATTAAATAATTTCTGTTTATTTAATAATCTAACATATAATAATTTTAATGAATCATAAGGTTTGTAAAAACTAACATAATCAAAAAAAGTAGATTTTGAAAAAAAATTATCTACGGACATCCACCAAAAAACAAACTGAATATTCTTATAATTCTCAACAAATGAAAATGAAACTTCGGGCAATACTATTACATTTTTAATATCATCGACAATTTCAGTTGTGGTATTGATTTTATATTTTTTAAATCCATTAGGTATTTTTGCATCTATAATTGTTTTATTTTCAAAATAAATCATGTAAGCATGTATATTCTTCGAAATTAAATAGTCAGCTAATTGATGGGCTAATTCGGTCCCTCCGGTCTCATGATTAGCAGGACAATATATATATATAATAGAATCAGGTTTTATTGAAATCATTTTTATAATTTAATGGGAGTTAAATTTATGCAGAGCTGATGCTATTATTTGGTGCATGTCATAATATTTATATTCGGCTAATCGTCCTCCAAAAATAACGAAATCGTCTTGTTCAGACAATTTTTTGTATTGATTGTAAATAGCATTGTTTTTATCATCATTGACAGGGTAATAGGATTCTTTTCCTAAACTCCATTCGTCAGGATATTCATAAGTAACAACTGTTTTCTTTTGAGAACCAAATTCAAAATGTTTGTGCTCAATAATTCTTGTATAAGGAATTTGACTTTCAGTATAATTTACAACAGCATTACCCTGAAAATTTTCTTTCTCTATTACTTGAGTATCGAATTTTAAACTCCGGTATTCAAGAGTACCAAATTGATTATTGTAATATTCATCGATTTTCCCTGTAAAAACAATTTTATCAGCTAATTTTGTTAACTGCTCTCTTTGAGCAAAAAAATCGATATTTAATCTCACTTCAATTCCATCTAATAAGCCATCAATTAATTTATTATAGCCCCCAATTGGGATTCCTTGGTATTTGTCATTAAAATAATTGTTGTCATACGTAAATCGAACAGGTAGTCGTTTAATGATAAAAGCAGGTAATTCAGTTGCTTTTCTACCCCATTGTTTTTCGGTATATC
>JACCDS011598800.1_pt1 | contig 12317 bp, 9 predicted proteins | sample 7446441 | NCBI WGS metagenome assembly JACCDS01 (sample SAMN15323445, study PRJNA562643) | freshwater metagenome | isolation source: river surface water | place: USA:Blue River Watershed | collected 2017-08-17
GGGATACCCCTCTGCTCTGGGCCATCCGGGAGCATGTTGGACTGACCGGCACCAAATACGGCTGCGGTGTGGCCCAGTGCGGTGCTTGCACCGTTTTGGTTGACGGGGCGGCCGTGCGGTCATGCGCATATCCGGTCAGCGCACTCACCGCCAAACAAAAAGTCACCACCATCGAGGGGCTGGCCAAGGGCAGCAAGCTCAGCAAATTGCAGCAGGCCTGGGTCGACCACCAGGTGCCGCAATGTGGCTACTGCCAATCGGGCATGCTCATGGCGGCAACGGCGCTGTTGGCCAGAAAACCCCATCCCACGGACGCGGACATCGATGCGGCTGTCAGCAACATTTGTCGCTGTGGCACTTTCCAGCAAGTTCGTACCGCCATCCACGCGGCAGCCAAAGCCTGAGGAGCAAGCCATGCCTACATCTCGTCTCATGGATCCTGCTCGCCGGCAATTCATCATCGGCTCTTCGTTGTTCGGTTCGGGACTGGCCATCGGCTTTGCCGTGCCGCAGCGTGCGGGTGCAAGCACCATCGGTTCGCCGAACGTGAAAGAGGCGGCCAGTGGCAACGAAGTCGGTGCCTGGGTCGTGATCAAGCCCGATGACAGTGTGGTGGTGCGCGTGGTGCGTTCAGAGATGGGGCAGGGCACCATCACGGGTCTGGCGCAACTGGTTGCCGAGGAGCTCGAATGCGACTGGCATCGGGTGAGCTACGAGTACCCGACCCCCGGTGAGAGCCTCAAGCGTCAACGCATCTGGGGCGATTTCTCGACCGGGGGCAGTCGCGGCATTCGAACATCCCACGTGTATGTGCGACAGGGGGGCGCTGCTGCACGGACCATGCTGCTGCAAGCCGCGGCGCAGCAGTGGGGGGTGGCCGTCAATGAGTGCACGGCAAAAAACAGTGTCATCACCCACGCATCCACCGGCAGAAAAGTGACTTTCGGCCAGGTCGCTGAAGCGGCGGCCAAATTGCCTGTGCCCAAGGACATTCCTCTCAAAAATCCCAAGGACTGGAAAATCGCAGGCAAACCACTGGCCAGGCTGGACACGGTCGAGAAAGTCACTGGCAAGCAGGTCTATGGCATTGACCTGCAGTTTCCCGGCATGCTGATCGCGACCACACGCGAGTGTCCTGTGTTTGGTGGGGTGCTCAAAAGTTTTGATGCGTCCAAAGTGGAGGGCATGAAGGGCGTGCGCAAAGTCGTCCAGGTCAGCCCCACCTGTGTTGCCGTGGTGGGCGAGACCTACTGGCAGGTCAAGAAGGCGATGGACGCCTTGCCGGTCGAGTGGGACTACGGCCCCAATGCGCTGGTGCAGCAAGCCGACATCCTGGCACGCCTCAAAGAGGGGTTGAATGCCGAACAGGCCTTTGTGGGCAACAGGAATGGCGACATTGTCCAGGCACGAGCGGGCGCTGCGACCACCATCGTGAGCGAGTACCTGGTTCCCTTTCTCAACCATGCCACGATGGAGGTGATGAACGCCACCGCCCGCTGGACCCCCGAACGCTGCGAAGCCTGGGTGCCCACCCAGGACGGTGAAGCATCCTTGGCCGCAGTGATCGCCAACTCAGGCCTGCCTGCTGCCCAGAATGAGGTCTACAAGGTCAATCTGGGCGGAGGTTTTGGTCGGCGCGGCATGCAGGACTACACCGTGCAGGCGGTCAAAATTGCCAAACAATTCCCCGGTACCCACATCAAGTTGATCTGGAGCCGGGAAGAAGACATGGCGCAGGGCCGATACCACCCGATCATGGCCTGCAAGCTGACCGGTCACCTGGATGCTGACAAAAAGCTCACCGGACTGCAGATGCGTCTTTCGGGGCAATCGATCCTGGCGGCTGTCAGGCCCCAGGTGGTGGAGCAGGAAAAGGGCCGTGACCCGCTGGTGTTCCAGGGGGTCTTCGAGGGCAATGGCGAGCACAGCTTCTGCTACACCATTCCCAACCTGCTGATCGATCACGCCATGCGCAACACCCATGTCCCACCGGGCTTCTGGCGTGGCGTCAATGCCAACCAGAACGCGATCTTCATGGAATGCTTCATGGATGAGCTCGCTGACGCGGCAGGCAAGGACCCCGTCGCTTTCCGCCGCGAGTTCATGGGCAATCACCCGCGTGCACGTGCGGTGCTGGACGCAGTGGCCAAGGGCATCGGATGGGACCGACCCGCACGTGCAGGCGTCTTCCGCGGCGTGGCGCAGATGCGTTGCTTCGGCAGTTTCGTGGCCGCGGCCTGTGAGCTGTCGGTGAAAAACGGCAAGCAAGTCAAGCTGCACCGCATCGTGGCTGCCACGGATCCTGGTGTGGCCGTGAACCCGGCGCAGATCGAGCGGCAGGTGGCCGGCTCCTTCGTCTATGGCCTGTCTGCGCTGTTCGAGCAGGAGTGCACCATCAAAGACGGACGTGTGGAACAAAGGAATTTCCACGAATACGGGTCCATGCGCATCGCCCAGATGCCCAAGGTGGAAACCATCATCCTTGAAAACGAAACAGGCACCTGGGGCGGGATCGGTGAGCCCACGATTTGCGTGGCTGCGCCTGCCGTGCTCAACGCCATCTACCGTGCCACCGGCGTGCGTTACAGAACCTCGCCGCTGAGCAAGCAAGGCATTCAGCTGGTCTGAGAGACATGTTGCGCAGGGCTGGCGTACTGATGCTGGCAGCGGTTTTGCCGGTGTGGGCGCAGGCTCAGGCCAATGCCCAGCAAGGGCGTGCCATCGTGGCAAATCGCCAGTTGGGTCTGTGCCTGCTGTGCCACAGCGCACCCATTCCGGAAGAGCGCTTCCAGGGCAACCTGGCCCCCAACCTGGTGGACCTGGTCCAGGGCAAAAGCGAGGCAGACTTGCGGCAAATCCTGCAAGATCCCTCGCTGCGGCGGCCTGGCACGATCATGCCTGCCTATGGACGCACCGACCATTTGCAACGCGTGGCAAAGGGGGTGGAAGGCAAACCCCTGCTCAATGCACAGCAGATCGAGGATGTGATGGCTTATTTGATGACCCTGCAAACACAATGAGCATGCAATCCGGACCACGCCGTCTGTGGCTGAAAATGGGCGCTATTTCGGGCATGCGGTCCTTGTGGCCGCTGGGGTCTGCTGGCCTGGCTGCGACAGCCCATGCCAGCCCAGCCGCTGTGCAGCTGGAAATCCAGAAACTGCTGGCGGGCGCCCCCATGCAGCAAGGCAAAGTCCAGATTCAACTGCCTCCGCTGGTGGATAACGGCAATCTGGTGGTGCTCAGCGTCGACGTGGACAGCCCCATGACCGCTGCCAGCCATGTCCGGGCAATCCATGTACTGGCCGAGGCCAATCCTCTGCCAGGCGTGTTCAGTGCCTACATGGACGAACGGGCTGGCAAAGCAGCCTTCACGGTTCGGATTCGCTTGGCCGATTCCCAGAAAATCTGGGCCATCGCACAAATGAACGACGGCACCTGGTGGTACCAGACCGCCAGCACGGTCGTCACGTCTTCCGCCTGCACCGAGTATCTTGTATGACACGCACACTGATCGTCATGCCAGAACGGGCACGGGCTGGCGAGGTCCTGGAGATCAAGGCCATGGTCGAGCATGTCATGGAAACGGGTTTCAGGCACACCGAGCTCGGTGAGCGCGTGCCCCGCAACATCATCCGCAGGTTCAGGTGTCTGTACAACGGCGAAAAAGTCTACGAGGCTGATTTCCATCCCGCCATGGTCAGCAACCCGCTGGTGCAATTTTTTGTCCGGGCCCAGCACTCCGGAAATCTTGATTTTCAGTGGTCAGGTGACCAGGGATTCACTGCCAATGTGCAAAAAACTCTGGTGGTGTATTAGCCTTGCCTTGAGCGTCTTCATGGCTTGCGCGCAAGCGCAGCTCGGGTCTTCCTTGAAGATCGACAAAAGCCAGCGGCAGTCCTCTACCGTGCTGATGGGCGCCGACAATCAAAAGCTGCAGCAAGACATGACCCTGCACCCGGCGCTTTTCTCGGTGATGCAAGGTCAGGCGCTGTGGGACCAGACACCGCCCAATGGCCGGCCCGCGTGTGCCGGCTGTCATGGCACACCCCGCCAGCTCAAGGGGGCGGCTGTCAGCTACCCCCGGGTGCAGAAGGCGCAGCTCATCACGCTGGAGGATCGCATCAACCTGTGCCGTGGCCTGCAGCAACAACCGGCCTACGCCCCGGAAAGCAGTGAACTGTTGGCCTTGAGCGCTCTGCTGGGGCTGCAATCGAGGGGAGAAACGCTGCGCTTTGCAATGACTGCCGCGACCCGGCGAGAGGCCGAAGAGGGCGAAAAGCTGTTCAACCGGCGCATGGGCCAAATCAACCTCTCATGCGCACAATGCCATGAAGAAAGGGCGGGCCTGCTTTTGGGTGGTGTGGCCATTCCTCAGGGGCACCCCACGGGCTACCCGATTTACAGGCTCGAATGGCAATCCATGGGGTCCTTGCAAAGGCGGCTGCGCAATTGCATGATCGGCATGCGGGCTGCGCCTTACGAGTTTGGCGCAACCGAGCTCAAACAGCTTGAACTGTTCCTTCATTTCCGTGCGCAAGGCATGGTCAGCGAAGCACCCGCCCTCAGACCCTGAATGACTTGCCCTTCACGTGTCAGTGGCATGGCCGCGGGCTGACCTCGAGCCCTTTTACTGCTTCTCGATCTTGGCTTTGGTGATCACCTCACCCCAGCGGCGAATGTCTTGCGCCAGGACGTCGGCGGCCTGCTCTGGCGTGCTGCCCTGGGCGTACAGGTTCACATCACTCAGGCGTTTCTTCACGTCGGGCATTTCCATCACTGCCTGAATTTCTCGGCTCAGGCGTTGCACCACATCGCGCGGCGTTTTGGCGGGAACGGCCAGACCGTTCCAGGACGCTGCCTGAAACTTGGCCAGCACACCGCCCGACTCCTGCACCGTAGGCACACCCGGCAAGCTCTGGGTGCGCTTGTCGCCGAGCAGGGCCAGCGGGCGCAGCGCATTGGACTTGATCTGCGGCATGACCGGCCCCAGGATGTCCAGCATGGCGTCCAGCGAGCCACCGCGCAGCGCGGTGATGACGGGGGGTGTGCCGTTGAATGGCACGATCTGGGCCTGCAGGTTGGCGGTGCTCAGGAACAGCTCGGCGGCCAGGTTCTGGGTGGTACCGATCTGCGGTGTGCCGATGTTCAGCTTGCCGGGATTGGCGCGACCGTAATCCAGCAACTCGCCAAAGGTCTTGAAGCGGCTGCCCTCTGCAACGGCAATCACCAGGTCGAAAGTTGCCAGTTTGGAGACTGGCGTGAAGTCTTTGACGGTATCGAAGGGGAGGCTTTTGAACAAACCGGCGCTGACGGCTGTGCCGCTGGAGATCAGCAGCAAGGTGTGGCCGTCTGGTTCGGCGCGGGCCACCATTTCACCGGCCACGATCCCGCCAGCACTGGGTTTGTTTTCGATGACCACAGGTTGGCCCAGCGCTTCGCCCAGTTTCTGCCCCACAGTGCGCGCCGTGATATCGGCCGCGCCGCCCGCGGCGTTGGGCACCACGATTTTCAGGGGTTTGGTGGGAAAAACCGTTTGAGCGCCCAGCGGTGAAGCAAGCAGGGAACTCGCCAGTGCGGTGGCACCCGCAAGCCGCAGCGCAAAACGTTGCCATGTTTTCATGTGTTCACTCCTGTACGTTGTTGCGTACAGTTTAAGGGCTCTGGTGGGGCGGGCGGCGCCAAGGGCCTTGCGTTTGCGCAATACCAGCAGTTTGCCGGTGCATGGCGGCCCCTTCGCGCAGCATGTGCGCCATTTCCTGGGCGGACACGGGGGGTGAGAAGTAAAAACCCTGGATCTCATCGCAGCCAGCATTGGCCAGCAGGTCGAGCTGATCGGTGGTTTCCACCCCCTCGGCCACCACCTTGAGCTTGAGGCTGTGTGCCATGCTGATGATGGCCAGGGTGATGGCCATGTCATCGGCATTGGTGGCCAGGTCGCGCACGAAGGCGCGGTCCACCTTGAGTGTGTCCAGCGGAAAACGACGCAGGTAGGAAAGACTGGAATAGCCGGTGCCGAAATCATCCACCGACAGGCGCAAGCCATAGCTGCGGAAATGTTCCAGTGTGGCCACGGCCTTTGAGGGTTCGTGCATCAGCATGGACTCGGTCAGCTCGAACTCCAGCATCGAGGGGTCGACGCCGGTTTCCGCAAGGATGGTACGCACCTGCGTGTCGAGTTCCGGTGAGGCAAATTGGCGTGCCGACAGGTTCACCGCCACGCTGGGGACAGCCAGGCCCATGGCCTGCCAGCGCACCACCTGCTGCGCTGCTTCGCGCAGCACCCATTCGCCCACACCGATGATCAGTCCGGTGTCTTCGAGCACCGGCACAAATTCCACCGGGCTGATCGGGCCGCGCTTCGGGTGTGTCCAGCGCAGCAGTGCCTCCATGCCGCTGATCCGACCCGTGGCCAGACAGACGCGTGGCTGGTAGACCAGCGTGAATTCCTGGCGCTCCAGCGCCGCTCGCAAGCGGGTGCCGATGTCCAGCCGATCGGTTTCACGCGCATTCATCTCCTCGCTGTAGAAGCGCAGCTCGTTGCGGCCGGATTGCTTGGCGTGGTGCATGGCCTGGTCCGCACACCGCAGCATGGATGCGGCATCGAGCCCGTGGTCCGGGTACGTCACGGCGCCCATGCTGGCTGAGAGGAACACTTCCTGGCCATGGACCTCGAAGGGGCGGGTCAGCTGTGCCAGCACCTTGCGCCCCACGTTTTCCACATCGGCAGGCCCGTCCAGACCGGGCAGCAACACGGCGAATTCATCAGCCGCCAGGCGGGCCACCGTGTCGCTGGCGCGCAGGCAATACACCACACGGTGTGCCGCCTGCACCAACAAATGGTCGCCTGCATCGTGGCCCAGGCTGTCGTTGACCAGCTTGAATCGGTCCAGGTCAAGGTAGAGCAAAGCCACCCGCGTGCCCTGGCTGCGTGCTGTGGCCAGCACATGCTGGAGCCGGTCAAGCAGCAGCCCTCTGTTGGGCAGGCCGGTCAGACCATCAAAGCGGGCCAGGTAGCTCAGGCGTTCGCGTGAGCGATGGCGTTCCAGTGCGGCCGCGAGCGCACGGGCCAGGCTGTGCAGGAAATCCTTGTCGGCATCGTTGAATGGCTTGCTCGGCGAAGCGGCCAGCAAGGTGAAAACAGGTTCCGAACCCGCTTCCGAAGGCGCTGCCAGCACGCTGTGCATGCCATGGGCTTGCAGCATCTCGTCGGGCAGGGCCAGTCGGACACCGTTGCCCGGGTGATTGGCCAGACGCTGCGCCGGGCGTCCCACCCAGCCCGGCGCCCACCCCAGGCCAATCTGGATGCGGGGCTCTGACATGGCACCGTCCTGCACCAGCAAGGCCGCGTGGTGCACGCCCAGCCCCGTGCACGCCCATATCACCGCCTGGCGCATCAGGCGCTCCTGGTCATCCCATTCCAGGGCCTGCTGGCCAAAAGTGGTGGTGATGCTTTGCCGGTGCACATGGTCCACCAGTGCTTGTTCAGACGCTTTCTGTGCGGTGACGTCGTAGGCAATGCAGATGTATTGCTCGACTTCATTTGCGCCGTCAAAGATCGGCACCACGTTGCGGCGGTGAACACGGGGGGTGCCTCGACCGTCGATCACCTGCACATCGCCACACCAGTTCTCGCGTGTGGGTTGCCAGGCTTTGCGGGCGACCTTGCCAGATGCGTTACCCACACAGTCAGACCGACTTGCGGGCTGGTCGATGTCATGGAGCAATCGGCCTTGCAGGGCGTCCAGTGAGAGTCCTGCGGTGCTGAGGAAGGCTTCATTGGCCGCGGTCAGTCGCCCTTGTGGATCCAGTTCGCAAACAATCGCCGCCGCATCCATGGCGTTTTTGTGCTGCATCAGCGCGTGGGTCAGCGCATCGATGCGTTGACCCAACTGTGTGCGCAGACTGCCGGCAATGCGATGGACCACCTCGATCACCTGGCGAATTTCCGTTGGCGCATCGTCCGGTAACGTGACCTGCGCGTCCAGATTGCCGGCCATCACCTCGGCTTCCATCGCCTGCAGCGCGGCCAGTGTGCGCAGCCATCGGGACCGCGAATCTGCATGGGTCTCTGTGGTGTTCATCTGGTGCTGGATGTCACGACAGACAGGACCAGAGCTGATCCACAGAGGGTGATCAGGCACGACAAAACTACCCCAAAGGGGTGGTCAGTGCATTGAAGCGGGGCTTCGCTGGCTTTCTCGTAAACGAACAGGTTCATGCGCCATCCAGATCCTGTGGAACAGATGGCGCATCTTAGCGCATTAGAATTCTGTCGTTTTTAAAAACGATTACTGATGAATTACAAAGAACCTGTCTGCTGGTGTCTGGCGTAGCGGGAGAGCAGGCGCATCCACCATGGGATGCGCCCTGCGAGACGATGATTGCAGGAATTACTTGGCCGGAGTCAGCGTGATTTCAACACGGCGGTTCTTGGCGCGACCTTCTTCGGTGTCATTGCTGGCAATGGGTTTGCTCTTGCCCTTGCCTTCAACACGAATCTTGTCTGCCGGCAGACCCTTGCTCACCATGTGCGCCTTGACCGCTTCCGCGCGTGCCAGAGACAGTTTCTGGTTGTAGGCGTCGCTGCCCACGCTGTCGGTGTGACCGGTGGCCAGCACGACCTCGTAGTTCTGGCCTTTCATCTTGGCCAGCAAGTCGTCGATGTTCTTTTTGCCCTCTGGCTTCAGACTGGACTTGTCGAAATCAAACAGCGCATCAGACGAAAGGACGACTTTGGCGGGCACAGCGGCCGCAGCGGGCACGCTGACACGGGCACGGACCGGTGCATCGGCAATCAGTTTGGCTTTGTCGATCACGGCCAGTTCCGGGGCATCAAAAGGACAAAGTTCCTCCGGTCCCAGCTCGGGGCGGTCCTGTCCGGCGTCCTGCGCAGTGGGCTGGTTGGGGCGTTCTGTCCCCACCGTTGCATTGAGCTTGCCCATGCTGGCCAAAGTACGCGCTTCGGCGATGATTTTGTTGTAGCGCGCATCGATGTAGGCGCGGCTGGCCTGGAAGAATTCGTTTTGCGTGTCCAGCAAGTCCAGCAAGGTGCGCTGGCCAATGTCGAACTGCTGGCGATAAGCTTCACGCGCCTTTTCAGTCGACAGACGGTGCTGGTCCAGGTAAACCAGCTGTTCTTTCAGCTTGTAGACATCGTTGTAGGCGATGGCCAGCGTCTGGCGCACATCGCGGCAGGCTTTTTCCTGCAGGTCACGGGCCTGGTACTGAAATTCAATGGCCTGCTTTTCACGCGCCTGATCGTAGCCGCCGCGGTAGAGGTTGTAGTTGAGCACCAGCTCGGCCACCTGGACATTGCTGTTGCCGGCCCAGCCGTTGACGTTGCGACCCCAGGATTCACGCAGCCGGAAATCCAGGCGCGGCATGTACGCCGCCTGGCGCGACTCGATTTGCGCCTTGGCCGAGCGAACGTTTTCGTAAGCAGCATTGATGGTGGGGCTGTTGCTCAGCCCAGAGGTGACGGCGTCCTTGGCAGATCCCGGGATATTGCGCAGGCTCAGGCCTTCCGGCAACGCCGGCATCTTGATGGGTGGCGCCTCGCCCATGATGCGGATGTAGCGGGCCGTCACGTCGTGCAGGTTGGACACTTCGGTCAGCAGGTTCGATTCAGCCAAGGAAAGCCGGCCGTTGGCCTGTTCCAGGTCAACCCGGCGACTCACGCCTGCACTGGTGCGCTGTTCCAGGTGCTGTGCCGTTTGCTTGTGTTCCACATAGTTCGCCTTGGCTTCTTCGACCAGTTCGGTGTAGCGGGCCACATCGGCGTAGGCCCGAAGGGCTTCCAGGCCAATGTTTTCGGTGGCTTCCAGCAATTCGTAATAACGCGTGAGCTTGGCATAGCCCAGGCGCTTGACTTCGCTGCTCGTGAATTTGCCATCGAACAGCATCTGCGTCAGGGTCAGCGAGCCATTGCTGCGGTTGTATTCGTTCAGGTAGGTGGTCGCGCTGGGGTACTTCTGGTTCTCATGCCCAACGCCCAATGTCAGATCGACCTGGGGGCGGTAACCGGCAGAAGCGGCATCCCGCTCGGCCTGGGCGCCGGTGAAGTTGTGCCAGCGCGCCTGGACTTCGGGGTTGCTCACAATCGCTTTTTGCACGGCTTTGACCAGTGGCTCAGGCAAGGCCTGTGCCGTGCTGACACCCGAGTAAATTGCAAAAATCGCCAGCGAAACCGCTTTGATGCTTTGTTTTTTCATGTTTATCACCTCTTAGGTGGTTGGATGCTGCGACTTTCGCAGATACTCTTGATCTATATTAGTTTTGAAATTATTGCTGTTTGTAGGGCATTTGTCCAAAATATTTGTAAAAATTCTAAACAGACCAATTGACTGAGTACACCCAATTTGTGTAAAAGCACTGCGCAATGATCTCGATTCGCATGCCTGGTTGGGCTGGACTGGCGCGGCAGGTTGGTGGCTGGACGCTGGCTTTGGCCTTGACGCTGGCTGGCTGGGGCTGGTCGCTGGCGCAATACCAGCTGGACAAAATGCAGAGCCTGGCCCAGGAGCGCTATGGCGCCGTGGCTGTGGAGACGGTGATCGCCTGGCGCAAGCTGATGGAAGAAGCCCGGTCCTTGCCAGAGGATGAGAAGCTCAAGTTGATCAACGTGTTCTTCAATCGCCGCATTCGCTATGCCAGCGACCAGGAGGTGTGGGGCCAGACCGATTACTGGGCATCGCCTCTGGAGTTCATGGGCAAGAGTGCGGGGGATTGTGAGGACTACGCGATCGCGAAATACATTTCGCTGCTGATGCTGGGCATTCCCTCAGACAAGTTGCGAATGATCTACGTGCGTGCCCGCTTTGGCGGTCCTGGCAGCAGCAACAGCGAAGCGCACATGGTGCTGGGCTACTACCCCACACCGGGCGACGAGCCCATGATTCTGGACAGCCTGGTGGGCAGCATCAGGACTGCATCCTCACGCACCGATCTCATGCCGATTTTCAGCTTCAACACCCAGGGTTTGTGGGTGGGCGGCGCCACGACTTCTGCGGCCGATCCAACGGCGCGGCTGTCGCAGTGGCGCGCCGTGATGGAGCGCATGCGGCAGGAAGGCTTGCAACCATGACATCTTATTTTGGCGGGAAGAGGGGGGCTCATGTCACTCGTTAAACAACTCTGGCTGGCCATCGCCCTGGTGATGAGTCTGGCTTTTGGCTGCAGCCTGGTGATCAGCGTGATGTCGGCCCGGCATTACCTGGAGCAGCAACTGCAAGTGAAAAACATCGACAACGCCACATCACTGGCGCTGTCAATGACCGGGATGGACAAAGACCCTGTCACCGTCGAGCTGCACATCGCAGCGCAGTTCGACATGGGCCATTACCGGTTCATCCGGATCACATCGCCGAAAGGCCAGGTGATTGTGGAGAAAGTGTTCAAGGGCCAGCTTGAAGGCGCGCCACAGTGGTTTGCCAACCTCATTCCCATCCGCACGCAGCCGGGCCAGGCCCTGATTCAGGATGGCTGGAAGCAATACGGCACGCTCTCGCTGGCCAGCCACGATCAGTACGCCTACAAGAGCCTGTGGGACGGCACGCTGGATTTGCTGATGTGGTTTGTGATCGGCAGTCTGGGCATCGGCGGCCTGGGCACGCTGGCCATCCGCCTGATCACACGGCCCCTGCGTGATGTGGTGTCTCAGGCGCAGGCCATTTCGGAGCGCCGCTTCCTGACGGTGGAAGAACCCCGCACGCCGGAGTTGCGTGCCATGACCCATGCTTTGAACGCCATGGTGATTCGCCTGAAATCCATGTTCGCAGAAGAGACTGAGCGTCTCGATCAGCTGCGCAGGAAAGTCAACACCGATGCCGTCACCGGGCTGGCCAATCGGGAATACTTCCTGTCGCACTTGGGCGACATGCTCACAGGTGAACAATTCGGCTCCACCGGCAGCCTGGTCGTCGTGCGACTGGCCTACCTGAACGAACTCAACACCCGGCTGGGCCATCAGCAGGCCGACGAGTTGTTGCGGCATTTGGGCCAGGTGCTCAACGACAGCTGCAATGACCACCCGGGCCAGCGCGCTGGCCGCGTCAAAGGCGGGGAATTTGCAGTGGTGTGCCCCTCATTCCAATCGCCCACGGCGGCGGCGCAAGCCATTTATGAACGCCTGATCAAGGACTGGCTGCCCCGCTGGGAGCCGCAATTTGCTGACCTCTTCCATCTTGCTGCCGTGCAGTATGTGCGCCACCAAAGCCTGAGCGATCTGATGACGCAGATCGACCAGGCACTGGCACAGGCGCAATCCAAAGGCCCTAACCAGTGGCATGCCCAGGAAGGCCATGGCAGCAAGGTGA
>JACCDS011398803.1_pt1 | contig 12314 bp, 9 predicted proteins | sample 7446441 | NCBI WGS metagenome assembly JACCDS01 (sample SAMN15323445, study PRJNA562643) | freshwater metagenome | isolation source: river surface water | place: USA:Blue River Watershed | collected 2017-08-17
AGGCATCGGTAAGCTCCAAGCTGCGGTTACCGTTTCCGTAACCATCCAAACGCGTGATGCGCGGTGAAGAACCATAGGCAACAAGTTGCGCAGTTCCGCCTGCTTCTGGCATTGGGTTGTGTGGGATCACTTCAATGACTTTTACCTCGCCAACAGCTGCTTTTCTGCTGGCAATGTAGCGTTTCTTTTGCCCATCTAATGACAACGGGTCATTGGGCGAATAATCTTTATAGTTGTTGTGCGCATAAGCAATGGCCATGAAGTAGTAGCGCTTGAAATTCACTAGTTTTTTATCGCCTTGTGCAAACTGATCAGTTTTGATGCTAAAGCTGTGTTGAATGCCTTTATCTTGGCCATCAACTCTGATCACTGGAATAGACGCATTGAGCTCATCGCTAAATTCAAAATTGATGATTTTTCCTACTCCGTCTTTGATGTCGCATTGGGCAACTAAACGGGCTTGATCTGGGTCTTGAAGTTCAGAACTGGAAACCTTTGAATTGGCTAACTGAAAAATCTGATAACCTTGAAAATTATAAGTTTTGTCGGCGTTAGGATCAGCTGCAACAATGAAAGGATCAAATTCTTCGTATTCCTCTTTATAGTTGTTTGAATTTACCGGATTAGAGAGCATCAATATGACTTCGTTGGCCAATTCCTGAGATTGTACTTCAGGAGCATGTGGCCCATCCAGTACTTTAAAACAGTTTTCAAAGAGCGCTTGGGCTTTGTCGTCGGCTCTGCGTAAAGATTCAACAGATGCAAACGGGTCACCCGCACCTGAGCGCGCCCAAACCACCCCAACGGTAATATTATTGACCGCACCAGGTTTCAAAATAAAGGGCCCGGCTGACTGCACAAAACGGCGGTCGTTGGGTGTGTTATTGGCAGTTTGTTCGGTCCAGTTGGGTTGCGGGTTGCCGCCCGTGCCCCAACCAAGTGGGTCGGTGTTACCCGGGAACATGAAGTCACAGGGCATATTGGGGTCAGCCTCTGGGTCAGAGATGTGCCCACTGCCACCGTAAACAAACTTGGTTCCGTCTTTCCAAAATCCGCGCAAATAATTGTAGTAGTCACCAGCATTCACGGGGTCAGTTTGATTTGGGTTGGCACCGTTAGTAGTATTAGAATAATAAAGAAAACGACGCATTCCAAAGCGTTCGTTATCGACAACGCCGTCGCCGTAACCGATCCCATTTAGTGCTTCGTTGTCCCAGATACCAAATGCGTTGTCGATGCCGTCGTTATCTTGGTAAGGCCCTTCAAAAAAGTCAACGCCAACAGCTGGCGGCGAGTAGCCATAGCCTTTGAAACCCGAGTTGTCACCGTCATAGTTGTCACCGTTGTAATAATAACCGAGTCCGCGGTTGACGTCGCAACCCACGTAGTCATCATAAGGGTCTCCGAGGGCGCCATCCGTGAAAAAACCAAAATAGGTATTGTAAAGCGTTTGTGTACCGCGGTTGATCAGTTCATAGTTGTAAAACGTCATGTTATTTACTTCATCGTTAGAAGCAAAGGCAAAAGCTTGCGCCCTGATTTCCATGCCGATAGGGTCTGCGCCTGTTTCGGTATGGATATTTCCTTTGTCATTCATGACCCACCAATAATTGAGGTCACCGTAGAGTGAAATTTTGCGTTCTGTGCTGCAATCTTTGGTTTTTTTGATGTCGTACCATGGAAAATCACCATCTACCCAATTGTAAGTTCCGTCATTATTGCGGTCATAGAATGGTGCCAAGTAATAATCTTGTCCTTGTGAAACGTCGCCATGTGCCGGCCATTCTTTGATGATGTCTGGAATTTTGTAGTTCGGAAAAAGATCAGCCTGAGTGCTGGTTCCGTTGACTTGGTCATACATACCGGCTTCGTACCATGCATTGAATTCTCGGATTTCGTCTTGGCTCGAAACAAAGTGCTTGTCAAACTTGCTACAGTTGTCATAGGTCGTTTCAGCAAAGACCTTCGTGAGTGGGCCGGTCCAGTAATCTTGACCATTTCTGTAGCGCAAAGCTGCAAGTTTCAATTGATTATTGACGTCGGTTCCACCTAACCAGAGTGCAGCAGTAAACAAGGCCATGATGCCTGAGTTTTTTGGCACTTCATACATCGAATAATTCTGATTCGGAATTTGCCAAAGGTTACCCGCGGTATGAACCATGGCGCGCACATTGTTAAGTTCCATGAAGGTGGTGTGCGTTGGGGGCGGGCAGTTGGCGCCTTTGTTTTGTTGCTTGATGCTGGGCTTTGAATTCCCGGAATAGGCTTGTGAAAAAGCTATTTGAGAAAAGCCAAAAGTTACGAAAAAAAAGAATAAAAGTATGCGCATGAGGTTTCTAAATTAAGCAAAAAATCGCTGTAAATTTGAATATGAAACAACTTGAAAACGCAGCAGATATCCATCAGTTGGTAAGTGTCTTTTATAATAAAGTACTCCAAGACGAACTTTTAGCTCCTTTTTTCTCTAAACTGGACTTCTCAGCACACCTCCCTCAAATGGAAAAATTCTGGCGTTTTGCCTTGTTATCGGAAGAAGGCTACACCACTAATGTTACTGAAAAACACCTACAAATGCCTTTGAAAAAAGCGCATTTTGACCGTTGGCAGGCCTTATTTAATCAAACACTTGACGAACTTTTTGAAGGTGAGTTGGCAAGCCAAGCCAAGCAAAGAGCAGCCGTCATTGGCTGGACGATCAATTCGAAAATGAACCCGAATCATTAAATAAACATTTCGATCTTAAAAACTAATGCGGTCTCGATAAATGCCTTGCCGACTAAAATGTATTTTTGAATCATGGCAAAAAAGGCAGATATCTATAGCAAACGCGGTATTCGAACAGGTTATGTCTCGACCGTAATCGGAATTTCACTCGTTATTTTCATGATTGGCCTTGTATTAGGCGGAATTTTCGGCTTGCGCAGTATTGAGAAACAAGCCAAGGAAAATATTCAGGCAGACATCTTTTTTAAGTCAGACTTAAACGATGCCGATATCAAGCAAATTGAAGAAGAGCTAAAATCTTGGCCTGAATTTTCAGATGTATTTTTCATTTCCCCCGAGCGCGCTATTCAAGAATTTGCTGGTGAAAGCGAAGTCGAAAAAGATGTATTAGCCTTGTTTGATGCAGAAAATCCATTACCACCAACCATCGGCATCAAGCCCAAAATGGAATTTGCCAGCCAAACTGGTATGGCGGCCATCAAAAGAAAATTGTTTGCGCGTTTCAAAGCAGAAATTGACGAAGTGAACTACGATAAATCAAGCGTATCCAATGTGAATTTAGGCTTCAAGCAATTTGCACTCTTGTTTTTAGCAGTGGCCTTATTACTGATTATTATTGCGGTGGCCATGATCAACAATACCATCAGACTCGCGCTTTATTCCAAACGATTCACAATCAAAACCATGCAGCTTGTAGGGGCAACAGCCATGTATATTCGCAAACCTTTCCTTGGTCAAGCGCTTTTTCAGGGCCTCATTTCTTCTTTAATTGGTTTGGCCTTGCTTTTGACGGTTTTCTATGGTTTAAATAACCTACTAGATACCATCGAAATTTCATACACGCTTGAAAGTTTCTTGTTTTTAGTCGGTCTTTTGTTTGTGATTGGCGTTTTTATTACCATGATTTCTACTTGGTTTGCACTAAACAAGTATCTTCGTATGAAATTAGATGATTTGTACTAAGCTATGAAGGAACCTATCAAACACTTCGGATTTGACCCAGCCAATTACAAGTGGCTCTATATTGGTCTTGCCATTAACATTCTTGGTTTTCTACTTATGATTGGCGGGGGCTCTGATGACCCTAAAGTCTTTAAAGAAGACGAGCTCTTCAGTACACTTCGCATCACCATTTCACCTATGCTGATTGTTGCAGGCTATGTCGTGATTTTTTACGCCATTATGAAGCGCAACAAAAAGGATAACCAAGACGCCTAATCCATGACTTTTCTCGAAGCGATTATTTTGGCCATCATTGAAGGCCTCACCGAGTTTTTGCCCATTTCTTCCACTGGCCACATGATCATTGCCTCTACCATGATGGGAAATGCAGCCGATGATTTTGTCAAACTCTTTACAGTAGCCATTCAGTTTGGCGCCATTCTCTCTGTGGTTGTGGTTTATTTTCAGAAGTTTATCCAAACCTTCCGCTTTTACCTATTATTAGCAGCAGCGTTTGTGCCAACCGGAATTATCGGTTTGTTAGCCAAAAAACACATCGATGCTTTACTTGAAAATGTAACAGTTGTTGCCTGGACCCTTTTGTTGGGCGGTATCGTCTTATTGTTTGTGGATCGCTTTTTTGCCGACAACGAAACCCAACAAAAAGAAAAATCCATAGATTTCAAAACAGCCATGATCATTGGCACCATTCAAAGCATTGCTATGGTACCTGGTGTTTCAAGATCAGCCGCAACAATTATTGGCGGCCTAAGTCAGAAACTCACAAGAAAAGCAGCTGCTGAATTCTCTTTCTTTTTAGCAGTGCCTACCATGTTTGCGGCCACGCTTAAAAGTATGTACGATGAAAAAGAACTTTTGCTGCAATCTGGCGGTCGCGAATGGGGTTTATTGCTGGTCGGTAATTTAGTTGCATTTGTAGTGGCGTATTTAGCCATTAAGTCCTTCATTGCTTTCTTGCAGAAAAAAGGCTTCCGTGCCTTTGGTTGGTATCGCATAGTGCTTGGCGCTTCTATGCTCATTTTATTGGCTTTGGGTTATAACCTTCAAATGGCAGGCTAATGCTAGACATACAAGAAGGCTTAACCATACTTGTAGACAAGCCCTACACCTGGACCTCTTTTGATGTCGTCAATAAAATCCGCTGGAATTTAAAGAAAAAACTAGGTGTTAAAAACGTAAAAGTTGGGCACGCCGGCACCCTTGACCCCTTGGCAACTGGGCTTTTAGTCTTGTGTTTAGGAAAGCACACCAAGCTCATCGAGGGTCTAACCAACGATACCAAAACCTACACAGGTACATTTTTGCTAGGCAAAACAACTCCTTCTTTTGACCTCGAAACTGAGTACAATCAAGATTTTGAAACCGCGCATATAGATGCCGATTTACTAGAAAGTGTTCGCCAATCTTTTTTAGGTGTTCAATTACAAACACCCCCCATATATTCAGCCAAGCAAGTCGATGGCAAACGCGCTTATGACTTTGCAAGAGCAGGAAAGGAAGTCGAGCTTAAACAAAGCCAAATAGAAATCACAGATTTCAAAATAGACGCCAGCCGTTTTCCTGAAATCGATTTTGAAATAGCCTGCAGCAAGGGCACTTATATTAGAAGTATTGCTAGTGATTTTGGCCGCAAATTGCAGTCAGGAGCTACACTCATTGCCTTACGCCGAACGCAGTCAGGGGCTTTCCATATTAAAGCCTCCAAAAGCGTTGAGCAATGGATTGAGTTGATCAATCAGGAAGAAATTTATATTCCGTCTTGATTAAACGCACACAATAGCGTCTATTCTTTAATATGCTTTAACTTTTCTTGAACGTCTTTGATGAGGCGATTGTAGTTAGCAATCTTGTCTTGGTATCCATTTTCTTCAGCCCTGTGTAATCTCTTTTGAAGATAGTGTAATCGACGTCCGAGTTTGTATTTGTCCCATTTGTATAAGATGCGTTTCATGGTGCAATAATTTAAATGAATACTGAATGAAAAGTCCGTTTGACTTCCCTTAAATGTAATGAATTCCTAAATGAAATCCAAGAAATATTATTTGTTACATGGTGCAAAAAATTACCAAAGCAGCTCCTTGATTAATTTGCTAGAAAGTTATTTTGTTTGTATCTTTGCAACCCTGAAAGTCGAAAGAATGCCTCGGTGGCGGAACTGGTAGACGCGCTGGATTCAAAATCCTGTTCTTTCGGGAGTGCCGGTTCGATCCCGGCCCGAGGTACAAAAGCCCTAGATCATTCTAGGGCTTTTTTGTTTACAGAAAGAAACAGTTTACTTATCATCTAACATATTGATGACGCCGCCTTTGCCATCTGTGATGATTGTTTTGGTATTTGGAGAGGTAGACAATTTCATGAAGGCCTGAATTTGGTTCATTTTCAGGACATTTGGCGTGAGGCTTGAGTTGAGCATATCGTTGGCGGCTTTGTTTGCTTTGGCCTCAATTTCTATACTTTTCGCCTTTCCTTCAGCTTCAATTTTAGCGGTTTCTGCGCGCGCTTCTGCCTGAATAATGGCATTTTTCTTAGCGCCTTCAGCCTCGATCAGCTGTCTATCCATTTCCTTTTTCTGGCGATCGAGCACAAACTCCATGCGCAAGGCTTCTTGTTCGGCTTCAAGTTTCGCCTCGATAGAACGCGTTAAACCTTGTGGAAGACTAATGCTTTTGAGCAGGACTGCCTCAATCACAAAGCCCTTCTCTTCACAGACTTCAGCCAATCTTTTTCTGATTTCTTGTTCAATTTCATTGCGTTTGGCGCTGTGCATGTCTTTGGCATAGTAACGCGAACACACATCAGAGGCCGCCGATCTGAAAACTGGCAAAATGAGGTTTTCTTCATAATTAAGCCCCGTTTCTTTGATCACTTTTGGCACATCTTCAGCCTTAATATGATATAGAATAGAGCTTTCAGATAAAATGGTTAGTCCTTCTTTTGACGGAAGATTTTCTTTAATCGATAAGTTCATAGTTCGGACATTGACCTTGATCACTTTGGTGATAAAAGGGTTGTAGGCCACAGGCCCCGCTTGTCGAACTTTGTTGTCGATTTTTCCGAGTTTACTCTTGACCGCCACTTGATGAGGTCTCACAACTGTACAGCTTGCAAATCCGGCAGCCAATACAGCAAAAAATAGTAACTTTTTCATTTTTCAGGTTTTGTCGAACCTGAACCAAAGCCCATGCCAAGCCCATGTTTTTAGGCCAGCATTTACATTGGTTTTTGTTATGAAGAGAATTAGATTTTTTTCAAGCCACTTAATTACCTAATCAAATTCAGATGGCCGTTGATAGTTTGACCATCTTGTCCGTTGATAAATCGGTAGGTAACCCGATATGTATAAGTACCAATCGGAGCAGCTCCTAAATTCGAAACTGAACCATCCCAGCCAATTGAGACGTCTGCACTTCTGAAAATTTGTTCGCCCCAACGGTTGTAAATGCTCAATTCAAAAGCACCCGGATCAATATTTCTACCGTAGACCTTAAACACATTGTTGAGCGCATTGCCGTCTGGGCTAAAAGTATTCGGTATGTACAGTGCTGCGTCCTCAAGAATGTTCAGTACACTAGTGATTTGACTTGAACAACCTTGGTCATTACTCACCTCTAAGACAAAACTCAGGTTGCCCGAAGTGTTATTCGGAATGGAAAAAATGGGGTTTTGCAAGTTGCTGGTTTGAAAGATGCCCGTTTCTGAACTGAAGGTCCAGTCCCAGTTAGTTATTTGCCCCACGGACTCATCAATCATTTGAATTTCGGGCTGACCAAATTCGAGTAATTCGGGGTTGCTCGTAAATGCAGCAATTGGTTCAGGGAAGACCGTCAGGTTGACTGTAATGACGCTGTCACAGCCATTGATATTTGGCACCGTATAAGTAAACGAAGTGCTTTCCGTATAGGTTTGGCCATTTTGAGCAAAATAGGTTCCGCAAGACGTGACATTTACTGTGTCCGAAGACCCTTGAAAGATGGTTAAATTTAGATTGACGGTGCTATCGCAACCGTTCGCATTGCCGCCAACAATTGTATATAGTGGTGCATTTGTTGAGCTTGTATAGGTGTTTCCGTCAATCCAGGTAAAGCTACCACAAGCGCTTTGTTGGTCTATTCCAATGTTGTTTTGACTCACGGCTAAGTTGAGCGTCACGACAGAATCACAGCCACTAGCGTTGGTTAGTGTTACACTCTGGGTGCCGGCACTATTAAAGGTAAGCCCATTCCAATTATAAGGAAATTGGTCATTACACACCGTTTGGTTGACTGTTACAGCATCAGGTGTACAAGCACCACAGCAATTCCCCGCTTGGGCGCTCACGGTTAAAGGAGTGGAGCTGTCCCAGCAGTTGTATTGAACATTAAGGCCTCTTAGTACGCCACCGAATTGGGTCTGAAAATAATCCACGACCTGATCCACGGTATTGCAGCCCCCTTGGTTGGCATTGACATTACAGCTGTAAAGGCAAATGATGCCGAAGTTCCAGCCGTTCGGTATATTGAAATAATTCGGATTCGGAGGGCTGATAATATTGACCGGTGGCGCAACATTTACAGTTAGGATAGACGTATTGATACCGGTAAAACTTGAGGTATTAATCGGGAAGCCGCAGTTGTTATTGTTCTGTGCTGAATTGAAACCAGCGTACAAGACCTCGGTGACACTATTGACGAATGGTCCACTGAATGTTACATTTACTGGTTCATAGGTGCAAATACCAATTTTCAGATTAGGAATATTTTGATCAACGACAATATTGAGATTTCCGCCATCATAGTTAGCAAACAGGATCCAGTTGCCGTTTGGGTCACAATTTGGAGTATATGTCGATTGCGCTTGAACCGAAAGAGAACACAAAAAATAAATCCAGAGCAGGAGCTTTTTGAATGGTTTAAATAAGGTAAGCTTTTGCATTAAAAAATTCAATTAGGAGAGCTGAGTTCCCTATCAAACAAATATGCTAAGACTTTGTTTTATCAAAAAACATACTCCCATGAAATCCTTTCTTCTCTCTTTATTTCTTTGCTGCATGACAGCTATTGCTGCACAAACCAATGTCTCAGGAGGTATTTACCAAAATACAACCTGGACGCTCAGCGGAAGCCCATATGTTGTAACTGGGTCGGTGGTCGTATTTCCTGGAAAAACACTCACCATTGAGCCTGGTGTTGAAATTCAGATCAACAACCAAACAGCAAGCAACATTTATATTGAAACCCGTGGTACCCTCAACTGTATTGGCACAGACCAGCTCCCAATAAAAATTCACGCCTTGTACGATACCATGAGCAACGTGGCTTGGCAAGGGTTTGTTTGTACGAATTCTCAGGGTGGAGTCTTGAATGCAGATCGCGTTCAGATTTCAAATGCGTATGCCCCTTTTGCTTACGAAACCATTCCTACGACGCTTTCTTATACCAACAGTAAGTTTATCCGCTGTTTTCAGGCGATTAATGTCGGGACCAACATCAATCTTTCGAATTGTGAGTTCATCGACAACGAAGTAGGGGTTTATGGCTGGGCTAATTTTAACATTGATAACTGTTTCTTTAAAGATAACACGACTTCAATCTTTGCTTATGCGAGTGCTTTCAACATGAGTAATTGCAGTTTCATTGACAACCAAATAGGTTTATCTTTTCAAGCGAATGCAGTAGACTCAATCGTTATATCTGATTGCGAATTTTTAAATAACGGTTTGGCACTCGGATACCCAAATAATGCAGTTGTTCAAAATTGTGTTTTTAACGACAACACCACAGCCATCCAATATGCTTATGAGGCTGAAATCTTCGACAACCAATTTTTTTACAACGAGCTAGCACTTGAGGCTTCGGTCAATACGGTTGTTTACAACAATCAAATCAATGAAAATATAGGTGGGATTAAAATTTCTGGCGTCAGTAACGTCGGGGATAGTCCGGCAATCTATAATAATGAAATTTGCGCTAATATCAATTTCAATGTAGATAACAACACCAACATGAATTACTCTTTGCTCAGTAATTGTTTCTGTGGCCTTGATTCAAGTCAGATTGAGGCGCTATTGATTGACGGCTATGACGACATCACAAAAGGCTTAATCAATTATCAAATCTTTGACACAAGCTGTAGCGTTGTTTTGGGCACTGTTTTGAAATTTGGCGAAGGAGCTGGAATTGAGGAACAAAATATAATTGTCCGTTTTGAGAATCCGGTTTCAGATGTGCTGCAAATTCTTGATGCTCCGTTGGTTCAATTTATTGAAGTCAAAGACCTTAGTGGAAAAACTTATGTGTTACCAAGCACTGGCAACAATCATTTTGATGTTACTGCATTGGCACCTGGTTTCTATGTGCTGTCGGCACTTGGTCAAAACCCTACTCAACAGGCGTTTGTTAAGTTGTAATTTCTTACAACTTCACCCCAATCGTTAAGTAAAACGTTCTGCCATTACCTGGTAATATTCCTGGGCCAGGGTAGCCTCCTGATCGGCGAGTTGCATAAACTTCGTTGGTAAGGTTGTTTACACCTGCACGCAATTGATAGATTCCTGCCCATTGATACGTCATATTGAAATCAATTACTTGATATTCAGGTAGTTGCCCGATTGTTGAAGTTGCATTTGGCGCAATGGTATTGGCAGCATCGGTAAAAACAGCACTCACATAATTGTATTGTAGCGTTGAACTAAAGCCACGGTATTTGAAATTTAGCCCTGTTCTTAAGATATGTTTCGGAGCGTTCTCAACTTGTTTACCTACTAGCGTCGCTGTTGGGTCATTGACCAGTGCAGGATTATCCCAGCGCGTGTAGCGGGCGTCAACATAGGCGTAGTTTCCGAAAACAGATAATGCGCAGGCACTAAATTTTGGCAATAATTTCAATACATCCAATTCTAAATAACTCTCTACACCCTGGCTTAACGATGCGCCAATATTGGTGCGGTAAGCTGCGTTATTGACAGAAATGGTTCCGATACGGTTATCATAGAACAAACGGAATAAACCGATGTCAAATTTCAAAGCGCTGTTTAATAAGGAGCCTCTGAATCCGAAATCTGTATTGTAGCCTTTGGCATCTTTTAAGTTGGGATCGATGACGTCTGTAGTAGCTGCAGGCGTGAGTTCTGAATAAGTAACTGGGCGGTAGCCTTGACTATAGTTGGCATAGAAATTAGCGGTAGGTGTGAGTGTATATTCGGCACCAATGCCCACTAAAACGATGGCTCGGTCTCGTTGTTGATCTTGAATTTTTCCGGAGCTTGAAGTGTTGATGTAGCCACTCGTGCTCGAACGCAGCCATTCATAACGGATACCCGGCGTAACACTCAATTTTTCAGTAAGCCTAAACATGTTTTCGGCAAAAGCCGCAAAATTTTGTGTGCCAAAAGTGAGGTTTGCTTTGTAGTCTTGGCCATCTTGCTGCGTTGCAATGCTGAGGTCAAAATCAGCACCCGTAGTTCCGATACCTTTCTGCTGACGATTTGTGTTCCCGTTGTAAAAACGAAGCCCGCCTGAAAGCGCTGACTTTTGCCCAAGAAATTTGTATTCATGAATGCCGCGCAGTTCGGCACCCATATTTTTGTAGGCATCGCAATCCACTTGACGCGGGTTGTAATCCGCAATGTCTGTATTAATCGTGTCGGCAATATTGATGCTCTTCATAAAGCCAACACTATTTCTTTGCGCAACAATTCCGAAGGTTTTGAGGGTGAATCGGGTAGTGGCTGATGGCGTAAAATTCAAAGAAATGTTGGCTGTATTCCATGGTGTACTGAACCAGTTTCTTGCCCTTGAAGAGCGGCTTGGGTAAGTGGCAAATTGCTCATCTGTGAGGCCACCGGCTTGCTGGCTCACGTAATTCATATGAGTGTATGCGGCAGTCAATTGCCATTTTTTTGAAAAATCATAACTCATCGAAATGCTCCCGGTTTGCGTACGATACTGGCTATTTTCTCTCCAACCTTGTGCGCCGCGATGATGCATATAAGCATAATAGCTAAACTTCTTTATTTTACCTCCGATGGCATTGAATGAGTTGAACATCCCATAAGAACCCATGGTTTGAGAAGACTCAACCGTAATGGGTTTGCTTCCCAGATTTTTTTTAGTCACGTAGTTGAGTAGCCCTCCAAACTGAGGCCCGTATTGCAAAGCACCTGCACCACGCACAATTTCTATCTTCTCAATAGCTTCTGTTGGTGGCGTGTAATAAGCCTCGGGGTAGCCAAAAACCTCAGAACTGATATCTCCGCCATCTTGTCTTACATTGAATTCCCATGAACGGTTTGGACTGAGCCCACGTGTGGCAATTCCGGTCTGAATACCTGAGCCGTCGTTTTCCCAAATGCTGAGGCCTGGTACTTTACCAAACAGTTGTCTGGAATTGTTGGTAGATAAATCGGCAGTGGAGGCACCGAGATTGATTACTTCGTTTTTCTTCCCTGAAAAAATATCAGTTCCTTGAATACTAGGAAGTCTCGTTACATCAACGCTCCGCCCAAGAATATCTCTTACATATATATCTTGAACTGTTTTCACTCTCGAGGTATCTTGAGAAAAAATCGAGAAGGGTATTGTAATAATTATGAAAAATAAATAGGATAGAACTTTGCTCATTTTGTAGAATTTGATGCTGCAAAGTAAGTG
>JACCDS010879258.1_pt1 | contig 12313 bp, 12 predicted proteins | sample 7446441 | NCBI WGS metagenome assembly JACCDS01 (sample SAMN15323445, study PRJNA562643) | freshwater metagenome | isolation source: river surface water | place: USA:Blue River Watershed | collected 2017-08-17
GCAGAAATACCGCCAGATTTTTTTTCGGTTGCAGCTGGCTTAGCAGCTGGCTTTGGTTGTTGTGTACTCATTAGTTTGGTAATTTGGGGTTAAAGAATTATTTTTTAATAAAACTTGTAGAAAATGCGGCGATCGTAGTTTTCATAGTATAGACTTTCGCTTTCTTTTCGATAAAGGCAAAAGTAATAGAATTCTAATATAATTTTCATCCTTTAAATAATCATTATGGGGTTCTAAGCAGGTCACAGATTTTGGACTATTGTACTAATCCGATATTTTCTACTGATAACTGATAATTTCAGGGTACTATTTTGGGATTAATGAAATATAAAAAAATTTAAAAAAAATTAAATTTTGTAGATAATTTCCCGATTAAACCTATTTAAAACCTTAATTTTGGAAGTCAAAAATACGCTAATGATCGATTCCCCATTCAATCCTAAAGGCCCCCGAGCTTCTACACGAAGTAAGGATAATATGAGCTTGAAAGAAGCAATTGAATCCCTTTTACGAGTCTATAAGTTGCAGAATAAATACGACGAAACTTATCTTGTGGCACATTGGGAGGAAATAATGGGTAAACCTATCGCTGCCAGAACAACCAAGCTATTCATTAAAGACAAAAAACTCTTTTTGGGACTCGATTCTGCCCCACTAAAAAAAGAGCTTTTAATGGCTAAACATAAGATGATCGAACTATTAAATAAAACAGCTCAGCAAGACATTATCACTGAGGTTGTTTTTCTCTGAACAAATCCCAGGCTAGCCAAAGCCATACCCCGAAGAGTGGTAAAATCATTAATCCTAGCGGATTGATAAATTCATTCCTTATGTAGGACGGGAAAATATCTGTAGGTGTAAAACTTGAAATCAATAAAGTAAATAGTAGCATCGCCCAGCGTTCTTTCGTTTTTTCCCCTAATACAAACCAAATTCCCACCGCAGGAAATGCCATCACTAAAGTAGGCGATTCAGTACCTGTACTTGCTAACACTATATATAGGAGTACGAAAGCTAAAATTCTCAGTCTAAAATCAGGATCCGACCACTTTTTTGTTTGAAAAAACAAAAAGACATTCAAGATCATGGATGGAATTATAAACCAGGCATTCGAGATATTCGGGTCGCCTGTCCAGCGGCGTATCATTCCCATGACACAAAGATCTGTACGGATATTTTGTATATTTTCGTTTAATTCATTTTTGTGCGCTAAAATACCCATCCAATCGCGGTAAGTCGTGAGACCATAATTGAATCCCCCAAGAACCATAGGGATAAATCCAATCACTAACATCCAGAAAACGAAATAACCGGCAAAACGCAGTCGATCTTTTGCAAAAAAGAAAAAGGCTAATCCCACGATTCCATACAACTTAATGTAGATCCCTAAAACGATACAAAGAGTTGCCCAGATATAACTTTTCTTCTCCACTAAGATATAAGACCACAGGATTAAGGCTAAACAAAGTGGATGAAATTGGGTATTTAAAAGTGCCGTAATGGATGCATTCAACACGATCCACGTGATGGCAACCCGCTTGTTTTCTACTAGCGGTAGTTGCCATAACGACACAAAAAGGACTAGCGAATTCAAAACATTCCATAAAATCAAACTAGGCCCATCACTCAAAAATGAAAATGGGGCCATCAAAATGGCGAAAATGGGGCCATATAAATAGAGGTCAAAGTACTCTTTAGGGTATTCTAAATACAAGGGCATCCGATGTATGAAATGGCCAAAACTTGACTTAAAAATGGTGAAATTATTGTAATGTGAAGAATTTACTCCACTTAACAGAAACTGTTTTAAACCTGTCACAAGACCTGCTAATGCCCAAATAATCAACAAGATGGATTTCTTATTCATAACCTTTTAGCATTTTAGCCATGGTAGTAAAGTGACCATGCCCCTTCATTTGGTTTAAAAATGAACTTAATTTAATTCCCAATGGGCCATTATGTCCTCGCTTCACATGGTTTGGCAAGGGGTATTTACTTAAATCAGCAAATTCCCAAGGATGAAAATAGATATTTAAAAAGCCCTGCTTGTGCAAAGTTCTTTTCGCTAATAGCGTGTAAATCCACAAAGGAAAATTTTTGAATGCGAGCCAAAAAAGTGGAATCCGTAACCAAGGACTAACCGACGCCGGTACATTCCACAATCCTTTCTCAAAAAAGGGCTTCATAGGTTTATCGCGGTGGTCATATCGGCCAGGAATCCAGGTGGGATTTAATGAGGAATGATACGTATAACCTGCTTTCAAAATTTGGGACTCCTCTACGTACTGCATCCGCGCCATACGAAAGCCATTTACGGGCTTTCCACTCAATTCTTCTAAAAGTTTTTTAGAGCTCAGAAGGTCTTTCGACGCATCAAAATGCCCATGATAATACCCATGCGAGGCTAATTCATGCATCGGATTCAACGACTTTATCCAATCAATATTATTTTCTGCATATACTCCTGTGCAAAACACCGTAACAGGAACCTTGGCCTCCTCAACGATTTCCATGAAATGCCTTAAACCTTCTTTAGATAGAGCCAATTGCTCTTCTAGCGGAATATCGAACCCATATTCTAACGGAATATCGCACTCCTCTACATCGATTGTGATTAGGATAGGGTTCATTTTTCTGTACGAAACAAGATAGAGACAAAATTAAACAACTCTGTTAAAATAGTTTTTGCACGCATGGTAGAAAATACAATTCCTTGACGGGCTTGCACATAAATCCACTGGATTCGGATGTCTGCCCGCTTAGAGGCTAACACTAAAAACTCCATGTCAAAAAGGAACGCAGGAATTCGGGTGTTCAAGAAAATTTCTTTACCCTTTTGGTTAAAACCCTTCAAGCCAGATTGCGTGTCTTTTACCTTCAACTGAGGAAAAAACAAATAATTCATCACCTTGAGAGATAGCGAAAATATTTTGCGTCCCAAGGGCAATTGATCATAATATTGTTCGTCTCGTACTCCCACGACCACATCAGCGGCATCACTAGAAAGTAGGTGAAACATAGCTACGGCGTTGTCAATCATGTAAGGATAATCAGCGTCCGTATAAATAATGTATTTTCCCGTTGTTTGGCGAACAGCATCTCGCAAGGCGCCCCCTTTTCCCTGATTTACGGGTGAATCGATATAGGTAAATCCAGGCACTGATGTTTTCAAAAGCTCAATATCCACTGATCTAATCCCCGATTTACTCCCATCATTTACGATATACATATGAATACGCGTCTCAGTCGGAATTGAGTTCTTGAACAAGGTATAATAATGGAGCAATTCCTCCGCCCAGCCTGGATGCGGGTTGTAAATCGGATGAACAAGATTTAAATCTGCAGGTGCGATAGGAAAGAATTTTTACAATATTACAAAAATTAGCCCTTGAGGATCCTAAAAAAAAGCAGATATTTACGCTATGACTCGGATGATCCCACCGTATTTAAAACCAGGCGACGAAGTCGCGATTTTGTCTCCAGCTTCGTTCCCTCCTACCGACAACTGGAAGCAGGGCGTACAGGTGTTAGAAAGCTGGGGACTTCGTGTGCGAAATGCACCTAATTACCTGTCTCGTCATTTTGGCTTAGGTGGCACGGACGCCGAACGTTTATCCGATTTACAACAAATGTTGGACGACCCCTCGATTAAGGCCATATTCCCGATTCGGGGTGGATATGGATCCTCCCGTTTATTGGATTCGTTGGATTTTTCGGGATTTATTTCGAGTCCCAAATGGATCGTTGGTTTCTCAGATATCACCGCCCTTTTGTGTGAGTTAGACCGATTAGGTTTTGCCAGTATTCACGGACCTATGCCACATAATTTTTGCCAAAAAGGGGGTGAATCTGCCTTGCAAAACTTGCATTCCCTTTTGTTCGAGGGAAAGGTTTCCGTTGCAGCTCCGGCGCATTCGTTGAACCGCTTTGGAGAGGCCTCCGCAGAGATTATCGGAGGAAATCTGTCCCTTTTATGTCACTTAGTAGGCAGCTCCACTTTCGCTTCAACGGAAGGTAAAATCTTATTTTTAGAAGAGGTAGGAGAACGCTTATACCATGTCGATCGGATGCTTTTACAATTAAAGCGAGCAGGCTATTTAAAAAATCTAGCCGGCCTAATCGTAGGCGGATTCACCGATTGCAATGAGGCTAGTTTAACGATTGGAAAAACGGCTTTTGAATTAATCGCAGAACATACGTCGTCTTACTCGTATCCTATCGCTTTTGATTTCCCAGCTGGACATATTGCGAACAACCAGCCTATCGTTTTTGGTGTAAAATCCAAGATGTTGGTTAATTCTCATGAAATCCAATTAACTGTTATTTAATCCCTCCAAATTACGCTAACCTTGTGTCTTAATCGACCACTATGTTAGCGAAAACATTTGGCAGTGCCATCGTAGGCATACATGCCTCCATTATCACCATTGAAACCCACGTAGGCCAAGGTTCTAAATGTTACCTAGTAGGCTTACCGGATTCTACCATAAAAGAATCCATTCAACGCGTCGAATCAGCCATCAAGCAAATCGGCTATTTTTTTCCACGTCGTAAAGTCGTCATCAACCTTGCCCCCGCGGACATTCGCAAAGAAGGTTCCGGCTACGATCTCCCCATCGCCTTAGGCTTATTGCAAGCATCTGAACAAACCAAAATGAATGGGCTATCTGACTATTTAATTATGGGAGAGCTCTCCTTAACGGGAGAAATTCGCCCGATCAAAGGTGCCCTTTCGATGGCAATCGAGGCCAAAAAACAAGGGATAAAATCATTGATTTTACCACACGAAAATGCAGTAGAGGCCGCCTTGATTGATGGTCTGGACATTTATGGAATGGCTAACTTACGCGATACGATTCGATTCTTACATGGAAGAAGACAAGCCCCAGTGAAAGCACCTACTAGTTTAGAAGTTAGTCTAAAATACGAAGACGATTTCTCCCAAATAATAGGACAAGAAAAAGCTAAACGAGCCATTGAAATTGCAGTGGCGGGCGGACACAATCTACTTCTGGTGGGACCTCCTGGTTCAGGAAAAACTATGATGGCAAAACGTATCCCATCGATTATGCCTCCGATGAACCTCCGCGAGATCATCGAAACAACCCAAATTCACTCCATCGTGGGAAAGCTAAGTACGGAAAATCCACTCATCACCGAAAGACCCTTTCGAGCTTTGCACCACAGTATATCGGCACCTGCATTGATTGGTGGGCGGACCAATCCGCAACCTGGAGAAATTTCCTTGGCACACCAAGGAGTATTATTCCTTGATGAACTTCCAGAATTTCAACGGCATGTTTTGGAGCTATTAAGGCAGCCTTTAGAAGAACGAAAAGTCCCCATCTCCCGCGCACACGGAACGGTGGAATTTCCGGCAAATTTTCTGTTGATCTCCGCTATGAACCCCTGTCCCTGCGGATATTTTCATCATCCCGATAAAGCATGTACGTGCAAACCATTCCAAATTGAACGCTACTTACATCGAATTTCAGGGCCATTACTCGATCGAATCGATATGCATTTAGAGGTATTTCCCTTATCCTATTCAGAAATGTTTAAATCTACCGAGAGTGAATCAAGTACATCAATAAGAGAACGAGTGAAAAAGGCTAGAGATATTCAAACGCAAAGATTTAATACCGGTGTTATCCGTACTAATGCGGAAATGAATTCCGATCAAGTAAAATTGATTTGTCTACTGGATACAAACTCAGAAGCCTTACTTCAAACCGCCATAGAAAAATTGCAATTGTCGGCGCGAGCTCATGATCGAATTTTAAAAATGGCTAGAACCATTGCAGACCTCGCTAATTCTTCCGCAATACAAGCAAAACATGTAGCTGAGGCCATCACCTATCGAAATTTGGATCGCGAAAATTGGTCCGGCTAATTGCGTTTTTCTTCGAAAAGGCCTACATTTAAAGTGATAATTCAAAATTACGTATGAGAAAATTAACCCTTGGAATTTTAGCACTGTCAGTGACCCTTTTCGCTAGTTCATTTACTCCTGTAGAAGGAGAGGAAGAATGGAAAGAGGTTTTTAAAAAAATTAAGGAGGAAGTAGAGCTGAACTCAAAAGCATATAGCACATTGGGAGATGCATGTAAGACCATTGGGCATCGATTAACCGGAAGTGAAAAGGGGAAAAAAGCGGAAGAATATGCCTTTCGTTTACTAAAAGAATACGGCTTTAAAGATACCAAGTTTCAAGGATTTCAAGTAGAAGCGTGGGCGCGCGATACAGTCACTTTATCTATCGCTCCTCCTAAATCTGATGATTTCAGAGAAGTACCTGTGGTGTCTTTGGCAATGACACCTGTGGATGCTAACATCCAAGGTACAATAGTAGATCTCGGCAATGGATTAGATGCCGATTACGCGGGCAAAGAGGTAAAAGGAAAAGTCGTATTAGCAAATATCGGACTCTTGGATGCTGCCGCAGGAACAAAAAATTTACACCGCTCTGAAAAGACCGCTTTGGCCATTCAACACGGAGCCATCGGGGTCATTTTCGTAAATACGGTCAAAGGTCAGGTTTTATTAACCGGTACAGCTTCTGTGACAGGTAATTTAATCTCCATCCCTGCAGTATGTATTTCATTAGAAAATGGAACCGAGATCAGGAAATGGATGAAAGACCAACCAGGCCTTTTGAGTTTAATTGAAATGCACAATGTAAGCAAACCGATTAAGGCACGTAACGTAGTTGCAACATTAAAAGGAACAAGCTCGAAATTAAGAAATGAAAAAATTATCATTGGAGGTCACCTAGATTCGTGGGATCTGGCGACAGGTGCCATCGATAACGGTATCGGCTCCTTCTCTGTTTTAGATGTAGCAAGAACTTTTAAAGCATTGGGATTAAGCAGCAAGCGTACCATCGAATTTGTAGCATTTATGGGTGAAGAGGAAGGACTGCTTGGTTCTAAGGCTTATGTGGAGCGCGCTAAAAAACTCGGAGAACTGGATCAAATCGTATACATGATTAATCTGGATATGACCAATAATGTATATGGATTTAATGCAGGTGGTCGTGACGAAATGCTTCCCTTATTAAAGTCTATTGGAGATCAAATTAAGGCCATCGATGGGGATTTTGGCAATCAACTAGTTAATTCCCCTGGTCTACATTCAGATAACCAGACCTTTTTAATGGAAGGAATACCGGCCGCTGACCCGATGGGGAAATTAACCCGTAGCGTTTTAGATTGTTACCATGCCAACTGTGATGATTTTAATTTAGTTAATAAAAAGGAAATGGAGAATACCGTAAAGTATACTACTATGCTCCTGTATGGCTTAGCTAACATGGATCAAATTCCAGCCAAGAAATTAGACTTTTATTCTACTAAAGAATTTTTCATTAAACATAACCTTCGCCACGAACTCGAATTAGGGAATGAGTGGCGCTGGGGGAATGACTAAATAATTTGCAAAATTCTGTTATTTTTACACTTTAGAAAATTTGAATTGACACAATGAGTAGCCAAAATCCTTCCTTTTTTGACCATCAAATCGAAGTAGTGCCTGAAACATCTTTTAAATCCATCATTAAAGTAATAGGAATTGGGGGCGGCGGATCCAATGCGGTGAAGCACATGGATAATCTGAAGATTAAAGGAGCTGACTTGATTATCTGTAATACCGATTCACAAGCTTTAGCTTCCAATACGGTTCGCACAAAAATTAAATTAGGAGAACAAGGCTTAGGAGCTGGTACAGACCCTGAAGTGGGAAAGCAAGCTGCTCAGGAGAGTCAAGAAAAGATCAAAGCCGTTCTTTCGAATGAAACGAAAATGGTCTTCATTACAGCCGGAATGGGTGGAGGAACCGGTACCGGAGCTGCACCAGTAGTAGCTGAGATCGCTCGAGATCGTGATTTATTAACGGTGGCTGTGGTATCATTTCCGTATAATTGGGAAGGGAAAGAGAAAATTCAATACGCAAGAGACGGGATTGAAGAACTAAAAGCGTATTGCGATACAGTTTTAGTGATCATGAACGATAAAATATCTGAGCATTACAAAGATTTAGCCGTAAAGCATGCCTTTGCAAAAGCAGATGACGTATTAGCAAAAGCGGTTAAATCAGTCGTAGACGTGATTGCGAAACCAGGAGATATCAACACGGACTTTATGGACGTGAAGAAAGTATTGACGAATGCAGGTCAAGCAATGATGAGTTCTGCATTAGGTAAAGGAGAGGAAAGAGCGAAGGCGGCTATCGTGGAAGCATTGAACTCTCCTCTATTAAATTCACAAGAAATCAAAGGGGCGAAACGTATCCTAGTAACGGTTTCTACGAGTAGCTCGAAAGATTTATTGATTTGGGAAAAAGATGCAATCATCGAATACCTAAACGAACGAATTGATGCGCAAGCAGATATGGTGAAGTTTGGTTTCTCTACCGATGAGGATTTAGGAGAAGACCTCTATTTAACCGTTATCGCGGCTGGTTATGAGCAAGATTCCAGTGGAATGGATGGCGGTATGCGCAAAGTAGTCAGAAAAGCTGCTCCTGTATTCTTAAATCCAGGCGACAGTGTGGAATTGGATGGCGAATTAGAAACGACATCTCCTGTTTCAGCAGATTCAGAAGAAGCGAGATTCGCTCAAATGATTGAGAAATTCAAGAATGGCTCCATGTCAGATGCTGAATTCAAAATACCTACGTACAAGCGTACAGAAGTAGGTTTATACGATATTACGACTATGCCAGAGAAGGCATGGCAAACAACGGATCTATTCGCTGAATAATTCCTGGATCTTAGAGATAGCCGCTCGGATGATTTCTTCACTCGAGTAGGCTACCTCGAATTCCGAGATCGCCTCTACCCCACCCATTGAAATTCCTGGACGCCTATATTCCATTTCAGAATTACGCGTTGTTCTCGCACTTAAATGGATCGCATCCACTCCTATCTGCACAAAATCTAAGCAATTCACCGGGTTTACACCACTTCCAGCCATAATTTGGATTCGGCCTTTAGCTTCTGCCACTAATTCTGCTATGTTTTCAATGCCATCAAGGGCCTTATCTTTACAGCCCGAGGTTAGAATTCTGTTAAAACCGATAGCAATTAATTGTTCCATCACTTCCAAAGGTTCACGAGAAACATCAATAGCCCGATGGCAAGTCAATTCACGACCTGCGACTATCTGCTTAAAATCCCGCATAAACTCAACATCCAAATCTCCATTCGGTTTCAGCGCACCTACAACGATTCCATGCACGCCTTGAGCCACCAGGGACCTAGCTTCTGCTAGCATCGTCTGTTTTTCCGTTTCATCATAGACAAAATCTCCACCGCGAGGTCTAACCATCGCATGAATCTCTAATGAGGTAGATTTCAAAGCTTGTTCCACGAGGCCTGCACTGGGTGTTGTTCCTCCTTCCCAAGGCGAAGCACATAATTCAACCCGCTGCGCTCCTGCCTGGTCCGCGGCGATACAGGAGAATAAAGAATAGGCACAAACTTCGACAGAAACGGGACTAGATAGAGGCATAAAAGAGGGAAAAAATCAGGGTTTTGATAATTAATGAAAATTTAAAAAATAAATCTTTCATAAATACATTTTTATTTTACTTTTGCAATTAGGTAGGGTTTACGATTAACAAAACCCCCTTTTATTTTTGAAATAAAAATTAGCTATAAATTATGTATTGGACACTAGAACTTGCCTCCTACTTAGAAGACGCGCCATGGCCAGCGTCAAAAGATGAATTAATTGACTTCGCTATCCGTACAGGATCTCCATTAGAAGTAGTAGAAAATCTACAAGAGCTGGAGGACGATGGTCAACCATTCGAGAGTATCGAAGAAATTTGGCCGGATTATCCGACAAAAGATGACTTCTTTTTTAACGAAGATGAATATTAAATAGAAGAGGCGAAAGCCTCTTTTTTTATGGCTTTTAAACGCTCTGCTAATGCTTCGTTACGGATGGCTATGCCCCAGCGACGCGACAAGACGTCATCCCAGGTAATGGCCATTTCATGCTCTTTTAAGTAATTCAACTCACCTACGAGGTATGGCTCGTCTGGCAATATTCGTTCCGTTCCATACCCATACACTTCCCCTGCAGCAGGGCCATAGATTTCTTCCAAATGGGTTCGAATATCAGGTTCAACAGTAGCCGGCAAGGCCACAGTAGAAGCAGGAACTAATACATGGTTCTTAGTCAAACAAGGCTTTAAAGGTACATTTAACACCTCTCTTTCTAGCACATCCAACGTGTCCGAAGCCATCACCCGATAAGTCGTCCACTTACCGCCCATGATACTCACTAATTTAGATCGGCCATCTACTTCCACCTCATGATCCCGAACTAAGGATTTTGTATCGGTATTTAGTGTTGAGTCGAGCTGAGCTTGGAGTAGAGGTCTTTGGCCTACAAACGTAGCACTAATATCCTCTAAACTGGCTTTCTTCGAGGAATAGCGATTAAAATAAGAAATAAGGTATTCCTTCTCCGTATCTAAAATGACAGGAGAATCAGATAAGGTATCCGGATCATCCGTGGTTCCCACTAGAACATATTCCCGCCAGGGTATCACAAAAATAACCCGTCCATCATCCGTTTTAGGAATTAAAAGGGCTGTTTCTCCAGACCAGAATTCAGCAGGCAATACAATATGAGCACCGCGACTCACTTTCATGCGTGGTTTTAAACGAGCGTTAGCTAGTGCTCGGATTTTATCTGTGTAAGGCCCAGTCGCATTAACAACTGCCTTAACGGGGATGGTATATGATTCCTTCGCTAGCAGATCTGAGAAAACCACTTTCTTGATCTTCAGACTTTTAGCCCCTAATTCGAAAGATTCTAGACTCGCATAGTTTAATATACATGCGCCTAGACGCTCTGCCTCTTTTAATATGGCTAGTGCATAACGTGCATCATTCAATTGTCCATCAAAATACAATACTCCACCTCTCAAATGATGGGATTCAATGGATGGAAATTCCGATTGTATCTCTTTCTTGCTCAAGCCTCGACTTGATTTCAAATTCGTGCTCCCTGAAATTTTATCATAGAGCCACATGCCTATGCGGTAGTACAAACGTTCCCAGCGTGTGTAGCAAGGTGTCAATAAACCTAAAGGATAAGCTAGATGTGGCGCATTTTGAAGTAAGGTCTTGCGTTCGTGTAAAGCCTTGTAGACCATTCTGAATTGATGCCAATCCAGTTTTTTAACGGCTTGTTCAAGATAACGAACCCCACCGTGTACTAATTTGGTCGATTTCGAGGAGGTCTGACAAGCAAAATCCCCTTTTTCGATTAAGAGCACTTTGTACCCTCGTAATGTTGCATCTAAAGCGACTCCTGCACCTGAAGCCCCTCCTCCAATGATACACAGATCAAAAGACTCGGTAAGTTTACGGAGTTGGTCAGGGCGATTAAAGGACATACAGGTTTATTTACCTCAAATTTGAAAAATAAAATGCAAAAGATTCCACTAATGTGGATAAAAATGAAAGAGATTTTATAATTTTGCAGTCCTTTGGCACCTATAATAATCTGCCAACCGAATTAATGACCTTATGGCAAAGAAAGAAAAAGTAGAATCGATTGAAATTATTGAGAGCCCAGAAGCTCTTCAACAAGAAGTTTCTAAAGTAACTGAATTAGTTGAAAAAAATAAATCCAGTGTTGCAACAATCTTAGGAGTTTTAGTTGTAGCTATTGCAGCCTATTTTGGTTACCAATGGTATTCCACTACCCAAGATGCAGAGGGCGAGAAAAAATTATACAAGGCAGTTTATGCTTTCGAATCGGATTCTTTAGCGGCTGCAGTAAAGGATTTATCGAAAGTTTCTGATGAGTTTGGTGGGAATACACAAAACTTAGCAGACTTATATTTAGGAATCACTTTGTTAAAGCAAGGCAAATTCGATCAGTCAATTGAGAAATTGAAAAACTTCTCTAGTTCTGATTTATTAGTTCAAGCGCGTGCGTATTCGTTAATCGGAGATGCGTACTCAGAAAAGAAATCTTTCGCTGACGCGATTGATTACTACAAAAAAGCAGCTGATCACAAGCCGAATAAATTCTTTACTCCTACTTATTTGTTAAAGTTAGCGAATGCTTACGAAGCGAATAAACAAGTGAAAGAGGCTGTTGATACCTATTCGATCATTGTAGAGAAATACGGACAGTCGGCAGAGTCGATCCCAGCGAAGAAATACAAAGCGATCTTAGAAAGCTCTATCTCTGAATAATTTTTAGAACAGATTATAGGATGAGGGATAAGAGCTTGAGCTTTTATCCCTTGTTTTTTTAACCCCTATTATGGCTTCAGCACTTAAAAA
>JACCDS011951034.1_pt1 | contig 12313 bp, 11 predicted proteins | sample 7446441 | NCBI WGS metagenome assembly JACCDS01 (sample SAMN15323445, study PRJNA562643) | freshwater metagenome | isolation source: river surface water | place: USA:Blue River Watershed | collected 2017-08-17
ACCAATTGCATATTAACAAAGTCTTTTTTAATTTGAGTCCTTGCTTACTTTTTGCTAATAAAAGTATTTCCTTCAAAATAAAAACGGTAGGGTAATTCTACTCCTTGCGTAATGCCAATTCGAGTAGTGGTGACAATTGGGTGTTGAGAATAATCTGAAAGTGGAGGAAGGATTTTTAAATCATCCTTCAAAATATGCCAGTCGTTCATGCCTTTATGAATGCCCATTGCTTGTACTAATTTCCCTGGCCCAGAACATAAGTTTTTCAGGACATTACTTTTTCGTCTTCTCTCCATCAAATCAATGCCTTCGATTGGTTCTAAAGCTCTAATCAAAACGGCTTCCCCAACATCTTTTTGGTTAGTAGCAATGTTTACACAATAGTATATTCCATAAATTTGATATACATAAATTGTACCTGCAACGCCAAACATTGGTGCATTTCGGACACTCTTTTTTCGATAAGCATGACAAGCTGGGTCGTCTTGTAAATATGCTTCTGTTTCTACAATAATTCCAGCAGTAATTCCTTCATCGCTTTCATGAACCAAACGATAACCCAACAGGTTTTTGGCAATCGTTAGTGTATCAGATGTTAATAAATCCATATTTTAAGGATTGTTTTTTACCAGAAATGTACGCTTGAATGTACTTAATAAACCGAAAGCTGGGCCAAAACTTAGTATCAAATAAATATAATTGCTTGGAATGTATTTACTCGCCAATTGTAAAATTTGTAAACTGATAATTGTAATGGCAAAACCGATGCAATTAACAATGGTTATCGACGAGGCTCTGGTTTCTGGCTTGGTACTTTGTGCAATCAATGTTGAAAATTGTGGCGAGTCGCCAACGACACTCATTCCCCAAATTAACAGGATGATTAGAAAAAATGTTGGAGAAATAAGTTGAAAAAAAACAGAAGAAATACAACAAATCAATGAAACCGATAAACAGAGAAAAGCCAATTTCGCACTTCCAAACTTCGCTGAAAATTCACCAGTAAGTATGCAGGCCAGAAGGCCAGCAGCGATGATTAAAAATGACCATAATGAAGTATTATATTGGAAATTTGAATGCTGGTTATACTGTTGAAGAATCACTGGCACATAAGCCCAAAAAGTATAGAGCTCAAACATGTGTCCAAAATAACCAAACGAAAAAGTTCTAAACGAAGGATTCTTAAAAGAATCTACGATACTTTTAGGGTTAAATTTTCCAGCTTTTTTTCGAAAAGGACCATCTTTTATCAACAAAAACATCACTAAAGCACCAATTAAAGCAATCACAGAAGTAACAATTATGACAGACTGCCATGGTATTTTGAAAGAAAAAAAAGCAATAAAATGTGGAAAAGATGTACCCAAAACCAAAGCGCCTACTAAATATCCTAAAGCTCTTCCCAAACCTTTTTCATACCAATCTGCCATGATTTTCATGCCAACTGGATAAACACCAGCCAAAAAAAAGCCAACTAAAAAACGAATTATTAGAAGTACTTTAAAATCAAGCTTTATCCAAATAATTATCAGGTTGAAACCTGCTGCGATAAGTGTTGAAATGACAAATACTTTTACAGGAGAAAATCTATCACTCAATGTAAAAATTGCATAAACTGCCGTACCAATTACAAAACCAAATTGTACTGCGGAGGTCATATTTCCCAGAAAATTGGAAGCGTCTGGATATATTACTTGTAAATCCTTCAGAACTGCATTTAATGCAAACCATAAAGAAGTACCTGAAAATTGAGCAAAAATTACGACTGGAAGTAAATATCTTGGTTTCAAGGAAAATTAAAGGTTTTCAAGTATCGCATAAGCCCTTACTGGAAAAGTGCCCATGCCTTTTACTTTTGGTGGAGTTGCTGAAAATTTGAACGGAGTGTTTATCGGAACTTGGTTCAAATTACATAAATGTTCTACAATTAGGATTTCATTTTTCAATAAAATCGAATGAACTGGTCTGGATTTTCCAGCAACATCATCAATATTATGTGAATCAATACCTACTAATTTTACTTTTTGTCTTACTAAATATTCTGCTGCATCAGCGGTTAAAAATGGATTCCCGACATAATATTCGTCTGTTTTCCATTTTTTATCCCAACCAGTATGAACTAAAACGGCTTTTCCTGTTAGGTTTAATCCCTCGAAAAAAGATTTATCAATGCTTAAATTTTCTTCAAAAGGTACAGCAATCAGCAGAGCCTCGAGCATAGCGGTTTGCTCAATCAGGATTTCCGATAAATCTTTTCCTTCTTCATAGCGATGGAAAGGCGTATCTAAATAAGTACCCGTATTGGCTACCATTTCTATTTTTCCAATCTGGAATGAAGTCCCTTCTTCATACCAATTTTTTGATTCTTCACGGGTCCAAAAATCACAAATGATAGGAGCGGGGAGTCCTCTGTAAGTAACTACTCCTTCTTCGATGGTATGGCTCAAATCGATAAATTTCATGATTTTCTAGCTTTTAAGATAGCAATCATTGCGATGATTACCCAGACAACATTTACAAATACTGATGGATAGGCTTTGTGTTCAAGTGTATTGATGATAAAGCAAATGCCACCCAATAAATTGGCTAATTGATAATTGTTGGAAGTGGACGAAATTTTATCCAAAGCATTTAGCGCAAAAGCTCCAACGATAAGTACTGAGCCAATCCAACCGATAATTTCAACAAAGAGTAAATACATTTATTTTTGATTTTGGCAAAGATACGGCGATTTATAAAGCATTGAAAGTTATTATAGGAATCTATCCTAATTTAAAGCTAAGTGCTATTTACTGTTAAATCTGGATGTTTTTTAGCTTGATTTTGGGCAATAAATCCTTGTGAGTAAATAGTTTTTCCATAAAAATTACGACCTTTACCGAAATTTTTAACAATTATTATAAAAAATGGCACAAGCAAAGGCGGGCGATAAAGTAAACGTCCATTACACAGGAAGATTAACGGACGGAACTGTATTTGATAGTTCGGCAGGACGTGAAACTTTAGAGTTTGAATTAGGTACTGGTATGGTTATTAAAGGTTTTGATGACGGTATTACAGGAATGACTATCGGAGAGAAAAAAACTGTTCATATCCCTGCTGAAGATGCTTATGGGCCAGTAAATCCTGATTATTTAGCTGTTTTTCCAAAAGCTGAAATTCCAGCAGACATTCCTTACGAAGTAGGTATGCAATTAAATATGCACCAAGATGGTTCTGGACAAGTAATGCCAGTAACTGTAACTGAAGTAACTGATACGACAATTACTCTAGATGCGAATCATCCTTTGGCTGGAAAAGATTTGATTTTTGATATTGAATTAGTAGCAATTGGATAAAATCCATTATTCGAATACAAAGAGGTCAGCCATTGTAAATGGCTGACCTCTTTGTATTTATATCTTTCAGTAAAGTAATTTCCTGCCGATTCTTTCTCCATAAAATCTACAAACTTTTTAGGTGTCTTTCTAACGTTTCCATATCCTTAATCAATACTTCTCTAGCTTTTGAGCCTTCAAATTGACCTACGATTCCAGCGGCTTCTAATTGGTCAATTAAGCGACCAGCACGATTGTATCCTAATTTTAATCTTCTTTGAATCAATGATGTTGAGCCTTGTTGATGAGTAACAATTAATCGAGCTGCTTCATCAAAAAACTGGTCACGATTACTTGGGTCGAAATCACTTTTTTCTGAACCACCACCATCACCTTCTCCTTCAAATTCAGGTAGCATATAGGCTGAATCGTATCCTTGTTGATTTCCAATAAATTCACAAACGTCTTCTACTTCGGGCGTATCTACAAAGGCACATTGTAAACGAATAATATCTGAACCCATTGAGAGTAACATATCACCCATACCCACTAATTGTTCCGCTCCACCAGTATCTAAAATCGTTCTTGAGTCAATTTTTGAAGTAACTTTAAAAGAAAGTCGTGCAGGAAAGTTGGCTTTAATGGTACCCGTAATAACGTTTACTGATGGTCTTTGCGTTGCTACAACCAAGTGAATACCGATAGCACGAGCCAATTGAGCCAAACGAGCAATTGGTTGTTCTACGTCTTTACCAGCGGTCATCATCAAATCGGCTAACTCGTCTATAATTAACACGATATATGGCATAAAGTAATGGCCTTTGTCTGGATTAAGTCTTCTGTTTACAAATTTGGCATTGTACTCTTTCAAATTTCTACAACCTGCATCTTTCAATAAGTTGTAGCGATTATCCATTTCTATACAAAGTGAATTAAGCGTGTGAACTACCTTTTTTGTATCCGTAATGATAGCCTCCGCAGAATTAGGTAACATTGCCAAAAAATGTCTTTCAATTTTGTTGAATAGTGTTAATTCAACCTTTTTGGGGTCAACCAAGACAAATTTTAATTGTGATGGATGTTTCTTATACAATAATGAGGTAAGAATCATGTTCAAACCAACCGACTTTCCTTGTCCTGTAGCACCAGCCATCAGTAAGTGAGGCATTTTAGCTAAATCAGTAACGAAAATATCGTTGCTAATGGTTTTTCCTAATACAATCGGTAAATCAGCATTTGACTTCTGGAATTTTTCACAGCCAATTACCATTTTAACAGGCACCATTTCACGGTTTTTGTTTGGTACTTCAATACCAATTGTTCCTTTTCCAGGAATTGGAGCAATGATACGAATACCCAAAGCCGCTAATGATAGGGCAATGTCATCCTCTAAATTCTTAATTTTAGAAATCCTAACTCCTGCATCAGGTATAATTTCGTACAAAGTAACCGTTGGCCCAATCGTAGCTTTTATGGAAGCAATACCGATACCATAATTTGCTAATGTTTCTACAATTTTATCCGAATTGGCTTTTAGTTCCTCTTGCGAAACATTTGGTTTTCCCATGTCGTACTCTTTCATCAAATCCAAGGTTGGGTACTTGTAATGTGGCAAGTCGAGCATAGGGTCGTATAAACCAAATTTTCTAACCAATTCATCATTCGCAGATTCATTGATTTCTAGCAGTGGGCTTTCATCCTCAATATCTTCGATGATTTCAGGAATATCTTCGCTATTTTCAATTGTGAGTGCTACGGGGCCTTTTGTAGCATTATTTTTAGTAACTGGAAGTGGCGTATCTACGATTGGAGGTAGGTACGGCCGAATGTTGGCTTCATCGATGTTATCCTCACGGTCAATTATTTCCTCTTCTTCAATTTCTGCCTCAGTACTTAAGGTTTCAAAGTTTTCTCTTACTCTTTTGATATTTTTTGCTTCGGCAATATTATCATTTTCGGTTTCTTCTTCGTTTGTCGTGGCAATATCTTCCTCAGTTTCTTCAGTTGCAAATGTTGAAGTATCTACTTTGTAATAATAAACCACAAAAACAATGAGGACGAAAACTATTACGAAAAAAGATGCCCAGCCAATTAATCCATACAAATATTCATTAATAAAATAGCCTACCCCACCACATAGGCTGCTCCAATGTTCTTCTGCTTCAAGCATATAAACAAAAAAACCAAGAAAAGTACTTGTCCAAATCATGTAAAATAATGCTTGCCAAGTAAGTTTCTCAAGGGGTAAAATTTCTTTTTTAAAAGAAAGTTTGTAGCCAGCAATCATCAAAATAGGAACAAGAAAGAATGAAGACCAGCCAAAAAGGCGAAAGAGTAATAAGTATGCTAGTTTTGCGCCATACAAACCGAATGGATTTTTGGGCTGTTTTTTCAGCGGTTCGATTGATGATTGATAAGTGTCTTCTACTTCACTCTGGTCGGCATCTCCTGTGAAAAGATGTGAAGAGAATGAAAAAAACATAAATACACCAACAAGTATAAACAGGATGCCCAAAACAAAATGTAATTGTTCGCTTTGGAGTATTTTTTTGATATTAAAATCAAACGAAACGGGTTGAGATGAATTTCGTTCTTTAGGTTTTTCTGTATTTTTTGGAATATTTCTGGCCATATAAAAAATTGGTTCTTGGCGAGTTACGATTGATTAATGATTTGAGTACGGATTATTCTAAAGTGGATACTCAATTTTTTCTAACCATTTAGCCTGATGCCAAGCAACTGTATTATTCCAAAGTTCGCAATTTTGAGGTATTTTTTGTGAAAAAAATTAAAAATGTTGTTCAAAATTAAAATAAAAGCGTTTTTGTAAAAGTTAAGTCTTTTTGATTTTTACTTGTAAAGTAGTACTTTCTGGGTGATAGGAGCTTTCCCTGCTGCTTCGATTCTGATAAAATACGTTCCGTTATTGTAGGTACTTAGGTCAAAAAATACTTCTTCGTTCAGGTTGTTATGTACTTTTCGGGCAAGAGTTCTACCCGAAAAATCTATTAGATGATATTCGGCCGGATAAGTATTTTTGATGTAAATATAATGATTGGCTGGGTTTGGGTAAATCACCGCTGATTTGCTTTCTTCATTGCCTGTAACTGTAAATTTTGTTGTGCCTTTCAAGAACCTCAAACCTCCAGCGTTTGTACCTACCATAAAATCGGGAATGACGTCTCCATCTAAATCGCCAACAGCTATTGAAAGTACTCCCCCTAATTTTAAATGTTCATGTTTACCAGTTAATTCATTTAATACCCCCGAGCTATCTTCTTTAAATAGATTTTGATTTTGTTCTATAAGGCTTTTGTAAACCTTGAAAGTGCCATCTCGGCTACCAGTAATAAGTTCTACTTTTCCATCACCGTTTAAATCAGCTACAGCCAATGAAACATTTCCTGAAAGATAATCAGCAGTAAGCCCACCAAGTTCCTCTTTCGTCAAAACGTAATTAGGATTTGCATTACTTCCATTATTTTTATAGAACTCAATTCTTCCGCTGCCTTTACCGATTAATAAATCTTTTTTGCCGTCGTTGTCTAAATCAAAAAATAGAGGCGAATCGCCATTTGACAAATTATTGATCTTAGGTAAACTAACAATTTCAGAAAGTTTCAACGAAAAAGCCTGATTTCTTGGCGCACGGTTTGGAATGTACTGTATCGTCATTCCGTTTGAACTGTTGGCTGTAAAGCCAAAATCATCAGTGCCATCGCCGTTCATATCTGTTACAAAAGGCTTAATTTCAAATAATTGTTGCGCTTTTGAAAGGTCTAAAAAATCAGCCGTTTTTAATTCAAATGTACCATTTCCTTTGTTTTCAAAAAGAGAAATGCTTGCTCTATAACTATTGTTTGAAGTATTTCCAGCATTGCCAACTAATAAATCTAGATCTCCATCGCCGTCAATATCTACTAAAACTGGTGAAGTATTCTCACCAAGTTCAACCATTGTATTTTGTAAAAAATTACTTTGTTGGTAGGTAAGTATTGGCTTATTGTTTTGTCCTGAATTTTTGAAAAACCAAGCTGAATTCTGATAATCAACTGTTTGAAGGGCATTGTCATAACCGTTTGGTGCAGCGATGATGTCCTTTATACCATCAAAGTCTAAATCTTCATAATAAATGGCAGGGAAAACTGAAAAATCTATGGGTTTTTGGTTTGGGAAAAAGTAATCTGCTTTCGTGAAAATTGTTTTACTCAAGCTTCCATTATTGCTTAATGCTGCTACTCTGTTGTCTGCAATGTGTCCGTAGAGTACATCTTTCAAACCATCGCCATCCAAATCTAACACCAAAACGGCATTGCCTGAATGTTCAACTTTTTGACTACTCGGATTGCCGTTTCCACCTACTGGTGAATTGCTGCCGCAATCCTGACCAAAACGTGCATCATCGAAATTTTCTTTGAAAACGTCTCCCCAACAATCACCTATTCTTTTAAACTCCAAATGAGTATTGTCTTTATAATTCTCTTGACTAAAATTTTTGTGAAAGAGAAAGAAATTTCCTGACGAATCAAAAGCGACAATGTCTAAATCTCCATCATTATCAACATCAACAATTGCAGGAATATCGGTTGAAGCAGTGTACAAATTTATTCTTCCAGAATAACCTGTACTGTATAAAGGGTCTGTAATAAGTTGCCAAGCGATTTTATCGGTAGAAGTATTTCTATAAACTTTGATTCCCGCTGGGGTATAAGTAAAAATGTCCTTTTTACCATCTGAATCATAATCTACTAGCAACATCCAATGTTGGATACTTGGGAAAGCACTTTCAAATTCTGGAGCATATTGCCAAAAATACTTTCCAGAATTATCTTTTTTGGCCAGAAAAGTAGTGATTTTTGAATTTGTTCTGTCAAAAACAACCAAATCTTCAATATTATCATTATCTAAATGGCATTTTGAAAACTGAGGGGCATTCAATCCTCCGGCAAAAGCATTCGTTAATGTTTGTCCGTTTTGGATTACTTTTAAAGTATTATTGTATTGAAAGGTAAAGTTTTGAGCAAAGCTTTTACCAAGATTTGACAGTAATAAAAGTAAAATTAATTTTTTCATGTAATATTTGTCGAAAAATCCTGAATCTCATATTTGAGGTACACACATAACGAATAAAATGATGATTTCGCTTACTGAATTATATCAAAAGTATAAAGAATGTTCTGGTGTTTCTACGGATACTCGTAAAATCGAAGAAGGTTCTATGTTTTTTGCCTTGAAAGGGCCGAATTTTAATGCCAACGCTTTTGCCGAACAAGCCATCGAAAAAGGGGCGAAGTATGCAGTAGTTGACGACGCCCAGTATGTTAAAAACGAACAATATATTTTGGTAGAAGATGGACTAAAAGCCTTACAACAATTAGCTAATTTCCACAGAAAACAGTTGGAAATTCCATTCATTGGGCTAACGGGTTCTAACGGGAAAACAACCACTAAAGAATTGATTAATTGCGTTTTATCAACGAAGTATCGTACTTATGCAACCATCGGAAACCTAAATAATCATATTGGTGTTCCACTCACGATTTTGGCAATTGATGAAACTATCGAAGTCGCCATTATTGAAATGGGAGCCAACAAACAAGGTGATATTAAAGAATTAGTAGAAATTGCTGAGCCTACTCATGGTTTTATTACCAATATTGGCAAAGCTCATTTAGAAGGTTTTGGTGGAATAGAAGGCGTGAAAAAAGGTAAGGGTGAATTGTATGATTGGTTAGGTACACACAACGGAACAGTTTTCGTGAACGTAGCTTCTGAACCAACTTATGAAATGATTCAGAAGTATCAATTTAAAGAAAATATCATTTATACTTCAACGCAAAACCCATCAATTGAAAAAGTCGTAAATATCCTTGAAGAAAGTCCATTTGTTGTTTTTGAAGATGCTTCAGGAAACCGATATACTTCGCACTTAACAGGCATTTATAATTTTCAGAACATTTGTGCTGCTATCAGGATTGGTCAATTTTTTGGTATTGAAACTTCAGTAGCTTGCCAAGCTGTAGCTGATTATGTTCCTAACAACAATCGTTCGCAGTTTATCCAAAAGGGAACAAACATGGTTTTGATGGACGCTTACAATGCTAATCCATCTTCAATGGCTGCCGCAATTACTTATTTCAATGATTTGAAAGCAGGTAAGAAAATGGTGATATTGGGCGATATGTTCGAACTGGGTGAAGAAGCCAATGCAGAACATGAAGCAATCGGGAAGTTATTGGCAAGCACTAATTTTGATTACATTTTACTGGCAGGGCAACTGATGGAAAATGCCGTAAGAGTTTTACCGATTATGAAGGTTCATTATTTCCCTGATAAGTTCGGATTGCATAATTGGTTACAAGATTATCCTGTTCAAGAAACGCATATCCTCGTTAAAGGTTCGAGAGGAATGGGGCTAGAGAGTGTTCTGCAATTTTTAGGTTAATCAGTTTACGTTACCTTTAAGCTCATTACCGTTCAATCAATATTCGGGACAGAGTGAAAATGTTGTATTATCTTTGAAGAATTATTAAAACCGAAACATCATTTTAAAAATTTATCCATTTTATGATGAATAATTTATCAAGCGAAGAATCAACTCCTAAGCCTAATACAAATAATGTTTTAAAAGCAGTATTGGTATTGGCAGTATTGGTGGCTGGCTGTTTGGCATATATGCTTTTTGAATCGAAGGAAACCTCTGCTAATCAGCAAGAAGTTATAGAAACCAAAGTGTTAGAACTTGCTGATACTCGGGTAAAGTTAGACTCTATTACCACACAGCTAGATGCTCAGATATCAGAGGTAGCAAAACTTGGTGGCGATATCGCTGAATTAGAAAAAGCTAAACTACGGCTTGAAAATGACAAAAAAGAGCTCAACAAACGCTTCGCTACCTTGAAAAATGTAAAGGAAGACTATGCCGAAAAAATCAAAAATTACGAATTAATACTCATTGCCAAGGAAGCAGAGTTGGTGCAATTGAGAGAAGAAAATGCTAATCTTAGCAACGAAAATTCAGACCTTAAAATTGAAAAGAATGGACTTGTAAAAAGTGTAGAAGAAGCCAGAGCTCAAAATCGAGTAGTAACATCAATCAACAGAGTACTTACTGAAAAAGTAACTCGGGCAGCAGCACTCAAGGCAGAATCTGTTAAAATTTTAGGCGTTACTGATAAAGGTAAAGAGTTTGAGGATAATCGATATAAATCTAAAAAATTAGGAAAAATAAAAATTTCGCTTCAATTACTTAAAAACGAACTTACTGAAAAAGGGAAAAAAATCGTATTAGTTAGAATTCTAGACCCTGATGGCTACACGTTATTTGATGCAGATTTAGGTTCAGGTAATTTTGTTCATAATGGTCAAGATCTTGCTTTTACCATTAAACGAGATTTTATTTTTGACAACGAAAACCCACACGCTGAATTTTATTTTGACCGTGGCGCACCGTATAGAGCTGGTAAATATACCGTAGATCTCTATGCCGAAGGGTTTAAAATCGGGTCAGGAGCTTTCGAAGTAAAATAAAAACATTAAGGCTGGAATTGCTTCCAGCCTTTTTTTTGTTTAGAGGTCAACAGATAAGTTGTAAGCTTTCTTTTTATCCTTCCAGTAAAATGTCATTTGATTATCTTTAAATGACACTACTTTGAAAATAGTATTTTTAATGCCTTTTGCATGGCCACGGACATAAACAAATCCGTTTTCTTCGTAGAAATCTTCTATTGTAAAAGTATCAGGCAAATATGCATTTCCGTCAATTTCGGTGCTGTTCCTTCCTGCAAAAAAGTTTGAATTTACTTTGTAGATTTTTTGATTGTTTAGCATTGCTGTTACTTCTTCTACTTTTGGAATACTGTTTGAATAGACTATTCCACTAAGAATTGTTTCGGTAGATTTTCCAGACTGATATTCTCCACCAAACTGATTTCCCACCGTTCTTTGGTCTAACATATAAATTACATTTCCACCCAACAAGGCCGCTTGAATTTTTAATTTTTTAAAAGCACGTTCCTTTACTGTGGTAATGTTAGATAAAGTTGTTGTGCCTACAGCTTTTGAAAAAACCTCCTCCAGTTTATACAAACCTTTGGTTTCTGATTCTACGTGGGTCAATGAGACTCTTTCAAAATCAAAAACATTTCTGATTTCTCCCAATGCTAAAGACTCTTTAAAGAACTGAACTCTTCCTGATTTGAAAGCAATTTTCTGTACAGAATTTTTGTAAATAGCATTCAGTACCGTTTCTGTGGGATAGGTATATTTAATGACATCTGGAGCAATTTCCTTGACATCAGCTAGGATTAATCCTTCGTTTGAAAAAATTGAATCTACAGGTAATTGTTGTGCCATACCTTTGTTGGCAACTAAAGCGAGGATTGATATTTTTAAAATTTTCTTTAACATAAGTATTAATATTTTGATTCGAAATAATGACAAACAGATTACTCTTTACCCCTTCATGTTGCTTAAAATTTTCATTGATTTAATGAATAAATAACGAATTTTAATTGAATTTTCAAGGTTTTCATCTTGAGTATTCTACTTCAATAAGTTTATATTGAAGATATTATGTCTATAATTTTGTATTATAAAGATAAAATGTCTAATTTTTAAAAATTGGTAGATAAATCGTAAAACTTATGCTGAATGATTTTTAGATTCAAGGAGAAAGATGTTAATTTTGTGTTATTCTAAGAATTTTGAAATTTAAAACATAAAAAATAAATGTCAACTGGAACACAACAATACGTGCCTTACAAAGTAAAAGATATCGCTTTGGCAGAATGGGGTCGTAAAGAAATACGTTTAGCCGAAGCAGAAATGCCAGGTTTGATGGCACTTCGTGCTGAATATGGTGAATCTCAACCTTTGAAAGGTGCAAGAATCGCAGGATGTTTGCACATGACTATCCAAACGGCTGTATTGATAGAAACATTAACTGCTTTAGGTGCAGACGTTACTTGGTCATCTTGTAATATTTTCTCTACACA
>JACCDS011931720.1_pt1 | contig 12308 bp, 12 predicted proteins | sample 7446441 | NCBI WGS metagenome assembly JACCDS01 (sample SAMN15323445, study PRJNA562643) | freshwater metagenome | isolation source: river surface water | place: USA:Blue River Watershed | collected 2017-08-17
CCCAGTAGCCACGGGCAGGCGTTCCGCGCGGCACGTCCCCGAGCCACCAGCCAAAGGCCAGTTGGCCCAGCAACAGCAGCGCGAGCAGCCAGTGCAGCAGCTGCGCGGTTCGATCGTAGGCGATGGGCATAGGACTGTGTGTGCGCCGTCCGAGGACGAAGGGCGCAGCTTGGATTATTGGGACAACGCGCAAAGCCACGCAACCGGGGAAACCGCGGAGCCTGTCCAATTTTGAGAATTTCTGCCCCGTGGGCGCGTGGCTCCCGTCAGCGCTCCAGCACACCCAGGCGCTGCGCCAGGCGCATCATTTCCACTGGCGTGGTCACGCCCAGTTTCTGACGGATGCTGGTCTGGTAGTTGGCCACCGTCTTGTAGCTCAGGCACAGGGTCCGCGCAATCTGCTCGACCCCGGCGCCCTCGACGATCCGGCGGAACACGTCGAACTCGCGTGGCGTCAGCAGGTCCAGCGGTGAGCCTTGCGCCTGCGGCGGCAAGGTTTGCGCCGCGCGCACATCCTCCGACAAGACGCGTTCACCGCGGGTGATGCGCCACAGCGCCTGCACCAGCACTTCCGGGGCACTGTTCTTCGTCAGATAGCCGTCTGCCCCGGCACGCAGGGCCTGCGCCACCACGGCAGCGCTGTCGTGCATGGAGAAGACCAGCACCCGCAGGTCGCCGTGGCGCTGCTTGAGCCGCGCCAGGGTGTCCAGTCCGCCACGTCCCGGCATGGACAGATCCATGACCACGACATCGGCGCCCTGCTGCGCCAGCCAGGCGTAGGCCGATTCGCCGTCGCCGAACTCGGCAACCACGCGCAAACCATCTTCCAGTTCCAGCAAGCGCCGATAGCCCGAGCGCACGACTGCATGATCGTCCACCAGCACCACGCGCACCGCCTTCATGCCGGCTCCGGCGCCAGGGCAGCCCGGAAACAGGCCTTGAGTTGGGTGCCCCCCCCAGCGGGCGCCTGCAGGCTCAAGTCGCCGCCGCGGGCCCACACGCGTTCGCGCAGGCCCACCAGCCCGTGGCCCCGCCGCATGGCCTGCTCAGGCGCATGCAATCCGACGCCATCGTCCGTGACCTGCCAGCACAAGCTGTCCGACTCGCTCCAGATGCGCACCTGGGCACGGTGTGCGCCGGCATGCCGCGCGATGTTGGTCAGCGCCTCCTGGGTCATGCGGTAGAGGGCGACCGCCAGGTCCTGCGGCAGCCGCGCGCCTTGAACCTCAAAAGCCAGATCGATTGTCATGTCACGACCGGCATGGGCGCGCCAACCCTCGACGAGCGTGCGCAGCCAGTCATGCAGATCGTCCGCGGTCGGCTGGCCACCGTCCGGTGCACGCAATCGCTGCAGCAGCTGACGCATGCCATGCTGCATGCGTTCAAACTCCTGATCGAGCTCCTGGGTGACGGACTGCATGTCGGCCTGGTCATGCAGGCGCCGCTGCAGCCAGCGCACGGTGGCACGCATGCCCGTGACCTGCTGGCCGAACTCGTCATGCAGATCGCGCGCCATCTGGGCCCGCTCGTCGTCCTGCAAGGTCTGCAGGCGGGCACTGAGCTGACGCCTTGCCTCTTCGGCCACGCCCAGGCTGGTGGCGAGATGGTTGAGCGCATGGGCAATGCGATCGAGTTCGCGGCAACTCAGGGCGGGCAGGCGCTGCGTCATGTCGCCGGCCTCCATGTGGACGATGGCGGCCAGGATGTCATGCAAGGGCCGCAAGGCGCGGCGCACGGCGAGATAGAGGCCCAGCAGCAAGGCCCCCGCGAAGGCAAAGAGTATTCCCAGGAAACCCACGGCACCCGTGAGCGCCTCCTCCATCTCGCTGCCCGGATAGGCCGTGAGTACACCCGTCATGGGCAAGCCCTGCGCTCGCGGAATGCTCCATCGCAGATGCCAGTCGGGAACGCCCCCGACGGACTGCAGCCATGCGGCGACCCCGCTGGCGCGGGTCGGCTCCCGCGGCAAGCTCACCAGCTCGCGCCCATGGGCGTCCAGCACGCTCAGGCGCAGGTGTCGCAGTCCGCCCTCGGCCTCCAGCGCCTGCAAGGACTGCACATAGGTTCCCAGTTCGGCATCGGCAACGCCCTGCATCGCCGAGACGGTCGCCACCAGCCGCGCCAGCTGGGCCGAACCGCGCGCTTCGCGCTCGGTGTCAAGCTGGGCGCGCCACAGCGCCAGGGCCAGCGCGATCAGCAGACACAGCGCGGTCGTCAGAACGACGCGGCGCATCAGCATTTGCATCAAGGACATGTCGCGAGAATAAGCCAGAACCCGCAAGTCAGGAAAAATTCCCGGGTGCCGGCGACACCGTTCGAACTTACATTGGGCAGGCCCCGAACCCGTGGGGCGACCTTGCACACAACCACCTGCCCACGCCCTGTCATCCGCCCTGCTCCCATGTCCGTCCACCTGCCATCGACTGCCATCCGCCCCACACTCGTCCTGCTGCTTGCATCCCTGCATCAGGGCCCGGCGCTCGCCCAAGTGACCCAGGAACGCGCGTCGCTGCCCGCCGTCCAGGTGGTCGACACGGCGCCCCTGCCGGGCCTGGGCACGCCCCTGGAAGACGTGCCGGCCCATGTGCAGATCCACAGCGGCCGCGATCTGGACGCGCAGCGCCCGACCCGCCTGGTGGACTATCTGGAGGACAGCGCCACCGGCGTGAGCATCAACTCCGCGCAGGGCAATCCCTACCAGCCCGATGTCAGCTTCCGCGGCTTCACCGCCTCGCCACTGCTGGGGCTGCCGCAGGGCCTCTCGGTGTTCCAGGATGGCGTGCGCATCAACGAGCCCTTCGGTGATGTGGTGAACTGGGACCTGATCCCGCAAAGCGCCATCGCCTCGCTGCAGGTCATCCCCGGCAGCAACCCGGCCTTCGGCCTGAACACCCTGGGCGGCGCCCTGGCCCTGCACACCAAGAGCGGGCTCACGCACGGCGGGGGCATGCTGCAGGCCCAGGGCGGCGCGTATGGACGACGCGCCGTGGAATTCGAGCAGGGCGGCCGCGACGGTGAATGGCATCACTACCTGACCGGCAATCTCGCGCGTGAGCGCGGCTGGGCCGAGCACAACCCCAGCCAGGTCCAGCAGTTCTTCGGCAAGCTCGGGCGCGTCTGGGGCCAGAGCACGCTGGATGTCAGCCTCACGCTGGCGGACAACACCCTGGAGGGCTCGCAGACCCTGCCGCAGTCCTTCTCGAACAACATCCGCCAGGCCTACACCCATCCGGACATCAACCACAACCAGCTCGGCGCCTTGAACGTCAAGGGTAGTCACGTGCTCAGCGACACCCTGTACCTGGACGGCAATGTCTACATCCGCCAGTACCGCAACCAGAACACCAGCAGCAACGTGAACGACGACTACGACGGCGTCACCGACCTGGTCCAGGCCCACAACGACCGCTCCACCATCGCGCAGGACAGTTTCGGCCTGGGCCTGCAACTGACGCGACTGGGCGAGATCGCCGGCATGAAGCACCAGTTGCAGATCGGCGCCAGCGCCGATCTGGGCACCGCACGCTACACCCAGGAAAGCCAGGACGCCACCTTCACCAGCAGCCGCGCGGCCGTGGCCACCGGTGCCTACACCCAGAACACCCACGCACGCACCTACAACGCCTACTACGGCCTGTATTTCCTGGACACCCTCACGCTGAACGAACGCTGGACGCTCACTCTGGCCGGGCGCCAGAACCTCGCGCGCGTGCGCATCGCCGACCAGAGCGGCAGTGCGCCCGATCTCAATGGCGACCACCGCTTCATGCGCTTCAGCCCGGCGCTGGGCCTGAGCTACAAGCCCGGCGCGGGCTACACCGCTTACGGCACGTACAACGAGGGCATGCGTGCGCCCACGCCCATTGAGCTGACCTGCGCCAACCCCGACGCGCCCTGCAAGCTGCCCAACAACTTTCTCTCCGATCCACCGCTGAACAGGGTGGTGGCCCGCACGCTGGAGTTCGGCCTGCGCGGCAGCTCGAGCCGCAGCTTGCGCTGGAGCGCCGCGCTCTACCGCACCGAGCTCGACGATGACATCCAGTTCATCAGCAGCCAGGGCGCCGGCACCAACACCGGCTATTTCCGCAATGTCGGCACCACGCTGCGCCAGGGCCTGGAACTCTCGCTGGAGCAGGCCTGGGCCCGCGGCACGCGCGCCAGCCTGCGCTATGCCTACCTGGACGCCACCTACCAGACCAGCTTCGTCGCCAGCAGCCCGTCCAACTCGAGCGCCGACGCCAATGGCAACATCGTGATCCGACCTGGCCACCACATCCCCGGCCTGCCACGCCATCTGCTCAAGCTGCGCGTGGAGCAGGATCTGGGGTCACGCTGGAACCTCGGGCTGGGCGTGCAGATCAGAAGCGCCGTCTACGCGCGCGGCGATGAAAACAACCAGGACAGCAAGGGCATGGTCGGTGGTTACGCCGTCGTGAACCTGGACACGCGCTACCAGGCCAGCGCGCGGCTGGAATGGTTCGGTCGCATCAACAATCTGTTCGACCGCCGCTACGCCAATTTCGGCATCCTGGGCCAGAACGTGTTCACCGGCGCCAACCAGAGCTTCGACGGCAACAACCCGGCAAACGAACTTTTCCTCGGCCATGGCGCGCCGCGCGGGGCCTGGGGGGGCCTGCGCTACCGCTGGTCCTGAGCGCGACGCAGCGGCGTCAGACCCGCAGTTTGAGCAGCTTCCCGTTCGCCGCCAGCTCGCGCGAATTCTTCGGATCGCGGAACACCAGCGGCTGCACCTGGACGCGCTGCGCGTCCGGCACCTGGGCCTGCGCCACCGCCTGCTCGACCACGGCATGGTGCGGCGACTTGTCGCACACCGGGTCGGCCGCAGCGGCGTCACCAGCCAGCATATAGGCCTGGCAGCGGCAGCCGCCCAGATCCTGTTCCTTTTCAGGGCAGCTGCGGCAGGGCTCCTGCATCCATTCGGTGCCACGAAAGCGACTGAAGCCGGGTGCGTGCTGCCAGATCTCGCTCACGCTGCTGTCCTTCACGTTCGGGAAGGTGAGGCCCGGCAGCATCTTGGCCGTGTGGCAGGGCAACGCGGTGCCGTCGGGGGTGATGGTCAGGAAGACATTGCCCCAGCCGTTCATGCATTTCTTGGGGCGGCGCTCGTAGTAATCGGGCACGACGAAAAAGATGCGCAGCCGCTCGCCCAGCTTCTGCCGCCAGGTCTGGGTGACACGCTCGGCGCGTTCGAGCTGCTCGCGCGAGGGCAGCAGCGCCTCGCGGTTGAGCTGGGCCCAGGAGTAGTACTGGCTGTTGGCCAGTTCCAGGTATTCGGCGCCCAGCTCCACCGCCAGTTCGATGATCTGCTCGATGTAGTCGATGTTCAGGCGGTGGATCACGCAGTTCATCACCATGGGCCAGCCCTGCGCCTTGATGAGCTCGGCCGCGCGGCGCTTGAGATCGAAGGTCTTGGTGTGCGAGAGGAAATCGTTGAGCTCGCGCGTGGAGTCCTGGAAGGACAGCTGGATGTGGTCCAGTCCGGCCTGCTTCAGTGCCAGCGCCCGCGCCTCCGTCAGCCCCACGCCCGAGGTCAGCAGATTGGTGTAGAAACCCAGGCGGTGCGCCTCGGCCACCAGTTCCTCCAGGTCCTCGCGCACCAGGGGTTCGCCGCCCGAGAAGCCGCACTGAACGCTGCCGGCGGCGCGCGCCTCGCGCAGCACGCGCAGCCAGTCGGCGGTGTCCAGCTCGGGCCCGGTGCTGGCGTAGTCCACCGGGTTGTAGCAGAACACGCAGTGCAGCGGGCAGCGGTAGGTCAGCTCGGCCAGCAGCCACAGCGGCGGGCCGGGCTGCGCGGCGCTTGCGGGCGGGGTGAGTTCGTTCATGGCTTGACCCAGCCCTGGCCCTGCGCGATGGCCAGGAAATCGAGCACGTCCTGCGTCAGGTCGCTGGCCTCGAAAGCCTGTTCCAGTTCGCCGACGAGCTGCGCCACGGTCTTGCTGCCATCCAGGCGCCGCAGGATCTCGCCGGCGCTGCCGTTGAGCTTGACCATGCCCTCGGGGTAGAGCAGCACCCAGGCCTGCTGCACCTCTTCCCACTGCAGTCGAAAGTGGCTGGCCACGCGCGGGCGGGCGTCCAAGGTGACAGGCAGCATCTCAGCGACTCCACCACGTTTGGCGCGAACTGCTGCGCGCACGAAACGGTCCCACCGGGAAACGCCGTGGAACCGGCTCTGCCGGGCCACTGGCGTTGCCCCCTGCAAGGGGGGTGGCGTAGCGACACGCAGTGCGCGCAGCCTGGGGGTGTTTCATATTTTCGCTCCCTTGATCTCGATCTCGCACTGGCTGAGCATGATGGCGTCGGCCAGGGCCCACAGCACGTCGAGCTTGAACTGCAGGATCTGCAGCGCGCGCTCCTGCAGGGCCCGGGTCTGGCTGAAATGGTCCAGCGTGAAATGCAGGCCGTGGGCCACGTCGCGCCGCGCCTGGGTCAGGCGCTGCTTGAAATAGTTCAGGCCTGCGGCGTCCACCCAGGGGTATTGCGTGGGCCAGGTGTCGATGCGCTGCTGGTGGATATGGGGCGCGAACAGCTCGGTCAGGCTGGAGGCCACAGCCTCCTGCCAGGGCTGGCGGCGCGCGAAGTTGATGTAGGCGTCCACCGCGAAACGCGCCGCCGGCACCACGTAACGCAGCGAGGTCACATCGTCGCGGCTCAGGCCCACGGCCTCGCCCAGACGGATCCAGGCCTCAATGCCACCCGGGTCGTCGATGCCGCCGATACGGTAGCCGTCATGGTCCAGGATGCGCTGGATCCATTCGCGCCGGATTTCGCGGTCATCACAGTTGGAGAGGATGGCCGCGTCCTTCACCGGGATGGCGATCTGGTAGTAGAAGCGGTTGGCCACCCAGCCCTGCAACTGCTTTTTCGTGAGCCGGCCTTCGGCCATCATCACGTGGAAGGGGTGGTGGATGTGGTAGCTGCCGCTCTTGCCGCGCAGCTTTTCCTCGAACTCCGGCTTGCTCCAGGGGGCGGGGGCCATGCTCACAGCTCGATCTCCATGCCGTCGAAGGCCACCTCGATGCCGCGTTGCACGAGCGCCTGGCGCTGCGGGCTGTCTTCGTCGAGGATGGGGTTGGTGTTGTTGATGTGGATGAGCACCTTGCGCGTGCTCGCGGGCAGACGGTCCAGCCACTCCAGCATGCCGTCGGGGCCGCTCTGAGGCAGATGGCCCATGGCACGCGCGGTTTTTTGCGACGCGCCCAGGGTGATCATCTCGTCGTCGGTCCACAGCGTGCCGTCCACCAGCACACAGTCGGCCGCCTGCATGGCGGCCCACACGGCCGGCTCGATCTGGCCCAGGCCGGGCGCGTAGAACAGGCGCTTGCCGCTGGCCGTGTCGGTGAGGGTCACGCCCACGTTGTCGCCGGGCTGCGGCCGGTCGCGGTGCGGCGAATAGGGCGGTGCATTGCTGAGCAGGGGCAAGGCGGTGAAATGCAGGCCGGGCACGCCATCGATGGCAAAACCGGGGCCTTGCAGCGGCACGTCATGCCATTGCACGCCGCAATAGTGCTCCAGCACCTTGAGCAGGGGGTTGCCGGTGCTCAGGTCTTCGCGCACCAGGGCGTGGCACCAGAGCTGCAGCGGTTGGCGGTGTTCGCGCAGCATGTACAGGCCGGTGCTGTGGTCGATCTGCGCGTCGATCAGGAAGACCGCGCGAATGGCGGTGTCACGCAACGCACGCGCGGGCTGCAGGGCCGGGAATTCGCGAATCTGCTGCAGGATGTCGGGCGAGGCGTTGAAGAGCAGCCAGTTGTGGCCGTCGGCGCTGACCGTGATGGAAGACTGGGTGCGCGCGCGCAGCTGCGGGCGACCCTGGCGCCAACCGCTGCAATTGGGGCAGTTGCAGTTCCACTGAGGGAAACCGCCGCCAGCGGCCGAGCCGAGAACGCGGACTTTCAAATCGGAAGCGTCGGGAAGAAAAGAAAAGAAGGAGCCCGCCAGGACCTCGCCCAAAGGAAAGGACCCCGGCGGGCCAGGGTTCAGCGGTTCGCGATGTACATCGTGATTTCAAAGCCGAAGCGCATGTCACTGGCGCTGGGTTTTTCCCATTTCATGTCGTTTGCTCCTAGATGTGGATCCCGCGGTTCGCGGTGGGCATGCCGGCGGCGCATCCACCGGCATGTCTGACAGTTTGCCCGCGGCTGGCCTGGCGCAACATCGTGGCTATATGGATTGTGGCCTCATGATTTTCATGAGCGGCCTGCCGTTACCATGATGCGCATGAACCTGGAGCCCCCGTTCGAGCCGCCTTACCCGGCCATCGAACCCTTCGACGCCGGCTTGCTCGAGGTCGGTGACGGCCACCGTATCTATTACGAGCAATGCGGCCAGCCCCAGGGCCTGCCCCTGCTTTTCCTGCACGGCGGCCCGGGCAGCGGCTGCTCGCCCCGGCATCGGCGCCTGTTCAATCCCGCGCGCCATCGCATGGTGCTGTTCGACCAGCGCGGCTGCGGTCGCAGCCAGCCGCGCGGTGGCCTGCAGGCCAACACCAGCGCCCATCTGCTGGCCGACATGGAACGCCTGCGCGCCCACCTGGGGATAGCGCAGTGGCAGGTGGTGGGCGGCTCCTGGGGCGCGGGCCTGGCGCTGGCCTACGCGGCGGCGCATCCGGCCGCCTGCGCGGGCCTGGTGCTGCGCGCCGTGTTCCTGGGGCGCGACTCGGACATCGACTGGTTTTTCCGTGGTGCGCGCGAGCTGCTGCCCGAGGCCTGGCAGCGTCTGGCGCAGCAGGCACCTCCCTCGCAGCGCGAGACCCTGCTGCCCTGGTTGCATGCCGGCCTGCAGCACACCGCGCTGTCCACCGCGCTGGCGCACGCCCAGGCCTGGCAGGCCTGGGAAGCCGCACTGTCTCACGAGCCCGCGCCCGCGCCAGCCGACGCGGCAACCGCCGCCGCCCTGGTGGACAAGTACCGGGTGCAGAGTCACTACCTGGTCAACCGCTGTTTCTGGCACCCTGTTCCGCTGCTGATGCGCACGCCCGCCCTGGCCGGCCTGCCCTGCACCATCGTCCATGGGCGGCTGGACTGGGTCTGCCGCCCGCAGGCGGCCTGGGAGCTGCACGCTGCGCTGCCCGGCAGTCGGCTGCGCTGGGTCGACGCCTGCGGCCACGGCCCTTACGCGCCGCCCATGGCGGCGGCGTTGGCGCAAGCCGTGGAGGAGACACGATGAGCCTGCGGCTGCAAGTCAATCTCATCATCACCGTGCTGCTGGGGGTGATGGCCTCGCTGCTGGTAGGCCTGCAGATCGAGAACACGCGCCGCAGCGTGCGCGAGGAAGTGCTGGGCGCCAATGTGGTGGCCACGCAGTTGCTGTCGCGCGTGGAATGGATCTACGACATGGGCGGCGCGCGGGCCATGACCGATTTCCTGCAGCGCGTGGGCCGGCTGCGCGCCAACGAGCTGGAGCTCTATGACGCACAAGACCAGCTGATCTACCGTTCGCCGCCCACCAACTACAAGGCCGGGCGCGAGGCGCCCGAGTGGTTCGCGCGCATCGTGTCGCCACCCATTGCGCCGCGCGAGATCGTGGTGCCCAGCGGGCGCATCGTGCTGCGCGCGGACCCTTCGCGCGCCACGCTGGACGGCTGGGACGATCTGCTGCCCATGCTGGCCATGGTGCTGGGTGGCTTCCTGCTGGTCTACGTCCTGGTGCACACCCTCATCGGGCGCGCCATGAAACCTCTGCAGCTGGTGGTGCAGGGCTTGCGCCGCATGGAAGAAGGCGCCTGGGACACGCGGCTGCCCGAGCTCTCGGGGCGTGAAGGGCGACTGATCAGCCAGAGCTTCAACCGCATGGCCCAGTCGGTGCAGGGCAGCGTGGAGGCCCAGCGTCAGGCACGCGAGGCCACGCTGGCCCTGGCCGAGAACCGCGAACTGACACAGCTGATCCAGGAGCGCATCGAGCAGGAACGCGGCGCGATCGCGCGCGAGCTGCACGACGAGCTGAGCCAGCAGGTCACGGCCATCAAGAGCATCAGCCTGTCGATCGCGCATCGCTCGGCCGGGCAGGACGCGCAGAACGAACAATCGGCGCGCCTGGTCGCGGGCTGCGCCGACGAGATCTACGAGGGGGTGCATCGCCTGCTGGCGCGCCTGCGCCCGCTGGCGCTGGACCGCTTCGGCCTGCCCGACGCGCTGGCGGACCTGCTGGCCGACTGGCGGGTGCGCTGTCCGGGGGTGACGCTGGAGCTGACCCAGGAAGGCGCTTTCGACACGCTGGACGACGCGCACGCCACGGCCATCTACCGCATCGCGCAGGAAGCGCTGAGCAACGCCCTGCGCCACGCCCGGGCCGGGCGCATCGAGGTGACACTGCGCGCCGACCCAAGCGGCGTGAGCGTCGAGGTGAGCGACGACGGCGCGGCGCGGCAGCTGCCGCTCCACACCCAGGGCCACTATGGCGTGGTGGGCATGCGTGAGCGCGCCCAGGCCCTGGGCGGCAGCTTCTCGATCGAGGCCATCGAACCCCACGGCGTGCGCGTGCGCGCGCAGCTGCCCGCCGCGCCGCGCACTGAGAACGAGGCAGAACAATGAGAGTCATGCTGGTGGACGACCACGCCGTGGTGCGCACGGGTTTTCGGCTGCTGCTGCAGGCTGGCGCGGACATCGAGGTGGTGGCTGAGGCCGACAGCGGCGAGGCGGCCTGCCAGATGTACGAGGCGGTGGCGCCCGACGTGGTGGTGATGGACATTGCCATGGGCGGCATGGGCGGCATCGAGGCCATCAAGCGCCTGCTGGCGCGCGACCCGACCGCACGCGTGCTGGCCCTGTCCGCGCACGAGGACAGCAGCCACCCCCGGCGCGCCCTGCAGGCCGGCGCGCTGGGCTATCTGTCCAAGCGCAGCGCGCCCGAGGTGCTGATGGATGCCCTGCGCGCCATCGCGCGCGGCGAGCGCTACATCGACGCGCAGATCGCGCAGCGCATGGCCGTGCAAGGCCTGAGCGGCGCGGGCGGGCCGATGGAGAAGCTCTCGGCACGCGAGTTCGAGGTCTTTGTGCAACTGGCGCGCGGCCTGTCGGTGGCGCGCATTTCGGAGACGCTCAAGCTCTCACCGTCCACGGTGGGCACGCATCTCTACAACATCAAGCAGAAGCTGGGGCTGAGCAACCAGGCCGAGATCACCCTGCTGGCGGTGCGCCACGGCGTGATCGATGTCGGCGCACCCGACACGGGCGCGGGCGACTGAGCTCAGGCCAGCGCACGCCAGATCAGACCGGCAAACAGCAGCCAGACCGTGACAACGATCGCCGCGCCCAGGTAGCTCACCGGCTTGGCCTGGCGCGCCTGCATCCAGGCCTCGGCCTGCGCGCGACAGACCGACACCACGGCTTCGGGCAGCATGCGCAGGATCAGCCAGATGAAGACCGGCACCAGGATCACTTCGTCCAGATAGCCCAGCACGGGAATGAAATCAGGGATCAGGTCGATCGGGCTGAGCACGTAAGCCACCACCAGGACGCACATCCACCTGGCCAGCGCGGGGGTCCGCGGGTGCTTGCGCGCGAACCACAGCATGACCGCGTCGCGCTTGAGGCGCTTGGCCCAGGCCTTGAGGGATTCCAGCTTGCTCATCAAAACGCGTCCTGTCCGCGTCCGGTCCTCTGTCCGCGACGTCTATTTGCCCTCGACCTGAATCTGAAGCGAAGCGTACCACTGCGCAAGATGCTCAATGTCCTGGTTGCTCAGGGTCTTGGCGATGACCGACATCACCTCGTGCGTGCGCTTGCCGCTGCGGTAGTTGCGCAGCTGCTCCACCAGATAGATCTCGGGCTGGCCCGCCAGGTGCGGCACATTGGGTTGCACGGAGAGGCCCTGCGGCCCATGGCAGACGGCACAGGCCGTGGCCGCACGCGCCTTGCCGGCGACGGCGTCGGCCAGCGCCAAGGGGGCGGCGGCCAGCAGCAGGCCACCGATGATGAAGTTACGCATAGAGGTTTCCTTGCTCCAAAAGAAAACGGAGACCGTCACGATCTCCGTTGCAGTGCGCGCCGCGACGACGCGGCGCGCCGGCGTCAGGCTCAGTGGCTGTGGGTCACGCGGTAGATCGCACCCACATAGTCATCCGAGATCAGCAGCGAGCCGTCCTTCATCACGGCCACATCGACCGGGCGACCCTTGTAGATGCCCGTGGCATCCAGCCAGCCCTCGGCAAAGACCTCGGAGGCACCAGCCGTACCGTCGGCCTTGATCGGCACGAAGTTGATCAGCGCGCCACTGGGCTTGCTGCGGTTCCAGGAACCGTGGGCTGCGACGAAGACGCCACCCTGGTACTTGGCCGGGAACATCTTGCC
>JACCDS012392269.1_pt1 | contig 12307 bp, 10 predicted proteins | sample 7446441 | NCBI WGS metagenome assembly JACCDS01 (sample SAMN15323445, study PRJNA562643) | freshwater metagenome | isolation source: river surface water | place: USA:Blue River Watershed | collected 2017-08-17
CAAATAGCCGGGCGGCAGCACGGTTTGTACCCCGGCTTTCCACAGCATGGCCTGCGTCGCCAGCCCAACTTGCGAAAACAGCCGTTCCGAACCGCAGCCGGGGAAGTAAGACACCGCTTGGCTGTCGCTGGTGGTGGTGTGCGGGTTGCGGATGATTGGAATCACCTTGTCGTCTTCGATATCGAGCAAGGCGCGCGCGGTTTTTTTGGGCAGATTGCCCGGCATTTTTTTGTTAATAAAATGAATCACCTGCTCGCGGATCGGCGGCTTGCCGACGCTGGTCGGCGGCGCGGCGGTTTGTTTATGGGCCAGGGTTTTTAACAAATCATGGCCCATGCGCTGCGCTTTAAAACCCCAGCCCATCATCACTTGCCGGGTGGCTTTGATGGTGGTCGGGTCTTTGGCATTTAAAAAGAACATGGCGGCACTGGTGGCCGGGTTGAACGATTTTTTGTTCATCTTGCGCAGTAAATTGCGCATGTTCATCGAGACATCACCAAAATCGATTTTCACCGGGCACGGAGTGGCGCATTTGTGGCATACCGTGCAGTGCGCGGCCACGTCTTCAAATTCTTCCCAGTGCTTGAGCGAGACGCCGCGCCGGGTCTGTTCTTCATACAAAAACGCTTCGATCAGGCTGGAGGTGCCGAGGATTTTGTCGCGCGGCGAATACAGCAAATTGGCGCGCGGCACATGGGTGGCGCAGACCGGTTTGCATTTGCCGCAGCGCAGGCAATCCTTGATGCTGTTGGCAATGTCGCCGATATCGCTTTGCTGCATGATCAGCGATTCATGCCCCATCAAACCAAACGAGGGGGTGTAGGCGTTGCGCAAATCGGCAAACATCTCGGGTAAATCCTGCAATTTACCTTTATTAAAATGGCCGTTCGGGTCGATTCTTTGCTTGTAGGCGCGGAAATCTTGCAACTCGTCAGTCGTTAAAAACTCCAGCTTGGTAATGCCAATGCCGTGCTCGCCCGAGATTACGCCACCCAATGAGCGCGCCAGTTGCATGATGCGTGCCACGGCGGCATGCGCGTCTTGCAGCATGGCGTAATTGTCGGAGTTGACCGGCAAATTGGTGTGTACATTGCCATCCCCGGCATGCATGTGCAGCGCCACAAACACCCGAGCGCGCAAGACGCGCTGGTGGGTCGCGCTGGCCTGCTCCAAAATCGGGGCGAAGGCCGCGCCACTGAAGATTTGGCGCAGCGGGGCGCGCAATTCCTGCTTCCACGAAATGCGCAGGTTGCGCTGTTGCAGCAAGTCAAACAGGCGCGCCTCGGGTTGGGCCGCCAGCCGCTCGGCCAGTTGCTGCGCCAGTGCCGCGCGTTGCGCTTCCGGGCTTAAGGCCAGCACGGTTTGCTGTGCTGCTGCCAGCGGTTGATCCATTTCACGCAGCAAATAACTCCAGCGTGCCTCAACTTGATCAAGCAATTGCTGGGTTTGCTGCACCCGGTCTTCCAGAATTTCTGCCGCCGAAATCGCACCACTGCCGCCATCTTCACTCTTGGCCAGCGGTAAATCGGGCCGGGCAAAGAACTGGCGCAGTGCGCCAATTAATTCAAGCTTGTTTTTGATCGAAAGCTCGATATTGATCCGTTCAATGCCATCGGTGTATTCACCCATGCGCGGCAGTGGAATCACCACGTCTTCATTGATTTTAAAGGCGTTGGTGTGGCGCGCAATGGCGGCGGTTCTGGCCCGGTCGAGCCAGAATTTTTTGCGTGTTTCGGGGCTAACCGCAATAAACCCTTCACCAACCCGGGTGTTGGCAATCCGTACCACTTCAGAGGTGGCCAGTGCCACTGCGTCTTCATCATCACCGACGATATCGCCAAACAGCGCCATTTTCGGCAACACCCCGCGTTTCGATTTGGTGGCGTAGCCGACGGCGCGCAGGTAGCGTTCATCCAAATGTTCCAGGCCCGCCAGCCGGATGCTGGCAAACTGCTCGCCCCGGCTCGGCAATTGATCCAAGAAGTCTTTGATTTCAACAATCGAAGGAATCGCATCACGCGCTTGGCCGAAAAACTCCAGACAGACGGTACGTGTGTGTTTTGGCATTTTGTGCAAAATCCAGCGCGCCGAGGTAATCAAGCCATCGCAGCCTTCTTTTTGCACGCCAGGCAAACCGGCCAGAAATTTGTCGGTAACGTCTTTACCCAAGCCTTCCTTACGGAACTGGCGTCCGGGAATTTCCAGCAGCTCGCTCTTGAACGGCTTGTCTTCGCGCGGATGACGCCATTCAAGCTGGAATTTAACCAGCGGCGCATCGTGGATTTTGGAAAAATTGTGCTCCAGCCGCGTCACTTCCAGCCAGTCACCATTCGGATCAACCATTTTCCACGAGGCCAAATTATCCAGCGCCGTGCCCCACAGCACGGCCTTTTTGCCACCCGCATTCATCGCGATATTGCCGCCGATGCAGGACGCTTCCGCCGAAGTCGGGTCTACCGCAAACACAAACCCGGCCGCTTCGGCCGCATCCGAAACGCGCTTGGTTACCACCCCGGCCCCGCTGTGAATCGTGGCGTATTCACGCTCGGTGCCCGGCAATTGGCGCATTTCCACGCTGGAGAGGGTAATCATTTTTTCGGTATTGATGACCGCTGACAGGCTGGTCAATGGAATTGCGCCGCCAGTGTAGCCAGTGCCACCGCCACGCGGAATAATCGTTAAGCCGAGTTCGATACAGGCCTTGACCAGCCCGGCAATTTCTTCTTCGGTATCGGGCGTGAGCACCACAAACGGATATTCGACGCGCCAATCGGTGGCGTCGGTAACGTGCGCCACGCGGGACAGGCCATCAAACTTGATGTTTTGCGCATGGGTATAGCGCCCCAGCACCTTGCGTGCGCGTTTGCGCAAATCCCATACCTGGCGAAATTCATCGGCAAATTCCTGCACCGCCTGCCGCGCTGCGGTCAGCAACTGGCCAACATGGGTAATTCGTTGCGCGGCACTGGCCTGATCATCTTGCGCATCGGTCAGCAGACGGCGTTTATCGACTTCGTTCAAGCGATGCTGCAACGCCTCGATCAGCGCGGCGCGCCGTTTCGGGTTGTCCAGCATATCGTCTTGCAGGTACGGGTTGCGCCGCACCACCCAGATATCGCCCAACACCTCATACAACATGCGCGCCGAGCGCCCGGTTTGGCGTGAACTGCGCAATTGGTCGAGCAATTGCCAGGCTGGCTCCCCCAGTAGCCGGATCACAATTTCCCGATCCGAGAACGACGTGTAGTTGTACGGAATCTCGCGCAACCGTTGCGGTTGGGCATCGGAAGCATCGGGCAAAAGGGTATGCAGGTGGGCAGGGGCATTCATGGGTTGTCGCCAAATCAGACCAAAACCCCGATTCTAGCCTATTGCGCTGCAACACGCTGTAACAGCCCTAAAAATGCCAAGGTTACGATTGGTTAAAAACGGCGTAAATTGCCAGAAAAATCACCGATTTACCCTATTTTTACCAGCCAAAACCGGCTCTGGCCGATGTTAATTTGCCGCCGGGTATTAGCCAATAGGGTTCAAACCAGGATATGCCGCCAAAAGCTGTCCGGCACTTGCAGCAAAATCGTGGTCATAACGATGTAGCGCAGCAGCTTGCCGATCGCCATATACATCACGCTCGGCCAAAACGGCAGTTTCAGCCAGCCACCGAGCGTGCAAATCGGGTCGCCGATAATCGGCAGCCAACTGAGCAGCATGGCTTTCGGGCCAAAGCGTGCCAGCCAGCCAAACCAGCGTGTGTTGCGTTCCTTGGCAAACGCTTGCTTGGCCCCGTAGCCGACCCAGTAATCGACCACACCACCCAGCGTGTTGCCACAAGTGCCGACCATAATTGCGGCCCAGAACAGTTCCGGGTTGGCTTTGATCACCGCAAACACTGCCGGTTCCGAGCCGAGCGGAATCAGCGTGGCGGAAATAAAACTGATCACAAAGATTGAACCTAGCCCCACCTCGGGAATGGCCAGCACACCGAGTAGCAAGTTGATTGCGGATTCAATCATGATAAATTATTCACAAACGAGAATCGTCCATTATAATGGCAGCGGCAGTAATTCGCCGTTGACCCGCTTTGCGGCAGGCCGCGCTGGCGTTTGAGCTGGTGTTTGAGCTGGCTGTTGCTTTGCATGTTATTTGCCTTTTAAATTGTATTTTGCCCGCTCTTCCAATTAACGAGTACCCAGATGACCCCTGACTATTTACGAGAAATCCTGACCGCCCGCGTGTATGACGTAGCGCAGGAAACCCCGCTGGAACTTGCCCCACTGCTCTCGCAACGTATGGGCAATCGCTGTTTTTTCAAGCGCGAAGACATGCAAGATGTGTTTTCTTTCAAAATTCGCGGTGCCTATAACAAAATGGTGCATCTCAGCCCGGAGCAACGCAAACGCGGCGTGATTTGCGCCTCGGCCGGTAACCACGCTCAGGGCGTGGCGTATTCTGCGGCCAAACTCGGCTGCCGCGCCTTGATTGTGATGCCAACCACTACCCCGCCGGTGAAGATCGATGCGGTGCGGGAGCGCGGCGGCAGTCAGGTCGAAGTGGTGTTGCACGGTGATTCGTATTCTGATGCGTTTGGCCACGCCAAAAAGTTGGAAGCGGAACTGCATTTAACCTTTGTCCACCCGTTTGACGATCCGCATGTGATTGCCGGGCAAGGCACCATCGGCATGGAGATTTTGCGCCAGCATGCCGAGCCGATCCATGCGATTTTTGTTGCGATTGGTGGCGGTGGCGTGATTGCCGGGGTGTCGGCTTACGTTAAGCAAATCCGGCCTGATATTAAAATCATCGGCGTGCAAACTACTGATTCGGACGCGATGGCCAAGAGCCTGAAGGCCGGGGAACGGGTCACGCTGCACGATGTTGGGCTGTTTTCGGATGGCACTGCGGTCAAATTGGTGGGGGAAGAAACCTTCCGGCTGGCCAAGCAGTATGTTGATGATGTGATTTTGGTTGATACCGATGCCGTGTGCGCCGCGATTAAGGATGTGTTTCAAGATACGCGCAGCATTTTGGAACCGGCTGGGGCGTTGGCGATTGCGGGCATGAAAGCCTTTATTGAACGGGCGGCGAATGGCAAGGAACCCCTGCACAACCAAAACCTGATCGCCATTGCCAGCGGTGCCAATATGAATTTTGATCGGCTGCGCTTTGTTGCCGAGCGGGCCGAAGTGGGTGAATCACGCGAGGCGGTGTTTGCCGTCACCATTCCCGAACAGCGCGGCAGTTTTAAGCGCTTTTGCGGCTTGCTTGGGCCACGTAGTGTGACTGAATTCAATTACCGGATTTCGGATGAAAAGCGCGCCCACATCTTTGTCGGGATTCAGATCTCGAACCGCAATGAGTCTGGCCAGTTGGCCAAGCATTTTATTGAGAACGAGTTTCCGACGCTTGATTTAAGCCACGATGAACTGGCCAAGCTGCACATCCGGCATTTGGTGGGTGGCAAGAGCGTGCTGGCGCAAGATGAATTGCTGTACCGCTTTGAGTTTCCCGAACGGCCCGGCGCACTGATGCGGTTTTTGGGCAGCATGGCCCCGAACTGGAATATTTCGCTGTTTCATTACCGCAATCAGGGTGGTGATGTCGGGCGGGTGCTGGTTGGTTTGCAGGTGCCGAAGAATGAAACGGATGCGTTTCAGGCGTTTTTGGCGACGCTGGGCTACCGTTATTGGGATGAGAGCTGCAATCCGGCGTATAAGCTGTTTTTGGGTTAGCGGCTTGGCTTGGGGTGGATTGATTTGGGTTGATTTGGGTTGATTTGGCTTGACTTGGGTTGATACGGGTCAGAGACTGCCAGCGTCATCTATCCGCCAACAAATGCTGCTGCGCCTCTGCCCGATCAACCCAGCCAACCGGAAACTGGTTCGGCAAGCAGTGCTTGCCTTGCCAGACCAATACCGGTACCACATGAAAAACCCCAATTTACTACGGTGGAAATCCCAACTTACTAGGAAAGAAAGCCCAACTTACTACAAAGAGAACCCAATGCTAAACAACTCCTGTTGCAGTCTGTTTGGCCTTGCGTTAGGCGTACTGTAGAGGGAAGACAGGCGCGCTGCCAGTGCAATGTGACGAAACGTGCTTTTGGCAGGATGAAGCGCGGGGAAATTCGACGAAATTGCGGGCGGCTGGTTTTCAACTGCGCTCGGTTGGGGCGATTGGGGTGATTCGGCTGCTTGGTTTGCTTGGTTTGATCCGGTTTGTTGGTTTGATTTGTCTGATTTGTCTGATTTGCCCTACTCGTCTGTGTCGTCCGGCTCGCCGACCATCATCTCGCGCGCCAGTGGCAAGTTCGGTGGCTGGTGGCTGGTCAATACAATGCACTGGCGGGCGCGCCGCGCCGGGTCGCCCAGTTGCTGGCGCAGGTAATCGACCGCTTCCACATCGAGGGCATTAAATGGTTCGTCGATCAATAACAGCGTTACCGGCAGCGCCAGTGCCAGCGACAAATACATTTTTTTGTGCTGGCCGAGCGAGAGCGTGTCGATTGATTGCGGCAACATCGGTAGCAGGCCAAACGCGGCCAAATGGGTGTTGAGTTCTGCTGCACTGGTGGCCGGGTACAGGGATAGGTGCAAATCAAAAAACTCTTGCAAGCTCAGCCAGGCAAATTCCGGGGTTTCGCTGCTGCACCAAAAACACTGCTGCCGCCACGCCAGCGCGTGCTGGCGCAAGTTGATTGCGCCGATTTCGATTTCGCCCTTGCCCGGTTCCAGTGAACCTGCCAAAATCTTTAGCAAGGTGGTTTTACCGGCGCCGTTTCTGCCACGTAGCCAGGTAATGCCCGCGCCGAGTGTGAATGAGTATTGCCAAAATACGCTGTATTTCGGGTAGGCGAAGCATAGGTTTTGTACGCGGAGTTGTAGTGCTGGGGTGGGGTCTGCTGCTGGGTTGTTTGCCATCATTACCGCCATAATTCACTCCTGCTTGCTGGTAACAGCGTGCTCAATAAGATCATCAATAAAATTAATACCAGCAAATTTTCCAGACCCCGACCGGTATGGCGCAGTCCATGCAGGGCTGGTTGGGGGTGAAAGCTGGCGCGGGGCGACAGGGTATGATTGGCCATAGTAGTTAACGATATTTTTTGGTGGGCGCTGTTTATTGCTCGGACGTTGGCTGCGTGATTTCAGCCAATTGCTGTTGTGCAAAAAACATCTGCACCAGATTGGCCAGTTCATACACCTGTTGATCGGAATAGTATTTTGCTTCGCCGTGCCGGCGCATGTTTTCCAGTTCGATTTTGCGAATGTGCATGGGTTAACCTTGTTGCGCTAGTGCTGTGATAATAGCATCACTTCGCGCCAGCTTTTCAGGTTTGCCATTTTATGCAAAGGACTTACCATTTATCCTTGGCTTGCCGTATACTTGAGGCGCTTATTAACCCATTTTTGGTAGGTTGGATCATGAATACATCCTTCGTTGCAGTCGAGCAGCAAGCGCAGGCATTGAGTGCAGAAGAGCGAGCAACACTGGCCGATTTACTGCTTGCATCGCTAAAAGGCCGGGAAACCCAAGAAATTGAACAAGCTTGGGATGAAGAAATTGCCGCGCGCGTTGCCGCCTTGAAAAGCGGGCGCGCCATTTTGCATCCTGCTGCTGATGTATTTGCTGAAGCGCGCAAGGCATGCCGCTAGAGTACGTTACGTTTCAGGACGAGGCACGTAGCGAGCTTTTGGCAGCCATTGCTTATTATTCGGCCATTCGCAGTGGTTTGGCAGAACAATTCGTTGCCGCCGTTGAACAGGCAACCTCATTGGCTTGTACCTTCCCACTGGCAGGCGCACCGGCTGCGGCAGACTGCCATCGCATTACCCTGAGAAAATTTCCGTTCAATGTCATCTATCAAGTCGAACATGACGCCATTGTCGTGGTCGCTATCTCGCATCACGCACGCGAGCCGGATTATTGGGTAGCACGGGTATAGTGCAGCTTGCTATTGCCGAGGCAAATTACCTGCTGGTGCCGCGAGCGCCGTTACCGCTTTGCTGGCATGGATTACCTATTTTCAACACGCAAGAGAGGAACACATCATGAACCAGATTGCTTGGCCACCGGTGGTAGAGGCGTGGCAACAACTGAAGGCATTGTCTGACGATGACGAAGCGCGGCGCTTGGCCGATGTGCGTGAGCGCGCACTGAAAGCAGAATTGACTGAAATTGCCGCCGCCGAGCGACGTGGTGAAGCGCGTGGTGAAGCGCGTGGTGAAGCGCGTGGTGAGGCGCGTGGTGAGGCCAGAGTCAAACAGGCGTTGTTACAGGCGCTGATAGCCGATGGCATGAGTGAAGCGCACGCCCGCACCCTTTTGCACTTATCATAATTTCCACAGCTTGGGATCGTGCTACGTGCTGGCGGGCAACAAGGCGATAGCAGAGGGGTAGTTCCGCACCAGTTCCACGCCGTGGCGCAACTGGTTGTGGTTCAGGGTGAGGGCGAGAGTGAGGATTTACCGCCATAACTCACTCCCAATTGCCGACAACACCCCCACCAACAAAATCACCAGCCGCGCCCGTGCCGCTGCCGATACTTCAGCCATCGCCACCAGCCCAATCTGGCCCAGCACCTGCACCCCCAAATACCAGTACGCCACCCCAACATGAAATGGTGGCACATGAAACAGCGGCAGCAAACCAGCCAGTGCCAGCGCAAACAAACCCAGCACCAAGAACGCTGGCAACACACAAACAATCCGCGCCAGCCACGCCAGCGGCCACAACGCCACTGGCAGCGCGCGCAGATGCGGCAATACGCGCAGCATTTGTTCTTGCACCGCCTTGCTGCCCTGATCAGTCAAAATCAACACCATGCTGCTAGAGCCCAGCGCGAACAAGAACCGCACAAACACCGGGGCCGGTTGTAGCCACAGGCCAAACAGCACTAGCGACGCACCAAACAGCAGGCATTGTTGCACGCCAATACCATTTTCCAGCCGCCAAAACGGTAGCCAAAACAATTGATACCATTGTTGCAGCAAGCGATTGCGTGGCCGTTGCGGGCGGTACGGGTGGGCCACTTGCGCGCTCGGCTGACTGAGCGCCGCACGTCGCCCGTGCAGGCCCAGCGCACGCTGGCGCAAATGCAAAATCAAAGTACCAAAGCCCAGCACCAAGCCCAGCGCCAAAGCCATTAACACCAGCGCCAAACCCGGCACCTTGTGGCTGCCTGGCAATTCAAACCAGCATGCAACGCTGGAGACGGCAAAACCAATCGCCAGCGGCCCAAGATACAACCCGGCCACCGCCAGATGGGCGCGCAACTGGGCACGCGGCGTAATCGGCAATGCACGCAGCCAACGCGCCGTATTTTCCGGCAACAAGCGCTTGCGCAACAGAAAAATTGGGATACTCAACAGCGCCGAATAGCCGATCAGGCTAGCGACGCCATACCCGATGGGCCAACCCTCGGCCAGCCGCAGCGCCACCAGCCACACCGGCCACGACAACAGCGCCAGCGCCATCAACACCACCTGCCCGGCGGCCAATAAAATTACTTCAAGCGAGCTTTGCAGGCTTTGCGCGAAGCGGTACATGCCATGCACCGCTTGCCGGATGTGAAACCGGGTAACCGGGGCCGTGGCGCGGGACGCGATCCACATCATGCCGAGGCGGCGGGTCGACGCAACACCAGCAGCCCGAACAGGGTCGCCGTGATGTACATGCTGACCGAATAGAGCGCGGCAGGCAGGGCCAGTTGTACGTCTTTCAACACTGCTACGGCAATAAAAATCGCCAGCGTCGAGTTGTGGATGCCGATCTCGAAGCTAATCGCGGTGGCCATCGGTTTGTCCAAACCCACGCTGCGCGACAAAAAGTAGCCCACCAGCAAGCTCATCAAATTAAACACCAGCACCGCCATCCCAACCTCGCCCAGAGTGGCGGACAGGTTGGCCCACTCTTTGGCCAATGCCCCGAGCGCCACTACCGCCAGCACGACACCGCTGAAAATCTTCATCGGCTTTTCGGCGCGCTCGGCCAGAGCAGGCTTGCGGGTGCGTACCCACATACCCAGCACCACCGGCAGCAACACAATCGCCACCACTTCCATTAGCTTGCCAAACTGCATCGGCACCACTTGCCCGGTTTGGGCAAAGGTGCTGATTGCCCAATTGCTGATCAAGGGCAGCGTAACGATTGAGAGTACGGTGTTGACAGCGGTGAGTGAAATGTTCATGGCCACGTTACCGCCAAACAAATGGCTGAACAGATTGGCCGAGATACCGCCGGGCGATGCCGCCAACAGCATCAGGCCCACGGCAAAAATCGGCGGCACTTTCAATAACACGATCAGCCCATAGCAACCCAACGGCAGCAGGATAACTTGCAACACCAGTGCAATTAGCACCGCTTTCGGGTGTTTGAGCAAGCGCGTAAAATCGCCGATGGCAAGCGATAAACCCAATCCAAACATAACCAGGCCCAAAGCCAGCACCAAGGCTTGGGTAATGACGAGGGCAGAATTCATGCGCGGTATCCTTGGTTAAATGGGTTGTGGTAGCGCGATGATAAAGCAAGGCCAGCGGCACCGCAATGGCCTAAAAGGTGGCGCACCCTGCGCCCGGCAAGATGTTGACCTGAATTGACCTGAATTGACCTGAGTTGGCCTGAGTTGAGCGAAATCGACCCGATACCGTTGTATGCCGGTTTGTACAGCGCCTACAACACCAGTGGCTTGAGTTTTGCGTTTAATTCACATCATGTAGCCGGTTTAATCGCCCTCACTGCGCTTGATGGTGCCACCCTGGCGCGCGCAATCAAACTTTCGGCCAATTGACGCGAAAATACCCGACCCATACCATATCTCCCAAGCGATAAAAGAAACGCCAGATCGTCGTCACAATCGATGTGAGTACGATAAGCAGTTTAAAAAATCAACCTCAGGAGACAAAATGCATCCTCTATTCCCAAAACAGCCACTCAGTTTGGCGTTGGTTTCTTGCCTTGTGTTGGCCGTGCCGGGCATAGCCAGCGCGGCTGATTTGGCCAGCGTGGCCAGCTTGGCCAGCCTGGCCAGTGAAACGCCAACCAGCACCAATAGCCTGCAAAGCAATAAGCAATTGAGTCTGGATCAATACATCACCTCCAGCAATGGCACGTATCGGTTTTACTTGCAAGGTGACGGCAATCTGGTGCTGCGCAATATGCAGACCGCTTCTACCGTGTGGGCCGCCAATACCCAAAACAAAGGCGCGGTGCGCCTGACCATGCAAAGCGATGGCAATCTGGTGCTGTACAGCGCGAGCAATGCGGCGGTGTGGTCGAGCGGCACCAATGGCAAAGGGGCGAGCTACCTGATTATGCAAAACGATGGCAATTTGGTGCTGGCCAGCTCAACCGGAGCCACGGTTTGGGCCACCAACACCGGCACGCCATCAACTGGCACCGGTGGCACCAAAATCGCGTTTGTCGGCGATACCGACAGCGGCAGTGGCTTTCAGAATGTGCTCAATCTGATCAAAGCCGAAGGTGCCAAACTGACCGTGGTGCTGGGCGATACCTCGTATAACCGCAGCAATGACAGCAAATGGGATTCGATGGTGCGTAACACCCTGGGTTCGGGCGACCCGGCCCTGTTTGTGGTCGGCAACCATGATATTGATGACAGCGACTATGGCACCGTGCGCAATCTGGCGCAAGCCCGGCTCGACAAGCAAAGCGCGGTGAAATGCTCCAGCAGCTACCCCACTTCCACCGGCACCAGCGGTGCCATGGCGTGCCAGCTCAACAATGTGTATTTGGTGCTGTCCGGGATAGGTACTACCGGCAGCAAATCGAGCAATGAATCGGCACTGTCCAGCAAGCTGAACAGTGCGCCAGCCGGGGCGTGGCGGATTTGCGCCTGGCATAAAAATCAGAAAGAAATGCAGGTTGGTGGCAAGACCGATGAAGTGGGCTGGACTGCCTATGAAACCTGCCGCCAGAAAGGCGCGATTATTGCAACCGGGCATGAACATTCTTATTCCCGCACCCATTTGCTCTCCAGCATGACCAATCGAACCGTGGCCGATTCCAGCTCGCCCTACACCCTGACCAATGGCCGCACGCTGGCCTTTGTCTCCGGTCTGGGTGGCACTACCCCGCGCGATCAAGAGCGCAGCGGTAACTGGTGGGGCAAAATTTATACCGCCACTCAGGGCGCAAAACATGGCGTGTTGTTTGGTACGTTCTATGAATCCCATGCCGATTTCTATTTCAAGAATGTCAGCGGGCAAATCATCGACAGCTTCACCGTACAGAAGGGTTATTAATCATGTTTCAGTCTATTTTTCAAACGAAAGGATTCGCGATGCACCGA
>JACCDS011306122.1_pt1 | contig 12306 bp, 11 predicted proteins | sample 7446441 | NCBI WGS metagenome assembly JACCDS01 (sample SAMN15323445, study PRJNA562643) | freshwater metagenome | isolation source: river surface water | place: USA:Blue River Watershed | collected 2017-08-17
ACCAGCTTTTTTGTAATTGTAAGCCAATTTGCCGATAGTGGTTGTCTTACCAACACCATTTACGCCCACTACCAAAATAACATATGGCTTTTTACCTGTTGGAACTTCAAAGTTTTTGTATGAAACATCGTCAGCATCTACTAATACTTGTTGAATTTCCTCTTGAAGTAATCTATTCAACTCGCTAGTTCCTAAATACTTATCTTGCTTAACTCTTTTTTCAATTCGCTCAATAATTTGTACCGTAGTATCGTAGCCAACATCGGCGCCAATAAGTGCCTCTTCTAGATTATCTAAAATTTCATCGTCTATCGTGCTTTTGCCTGCAAGTGCTTTGGTTAATTTAGAGAAAAAACTCTCCTTCGTTTTTTGTAAACCTTGGTCTAAACTTTCTTTCTCTTTTTTACCAAACAACTTGTCAAAAAAACCCATGATTAATGATTGAAAAATTAAAAAATAGCAATTACAGCAATCGAAAAGACGCTTGTTTTTAAGGTCTATATTCTTGCAAAATCAGTCGCCCAATTACTGATTAGCGTATGATTGTACAAAATAGACGGTTTGCAGAAACTAAAAAAAGCCATTCCTATACGGGAACAGCTTTATCGTAATAATATTTAGCGATTATTTTTCAGCTAAAAATTCAGTTACTTTATCTTTATGGATAATCGTTTCTTTAAAGGTGTAAGCGCCAGTTTTTGGACTGCGAACAGCTTTGATAACTTTTGTCCAGTTTTTAGCTTCAGCAGAAGCTTTTAAGTCTTTAATTTTAGCGTTTTTAGAAGCTGCTTTTGCCATGACTATTTAATTTCTTTATGAACAGTTACTTTTTTCAAAATAGGGTTAAACTTCTTAAGCTCTAAACGCTCAGGAGTGTTCTTTTTGTTTTTCTGGGTAATATAGCGACTTGTGCCAGGCAAACCAGTGGTTTTATGCTCTGTACACTCTAAAATCACCTGAACCCTGCTACCTTTCTTTGCCATTGTTATGGGTAATTTACTTTGTTTTTTAATTAGATTTTTGTACCCTCAGCTCTAAGGGCTTTAACAACACTTAACAAACCATTTTTATTAATGGTACGGATAGCCTCTGAAGATACTTTCAAAGTAATCCAACGGTCTTCTTCTGCAAAAAAGAAGCGCTTAGTTTGAAGATTGGGTAAAAAACGACGCTTGGTTTTTATGTTTGAGTGAGAAACACTATTACCAGTGATTGGTTTTTTTCCTGTAACTTGACATACTCTTGCCATGACTCTATTTTTTTCGGGACTGCAAAAGTAGTAAACATTCGTTAATATTCAAGAGAAAAATTTTTCTTTCTTGTTAAAATGTTTTACACATACTTTATTCCTCACAACGCATCATACTGCAATTCACCTCAACTTATTCACAATTCACATTTTCAACTAGCCTTGAACGCTGTTATTGTGCATAACGCTCACAGAATGTATAAGAAACGGGATTTTCATAACCACTTTACTACTGCCATTTAAACATACACCATTTCAAAAAAATGATTCGTAAAGCAACCTTTTGTTAAAATAAAGCGTACCAAACAACGTACACTATTCAACAAACAAACTTTACAGCACAATTATGAAAAAACAACTACTCATTACTTTGCTTGCATTGTCGGCATTTTTATTTCAAAATGCCACAAAAAACACTCGATACAGCAGCACGCCACCTATCGGTTATACAGGTGCCGAAGGTGAATATTGCAACAGCTGTCACGGATCGTTTAATGTGAACAGCGGTGGTGGCGGTATAACAATAGAAGGTTTGCCCAATAACGGCTATGAAATCGGGAAAAAATATCCTTTCTCCTTAACTATTTCGCACCATGTAGCCGATAGAAATAGATGGGGATTTTCGGTTGCAGCTGTAGACAACAATGGTAATACCGTTGGTTCATTTAGTTCCACCAACACCAATGCAACTAGTAACGGAAAGGAATTAAGTCATGCTAACGCTGTTTTTACCAATAATAGTGCATCATACACTTACAATAACCTAGTTTGGAATGCACCTGCCACATCCGGTAAAGATGTTACATTTTACTACGTTGGGAATGCTGCTAATGGCAACGGAAGTACCGACAATGATTATATTTATGCAGGTTCAAGCACTTTGGCTCTACCCATACATTTAGCTACGTTTACCGCAAAGTCACTAAACGAAACAGTACAATTAAATTGGGAAACCTTAAGTGAAATCAATTGCCACCATTTTGAAATTGAAAAAAGTGAAGACGGACAACTTTTTTATCGCATTGCCGAAGTAAAGGCCGCAGGTGCAACAACTATTGGAAAAAAATACCAATTTACCGATGCGCATCTAGCATACTACAATAGATATGTTTATTACAGAATAAAACAAGTTGACATTGACAATCAATGGAGTTACTCCCCCACCCAAAAAATATTTGTTTCCAATGAAACAACCTTAGCAGTACGTAAGGTATTTCCAACCATTGTTCCCAAAGGAGGAACGGTTTATGCTGAAATTCTCAACGAACAAAATCTTCACCACATGACACTACAACTTGTAGACATAACTGGCAAACTACTAAAGCAGCAAATTTTTGCTTTACAAAAAGGCAACAACTTGTTACAATTTAAAGTGCCGTTGGCCGTAACTGGATCTTTATTTCTACGTTTTAGTACCAATAAACAGCAGCAAACCATGCATTTACAAATAAAATAAAGCATTCAACTAACTTAAACAAACAACAAGGGGCAACTATAGTAATATAGCTACCCCTTGTTATATTTTATATTAGCTGATTATCAAACTAGCATTGTGCAAGTGCTTGTTCGATATCGTTTATGATATCTTGTACATTTTCCAATCCGGTTGAAATACGAATTAAACCGGGAGTAATCCCAATAGCAAGTCTTTCGGCCTCTGTCAATTTAGAGTGCGTGGTACTCGCAGGATGGGTTGCTATGCTGCGCGCATCGCCCAAATTAGGGGTCATTGACAATACTTTCAATGCATCTAGAAATTTTCTACCGCTTTCAATTCCACCTTTTAATTCAAAACACAACACGCCACCGCCTTTTTTCATTTGTTGTATGGCAATTTCATATTGAGGATGTGATGGTAAAAACGGATATTTTACCCAAGCCACTTTTTCGTTTTTCTCTAATTGTTGTGCCACAGCCATCGCATTGTTACAATGTCTTTCCATTCGCACATCGAGCGTTTCTAAACTTTTGGTAAGCACCCATGCATTGAATGCACTGAGTGTTGGGCCGGTGTTTCTACAAAAAAGATAGATGTCTTTTATCAAATGGGCTTTTCCTACCACTACTCCACCTAAAACCCTTCCTTGTCCATCAATCCATTTGGTGGCGCTATGGCTTACCACATCGGCACCAAAATCAATAGGGTTTTGCAATATGGGCGAAGCAAAGCAATTGTCTACATTAAAAATGAGTTGGTGTTTTTTGGCAAAAGTACCCACCCACGCCAAATCAATGACTTCCAATTGTGGATTGGTAGGCGTTTCTAAATACACCATTTTGGTATTGGGTTGCACAGCAGCCTCCCATTCTTCGTAATTGGTGGCACTCACCAAAGTACAAGTAATTCCATACCGCGGTAAAAACTTAGTAGCCAATGCGTACGTACTGCCAAAAACACTGCTGCAACAAATTAAATGATCTCCCGCTTGCAATAAGGCAAAAATGGAGTTAAAAACGGCTGCCATACCACTAGCAGTAGCAAAACCCGCCTCAGCACCTTCCAACATACACATTTTGGCAATAAACTCGTCAACGGTTGGATTGCTGTAACGAGAATAAATATTGTCATCGCTTTCATCGGCAAATGCAGCACGCATAGCTTCTGCATTATCAAACGTAAAGCTACTTGTTAAGTACAAGGGGGTTGAATGCTCCATTTCGTTCGACTGCTCAGTTTGGATACGAATGGCCTGTGTTTGTTTGTGTAATGACATGAATAATTGTTAACGAAATAAACAATAAACCTTAAAAAATTAGTTGATTCAATAGGGCAGACATACTATAAATACTTACAAGCAATCTGACTTTCTATTGCCCAAAAGCTTTGAACAAAGGGCAATAAATTGGTTTGTTTTACCTATCGGAGGAGTCTTTACTTGAAATACAAAGTAGTGTTAACTATGGATGTACAAATGTTTGATAACTCATTTGCGCTCCGGCCACTTTTAGAGTAGCTGCCACAGAACAATATTTATCCATGCTAAGCGCTACAGCCCTAGTTGCTTTGTCAATATCTACATTACCATAAATATGAAACTCTAGCACAATTTCTTTCCACAAAGAAGGTTCTTTTCCGGCTTCTCTGCTGCCATTGATAACCATTCTGTAATCGCGAACTTCTTGCTTTTGTTTTTTTAGAATCATAATCACATCTATTGCACTACATCCAGCCAAGCCCATCAAAAGCATTTGCATGGGGCGCACTCCATAGTTGTTCCCGCCGCTTTCGGGACTAGAATCCATTTTTACAATGTGACCATTTTCGTCTTTTGCTTCAAAACCAAAATCATTTTGTACTCTTGTTAATTCAATTTTTGGCATACCTTATATTTAAAATTGCTGGCGAAGTTATTTGATTTTGATAATGGAATATACACATTTGCCTAAAATAATATCTCAACAAGCATTAACTCTTGCTTTTATTGGGCTGCAACTGCCCATCCAAGTTTCTATTGCTGAAAGGTGGCAACGCCACCAAAGTTAAAAGGTGTACCGGCCTATGACCCATACCCTTGCAAAGGCTATCATGTAGCCGATTTGGTATCACCAATTAAAGAAATCATTATTATAGGGGTAGTCTAAAACTTCTTGGGGCTATGCACTTTCTACCCTATTGCAGCATTGGTCCCGGCTGCGTTGGGCTCCGCTATCGCTCCGGTACGCACCTTTACAGGATGCGCACCAAGCCCGTTGCATCCGGCAGCCCTGCATCTGAATTGCAACTATCAACTATTTAAAAAAACGATATGTAATTGCCAAATAAAAGCCAATTACTAGCTTATTGCAGTAAAGTTGTGAAGAATAAAAACTTACATCAGAAAAAGAATTGCGAGCCGCATACTAAATTTACAAGCTATCCATGGTAGACACTACCCCAACGGTTTTAAACAAAATCAATAGTTCTAGTTTCAAAGAGGCATTATTGATGTAATACAAATCGTATTCCAATTTTTCTAAATTTTCCTCAGGTGTAGCCGTAGGATTATTCACTTGAGCCCATCCTGTAATACCAGGTTTAACTGTATGCCTGAAATTATAAAATCGATTTTCCTTAGCAAATCTATCTACAATATCTTTCTTCTCAGGCCTCGGCCCTATCAAACTCATGTCACCAATCAGCACATTGTACAGTTGTGGCAATTCGTCTATTTTTGTTTTACGCAATATTTTACCTATTTGTGTAATTCTTCGATCATTTTGAGTGGTATGCAAATTAAATCCCTTAGGACTATGCACCATCGTTCTTATTTTATAAATTGAAAAGACTTTACCATTCAAGCCTACCCTATTTTGTTTAAAAATAATAGGCCCACGCGATGTTAGTTTGGTAGCAATGGCCCCTATCAAAAAAAAGATAACCGCAAAGGGAGCAAGTGTTACGGAAATACCTATATCCATTAACCGTTTGGTTACTCTAAAAAACCATCCGGTATTTTTAATCAGTGGACGATCGGCATTATGCAAATAGCTGTCCATGAATAAGATAGGACTGCAATGGGTAAATTTTTCGTAAAAAGAAGCTACACTAATTACTTTATTGGCATTTTTTTTACCCAAAGGCAAAAAATTAATCCGCAAGTTGGAGTAGCTGCTATTTATCCATTTATCTACAATAATAAAATCGTAGGTATTTTCATTGATGTGCGAAATGAGTTGTGGATCTATTTCCCCATACCATTCATTGTACACGCATTTTTCCTTAAAAAATTTCTTTTCCGTCAGTTTTTGTGTTAGAATATCAGGATTGATGATTAAACAATTGATTTTTCTGCCAGTAGCATAATGATTGGCTAGAATTTTTTTCTCTGATGTAGAAACACCTAACGACGTTGAAAATGCATTTACCCTTCTCCTGATTACTGACATAGGTCCACAGATTTATTGAATTAAGTGTAGATGTAGGCGATAGGGTATTTTTTTTACAAACATAAATAAAAAACCAACGCAATAAAACAGTGATGTTCACTAAAACTACCACCTTACACAAGTATATGTATGTTAGACACTACAATTTTAAGGAAGTTTAAATCTTTTTCCATGAAACATTCATGATAGTTGTATTTGAATAACAATTTGAATGCTTTTTCATGAAAGCCGTTAATTGTTTATCTTCGCAGATATGATAGATGTTCGGTCAGATACAGTTACGCTTCCTTCCGCTGAAATGATGACTGCTATGTTTAACGCCAAAGTAGGAGATGATGTTTTTGGCGAAGACCCTTCTGTAAATCAATTGGAACAATATGCAGCCAACTTATTTGAAATGGAAGCTGCTCTATTTTGTGCAAGTGGCACAATGAGCAATCAAATTGCTATTAAAGTACATACCCAACCCGGCGACGAAATTATTTGCCACCATTTATCCCACATTTACCAATATGAAGGTGGCGGCATTGCATTTAATAGCGGATGCTCAGTAAAATTACTCAACGGCAATTATGGCATTGTTTCAGCAAGCGATGTGGAAGAAGCAATTAACCCCTCTGATATTCACAAAGCCCAATCGCGCTTAGTGTGTTTGGAAAATACCACTAATCGTGGTGGTGGTGCTTGTTACACAATAGAACAAATAACTGCTATTCAGCAAGTTTGTGAACACCACCAATTACTATTACACCTTGATGGCGCACGTTTGTTCAATGCGTTGGTTGCCAACGGCGAAACACCTGCCGCCTATGGAAAATTATTCAATAGTATTTCCATCTGTTTAAGTAAAAGTTTAGGCGCCCCCGTGGGCAGTATACTTCTTGGCAGTACTACATTTATAGCCAAAGCCCGAAGAATCCGCAAAATATTTGGTGGGGGAATGCGGCAAGCAGGTTATTTAGCTGCTGCCGGCTTGTATGCATTGCAACACAATGTTGAACGCCTTACTACCGACCACCACCATGCTCAGTTGATTGCATCGGCCTTATTAAACAGTAAATTTGTACAAAAATTATTGCCCGTAACTACCAATATTGTCATTTTTGAGGTAGCGGAGCCCTTTTCTGCAAAAGAAATTGTAGAAGCCTTCAAAAAAAACAATATCTATGTCATGCAAATGACGAAGAACCAAATTAGATTTGTTTTGCATTTAAACATCTCCATTCAAATGGTAGAAACCATTATACAAACCATCAAAAGCATATAATATTTAGAAACAACACTTTGACTATGTTACCACGAATCAATCCTACTACTACACAAGCCTGGTTTTTATTAAAAAAACATTACGAAGATGAAATGAATCGCAAACACATGCGCGATTTATTTGCAGCTGACAAAGAACGGTTTCAAAAATTTTCTGTTTGCATGAACGATTTGGTTTTTGATTATTCCAAAAACATCATCAACCAAAAAACATTGCAACTCTTGTTACAATTGGCCGAAGAAGCCAAACTCAAGGAAGCTATCACCGAAATGTTTGATGGCGCAAAAATTAACGAAACCGAAAGTCGGTCCGTATTACATACCGCCTTACGTAATTTTGGAAATGAGCCGGTTTTGGTTGACAGAGAAGATGTAATGCCTGGTATTAAAGCGGTATTGAAACACATGCAGGCATTTTGTACACAAATTCACTCGAAAGAATGGAAAGGTTATACTGGAAAACCCATAAAATACATTATTAATATTGGTATTGGCGGTAGCGATTTAGGCCCCGTTATGGTAACCGAAGCACTAAAGCCTTTTTGGGTACCGGGCATTGAAACTTTTTTTGTAAGTAATGTGGATGGCACACATATTGCCGAAACCTTAAAGAAAGTTAATGCAGAAGAAACCTTGTTCTTGGTTGCATCTAAAACTTTCACTACTCAAGAAACGATGACCAATGCGCATACTGCTAGAAGTTGGTTTTTAACCCATGCAAAAGACGAAGCCCACATAGCCAAACATTTTGCAGCCCTTAGTACCAACGAAACGGCTGTAGTAAAATTTGGGATAGATAAAGCAAACATGTTTGAATTTTGGGATTGGGTTGGCGGAAGATACAGCTTGTGGAGTGCCATCGGTTTATCAATAGCACTTACTATAGGTTACGACCGTTTTGAAGAATTACTGAAAGGAGCTTATGCAGCCGATGTACATTTTAAAAACGAAAAACATGCTACCAACATTCCTGTGTTAATGGCTTTATTGGGCATTTGGTATACCAATTTTTTTGGCGCTCAGAGCGAAGCCATTTTACCTTACGACCAATACTTACATCGTTTTGCAGCCTACTTTCAGCAAGGAAACATGGAAAGTAATGGCAAAAGCGTAGATAGAAATGGTAATCCGGTGAACTATGCTACCGGACCCGTTATTTGGGGCGAACCCGGTACCAACGGACAGCATGCATTTTACCAACTGATCCATCAAGGAACGCCTATTATTCCTTGCGACTTCATTGCTCCAGCTATTACCCACAATCCCCTTAGCGACCACCACCTGAAGCTAATGAGCAACTTTTTTGCACAAACCGAAGCCTTAATGAATGGTAAAACGGAAACGGATGTAAAAATTGAACTAATCAAAGCAGGAAAAAATGAAGATGAAATTAAAAAACTAGCCCCTTTTAAAGTTTTTGCCGGAAACAAGCCAACCAATTCTATTATCGTAAAGCAAATTACCCCAAGTACGTTGGGTACATTAATTGCGCTATACGAGCATAAAATTTTTGTACAAGGCGTTATTTGGAATATTTTCAGCTTTGACCAATGGGGTGTGGAATTAGGCAAACAACTAGCCAACCAAATTTTGCCCGAATTAGAAAGTGATGCTCCCGTTAGCTCACACGATGCTTCCACTAACGGCCTGATCAATACCTTCAAAAGTTTCTTAAAACAATAAATCCTCTATTATTATTTGATACCATAAAAAAGCCCTTTACTTTGGTAAGGGGCTTTTTTATGCTGCCATTCACCCTGATAGAAATGATTATTGCATTAACCAACTGTAAAATGCGGCAAACTCGCTGCGCCATGCTTTTTCATTGTGCTCTCCAAGTGGAAACACACTACGCCGAATTCGATAATTGATTTTTTTCTGTAATACACCTATCATCTTATCCATATCGGTTAACATACTTGCACTTTCTCTGCCTCCGGCATAAAAATAAATTTTGGGAGTTCCTTGCTCTTTGAACTCAGCTGCATCTTGATACAACTGTGGTGCAATCCAAAAAGCGGGTGAAAAAACGCCTGCTCCGCCAAACACATCCGGGTATTGAAACAATGCATGTAAGCTAATTAATCCGCCCATACTACTACCTGCAATAAAGGTATTTTCTACGCCTTTTTTTGTTCTAAACTTATTATCAATGTATGGTTTAAGATTTTTGACTATAAAATCAATATACTCTTTCCCCTCCCCTTTTCCATATTGAAAATGATAATATGGATTGTACTCATTCATACGTCTATCGCCTCCGTGATCAATACCAATTACAATGGCTTCTTTGCCCAATTGTTTTTGCAAACTGTCCAAACATTCATCTACTCCCCATTCGCCACCCAATCCGGCAGTTTGTTCATTAAACAAATTTTGCCCATCGTGCATATACAGCACCGGATACGTTTTGGAAGATACCGCATAACTTTTGGGCAAATACATCCAAATACGGCGGTTACACTTTAGCTGGGGCACCGCAAAAGCTGTATCCATCAACCGTACTTGCGGTGATGCCGTGTATTTTTTGGGGCGTTCCGGATAATCATCTTTCCAACCGGCAATAGAAATTTCTTGTGTTATATCGTTGTTTACCTCTAACTGCCTATCGTTGATATCTCTGCCATCGGCCATACATTCTACTTTGTCAAAGCTGCCTCTCGTAAACTTAAATGCATACACGCCGGGAGGCAAATTTCTAATCACCACTACTTTTCTGCCACCGGCAGAGGGTTTCAACAAATATTTATCGTCATTCGGATTCCAATTATTAAAAGTGCCCGAAACATATACATTATCATCGTTTTGTTTAGTGGCAATGTTTGTTACCACTAGTCGTATGGTAAACTGACAGGTTCCTAGCAAAGGCGTGCATCCAAAAAAAACAACAACCATTACAACAAATAATGGCTTCAAAAAAAGTGATTTTTTATTTTTATTCATAACAACATTTTTCTTTTAATGAGTACGACGGCTACATGGTAGCCTTATTGGGGCGTGAGCCAAGGGCTACTGCTACTATTTAGCGGCATGGGCGTTGGCACCGTTCAACAACCTGCAATCCTATTCATCCACCCCAATTGTTCTAAACACTTAATGAAGTGCAATAATAGCATGTTAACAAATATACATACTATGAAGGCATGTAAATACATAAAAAAAGCTACTCTAAAGTAGCTTAACAAAAAGTTGGTGTATGGCCCGATTAATCAAGCAACTCCACATCTTTGGGATATTTTGCCTTATTGAACTGAAAATCTTTATCGGGCAAAACAGCAGAAGTATTTAAATTGGCAATAATCAACTCAGTAATGTTATTGCTTTTGTCTTGTACCTTGGCTTTGGTAATCATGTTTTTAACCTTATCAATAAACAGGGTAGCTTTTACAAAGTTTTTTCTATTATCAATCGGTTTAACATCTATCTCAAAACTATTGCCTTTGCTGTTGACTAATTTGTAGTTAAAATCTTTATCGTACGAACCTGAAAGTAATTTTTGGGGACTTAACGAAGCACTACTTTCCTCAACAGTGGCTACAGTAATGGTTTTGCTACCATCGTAAGTATAAATATTTTTCCCATCGCACAACACTTCTGTTTTACCTTTATTTAAAAGGTATTTATCTGCTTTCATACGCATAGTACCCGACTGCACACCCATATCTTTGCCTTTTGCAGATATTGATTTTAAAGTTATATTAGCAGTAATTCCCTTACTTGCTTTTACTTTGGCACTTACGCCATCCAATACTTTTTTAGCAGCCGCATCATTCTGCGCAGTAGAAGAAAAAGCCACAATAGTTGCTGCTGCAATGAACATTAGTTTTTTCATTCCAAAAATTTAGGCTGCAAATATAGTGGTTAGGCCTAAGTAATTGGACAGGTTTCCTATTATTAACAACAATGTAGTGCGTTCACTACGACAATGAATCTAAAAACTCTTCCAATTCCATCTCCGATTGAAAGCGCACTTCCCTCGCTTTGCTACCGGCATTAGGCCCCACAATTCCAGCCCTTTCCAATTGATCCATCAAGCGACCGGCTCTATTATAGCCCAATTTCATTCTTCTTTGAATTAAAGAGGTGCTACCTATTTGGTTTTGTACAATCAAACGAGCCGCATCGGCAAACAAAGGATCCCTATCGCTGCTGTCAAAATCTCCTTTGGCATCTTTATCGTTTTCATCTACATATTCAGGAAGTAGGAATGCATCGGGGTATCCGCGTTGATCGCCAATAAATTCGCATACTTTTTCTACTTCCGGCGTATCTACAAAAGCACATTGCAAACGAACTATTTCGCCATTGTAGCTAATGAGCATATCGCCTTTACCTATCAACTGTTCAGCGCCGCCTGCATCTAAAATAGTTCTACTATCAATTTTTGAAGACACTTTAAAAGCTATTCGCGCCGGAAAGTTGGCTTTAATAGTTCCTGTAATAATATTTACGGATGGGCGCTGCGTAGCAATGATTAAATGAATACCAATGGCTCGTGCAAGTTGTGCCAAACGAGCTATTGGTTGTTCCACTTCTTTGCCCGCCGTCATAATTAAATCGGCAAATTCATCTACCACCAAAACAATAAAGGGAAGATATTGATGTCCTTTTTGTGGATTCAGTTTGCGGTGGGTAAATTTTTCGTTGTATTCTTTTATGTTCCTACAGCCTGCTTCTTTTAACAAATCGTAGCGGTTGTCCATTTCAATACACAATGCATTCAAGGTGTGTACTACTTTTTTGGTATCGGTAATAATGCTTTCTTCTTCGCCGGGGAGCTTTGCTAGGAAGTGTTTTTCAATGGTTTTATAGAGGCTGAGTTCTACTTTTTTAGGATCTACCAATACAAACTTTAACTGTGCCGGATGTTTTTTGTATAGCAGGGATACCAATAATGTATTGATACCCACAGATTTACCTTGTCC
>JACCDS010101532.1_pt1 | contig 12304 bp, 11 predicted proteins | sample 7446441 | NCBI WGS metagenome assembly JACCDS01 (sample SAMN15323445, study PRJNA562643) | freshwater metagenome | isolation source: river surface water | place: USA:Blue River Watershed | collected 2017-08-17
CAGCGCTACGTGGGCTCGGTGATCGTGAACCAGGCGGCCAACCAGTTCTACGAGCCGGCGCCGGGTTTCAACTGGACCCTCGGTGCCCGCCTGAACGTGCCCTTGTGAAGCTCCCCCCGAGCGGCTGCGCCGCTCCCCCCTCTCTCGCCTGCGGCGGGAGGGGGGCGCTCCCAGCGGCCTGGCGTAGCCAGTTCCGCGGGAGCCCTGGAACGGCCTGCTGCGCGGCCTTGAGCGCCATTGCCGACGTCGTCGCAGGGGCCTGCAGCTCGGCGTGCGACGAGCGAGCTTGCGAAGCGCGAATACCAGGGCACCCGTGGAACCGGCTTTGCCGGGCCACTGGGTGCGCCCCCCTCCCGCCGCAGGCGAGAGAGGGGGGAGCGACGCAGTCGCTCAGGGGGTGCTTATGTTTAACCTCGCACCGAGGGTCCAGTTGAAACCCGGCGCCGGCTCGTAGAACTGGTTGGCCGCCTGGTTCACGATCACCGAGCCCACGTAGCGCTGGTCCGTCACATTGTCCAGCCGCGCATAGGCCGTCAGCCGTCCCTGGCCCGCCACCGCCCAGCCGTGGCTGGCCTTGAGGTTGAGCACGCTGTAGCCGTCGGCCGAGGCGGTGTTGATGTCGTTGGCATACAGGCGCCCGGCGCTGACCAGTTCGACGCCGGCCTGCGTGCCCAGCCCGGTGCGGCGCCGGCCGCCGTCCAGCGCCTGCGCCGACCACAGCAGCTCGGTGTAGAGGAAGTGCTGCGGAATGCCGGGCAGCTTGTTGCCCTCGGCCACCGGCGTGGTGCCGCTGGTGTAGGCCTGGGTGTAGTAGGCGTCGATGGCCGTTGCGGCTGCCGTCAGGCGCCAGTGCGGGCCGGCCAGCGTCGACGCCGCCAGCTCCAGACCCGTGCGCCGGGTGCCGGGCGCGTTCTTGTAGGCCGCCTGGCCGAAGGCGCTGCGCGAGACCACGATCTCGTCGGCCGTCTCGACCAGGAACACGGCGAAATCGACCCGGCTGTGCGCGGTCGGCACCCACTTGGCGCCGGCCTCGTAATGCCGGCTGGTGGCGGCGTTGAGCGTGGTGTTGAAGGCCGGCGTGACCGCGCCGGTGTCGATGTAGGCCACCTCGACCAGGGTCGGCGTCTCGAAGCCCTTGCCGTAGTTGGCATACAGGTTCAGCGTGTCGGCCGCATGCCAGGTCAGGCCCAGCACCGGGTTGGTGGCCGTGTAGCTCACGCTGCCCGAACCGTCGCCATTGACGAAGTAGTAGTCCTCGCTGAGCAGACGCACCGTGCTGTGGCGCAGGCCGCCCACCAGCGACCAGCGCTCCGACAGCAGCGCCGTGCCCTGCAGGAAGACGTCGCTGTTCTCGGCCTGATTGTCCTCGTCGCGCGTCAGCGAGCCCGGCACCTTCTCGCCCACCAGGGCGTCGCCCGCCTGGCGCCGCTCGCGCGAGAGGTCGAACTCGTAGCCGGCCACCCAGCGCACGGGCGTCGCCCCCAGCTGGCTGCTGGCGTTGTACTGCAGGCCCGCGCCGTAGTAGCGCCGCTCCAGCCCGACCCAGGTGTTGGAGGCCAGGTACTGCAGGTTGTCGCGCGTGCCGTAGTACAGGCGCGCCGTCACCGAGCGCTCGCGGTCGAGCTCGTGCGTGAGCGCCGTGCCCAGCTGGTGCTGGGTGGTGATCTTGCGCGTGCGCCGCTCGGCGGCATTGGTGCCGGCCAGGGTGGCGTCGCGCGCCAGCTGCGTCGCCGTCAGGCCCAGCGGGTCCTGCGCCAGCGGCATGTCGAACAGGTTGTAGACCACATGGACCCGTGTGTCGGCGCCGGGGCCGAAGCTGAGCTTGCCGTTGAACTGCTGGCGCTCGGTGGTGCTGTGGTCGCGGTAGCCGTTGGTGTTGAAGCTGCCGTAGTCGGCCACCAGGCCGACGCCGCCGGGACCGTCACCGAGACGGCCGGCGTACTGCCAGTCGCTGCGGTGCATGTCATACGAGCCAGCGTAGTACTGCAGGCCGAACTCCGGCACCTCGGGCGCTTCGCGCGTCCAGGCCTGGATCACGCCGCCGGCCGCATTGCCGTACAGCAGCGCCAGCGGGCCGCGCAGCACCTCGATGCGCTCGGTCGAGGTCAGCGCCACCGAGGAGCCCTGGGCCTGGCCATCGGGCGTGGTGGCGGGAATGCCGTCGATCAGCAGGCGGATGCCGCGGATGCCGAAGGCCGCGCGCGCGCCGAAGCCGCGGATGGACAGCTGCAGGTCCTGCGCGTAGTTCTGCCGGTTCAGGATGGTCAGGCCCGGCACGCGGTTGAGCGACTCCGACAGGTTCACCTGCGGCCCGCTGTCCTGGATGGTCTCGCGCTCCACCGCCTGGATGGCCGCCGGCGCGTCAAAGCTGCGCTGACCGGCCCGCGAGGCGGAAATCACCACGCTGTCCAGGGTTTGCGCCTGCAAGGGCGCCACGCCCAGTCCGGCAAGGACCAGCACCTTCAGATTTGTTTTCAGCTTCATGTCCTCTTTCCATGTTCACGCGCGACCGGCAACGCGCATGACACGCGTCCCCTGGCACCCGGCATGCCCGTCCTCGCCTCGACGGCCCGCGCACCCGACGCGGCCTTTGACCATCCGCTCCACCTCGGCGCACTCAGGCCGCGGTTGGCACGACGGCCCGATTACTGGAGGGATAGCACATACTTTGCCAAGGCCAGCGCATCGGCATCGGACACCTGGGGCTGGGGAGGCATTATGTCTTCACCCCAGACGCCAGCACCGCCGGCCTTGATCTTCCTGGCCAGGGTCTCGACAGCATTGCTGCTGTTGGCGTATCTTGAGGCCACCTCGACAAGTTTGGGGCCATACTTTCTCTTGTCGATTCCGTGGCAGGCCAGACAGTTGTTCTTCAGGAGCAGCGCCTGGTCGGCAGATGCAAGACCGACGTTGCCCAACAGGCAGACAAAGACAATTGAACGAATGCGCATCAATGGTTCCTCAAGGGGACAGAGAACTGTCCGGGAAGAATTGCCCTGGAGACAGAAGCGGTGTACCGGGAATCACCGGTACTCCTGCGACGGCTTCTTGAGCCGAGCCGGACAGCCACTCCGTAGAGAGCTCTTTGAAAAAAGAGACGCGCTGCCATGCGTGGCAGCGCGTCGCAGTCATCGAGATTACTCGGGGGTCACGCGGATGATGTTGCCTTGATCCTCAAGCGCGACGTAAAGATCGCCATCGGGCCCCTGAACCGCGGCGCGGAAGCGCCCCGTCGCGGTGGGCCAGGAAACGTCGGTCTTCCTGGCGGAGATCCCATCGGCGCCTATCTTGAGCACCTCCAGACGATTCCCGACCGGCGTTCCATGGATGCCAATGCCGGCATAACCAACCACCATCTGCCCATCCCAATCCTTCCACTTGGCGCCCGACAGGAAGGTGTTGCAGAACATGCCCTGCGAGAGGCCGTTGTTGTTCCAGGCGGGTCTCATGGCCTTTGGATACGTCCTCAGGTCCGTCATCGGCATGAAGGCCGAGCGTTGTTTCGGGTCCATGGCGCCCATCTGGTTGGGGGAGTAGCCGCAGTAGTCATCAGGGCAGTCTTTGCGGCCAGCCATGTTGGGGCGAGGATCCCAGCCGGCATTTCCACCATTCACCAGCGCGGTGACTTCATCGCTATGCCACGGGCCGTTTTCCGCCGTGAACGGGCGATTGTCCCCAGGGCGGAACGCGATTCCTTGGGGATTGCGGTGGCCGTAGGTGTACACGCGAGGATCGAAACCAGCTGGCGCCTTGTTTCCCGGAGCGGCCTTGCCATCCCGGTCTATGCGCAGCACCTTGCCGCCAATGTATGTGGGGCTCTGCGGCGCAATGCCATTGTGGTTGTCACCGGTCGTCACGTAGAGGAACCCGTCGGCGGGGCTGAAGCGGATACGGCCACCGTTGTGCGCGCCAGGTCCGCCGAACGGATGTTTGCTGGCCTTGGGCTTGTACCCGATGTCGGAAACAATGTCGGTGCGATCCGAGACGCTGCTCAGTGCCTGGTCGATCTTGAAGCGCATGACGCGGTTGACCAGCTTGTTGTTGAGGTTGGAGCTGGAGTAGACGTAGATCAAGCGGTTGCTGGCGAACTCGGGATCGACCGCGACACCCATCATGCCGGCCTGCCCGTCACAGAAGAGGTCAGGACTGGAAGAGGAATACCCGCTGGTCTCACCGATGCCATGGAGCTTGTTGATGGCACCCGAGGGGAGTCGTACAGACAAGCCCTTGCACTTTTCAGTGAAGAACATGGTTCCATCTTGCAGAAATGCCATGTCCCAGGGCAATTCAAGTTTGCCAACCACCACCGTGGTTGACAGGTTGGGTGGGGCCGCGAGCAGGCTGCCCGATGCCGCCAAACCAATGAAAATCAAGATGGCCTTGAAGGCGTTCGTCGTTTTCATTGAAATCTCCTAGGTTCGATTCATGACTGTGCTGGTGGGTCACGCCTGCCTCCATTTCTGTCGGCAACATCACAACCAGGCCCTTAGGATCAACCGGCCCCCCGCCGGGGCGCCTCGCATCCCGCGAACATTATTCGGACCGGAGAAATTTTCAAGCAAATCAGCAAGCATTGATATGTATCAATGCAAGACACTTTTCGTCGAAACCGCGGGTATTCGCGGGTGTCACAGGTCTTTGCATCGCCTTAGTTGTTGCCGTGGGGCAACACCGACAGCGCATCATCCTTGCTCGCCCATTCCCGCGAGTTCTTCGGATCGCGAAACACCAGCGGCCGCACATTGACGCGCTGCGCGTCCGGCACCTGGGCCTGGGCCACGGCCTGTTCGATGGCGGCGTGGTGCGCCGATTTGGCGCACACCGGGTCGGCGTTGGCCGCGTCGCCGCTGAGCATGAGGGCTTGGCAGCGGCAGCCGCCCAGGTCTATTTCCTTCTCGGGGCAGCTGCGGCAGGGGTCCTTCATCCACTCGAAGCCGCGAAACAGGTTGAAGCCGGGCGAGCGGTGCCAGATGTCCGCCACGTTCATGGCGCGCACATTGGGAAAATCGACCGCCTTGATCATCCTGGCGGTGTGGCAGGGCAGGGCCACGCCGTCGGGGGTGACGGTGAGGAAGACGTTGCCCCAGCCGTTCATGCATTTCTTGGGGCGCTGCTCGTAGTAGTCGGGCACGACGAAGAAGATGCGGATCCTGTCGCCGAGCTTCTGCCGGTAGTCCTCGGTGATCTGTTCCGCGCGCTGCAACTGCTCGCGCGAGGGCAGCAGCGCCTCGCGGTTGAGTTGCGCCCAGGAGTAGTACTGGCTGTTGGCCAGCTCCAGGTACTGCGCGTCCAGTTCCACGGCCAGCTCGATGATCTTGGCGATGTGGTCGATGTTCTGGCGGTGGATCACGCAGTTCATCACCATGGGCCAGCCGTGGCGCCTGATGATGTCGGCCACGCGGCGCTTCAGGTCGAAGGTCTTGGTGTGCGAGAGGAAGTCGTTCAGTTCCCTGGTCGAATCCTGGAAGGAGAGCTGGATGTGGTCCAGCCCGGCGGCCTTGAGCGCGGCGGCGCGTTCGGCGGTGAGGCCCACACCGGAGGTGAGCAGGTTGGTGTAGAAGCCCAGACGGTGCGCCTCGGCCACCAGCACTTCCAGGTCGTCGCGCAGCAGGGGCTCGCCACCCGAGAAGCCGCACTGCACGCTGCCGGCGGCGCGCGCCTCGCGCAGCACGCGCAGCCACTCCTCGGTGCCCAGCTCCGGCCCGGCGGCGGCGAAGTCCACGGGGTTGTAGCAGAACACGCAGTGCAGCGGGCAGCGGTAGGTCAGCTCGGCCAGCAGCCACAGCGGCGGGCCGGCCTGCGGGGCCGTGGGCGCGGCGGCATTCATGCCGTGACCCAACCCTTGCCTTGTGCGATGACCAGGAACTCCAGCACGTCCGCCGTCAGGCCCGTGGTGTCAAACGCCCGCTCCAGTTCCCCCACGACGTCTGTCACCGTTTTTTGCCCGTCCAGGCGGCTCATGATCTCGCCCGCGCTGCCGTTGAGCTTGACCATGCCCTCGGGATAAAGCAGCACCCAGGCCTTCTGCACCTCTTCCCATTGCAGGCGGAAATGGCCGGCCACGCGCGGGCGCGAGGTCAGCATGATGGGGTCAGCCATGTTTCGGCCCGCGAATCTCGACGGCGCATTGGTCGAGCATGATGGCGTCGGCCAGCGCCCACAGCACGTCGAGCTTGAACTGCAGGATCTCCAGCACGCGTTCCTGCATGGCGCGGGTCTGGCTGAAGTAGTCCAGCGTGAAGCGCAGGCCGTGCGCCACGTCGCGCCGCGCCTGCGTCAGGCGCTGCCTGAAGTAGTGCAGACCGGCCAGGTCGACCCAGGGGTATTGCGTGGGCCAGGTGTCGATGCGCTGCTGGTGGATGTGTGGCGCGAACAGCTCCGTCAGGCTGGAGGCCACGGCTTCCTGCCAGGGCTGGCGACGCGCGAAGTTGACATAGGCGTCCACCGCGAAGCGCGAGGCCGGCGCCACGTGGCGCAGCGAGGTGACGTCGTCGCGGGAGAGGCCCACGGCTTCGCCCAGGCGGATCCAGGCCTCGATGCCACCGGGGTCGTTGACACCGCCGATGCTGTAGCCGTCGTGGTCGAGGATGCGCTGAATCCACTCGCGGCGGATCTCGCGGTCGTCGCAGTTGGACAGGATGGCCGCGTCCTTCACCGGGATGCTGATCTGGTAGTAGAAGCGGTTGGCCACCCAGCCCTGCAACTGCTTCCTGCTGAGCTTGCCCCCGGCCATCATCACGTGGAAGGGGTGGTGGATGTGGTAGCTGCTGCTTTTGCCGCGCAGCTTCTCTTCGAATTCCTGTTGGCGCCAGGGCGCGGGGGTGGCGTTGCTCACAGTGTGATCTCCATGCCGTCATAGGAAACCTCGATGCCGCGGCGCGTCAGCGCCCGCCGTTGCGGGCTCTCTTCATCGAGGATGGGGTTGGTGTTGTTGATATGGATGAGCACCTTGCGCGTGCGCTGCGGCAGGCGGTCCAGCCACTCCAGCATGCCGCCGGCGCCGCTTTGCGGCAGGTGGCCCATGGCGCGCGAGGTCTTTTTGGAAGCGCCCAGGGTGATCATCTCGTCGTCGGTCCACAGCGTGCCGTCCACCAGCACGCAGTCGGCCGCCTGCATGGCGGCCCACACCGGCGGCTCCATCCGGCCCAGGCCGGGGGCGTAGAACAGCTTCCCGCCGGTCGTCGCGTCGGTCAGCGTCACGCCCACGTTGTCGCCGGGCTGCGGCTGGTCGCGGTGGGGTGAATAGGGCGGCGCGTTGCTGATCAGCGGCAGGGCATTCAGGTGCAGGCCGGGCAGGCCGGGGATGGTGAAGCCCGCGCCGGCCAACGGCACGTCGTGCCAGTTGACGCCGCAGTAGTGGCCCAGCAGATTGAACAGGGGGTTGCCGTGCGTGAGGTCTTCGCGCACCCGGGCGTGGCACCAGATCTCCAGCGGCTGGCGGTGTTCGCGCAGCATGTACAGGCCGGTGGTGTGGTCGATCTGGGCGTCGATCAGGAAGACGGCGACGATGGCCGTGTCGCGCAGGCCACGCGCCGGCTGCAGCGCGGGGAATTCACGCAGCTGCTGCAGGATGTCGGGCGAGGCGTTGAACAGCAGCCAGTTGGCGCCGTCGGCGCTGACCGTGATGGAGGACTGGGTGCGCGCCTTGAAGTTGGGGCCGCCCGCGCGCCAGCCGGCGCAGTTGGCGCAATTGCAGTTCCACTGCGGGAAACCGCCGCCCGCGGAGGAACCGAGGATGTGGATTCTCAAGACGTTGCCGGGTCGGACGGGATGCTTTGGAACAGACGGCCCACCACGATCATCCGGTTCTTGGACAAGCGCGGCGGGCCGGACTGCGTCAGCGGGTCGCGATGTACATCGTGATTTCAAAGCCGAAACGCATGTCGCAGGCCGCGGGTTTTTCCCATTTCATTCCAGTTTCTCCTCTCGCTAGTGAGTTGAATTCCCGCAAGGCGCGGGCTGCATGGCCGGCGTATCCGGCGCTGCATGTTTCAGTGTGCTAGCCATGAGCTTGACCGACATCAGGGAATCCTGGATTCGTGCCTCATGATTTTCATGAGCCGGGACTCGCTACCATCCCGACATGGTCGCCCCGCCCACCGATGCCCTGCTCTACCCGAGCATCGAGCCTTACGACGCCGGCTGGCTGGCCACCGGTGACGGCCAGCGCCTCCATTACGAGCAATGCGGCCGCCCTGACGGCGCTCCGGTGCTGTTTCTGCACGGCGGCCCGGGCAGCGGGGCCTCGGCGCGCCATCGGCGCCTGTTCGATCCGGCCCGCTGCCGCAGCGTGCTGTTCGACCAGCGCGGTTGCGGCCGCAGCGAGCCACGCGGCGAGACCTGCGCCAATACCAGCGACCATCTGCTGGCCGACATCGAGCGGCTGCGCGCGCATCTGGACATCGCCCGCTGGCTGGTGGTGGGCGGCTCCTGGGGCGCGGGGCTGGGGCTGGCCTATGCGGCGGCCCACCCCGACGCCTGCGCCGGCCTGATCCTGCGCGCGACCTTCCTGGGGCGGCCCGAGGACATCGACTGGTTCTTTCTCGCGGCGCAAGGCCTGCAGCCCGCCGCCTGGGAGGCGCTGCGCCCGCACATCCCGGCCGGCGCGCCCGACCACCCCCTGTCCGCGCTGCATGCCGGCCTGTTCGGCAGAGACCCCGCCACCGCCTTGCGCTGCGCGCTGGCCTGGCAGGCCTGGGAAGCCGCGCTGGACGGGCAGGCACCTGGGGCGCCGCCCGACGCGGCCGGCGCGGCAGCGCTGATCGACAAGTACCGCGTGCAAAGCCACTACCTGGTCCACGGCTGCTTCTGGGGCGAGCGCCCGCTGCTGCGGCGCGCCGCCACGCTGCCCACGACGCTGCCCGTCACGCTGATCCACGGCACGCAAGACGCCATCTGCCGGCCGCAAGCCACCCAGGCGCTGCACGCCCGCCTGCCGCGGGCCGTGGTCCGCCTGGTGCCCGGCGGCCACAGCCCGTTCACACCGGCCATGGTGCGCGCGCTGGATGAGGCGGTGCAGGCCATGACCGCCCCCACTCCGGTGGAGCATGCGCCATGAGCCTGCGCCTGCAGGTCAACCTCATCATCACCGTGCTGCTGGGTGTGCTGGCCTCGCTGCTGGTGGGGCTGCAGATCGACAGCACGCGCCGCGGCGTGCGCGAGGAAGTGGGGGGGCCAATATCGTCGCCGCGCAGCTGCTCTCGCGCGTGGAGTGGATCCACGGCCCGGGCGGGGTGGAGGCCATGGCCGGCTTCCTGCGGCGCGTGGGCCGCATCCGCGCCAACGAGGTGGAGCTGTACGACGAGCGCGGCACGCTGATCTACCGCTCGCCGCCGCCCACCTACAAGGCCGGGCGCGAGGCGCCGCGCTGGTACACGGGCATCGTCGCGCCACCGATCGAGCCGCGCGAGATCCGCGTGCCCAGCGGGCGCATCGTGCTGCGCGCCGATCCCTCGCGCGCCACGCTGGACGGCTGGGACGACCTGCTGCCCATGCTGGCCATGGTGCTGGCCGGCTTCGTGTTCGCCAACGCGCTGGTCTATGCCCTGGTCGGGCGCGCGATGAAACCGCTGCACCTGGCGGTGCAGGGCTTGCGGCGCATGGAGCAAGGCGCCTGGGACACGCGGCTGCCCGAGCTCGCGGGCCGCGAGGGGCGGCTCATCAGCCAGGCCTTCAACCGCATGGCGCAGTCGGTGCAGGACAGCGTCGAAGCGCGGCGCCAGGCGCGCGAGGCCACGCAGGCGCTGGCGGAGAACCGCGAGCTGACACAGCTGATCCAGGAACGCATCGAGCACGAGCGCGGCGCCATCGCGCGCGAGCTGCACGACGAACTGGGCCAGCAGGTCACGGCCATCAAGAGCATCGGCCTGGCCATGGCCCGCCGTGCGGCCGGGCAGGACGCGCAGACCGAGGCGTCGGCGCGGCTGGTCACCCGGTGCGCCGACCAGATCTACGACGGCGTGCACCGCCTGATCGCCCGTCTGCGCCCGCTGGCGCTGGACCGCTTCGGCCTGCGCGATGCGCTGCAGGATCTGCTGGGTGATTGCCGCCTGCGCCACCCGCACGTGACCTTGGGCCTGGACATCGGCGCGCCCCTGGACGGGCTGGACGACGCGCGCTCCACCGCCGTCTACCGCATCGTGCAGGAGGCCGTGACCAATGCCTTGCGCCATGCCGGGGCCAGCCGCATCGAGGTGACGTTGCGGGCCGAAGCCGGTGGGCTGACGCTGGAGATCGTCGACAACGGACAGGGGCAGCCGGCCGAGTTCGAGGCGCGCGGCCACTACGGTGTGCCGGGCATGCGTGAGCGCGCGCAGGCGCTGGGCGGCAGCTTCGTGATCGAAGCGGGTCAGAGCGGCGGCGTGCGTGTGCGCGCGCACCTGCCCGGCGTGCGACCTGACAACGGGAGGCAGGCAACGTGAAGGTGATGCTGGTGGACGACCACGCCGTGGTGCGGACCGGGTTCAAGCTGCTGCTGCAGGCCTGCGCGGACATCGAGGTGGTGGCCGAGGCCGACAGCGGCGAGGCGGCCTGCCGCCTGTACGAAGCGGTGGTGCCCGACGTGGTGGTGCTGGACATCGCCATGGCCGGCATGGGCGGCATCGAGGCCATCAAGCGGCTGCTGGCGCGTGATGCCCGCGCGCGCATCCTGGCGCTGTCGGCGCACGAAGACAGCAGCCACCCGCGGCGCGCGCTGCAGGCCGGCGCGCTGGGCTATCTGTCCAAGCGCAGCGCGCCTGAAGTGCTGATCGACGCCATCGGCGCCATCGCGCGCGGCCAGCGCTACCTGGACGCCCAGATCGCCCAGCGCATGGCCGTGCAGGGCATCAGCGGCGCGGCCGGCCCGGTGGAAAGCCTCTCGCCGCGCGAGTTCGAGGTCTTCGTGCAGCTGGCGCGCGGACGCACGGTGGCCCAGATCTCGGCGGCGCTCAAGCTCTCGCCCTCCACCGTGGGCAGCCACCTGTACAACATCAAGCAGAAGCTCGGCCTGAGCAACCAGGCCGAGATCACGCTGCTGGCGGCGCGCCATGGCCTGATCGACCTCGGCACGCCGGCGGGCTAGTCGAAGCAAGCGCGCCAGATCCAATAGCCGGCCAGGAAGCAGACGGCGACGATGAACGGCGCGCCGACATGACAGGCTTGGCGTGCTGCCCCCGCAGCCACGCATGGGCCGGCGCGCGGCACGCCGGCACCACGGGCTCGAGCAGCTGCGGCGTGCCCGGATGCTTGCGCGCGAACCCCAGCATGGCGGCATCGCGCTTGATGCGCCTGGCCCAGCTCCTGATGGTTTCCCGCAGGGCGGATGCCGCCTCCACGGGCATCATCCCGCGCGCAGGCTCACTTCTCCTCGACCTGGACCTGGACCTGCAGCGAGGCGTACCACTGCGCCAGGTTCTCGATGTCCCGATCGCTCAGCGGTCTGGCGATGACCGACATCACTTCATGCTGGCGCTTGCCGCTGCGGTAGTGGCGCAATTGCTCCACCAGGTAGATCTCGGGCTGGCCGGCCAGGTGCGGCACATGGGGCTGCAGGGACAGGCCCAGCGGGCCATGGCAGACGGCGCAGGCCGTCGCCGCGCGGGTCCGGCCGGCTGCCGCATCGGCCCAGGCGGCCACGGCGGCCCCGAACAACAGCCCGCCCACGATGAGCTTCTTCATCGGCGATCTCCTCCACTCGAAAAAAACGCCGGGGACCAGGGCCGGTCGCCGGCGCGGGACGCGGGCGCGGCGCGGCAAGCCCGCGCCGCCGGGGCCCGCTCAGTTGCTGTAGGTCACGCGGTAGATGGCGCCCACGTAGTCATCCGAGATCAGCAGCGAGCCGTCCTTCATCACGGCCACGTCCACCGGCCGGCCCTTGTAGATGCCCGTGTTGGCATCGAGCCAGCCGTCGGCAAACACTTCGGAGGCGCCGGCCGTGCCGTCGGCCTTCACGGGCACGAAGTTGATCAGCGCGCCGCTGGCCTTGGTGCGGTTCCAGGAACCATGCGCAGCGACGAAGATGCCGCCGCGGTACTTGGCCGGGAACATGGTGCCGTTGTAGAAGCTCATGCCCAGCTGCGCCTGGTGGGCCGGGAACTCCACCTGCGGGTGGGTCCACTTGGCCGGCGCCTTCATGTCCTTGAGGTCCGGCGCCGCCGCCGTGCCGGCGATCTTCACGCTGTGGCCGTGGATGTAGGGGTAGCCGAAGTGCTCGCTGCCCGACTTGGCGGTGATGCGGTTGAGCTCGCCGGGCGGGATGTCGTCACCCATGCCGTCGGTCTGGTTGTCGGTGAACCACACCGTCTTGTCCTTGGGGTTGATGTCC